>Ga0209188_1000132_pt1 | contig 85590 bp, 66 predicted proteins | sample C_130625_EF_Meta_FD_187307 | JGI IMG/M metagenome (GOLD analysis project Ga0209188, IMG submission 187307) | Freshwater microbial communities from Lake Croche, Canada to study carbon cycling - C_130625_EF_MetaG (SPAdes) (version 2) | ecosystem: Environmental > Aquatic > Freshwater > Lake...
AACATTTGTAAAAAAAGGGGCTTTTTCAAAATAACCTATATTGGCAAATACAAAGTGATTATTATTGATTTTATAACTTGCTCCACCCTTTGTTACATAGCCAGTAAAATAAACTGTTCTTGATGTTCTTAGATTATCAGTAGGCAAATAGTTAAAATAGTCAGTTCTTTGATATGAAGTTGTTGATAATGCCAAAGAACCAAAAGCTGTAATATTTTTCCAATCAAAAGTACCTGACAAATAGCCTCCAATTTGCTTAACTATACTACTATAATCATATGATATATGCGTTTTATTATCGCCTGCAGCAATATATTTTTTCTTATTATTGACATCAGTCGTATCAAAATATGCTGCTAAACCTAAAGCATCTTCCAATCTTGTATAATGAACTCCATTATAATATCTTAAATCAATACCTCCATCAAGAGTAAAGTATTTTTTAACTTTTGCTGTAACATTTACAATTCCACCATACCAATTATGCTCATTCATTAAAGCTGTTCTTACAATACCATTAGTTATTGTCCCAACATACTTTCCATTATAGTCTCCACCCTGATTCCATAAATTATTTGTAGATTGTGTTCCAAAACCATAAACAGGTGTACCTGAATTCCATTTTTCAATGTCATCAACTCTAATTAATCCATTATTATCTTTAAGAATTGTATCAAATACGTTTCTTGATCCATTAATTTTACCTAAATAACTAGTTCCGCCTCCTCTTCCAAGAGAGCCATAAACAACTGTACTAATGTCTATCTTATCATTTATTTTCAAATAATAATTTAGATTAGCAACTGGCTTATGGAAAAAATTTTTACTAAAGCTAAATTCTTCACCACGATAATAACCCCATGAATTATTATATTGGTCTCCATAAAACTTCGCTTTCGAGTCATTTGGATTTCCATAATAAGTTTGGTAAGGCAACCCTGCACTTCTTTGATTATGCCATTGAGGAGCACCAGTAACAGTTGCCGTAATAGTATTCTTTTTGTTTATTTCCCATGCTGCAGTAAAAAAATAATTGTACGCCTGAGAAGCTGTACCAGCAATATAGCCAGCACTACTAGTTCTTGAAGCTAACAAAGAAATAGCAAAACCATTTTTCAATTTACCAGTTGAAAACCCAATACCAGTTTTTATAAACCCATTATTGCCCAAACTTGTTGCAATAGTAGAACCTGCACGCATTTCAGTAGCCTTTGTTATGATATTAATATTTCCTCCAACAGCAGCAATAGATAATTTGGTTGCTCCAAGACCTCTTTGAACTTGTAATGAAGAAGCAATTTCTGACAACCCAGACCAATTACTCCAAAATACTCTTCCATTTTCCATATCGTTTACTGGCACTCCATTTACCATAACCGAAATGTTTTCTTGACTAAATCCACGAATATTTATTCTTGAATCTCCTGCACCCCCACCACTTTTAGTGGCATACACAGAAGGAGTAGATAATAACATCTCAGGAAATTCTCTATTAGCACTAAATTCCTCAATCTGTAATGCTTTTAAAGTAGAAACTGCAATTGGGGTTTTTCTATCAATTGCTTGGTTATTGGTTATGATTACTTCTTTCAAAGTTGTTTGGCTAGAAATCATTTCTACCGTGCCAATGTTAGCATCTGTTACATCAACAGATGTATTTAAATAGCCAACTGAACTGAATTCAAGTATTTCTTTTTTCTCTGTTTTAATACTAAAACTCCCATCAATCCCAGAAGCTACACTTATTTTTTTACCTTTTACAGTAATGGTAACACCACCAATTGTTTCTTTAGTTGTGGCATCTATTACTCTTCCTACAACCTTTAATTGTGCAAAAATGGGAGAACAAGTAATGAATAAAAGAACAAAGAAAAAAACTGTTTTAAGGGAATGTTGAACTTGGTAAACTTTACATTTCATAATTATTTTTTTAAAATTCGGCGGGTGAGATTTTTAATAAGACTTATTTAAGTAATAGTAAAAATCTAAAATAAACCGTTTGCAAAAGTGCAGGATTAATTCATGCCAATGTCAAAGCAATGTTATCATTTTATTAACAAAGTGAAGTTACTAGATAAATAAACTAAAATAAAAAGGCCTTCCAATATTTAATTGAAAGGCCTTTTGTATAGAAATATAATTCTATGGCTTAATATCTTTTGGCTTATTGATTACAAAAATTCTTGCAATGTTAAATCCAAAATGTACACCACCATCAGTCCATTTTTCAGTTGTTTGATTAATGTAGCTTCCTTCTGTCATGCCCTGAGTATTGGTAAAATGAAATTGAAATACATGTCCACCTGTTTCAATATCAAAACCTGCTGAAAGAGAATTTACATACCCTTCTTGCTTGGTTATTCTGTAATAATATTCGGTAGTTAAATTCACTCTTCTACTTAATCTCAATCTGCCTCCCATACCAATAGAATAATAATCATTAGGGTCAGAAGATTTGCTTACAGAATTGTAATGTACAACAGTTGGCATAATTTGTAAGGACACATAATCATTGAATTTTCTTGCAATAATTAATTGCGGAGCAAAAGCATATCTATCAGTATAGTTATTAATTGCGTCATCTTTTACAGTTTTCCACATTGCAGATATTGCAGCACTAACAGCTATAGGCATATTCTTCTGGCCTGTTGATTGACGAATAATTTTGCTTTTAATAAAGCCATCATAAGTCTTTTCAAAAGAGTTCCTACCAACACCAACCATTAACCAACGATTGATACCATAATCAACTCCCATACGCATCTGCGCATTATCAAGTCCCCATAACTCATAAGCACCCTTATTTAAAGAACCAAATCGGTGAGATATTTTTACATCTAATAAGCCTGCACCTACATTTTCTATAGACTGACCATTAATAAGGCGAGTTGTTTTGAAAGTAGCAGTTGTGTAATCTGTTTGGTTCTTTTTATCTTTTTTATTCTGCTCATCCATGCTTTTAAACAAGTCAACATCTTGTGCAACAGCTAATTTGCAAGAAGATAATATTATGGAAGCAAGAAATATTTTTTTTATAAATAGTTTATTCATGAAATTAATTTTTGATAAAAGAGAAATAGGGTTATTCGTATTTACAAAGAAGGGCTAATTTAGCTTCAGAGGCTATTTGAGTACCAATATAGCTTCCATGTACATAGTCAGCAACCTTTATTTTGAAGTTTGCCTTTAATGTTGGATTACCTTTTTCAATAGTTATGGTTCCTGGAACAGAAACTTTATTGCTTTTACCCCCAATAGTTAATATACCTTCTGCAGTTACATTGTATGTGCCATCTTTATCAAAAGAAACACTGGCAATATTTGTAATATATCCTTTGAAATCAGCTTTTGGAAATTTAGAGCTTTCCATGTAATTCTCATTAAAATGATCTTGCATTAAAGCATTTGGAAATTTAAAACTTTTAATAAGTACACTAAATATAATTTGACCAGTTTTTTGAACCATTTTGGTATCAACTTGGTAATTTGAAGCTTTTATGGCTTCTGCACAAGTACCTGTTGCATCAAAACTTATTTCACCTGATTTTGTAGCAAAAACTTTTTGAGACATTGCATTAATTGATACAAATGCAACCAAACCAGTAATTAAAAGAAATCTTTTTTTCATATTAGTAATTTTTAATTTATTGTTTCATTCCTTGATTAATCCAAGCTGCAACTTTATTGATGCTACAAGTTGCTAATTGTCCTTCTCCTTTTGGCATTGGATCGCTACCAGGACCATGTTGAATGTCGTTTAATAATCTATTTCCAGTGCTATTGATGTACGTAGAAACCGTAGAATAGGTATCTAATTGAATTCCTCCTCCATTAGAAGCAGTTCCCGCATGGCAAGAATTGCAATGTGCAACAAAAATTGGTGAAACGTCTTTTGTGTAGGTCATTGCTGTGGTATCGCAAACTGCTGCAGCAGCATTTGGATTAATTACATCTGCTTTATCGTAATAACAACTAGCGAAAATGCAACTACCAAAAAGTATAAAAACTATTTTCTTCATAATTAATTTTTAAAATAATCGGGTTTAATACTTGATAATTTATTCAATCTATTTATTGTGGAATAGTAGTAAATGAATAAGTAGATGATACGCAAGAATCGGCATCTTTTACTAGAAGCTTATAGTTACCATAATTAAGATTCGAAAAAGTATCTGAGATGGTTTTCCAATTTCTTCCATTATCAATACTAGCTAAATACGGTTTTTTACCATTACCACCAATTGTTGAGGAATCAAAATAGATATAATATTGAGTATAGGTTGTTGCACTTACTAGCATAGAATCACTATTGTTATGCAACCTATTTGTATCTAATTTAATTTCTTTACCCAAACATTTATCTAACACTCCTGCTTCGTGTTTACAAGCATTAAAAGTGCTTAATGCCAATCCCAATGCAAAAAGCGAAACAAATTTTCTTTTATTAACCATTTTACTTTTTTATAAAACTTAAATTTATCCTTTTATTGTTAAAATATTACCAGACTGTGTAACAGAGTATTGTTTTAAACCAGATTTTGCTGGACCACTTACTAAAGCACCAGAGGATGAAAATCTAGAACCGTGTGCATTACAATAAAAATCATTATTGCCTAATTCATAATCTACTCTTACTCCCTCATGTGGGCAAGATTGATATACTGCAAGAAATGTATTGGTGCTTGTTCTTGCAATAATAATATTGTTTTGATAAATGCTACCACCTGCCGTTAATAATGCTGCATTGGATGAAGCACCCAAGTCAATAGTAAAATTTACATTCGTTGGAGCATCTGCAGCACTCTTTTTGCAACCGCCTAAACAATTAATAACTCCAACACCTACTGCTCCTATACCCAACTTAACAAGAAAGTCTCTTCTATCTATTGACATAATGAATATTTTGGTAAAGAAAGTATAAATAAAGTTAGAACAGTTGATTTTTACTAAAAGAAATTTATAAATTTATCATATTCTATTTTTGTCCTTCTCATACCCTTATTTACCGAAAAATGCCTTCAAATTATGAAGGCATTTTTAACGATTACGTGAAATTGTTTAAATAAGTTGTTTCTATATCTAATAAATTATAGAGAATAATAAACTTTACAATGTTTTTATTTCTGTTACCAATTGCTGCAAAACGCTTTTTGCATCACCAAATAACATGGACGTTTTAGGTTGAAAAAACAAATCGTTTTCTATTCCTGCATAACCTGGTTTCATGCTTCGTTTGTTTACAATTACATTTTTAGCTAATTCTACTTCTAAAATGGGCATTCCATAAATAGGAGAGGAGGCATCATTTTTTGCAGCAGGGTTTACCACATCATTAGCTCCTAATATCAAAACCACATCTGTTGATTTGAATATATCATTTGCTTCTTCCATTTCTATTAGCTTATCATAACTTACATCTGCTTCTGCTAACAATACATTCATGTGACCGGGCATTCTTCCTGCAACTGGGTGAATGGCATATTTTACTTCTACACCTTTATCTTCTAATAATTTCTCAAGTTCATGACAAGTATGTTGTGCTTGTGCAACTGCCAATCCATATCCAGGAACAATCAATACTTTGTTTGCATAACTCATAATAGTTGCTGCATCGCTCAAGGAAATCTCTTTGTAATTGCCTTGTTCTTTTGAGCCTGCACTTGCACCAGCTTTTGCACCACCAAAAGAACCTAACAATACATTTTGAAGACTTCTATTCATTGCTTTACACATTAATAAAGTAAGCAATGTACCTGCAGCACCTACCAAGATTCCACCTGTAAGCATTACTTTATTATCATATAAAAAACCTCCGAATGCTGCTGCAACACCAGTAAATGAATTTAATAAAGAAATTACAACTGGCATATCTGCACCACCGATAGGCAATACGAATAAAATACCATATAAAATAGCTAAAACCAATACTACATACAATAACATCGTATTGGAAACATCAAAAATCAATAAGCCACCCGCTGATAATGCTACACCTAGGAATACAAGATTTAAAATGCTTTGCCCTGGAAAACTAATGTCTTTTATTTTGCCATTAAGCTTACCCCAAGCCACCATACTTCCAGCAAAAGATACGCTCCCTATTAACAGTCCTAATACAATGATTAAAACTTTCCCAGTGTGCCCTTCAGAAACTCCTGATACAGCAATTTCATGACTTAAATGGTTGAATTCTACAATAGAAATTAATCCAGCACATGCACCACCCATACCATTAAATAGGCTTACCATTTCTGGCATGGAAGTCATTTTTACTTTCTTTGCTGCTAATGTTCCAATGATGCTTCCTATAGCTAAGCCAGAAAAAATCCATACATAATTTCCTAGTTTTTGACCTTCGTTTTCATAAAGAAAAATAGTTCCTAAAATAGCTACAGCCATCCCAAAAGCAGCAACTAAGTTTCCTTTTCTTGCAGTAGCAGGGTTTGATAACATTTTAAGCCCAAGTATAAAAGTAATAGACCCTATTAAGTAGCAAATCGTCAATAAATTCAGTGACATATCAATAATTAATTTTAATAAATGAATGAGGAGTTGTTAGTTGTTAGTTGTAAGTGATAAGTTTTAGGTTATGAGTTAATTCAAATAAGCTTTTGGTTGACATAATATTTCATTGATACTTATCCCAAAAAGCCAAAATGATTTACTTTTTCTTTTTAAACATTTCTAGCATTCTATCAGTAACTACAAATCCACCTACAACATTTAGCGTACCTAATACAACGGCTAAAAAACCTAGAATCAATGCTAAATAATTGTCCGTTGGAGCTTGTCCCATTACTATAATTGCTCCAATAATTACCACACCATGTATGGCATTTGCACCACTCATTAGCGGTGTGTGTAATACGCTTGGTACTCTACCAATTACTTCTATTCCCACAAAAATCATGAGTATAACTATGTATATAATTTGTTGATTGGTTGTAATAAAGCTGAAAACTGACTCCATATTTTATTATTTTAATTGTTTAGAATGGAAAATATCCTACTGATTATTAAATGTATATACTTCTTAATTATTGGGTAATAATGATTTTACTCTATCATTCACAATGCCCCCATCGTGCGTAATGCAGCAACCTTTTACCAAATCATCTTGCCAATTAAGGTTTATCGCTCCTTCTTTGGTTAAGATTAATTGCAAGAAATTTAATAAGTTCTTTCCATACAATTTACTTGCATCAAAAGGCATGGTACTTGGCAAATTGCTATTGCCTACTATCGTTATTCCTTTATGAACAATCGTTTCATTGTTTTTGGTAAATGGCGTGTTTCCACCTGTTGCAGCAGCTAAATCTATTATCACACTTCCTGCCTTTATTACATCAATCATGGCTTCGGTTAAAAGTAATGGTGCTTTTTTACCTGGAATTTGTGCTGTTGTTATTATAATGTCTGATTTTGCAACAGATTCTGACAATCTTTTCTGTTGATTTTTAATGTATTCCTCTGATTGTTCTACGGCATATCCTCCTGCTTTGCTAGCATCTGCTGCGCCTTCTACTTCAATGAATTTCGCACCCAAACTCATTACTTCTTCTTTTACGGCTGGTCTTGTATCAAATACTTCAATTACAGCACCCAATCTTTTTGCAGTCGCAATGGCTTGTAATCCTGCAACACCTGCACCAAGTATCAATACTTTGGCAGGGGCAATACTTCCTGCTGCTGTCATAAACATGGGAAAGTATCTAGGAAATAAATTAGCTGCCAATAACACTGCTTTGTATCCTGCAATATTGGCTTGACTACTCAATACATCCATTGCTTGTGCTCTGGTAGTACGAGGTAGCATATCTAAACTAAAAGTAGTAAGACCTTTTTTACTCCATCTATTCATTGTTTCATATTGAAACAAAGGTTGGAATACACCTATTACTACTGAATTGGGCTTTAGCAAACTTTCTTCAGCTTCATTGAGCATTTGAATAGAAAAAACAATATCGCTTTGTTTTAAAACCTCATTTCTATCAACAACCGTTATTTCTTTTTCTGAATATAAAGCATCTCTTGCTGCTGCATTAATACCAGCATCTTGCTCCACTAAAACTTTAAGTCCTTTTTTAACCAATGTAGCGGCTTGTTCTGGTAATAGAGATACTCTATTTTCACCTTGGGGTTCTTTCAAAATACCAACGGTCATCTATTAACTAATTTAAAAGTGAGGGAATAAATTTCATATAGCGGTTGCAATACTACTAAAAACGAACTGTATAATATTGCTTTTCCATAAACTCTTTTCTAAAAAAAAGAAAGCCCATACCATATAATTCAATTGCACACGTTACCGATGGAAACGCTTTCGTTTTCGTCCAGCAAGAATAGTTTTCCACATTTTCATGAATATGGGTCAAAATCAAAATAGAAGAAGGTTTTAGCTTAGAAAAAATGGCTTCAATCGACGCTGTTTTATTTATTTCTGACAAGTGCAATAGTACCAAATCAAATTGGAAGTTTAATTTGGATAGGTATATTGCAAGTGGCGAATCATATACCTTAATAATTATGTTGTAATAATCAATAAGTTCGTTTTGATAAATACTATCTTTTTGGTTTTCACTATTTATCAAATTAAGAACAGCAGCTGTTCCATTTGCTGCTGCCAAATAGGTAGTTGTGATGCCTAAACTGTTGCCAATCTCAAGTATTTGAACGCTTTGGAAATGATTCACCACCCTAAATAATAGTCGATTGTATTTCTCCGATAAAGGTTTTGGTTGTTTAAATTCTCTTTTGGGTTGATAGCTGTTTAAAATGGGGAAAGCATAAAAAACGCGATCATCATTTAATATTTCTCTTGTAAATTGATATACAAAAGGAGAATGCACTCCATGCCCCTTGCTATTAGAGGCATTGTATTGGAAAGTGAGGTAATGAAAGAATGATTTTACTAAAATGCTAATCCTTGTAAGCAATGGAGGAATGTACTAGTGAAATACAAATATAATTGTGCAGGGAGAATTTGGATGTAGTTGCTACTATTTATATTTAATCTGTTTAATGAGAATATTTATTTGTGTCCTTGTAAGAATAAATAGGAAAATATTAATCTATGTACAAATATTTTTATCATATTTTATTCATTTAAATGAAGACAAACAAAACACCCTTTACAATTTATTTGATAATTGTAAAATTGAGAAAATTAAGATTATTCAAACTTGTGGAAACTATAAAAAAAGTTTAGCACATACTTTTTTAAGTTTCAAATTCACTTTGACTAAATCGACATTTTTACGCCGTTTTGTTTCAACCAATTCTCATGTTCTCTATAGTTGGGCATTTTCTTGTCTAATTCATTCCAAAATTCTGAGGAATGGTTTGGAAATTTTAAATGCACCATTTCATGTGTAATAATGTAGTCCAACACAGGTACAGGAGCCATGGCACATTTCCAATGAAAGTTCAAACCGTTCTTTGGTGTCCAGGAAGCCCAACGGTTTTGTAACTCTGATACCTTTATCGATGTTGGTTTAAGTTCAAACTTATCCTGAATTAGTTTCAGTCTTTCTTTAATCTTCTGTCCTGCTTTCTCTTTATAGAATTCCTTAAATACTTTGTCGGCTTTGTTCAAATACTTTTTATCAAACTGTAAATTACCACCGCTTAAACGTAAAGGCAATACTTGATTTTCTACAATTGCCAAACGGTAATTTCTACCAAAATAAAGAAATGATTGTCCGTTTACGAATTGGCGATTTACTTTTCCCTGATTGAGTTCTTTCCACTTTGCTAGTTTAGTATAAATTTGATATTCCCTTGCCTTTACAGCGTTCTCAATAGTTTCATCTGATGCTGTTGCAGGTGCAAGCACTCTTACCGAACCATCTCGCTCAATAAAAATACTCACCGTTTTTCGCCTTTCGGTTTTTTCAATGGCTATATCTATTCCTTCTAATTTCATTTAGAACTGTCTTTTTTTATTATCGCTTGAACTCGCAAGCTCTTTTTACCTTAAATCTGATTCTCTGTTTTTTGCCAATTTCATTAACTCGGTTGTTAGTTCAGCTGCTTTATTTGAAAGTCCTTCAATTCTTGAATAATAAATTTCATCCTCTAATAAACCGCTGATACGTTTTCTCTCTGATGCTTTCTCTGTCCAGAAATTGGGAATCCTTGCAGTGTCTCTCAGAATCACCATCAAAGTATGTGTCAGCTCTTTTGCTTTTTCAATATCCGCTTCATTATCTATCGTCAAATTACTTTTCAGGTAATCGAAAAATGGTGCTTCAACAATTGAGATACCTTCTGTTTCTTCCTTTCTTCCTACTGCCAATTCATCTCTTAAATCGCCTAATTGTTTTACTATTTCTTCCCAGTTTTCTTTATAAGCATTGAGTATAGTTTCTAAGCGGTCTTTGAAACGATTGTAAAGTGTTGGGTCTTTTTCAAGATTCACTTTAATGTGCCAGCGAATGGCATGTTCCATTTCCGATGCTTTTGACTTTGGCGTTTTATTGAGTGTGTCAACTTTACTTTTAAACTCATCTGAAAGAATGGAAACCTGTTGCACTTTTGTATCAATGCCCAATGAAAGCAAATGCTTATCAATAAGTCTGCGAACTTTTTCAGAAGCCCATTTCAAATCCATGGTTTCGTCTTTGTAACGGTCTTTTATTCTCCAAAGCAAATAGCCCATTCGCTTGGCTGGAATCCAATACGTTGTTCCTACTGCTACATTGAAAAGCAAATCCAAACTATCAAAAAAGCTTTTGGAATAGGTAAGCAATTCAGCCCTGAATTTTACATTCTTGGCTTTATCAATACACTCTTCAGCAAACTCAAATTCTTTGTTGGTATCAGTAAATTTCTGTAGAAGGAAATTATCAATTTCTTTCAGGTCGTTTTCTCCAAATAAATCCACCAGTTGTTTGTAACGTGCTTCAAGAATGGGTATTTCTTTGTTGATGTCACGGAACACTTCTAAAAAGTCATTCAGATTACTCTTGTCTTTGTCTGTATATATGGCAAGCGCATCTGCAAGGTGTTTCGTAACGCCAAAATAATCTACGATCAATCCAAACGATTTGCCTCTTTTGGTTCTGTTTACACGGGTAATTGCCTGAAATAAATCATGCTCCCTTAAACTCTTATCTAAATACATTACCTGCTCAATGGGTGCATCAAAACCAGTTAACAACCTATCGCAAACGCAAATAATGCCAATACCTGATTCTGGCTTTTCATAATCGTAATCTTTTTTGAAGCTGTTTTTAGCATCCGATTCGTAAGCTTCATTTCTTGCTTTACGTATATAGGGTGCTTCGTTTTGTACACCTGAAACTATAGCAGCTACTTTTAAAAACTCCAATTGTTTAATTCTATCTTCATCTTTATCTTCATTGGACAATGATCTAAGATATGAAATTTTATTTTTAATAGCAATCTCCAATTCGTATTTATATCGCACAGCAGCCACAATGCTCGAAGCCACTACTTGAGCTTTAAAGCCATTTACCAAAATATCGTTGTAGTAATGTTCAATGATGTCCTTGGCAATTACAGCGATGCGTTCTTTTGATTCTAAATAAGCGATAAATGAACCATATCTTCGTTGTATTTCTTCTTTCTCGGCTTGAGTACGTTGTTCAAACATATCTTCAAACTCTGCATCAAATTGTTCTTTGTCTCCAATTTTGTCTTTAGAAACTTTACCAATGTATTTTATTTCAACTGTTGCTCTATCAGTAACTGCTTTGTCAAATTTATAAAAGTCAATAAACTTCCCAAACCTATCATGCGTTTTTATTTCATGGCGCTCTGTTAATAAGGGTGTTCCTGTAAACCCTATTCTAATTGCATTGGGAAATGCAGAAAATAAATTATCGCCCATATCACCGCCTTGCGTTCTGTGGGCTTCATCAATCAGCAATATTATTCTGTCGCTATTATTTATAGTTTCAAACTTTTCAAATTTCGGAACTATTCCCGCTTCAATTAGCGATTGTGCAGAAACATTCTTTTCATCCAAAAACTTGTGAATCATTACCATGTTCACATCACCAGTATCATCGCCCAACAAATGCAATTTGTTTCGCTTTTCAATAATTCGGCAAGGCTCACCTGTAAGTATTGCTGTGTCAGAAAGTTGTTCTTCTAAATCAGTACGGTCAACAGTAAAAATTATTTTCAGGTCTTTCAAATCATCACAACTACGGATTTTGCGAATTAGAAAAACCATCGTTAAACTCTTACCACTTCCCTGTGTATGCCACACCACACCGCCTTTTTCTAGCGTTGTATTGCCTTCTCTGTAATTCTTGATAATTTTGATAACAGCTCGGTACTGATTATAGCGCGCTACAGTTTTTACTTCCACCCCTTTTTTAATTTCCATAAATAAGGTGAAGTGTTTCAGTATATCAACCAAAATTTATTTGTTCAACATGCCATGAATCAAAACTTCTTGTCGCTCCTCATCTGGAGCTATTTGTATGGTACGGTATTCTTCCGGGAAAATATCTACCCAGTTATTATAGAAATCGAATTCAGCACTTATGGTTCCAACCCTAGCTTCTCTTCCATGAGTGATAATGCTAAAAATATTATAGTGAAACAATTTTTCTTCACCTTCCAACACTCCATAAATGTCATCTCTTTTGTTAGAGTAACTACGTATTTGCTCGTACGCAGCGCTCAATGGCTCTGCTACTTCATAATCTTTTGCCTCTACCACCACTATAGGCATTCCGTTTAGGAATAAAACAATATCGGGAATAATGAATTTTTTAGTGCTGCCAGGCGTATCAATCCTAAACTGATTGATGGCTATAAAACTGTTCTTATCATAGTTTCTAAAATCAACTAACCTTACCGTTGGGTTCTGCTCTCCTGTTAGCTCGTTAGTGTTTACGGTTGTGCCTTTAAGTAGAAAGCGATGCATTTCTTTGTTGGCTTCGTGTAAACTCTTCCCTGCAAAGTTTTGTATCTCAAAAAAGATTTCTTCCAGTTGTTTGTCAGTTAGCCATGTTTTGCCATCAGCAGTAAGGTTGATGGCTTTGATGCTTTCTTTAAAAACATTTGGCAGCACCACTTCTTTAAAATTGGTACGCAAACTTTTTTCGGCTTCTTGCGGAATACCTTGCCCTTGATTAATTACCTTCCAACCTAAGTGTTGTAGTTTATCTAAAAAGGGTTTTTCTACGTTAATATATTCTGCCATTATTTTAAATTCTTTAATTGTTTGTTACCAACCAATGATTTCATTTGTGTGATAGCTATATTATTAAGTTGCATTAACCTTTCAGGCTGGGAAATATTCTGATGAATCAAAACAGCATTTATACTCTCTAAATTCGACAATACTACCAATTGCTCAAGATTAGCAGCATCTCGTATATTTCCTGCTGTTTTAGGGTTGCTATCTCTCCATTGTTTAGCTGTCATTCCAAATAGAGCCATGTTCAGCAAATCGGCTTCATCGGCATACACAAAGTTTATTTTGTCTTTGGTCAGGGTTTCAGGAATAAGATTTTCTTTGATAGCATCTGTGTGAATGTGGTAATTTACTTTAGCCAAAGTGCGTTGAAGATTCCATTCTAATTTCAACCTATCGTTTTCATCAGCTTTAAGGCGTTGAAATTCTTTGATGATATATAGCTTAAACTCAATTGAAATCCATGATGCAAATTCAAAAGCAATATCCTTGTGGGCAAATGTTCCGCCATACCTGCCTGCTTTAGATGTAAAGCCAATAGCATTTGTGCTTTCAATCCATTTTTTAGGAGTCATTACAAAGCTGTTTAGCCCTGCTTGTTTTTTAAACCCCTCGAATTCGAGGGGTTTAAAATTGGGGTTATACATGGTTTCCCACAAACCCAAAAGTTCAATAGTGTTTCGGTTTCGAAGCCAGTTTTGAATAATGGAATCGGTATTTGCTAAATCCCTATGACGGGCAATGTCTGTAAGAGAAATATAATCGCTTGTGCCTTCGGAGAAAACGCTAATCTCGGTTCCTTTTACAATAATTGTTTTGCTTTTTGCCATTTCTTTAATGAATTAAATGTCATCTAAAAAAGGTTTGACTTAAATATACACCATTCTGTAATCGCTTTTTATCCAACACATAACCACGAATGGCAAAATCTCTTAACACTGAGGTAGTCCACTGCCTAAGCTGCGTGGATCTTTGCGAATTGACACGATAACCTACTGAAATAATCACATCTAGATTGTAAAAATCAATAGCACGACTCACTTCTCTTTTGCCTTCTGTTTGAACTATTCTAAGATTTCGAATAGTTGCCCCTACCTGCAAATCGCCACTCTTATTAATTTCTTTTATATGGTAGTTGATGGTGTTTACCTCTACCTCAAAAAGGGTAGATATCATTTTTTGAGGTAGCCAAAAAGTTTCATCCTGCACCATTACTTCAATGCTATTTTCTCCAGCTTGTGAGGTGAATATAAAAAACTCGGCTGTACTATTGAGTATTGGTAATCTTTTATCTGCCATATTAGTTTCCTGTTTGTGGTTCTAATGCTTCCTTTACTTCCACCCTCTTCTTCCCACTCAACAAATCCCCCATCAACCCTGCTTTTATTTGCTGCTGCTTATGCAAAAAGTCTTGCTCGGTCTGGAGTTTTTTGTCAATTGTTTTTAATCTTAATGAAATTTCAAGTGCTTCTTTTTTTACTAAAATTGGAAAAACAAACTTTGAAAAATTATTTTTGTTAACTATGGGAACTGCTTGCAAACCTGTCTCTTTTCTAAATTGTTTCTCATGGTAATAAAGCATCGCATAGAAATAATAGAAGGATAAATCCATATCATAACAAATCACGGAATTGATTTGCTGATTTGTGCATCCCTCTTTTTCTAACAAAGCAATTTTTCCTATTGTTGAACCAATACAAACCACACAAATTGAATTTGTTGGTAATTGACGACAAATATCAAATCCACTTTTAGTTAGTTTCTTTTCCGTGTTTGAAATAAATATCCCATCTTGAATATCTCCTGGCGAAACAAATAAAAAGTCATCTCCATAATATTCTCGATTTGCAGTTGGTGGAGTTGAACCTGTTACAATTTCTCCAAACTTATCAATTCTTTCAACTTCCCACTCCCTCGGAATCCAACCCAACTTACTTTCTTTATATAACTCCGGTGCATCTTGGTAGCTTGGGCGAAGTTTCCAAATGATTTTTTCTTCCTCCCCCTTTTCACATTCACCTTCCCACTTTTCATTTCTCACTTTTAACTTCTCACTTTTAACTTTTACCTTTTCACTCATTAAGCCACGGGTAAATAAATCTTGCAACATACCTTGCTTGATAGCTTTATATTTGGCTATGGCGGCTTGCGTTTTTTCTATTACCGCATCGGCTGTGGAAAGTATAGTGGCGATTTGGCGTTGTTCTGTTTTGTCTTTTGGATGCGGAAACTTTACTAATTCCAAATCACCTTTTGAAATTTCCGCAAAGGTTGTTCCTTCTCCATACTTTTTAATTCTTTCAACATAAAAATGAAAGCAATAATAAAAGTATTCTGAATCAAAATCAGAATTAGGAATAATGCTCTTACAACCTTGATTAGTTGTGAATTCCTTTTTTGCAATAGCAATGTATCCGATTGGAGCTCTCGAAGAAAGAATAATACTACCAATAGGTAAGAGGTTTGCAGAAGAATTTTCTAGACCTTCTCTTGAAATTTTACGTTCAGTATTTTCAATAAAAGCAGTTTTATTTCTGCTCAAATCATAAGGCGTAACAAATAGAATATCACCATTCCAAAATTTTGAATTAGTCGTACTTGGAGTGCCTCCAGATACTACTGTGCCTATTTTTGATATTTCACTTTCAATCCATTTACTCATATCCCAATTCCATTAAAAAAGTGTTTAACAATTGGGTTTCTGTTATCATTTGTCTGAATCAGGATTTACAGAATTTTAGAATTTTCAGAATTCGCTTTTGGATAATACTTCGGATTGAATAACAACTTGTGTTGCAAGCTTACGCTACCAAAATTTATTAGCAAACCCGTTGGAAAATCATATGCTACTACATAGTTTTTAGCTTGTGCAATATGTACATCTTCCAAATTTACCAATGCCTTCAATTCAACTACTACTTTTTCCTCAACCACAAAATCAGCCCGTCTTGTTCCTACATCAATTCCGTCATAATAAATAGTATGTTCTTGTTCTCTTTTAAAAGAAACACTTTCTCTTTCCAACTCAATAGCAAGACATCTTTGGTAAATAACTTCCTGAAAACCCGGCCCAAGCTTGTTATGCACTTTCATTGCACAACCAATTATTTTGTATGTGAGCTCATCTTTAATCATTTTGCAAATTTTTTAATTCTGTAAATCCTGATTCAGACATTTACTCATATCCCAATTCCATTAAAAAACTGTTTAACAATTGGGTTTCTTTTTCTCTTGCTTCTAAAATAGAATGAAGCGGAGAGGTGTATTTGCTGTACAGATGCTCAATGGCAATCAATAACTGACGGCTATGCGTTTGCAAATAGCCATTAATGGTTTGATGCAAAACGGTTTGCCATCTTTTTAAAATCAATTCTTTCGCTTCTTCGGGAGTTATCAGCAAACGGGCTTGCTCCACCAAGTTTTGCTTTTTGTCTTTTATCTCTTTAATTATTTTTTTGCATTGCTTTAGTTCTTCTTCCAAAGCGGTGTGTTTGGCAATGCGTTCTTCATCGGCTGCTATCAAAGCATCCAAACGGGTTATTTCATAGCTGTATTTTTCTGCTTCGGTTTTTAGCGTTGCAATTTCTGCCGCCAAAGCAGGGTTTTGTTTCAATGCTTTTTCGTTGGCAGTAATTCGCTTCTTTATGTTTTTAAATTCACGGTCTGCTTCTTTGCGTTCGCCTTTCAGTGCTTTAATGGCCTCTTTCTGTTCTTTCAATTCGTCCTTTTGCCACACCTCATAATCTTCTTCTGTCCACACACCTTCTTCCAGTTCGTTTACTTCGGCAAACATCGCTTCCAGTTCTTCTTTTCGGGCTTCATTGCTTCGCAGTTCTTTCAACACTTCAGGAAACTGGCTTTCCAGTATTTCATCATCGGGTATCAGTTCGGCATTCCATCCGCTGGCATCCACACTTTTTATGTCGGTGTAAATACTGTTCCAATAACTGGCAAAAGAGCCACGGCTTTTAAACTCATCTAAAATGGTGAGTGCATTTAGTTTTTCGGTAAGCGTTTTCGAAAACTGATGATACAAATCAAATGCATTGATGCTGCTGTCGTTCAATTTTTCAATTACAGGCAATTGCAGCTGCCACCATTGGTTAATGGCTTCGGAGTATTGGGCATGGGCATTTTTTATTTCAGCACTTTCATCAAATAGTTTTTTAAGTTCTTCTTTTTGCGAAATGGTATCAGTGAATTTTAAATAGCCATCTTTCAGTTTTACAAACAATTTTTCTTGCAAACCCTGGTAAGAAGCAAATACAGATTGCAAAGCATTTACTTCGCTTTCGGGCACACCACCTTGCAAGTGAGCGTGTACGTCGTGTGGCTCTGCTGGTGGGGCATTATCTACAAACCTGCGAATGTTCAGGTTGTATTCTTCGGCAGCCAAATCGGATTTGCTCACCAATTCGCTGTATTTTGGAATGACTTGTTTATTGCGATACGTGAAGGCAATTTTTTCAATGTCTTCTGGTCTTAGTTTATTTTGGTTTTTCTCTTCCTTGTATTCTCGGTCGGCATTAATGAACAACACATTTTCACGCAAGTGAGCATCTTTTTTATTCACAATTAGCACCGCAGCTCCAATGGTGGTTCCATAAAAAAGTACAGATGGCATAGCAATCACCGCTTCTAAATAACCACGGTTAATCAGGTGTTCTCTAAACTTTCGTTCATCGCCACCACGAAACAACACACCATGTGGCATTACCACAGCCATTCTTCCATTATTATTAAGAGAAGCAACCATGTGTTGCACAAACATAAAATCGGCTTTTCCTTTTAAAGGCATCCAAAAGTTGAAGCGTTCTTTAAACTTCATACCATCCTTGGTATAGTTCTGCGAAAAAGGCGGATTGGCAATTACAATGTCAAATGTTTTCAGTTCGCCATTCTCTATATGCAAGGGGTTCATCAGCGTATCGCCATTTACAATATTGCTGTCATACACACCATGGAAAAGCATATTCATTTTACTCAAACCCCAAACGGTGCCACTTTTCTCTTGTCCGTAAAGCGAAAGGTTACGGGAAGAACCATAACGGCTTTCTACATAGTTTTTACATTCTATCAGCATACCACCACTACCCACAGTTGGGTCATAAATTTCAGCATCTTCTTTAGGTTCTAAAATGTTTACCAGCAGTTTCACCACTTCGTTGGGCGTGTAGAATTCACCCGCTTTTTTTCCAGCACTGTCGGCAAAATATTTTATCAGGTATTCATAAGCTGCACCCATCAAATCAGGGAACTCTAAATTTTCGTCACGCAGGTTTTTCTTATTAAAATCACGAATCAGTTCTCTTAAATCTTCATCGGTAATTTGTTTATTGTTTTTACCAATGCTGCGGTTAAAGTTGATGGATTTTAAAACGCCTTCCAATTTATCTAAGTTGGCATCTTCCAAAGCAGCAAGGGCTTTGTTCAGGTGGTCGCCAATTTCTTCTTGCAGGTCTTTAATGTATTGTATTTTGTTTCCCTCTGCATCCGTTTCAGGGTCACCATCTAATTTTTTCCAACGAGCTGCAAGTGGAACAAAGAAGTCGTACTCAGGAGCATTTTCTTTTTCTAGCTCACGGTAAATTGCATCAGGCTCGCTTACACCTCTAACATCTACAATGTTTTTCTTTCTAGTCTCACGATGCGTTTCAAACTGATCATTCACTCTTTTAAGGAACAGCATTGCAATAATATATTCCTTGTATTCCGAGGCATCCATATTGCCCCTTAAACTTTCGCAAGCTCCTTCAAGAAAGGTTTGTAAACTGGAAAGTGAAAGTTTTTGTGTCTTCATTTATAATTCAGTTTTTTATTTATTCTCTTAAAATTAATTATTAATAATACCCAGTGTGATATTGAAAAATGTTTTTAATAGTCAATTATTACAATTGTATGGTTACCATATTTCATTATAAAAATGTTTCTTAATAATAATAATGCTTTCGACTTTGATATACAAAAATGGTTAGACCTTTAGTAGAATTAATCCGATATTTATTTGATATTTCCCGCTAATTTAAATCTGACAAGTTTGTTTATATCTCGCAAATCTATAGGTGTTTCATTCTTAAGCAAACTGTAGTTCATTTTTTGATTTTTAAAAGTGATTATTATTAATAAGGGGGAAAAAGCTTTCAAACAGAAATTGCATAAAAACCTTGTATTACAGAAAATCAGCTCCTCAAAATTGCATATGCCCATTTCCAACAGAAAACGGCACTTTCAAAATTTAAAATGACTTGATCCATAGAAAAATAGTTTACTACTCACCACATAAATTATTGACCACATAGGCACATAGACACATAGAAAATCAGAGATATTGTATTATAAAAATTAAGATAGAACATATAGAAATACACCTTAAGAAATTAATTCTTTATTGTTTTTAAATAAAACAGATAATTAAGGTTATTACTTAAGAGAACAGTTAACTATGTGTCTATGTGCCTATGTGGTGAGAAGTAACAAAAATAGTTTCTCCAAAATTGGAGATGCCAATTGCAAGCAATTATTAGCATTATTTACAAAATATAATCCTAAATACAATTTAACTTAAAAGCAAATAATGAAGCATCTTTTTGTTTAACTAATTAATAAATAGGTAAATAAAGATGCTTTTAAATGAAGTTGTGTGCACTTTTTGGAAATGATTGTTAAAATTTCGGCACGTGTAACTGACCTTTTGGCGCGTGTAACTGACGTTTTGAGTGTTGTAAGATATGTTTTGACGCTTGTAACTGACGATTTGGTTGCTGTAACTGACGATTTGGTTGCTGTAACTGACAATTTGGAGGCTGTAAGATATGTTATGGCGCGTGTAACTGACCTTTCGGCGTACGTAACTGACAATTTGATTGCTGTAACAGATGATTTGGCGCTTGTAACAAATGTTTTGGAGCTTGTAACACATGTTTTGACGCTTGTAACACATGTTATGGCGACTGTAACACATGTTATGGCGGTGGTAAAATATCATTTGAATAACGTAACAAACGTTTAAGCAACTGTATGTAATCTTTTAGTGGTTGTAAGAAACGTTTTGGAAGATGTAACAAATGCTCTCATACTTGTAACTAAAATCGCTGTTTATTTACATGCTCCAACCACCAATGTTTCATTCATTTATCTCAAATAAATCCTTCGTTACTACTCACCACATAAATTATTGACCACATAGGCACATAGACACATAGAAAATCAGAAATAATGTATTATCAAAAAGCAAAATAGAACACATAGAAATGCAACCTTAAATTTTATTCTATCTTGTTTATTAACAAAACAGATAATTATAGAAAAAGAACAGATAACTATGTGTCTATGTGCCTATTTGGTGAGTAGTAACAATCCTTCCTTTTAATGCTACTAATTGCCTTATTTACGCAAACGATGGATAAGAGATTGAAAATTATTTTCTCAAATAGTTGTTCCCCTTATCTTAGCCCGCTTTTATGATTGCTTAAACTATATTTATAACTAATTCTATTTAACGATGGCCTTGCCCCAGAACACTAGTTCAACTTCAACTAATGCATCTTTTGAAAAAGGAAATTACCTGTTTCCATTTATTTTAATTACGTCTTTGTTTTTCCTTTGGGGGTTTGCCCACAACTTAGATCCTATATTAATTCCGCATTTAAAAAAATCGTTTACCCTTTCAACACTTCAAGCTTCACTAGTTGATTCTGCCGTATTTGTTGCCTACTTTTTTATGGCACTTCCAGCAGGATTTATTATGAAGAAATATGGTTACAAATCAGGAATCATTATTGGGCTTTTATTGTTTGCAACAGGTTCGTTTTTATTCATTCCAGCAGCTAACTCCCAAGCTTATATATTCTTTCTAGGAGCGTTGTTTGTAATTGCTTGTGGACTAACTATTTTAGAAACAGCAGCTAATCCATATGCAGCACTACTTGGTGACCCAAAAACTTCAAGTCAGCGTTTGAATTTTGCTCAATCGTTCAACGGATTAGCAGCTACACTTGCACCAATTATTGGAGCGAAACTTATCCTTACAAAAGGCCATTCAGATGAAGAGTTAAATGCAATGTCTGAAATTGCAAAAAAAGCTGCTCTTGCTTCTGAAGCTTCTACTGTAATTATGCCTTATTTTATTTTAGCAAGCATCATATTATTAATAGCAGTTGCATTCTATTTCACCAAATTACCTGAAATTAAAGATGGTGATGGTGAAGCAAGTAGCAAGAATATATTTCATGCTTTTAAACATAGCCATCTAAGTTGGGGTGTAGCTTCTCAATTCTTCTATGTAGGGGCACAAGTATGTGTGTTTAGTTTTTTCATGCTTTTTGCAACCAAAACCATCCCTGCTGGCACTCCAAAAGACGGACTAATAATCGCTTATGAAACTTTGTTTAAATTCTTGCATATAATAGATAAAGTAAGCGAGAATGATTACATGTCCTATTATCTTTCAATAGCTGGTTTGGCATTTATGATTGGACGTTTCTTTGGTACTTTCTTAATGAAGTTTATCTCACCTAATAATTTATTAGGAATTTATGGTTTAATAAATATAGGGTTGTGCTTTATTGCAATGAATGGTCATGGTACGACACCTATTTATGCTGTAATAGGAATAGCTTTTTTCATGTCAATTATGTTCCCAACCATCTTTTCACTAGGAATTAAAGATTTAGGTGGAGACACTAAGTTTGGAAGTAGTCTTATAATTATGTCTATAGTAGGAGGGGCGTTGCTTCCACCACTATTTGCCTATATTAGTGATATTACCAATGATATTCAAATAGGCTACCTAGTACCAATGGTTTCTTTTTTGGTAATCATGTTGTTTGGGTTCAAAGGATATAAAGTAAAAAAAGTAGTTGAGTAAATTATAAATTGTAAATAACCAGATGAAAAAATATTGTCTTACAGTTGACTTAGTTGATGATGAAGCCTTAATTGCTGAATATGAAAATTGGCACAAACCTGAGAATGCTTGGCCAGAAATAAAGCAAAGTATTTGGGATGCAGGCATTACCAATATGGAGATTTATCGCATTAGCAACCGCATGTTTATGATAATGGAAGTTGATGAAACATTTAGTTTCGAGCGCAAAGCAGCAATGGATGCCGCCAATCCTAAAGTGCAAGAATGGGAACAATTAATGTGGAAATTCCAACAATCACTTCCTTTCGCAAGGAATGGAGAAAAGTGGATGTTGTTAGATCAGATTTTCGCTTTGAACGATAAATAAGCTTTCCAACTTAAATAATTATTCTTTTTACATGTCACTTAATGTATTAAAAACGGGTGCTGGTATTGATGCACACCAGCATTTTTGGCACTATCATCCTGAGAAGCATAGTTGGATTGATGATAGTATGGCAAATATTAGAAAAGACTTTTTGCCTGCTGATTTATCGCCAATATTAAGCGCAAATGGAATGGATGGTTGTGTAGCAGTACAGGCAGACCAAACCGAAGTTGAAACCAATTTCTTACTAGAACTCGCTTCTGAGAATGCTTTTATAAAAGGTGTTGTCGGTTGGGTAGATTTAAGATCGACATCTATTAAAGATGCACTTTCTCAATATGCTCAGAATATTAAGTTAAAAGGATTTAGGCACATATTACAAGGAGAAGAGCCTGCATTTATGTTGCAAACCAATTTTTTAAATGGCATTGCAGCTTTGAGTGAATTCGGTTTTACTTATGATATATTGATATTTCCTAAACATTTAGAAGCTGCTTTAGAGTTTGTAAAACAATTCCCTAATCAGCCATTTGTAATTGACCATATTGCCAAACCATACATTAAGGCAGGATTAATAGACGAATGGAAAAAAGGGATGCAAACTTTGGCTGCATTTGATAATGTGCATTGCAAAGTGAGTGGAATGGTTACAGAAGCCGACTTTACATTGTGGAAACCAACTGATTTTACTCCCTATTTAGATGTTGTTTTTGAAGCATTTGGTACAAAAAGAATTTTGTTCGGTACTGATTGGCCTGTATGCGAAGTAGCAGCAAAATATGATGAAGTAGTAGGAATAGTTGCCAATTATTGTGCTTCTTTATCTGAAACAGAGCAATACCAAGTATTTAGAGATAACGCTTACAAATTTTATAAACTTTCCTCTTAATAAATAAGACTCAATCAATACAAAATAGTATGAACAAAGATGTTTTGCAATTACCCCCAGTTATATTCGGAACTAGTGGTTTAGGTAATTTATATCATGATACTCCTTATGAAACCAAGCTCGCAATTGTAAAAGAATACATTGCACATGCAAAGGGGATTCCTACGTTTGATAGTGCAGGGAAGTACGGTGCAGGGCTATCTTTAAAGGTAATAGGTCAATGCTTAAAAGACTTAGGAATTAAACCAGGTGAAGTATTTATAAGTAATAAATTGGCGTGGTATCAAGTACCATTAACTACACCCGAACCAACATTTGAAGTAGGTGTTTGGAAGAATATCCAACACGATGCAGTTCAGAAAATAAGTTACCAAGGTATTTTAGATTGCTTTGAACAAGGCAATGAACTATTAGGTGGTTATGACCCACAAATGGTTTCAGTGCACGATCCAGATGAATATTTAGCAACTGCTACAACAAAAGAAGAAGAAGATAAATTATACCAAGATATATTAGATGCTTATAGTGCCTTAGCTGATTTAAAGGCTCAAGGCAAAGCAACTTCTATCGGTGTAGGGTCCAAACAATGGAAGGTTATTCAACGTATTTCTAAGGATGTTGATTTAGATTGGGTAATGATTGCCAATAGCTTAACACTGCATAGTCACCCTAAAGATTTAATAGATTTCATTGCGGAACTAGAAAGTAAAAATGTATCAGTTATTAACTCTGCCGTGTTTAATGGTGGATTCTTAACTGGTAGCAATTTTTATAATTACAAAGAAGTGACAGATGCTACAGAAGAAGGTAAAGCATTATTAGCTTGGAGAGATAAGCTTTATGCTATATGTGCTGAGTATGATATTTTACCTGCTGAAGCATGCTTTGATTTCGGATTTAGAATACCCGGTGTATGTAGTGTAGCGGTAAGCACATCTCGTGCAGAACAAGTGAAAAAGAATATAGATATGGCTACTAAAGTAATTCCTACAGCTTTTTGGGAAAGATTAGAAGCTGAAGGATTAATATCTAAGTTTAATTAATTGTTTCAAAAATAGAATACTATTCCATCTCTAGACGTGCTATTCTGCCGTTTGAGCCTGCCAAATAAATTGTGTTTCCATGTTTTGCTCTTTGCACTACATGGAAACTTTGTTTAGATACCTGCCTCCAATCTATTCCGCCATTTATTGAAATGTCTATTCCTGTGGTTCCACAAGCTATTAAGGTAGAATCATTTGTATAAATAACAGAACTCTTGTAGCCTAATAATTGCTTATCAGGAACAGTTATTTTTATTTGATTATTCTTAAATGAAACCAACGCACAAGTGCTATCCTTTCTTTTATCATTGGCATAATCACCGCCTACTATTACAGCTTTGTTTTTCCTTGTTGCTATTGCATTTGCACCTGTACTTTCTTTTCCTTGAGTTATTGGCAACAAATATCCTTTTGTCATAGTATCAATATATAATTGTGAAGATGTTCCCCCAGAAACATATAAGATTACTCCTGGAGTTCCATTCTTGCCATTTGATCGCCAAATAACATTTGTTCCACTAGAAGCAAAGAATGCTTCTCCAGTTTGGTTATTAAAGGAATTTGTTTTTTTCCAAGTATTCCCTCCATCTTCTGTTATTGCTTGATAAAACTTACCATCTATTGGATCCCCTACAACAACACCATGTGTGGCATCGGCAAAGTCCATCGCATCTAAAAACATTCCCTTTGTACTATCTTCAAAAACCTTTTTCCAAGATTGCCCACCATCACTTGTTTTTAGGATAACTGCTGGTTCTGCTACTGCTATAATCAAGGCATTGTTTTCATCAAACGCTTCTATATCTCTAAAGTCGCGCAATTCAAATCCTTTCACTTTCATCCAAGTAAATGTTTTTCCGCCATTTATACTTTTAGCTACAACTCCATTATTGCCGCTACACCAAACTATCTGTTTATCAACTACTGACATTCCTCTCAAACTTGTTTGATGGTTACTATCTAAAATATGAACGATTGGGTTTTGGGCTTGGGAATAATGGATATATACAATAAATACTAATAAAAGTATTGTTCTTAATTTCATAAAGCAAAACAGTTAAAAATGAGCAATGTATGTCAGCAAATCATTCTTATTGTAAAGAATAAAAAGCTAATATAGAACGTAAATAATATCTGCAAATTGCATTTGGCATATTTTCGTAAAATTGTCATCTTAAATTAATATAACTAGAATGATTCCATATTGGATGAGTAGAACCCAACTATTACTTGGGGATAGTCCTGTAGAAACGCTTATAAGTAAACATGTGTTGGTTGTGGGTTTGGGTGGAGTAGGGGGCATTTGTGCAGAAATGATTGCTCGTGCTGGAGTAGGAAAAATGACCATTGTTGATGCAGATACAGTGGATTTAAGTAATACCAATCGCCAAATTCCTGCACTTCATTCTACTGCTGGCAAATTAAAATCTGAAGTAATGGCTGAGCGGATTAAAAATATCAATCCTGAAATACAACTAAATGTTATTAGCCAATACTTGCAAAATGAATTGATTGATACCTTATTAGATAATCATCAATTTGATTATGCGGTTGATTGTATTGATACACTTGGTCCTAAAGTTCAATTTATAAAAGCTTGCAAAGACAGGAATATTCCCATTGTTACTTCCTTAGGTGCAGGTGGCAAAGTAGATCCCAGTCAAGTGAAAATTACAGACATTAGTCAAACATACCAATGCACATTGGCTAAATATGTACGTAAAAGACTCCATGCTTTGGGTATTTACGATGGTCTTCCAGTAGTATTTAGTCCTGAAAAGATAGATAATGAACGGGTAATCGTGAGCGAAAAGGCTTTTCCTAAAAAGAGTTTAATTGGTACTATTAGTTATATGCCTGCCATATTTGGTTGTATGGTTGCTAGTGTAGTCGTTAGGGGGCTTGCAGATATAAATCCAGTTGCTAATTTCAACTCCTCTACAACGTGATAAATAATGGGGCATCTATCATAATGCATAAACGTAGTAAATAGTCTTTTCGTAAAAGCAGGTAAATGCAAAGCAGGAAATTCTTTGCAGCCTGCAAAGCGATATTCATATACTGTACAAGCATTGTTTGATAAAAAAGCACAGGGGATAGCATTCAATATCATCCTTGTTTCTCCTTTTTCTATGTATTGTTTATCAAAGTCTTCACGCGATTGATTCAAATGTGCTGATAAATTATCTGCCTCTGCATCGGTAATATTTACCATCAATCCTTTGCAGCAATTGCCACAATCTGTACAATTTATTTGTGGAGAAATGCGGTCGTTTAATGTAAAAACAAGTTCATCTACAACATCTGATGACTGAATATTCAAAAAGTTTCTGAAAGCCATGTTCTCTTCTTCTTTCTCAATTGCCTTGGTTTGTAGCACATTGATATTCATTTCTAACGCCATTTCTATTCTTTTTTTAAGCTAGCTTTTAAATTTAATTATAGTTACTACTCACCACATAGGCACATAGACACATAGTTATCTGTTCTTTTTCTATAATTATCTGTTTTGTTAATAACCAATATAGAATAAAATTTAAAGTTGCATTTCTATATGTTCTATTTTACCTTTAAATAATACATTATTTGTGATTTTCTATGTGTCTATGTGCCTATGTGGTCAAAAATTTATGAGGTGAGTAGTAACCTTTACATTCATTCTTCTGTTTTTATGATAAAGTACGGTTTGCAAACATAGCCTTTTACATTCCCTACTATGCTACATTCATCAAATAATACTTTAAGAGTCATTTATAAGTAATTATTACTCTTTATATATCCTACGTATTTTTAACCAATTACATATTCCCTAAGCCTTAGATTTGCGCCCATGAAAATAAGTAACGAAGCAAAAGTTGGGGCACTTTCAGTCGCAGCTATTGCATTATTCATAGTTGGATTTAATTTCCTTAAAGGCAAAAGCTTGTTTAAAACAGGCAATTATCTCTTTGCAAAATATAGCAATGCCAAAGGGATTATGGTATCTAATGGGGTATTTATAAATGGGTTTAAAGTAGGATCTGTATATGAAATAGACAATGCTGATGCCGATTTGAAAGAATTAATTGTTACCATCAAACTAAACGACTACTATAATATTCCTAAAAACTCCACTGCAAGCATTAAAGAAAGCACCCTTGGCTCGCCGAGTGTAGAAATAACAATGGGCAATGGAACAAGCTTCTTACACACTGGCGATACCATTCTTACTGCACCTAGTGAAAGCATGTTTGGCTCTATTGCTAACAAACTTGCTCCTGTTGGTGCACAAGTACAAACAACCTTACATACTTTAGATAGTGTATTAAACAATGTGAATACACTTCTAGACAATTCTTCTAAGAACAATATCAAGCAAAGTATCGACAATATCAACAAAGCAACTGCTAGTTTATTGGCTTCTTCTGCTTCCATACAAGCCATGCTGAATGCACAATCCGGAGCTATTGCGCTTACGATGGGCAATCTAAATAGTTTCACAAAGAACTTGGCAGACAACAACCAAAAGGTTTCTAAAACCATGAGTAATGTAGAAAAAACAACCGAAAACCTATCCAAAGCAGATATAGATGGAACAGTTGCATCCCTTAAAAAATCTATTGACAACCTAAATAGTATGTTGGAAAAGATGGCAAGTAAAGAGGGAACATTGGGATTGTTAATGAACGATAAAGCTTTGTATAACAATCTTACCAATACTGTTCGCAGTACCAACATACTCATTGACGATTTGAAAACGCATCCAAAACGTTATGTAAGCATATCTGTTTTTGGTAAAAAAGACAAATCAACACCGCTTTCTGCACCGTTAAACGAGATTCATTAATCCCAGTATTTTGACTAAAACATATCTGTTACTTACCCTTTTGGGGTGCTTGTTCATGGCAAATATTGGTTGGACACAGGTGGGCAAAAAGCCATCTGATACCACTGTAAGGGCGGGAAAAACCATACAAATACTTAGTGCTGATAGATACAATTTTCAAAATTTAGATACAGGTTCGCAGTTTGTATCTCTTGGGGGGCACGCGATTGTGCAGCAAGAACGAACAACTTTTAGTGCAGATAGTATTGTTTTAAATCAAAAAATAAACACCCTCGAAGCCATTGGCAATGTACATATAAACGATGCTGACAGCATTCATACCTACGCTCAATACTTGCGTTATGTAGGAAAAGAGAAGAAAGCTTACTTAAACAAGCAAGTCAAATTAACAGATGGAAAAGGGATTCTTACCACAGAAGACCTAGTTTATGATGTGCAATTGAAAACGGGTACTTATCTCTTTGGCGGAAAGGTGGTAAATGGTAAAACAGTACTTACCAGTCGTGAAGGATATTATTATGGTGATACCCGTGATGTTTATTTTAAAAACAAGGTAGTATTAACCGAACCTGATACAAAGATTTATACTGACACACTCTTATACAACCTCAATACTGGTAAATCTACTTTTGTTTCGCCCACTAAAATTAAAAATGGAAGTCGCACCATTACCACCACCGATGGCTTTTTCGATACCAAAACCAAAAAAGGTTCTTTCAATAAACGAACTTCAATTGATGATAGCACCTACACATTTGCTGCCGATAAAGCCACTATTGATGAGCAAACAGGTTTAAGCGAATACATGGGCAATGCCACATATCGTAGCAAAGACTCCGCAAAAGGATATGATTTAATAGCGGGTAATATCAAGGTAAACAAGCCAGCAGGCTCTATTTTGGCAACTGAAAAACCTTTGCTTCTCATCAAACAATTGCGTGATACCACATTTATTAGTGCTGATACTTTATATACTAATAAACTTTCCTTGCTACTTAAAACCCGTAATATTCCGGCTATTCGCGAGCAATTGCAGCCGCTTAATCCCCCAAAAAAAACAAAAGATTCTTTGCTTTCAGCTAATGATAGCAAGATAGGAAAAGATAGTTTGGTACTGCAAAAGCTGCAAAATGATTCTGTAAAAACGGCTTTATCTAAAAATAAATTGCCTAATAAAGTAGCTATTGATACCAATAACGATCGCTTTTTCGAGGCATATTACCATGTAAAAGTGTTTTCCGATTCTGTGCAAGCTGTGTGTGATAGCCTGTTTTATTCTTTGGGCGATTCGGTTATGCGCCTTTTTTATAGTCCTGTTGTTTGGAACAATAACAACCAAATTAAAGGGGATACCATGTATATGTTGCTTGAAAATCGTAGACCAGAGCGTTTATTGGTATATGAAAATGCACTATCCATTCAAAAATTATCCCCCAATTATTTCAATCAAGTGAAGGGAAATAGCATCAATGCCTTTTTTGAAAAGGGGAAAATGGATCAAATTCGTGCAAGAGGAAGTGCTGAGGCAGTGTATTATGGTGTGGATGAACGCAACAAATATGTGGCTGTAAACCGTTCAACTTGCGATGTAATAGATGTGTATTTTGAGAAGAAAAAAGACAATAACATGCCTCAACGCATTCTTTTACGAAACAATTTAAAAGGGGTTGCTTACCCAATGGGGCAAGTAAACCACCATGAATTGAGACTTAGAGGCTTTGAGTGGTTGGAAGAAATTCGCCCAAAAAGTAAGTTTGATGTTATAAAAAAATAGGGGCAACCTCCACATAGGCACATAGACACATAGAAAAATAGAAGAACAATATTAATTAAAGGTTACAAATCACCAAATACATTATTGACCATATATATAATAAAACACTTAGAAAAATAGATACACATTCTTAAAAAAGTTATGACAGGGTAAATTGTAGAAATACATAGTTTATAAAGAGCCTTTCAGAAAAGAAACTTAGTGATAGTGATGTTGATTCTTTAAACATAGAAACAGAAAGATTTAGATTCCTATGTGTCTATGTGCCTATGTGGTGAGTATTCATAATATTTATTATCAACTTTCCTTTAATAAAGAGATTAATTGAGTATTCTTTTCAGCCAAACAGTTACTTTTATTCCCTAAAATAAATTTAAAAAGTATGAAACTAGATATTGGATTATCTGAAAAAAATGCCCAAGCAGTTGCCGTAGCCCTCAACAAAGTATTGGCAGATGAAGTGGTTTTGGCTACCAAAACAAGGGTTTGTCATTGGAATATTGAAGGAAAAAACTTCATGGAATTGCATAAGTTTTATGAAGGTTTTTACGATGATTTAGATGAAGTAATTGATGAAGTTGCGGAAAGAATTCGTGTTATTGGGTTTAATGCAGAAGGCAAACTAGCCGATGTATTGCAATTGGCTCATCTAGCGGAAAGCCCATATACCAATGATAGCAAACAACAATTGGCCGATTTATTATCCGACCATGAAACAATTATTAAGCATTTGCGCAAGCTAATTATCCAGTTTTCTGACGAACATAAAGACCTTGGGAATGCAGATTTTGTAACCGGATTGATGGAAAATCATGAGAAAATGGCTTGGTTTATTCGGTCATATTTGAAATAATATTTCCCTATTCAAATAATAAGCAATCAAATTGTGCAATTGATTTGAAATCGGTTCAATAGCCCTATAAAGTTTTTAAAACCTTATAGGGCTATTGTATTTTAAAGTATTTAAACCACTTTGTGCCAATGTTGCTATGTGTTGTGCATTAAAAGAATATTTTGCCACTTCGTGGAATGAACACCTCGTAGCCAAAAATATTGCTGAAAAGGTGGGAGATAGATTATAAAAAGAATGGAAAACATGCCATTTCAAAACCAAAATCAAAACATAAGCTAGACACGATGCAATTTCTAGCCTAGGAATTTCCAAAAACTTAGCTTAGGAAAAATGGAAAAACATAAGCTAGACTTTTCAGAATTTGTCGGCGAGGTTTTGATATTTTCTCGACGACTTTTTCTTATTTTCTCGTCGACAAATTATAATTTTCTCGTCGACAAATTATATTTTTCTCGTCGAGAAAACTTTTAAACCTCGTCGAGAAAATATTTAAACCTCGTCGACAAAATTTATAAACCTTGGAGACTCATTTCAAAATAATGCGTCATTCTTGCTTAGAGAATGCAGTACTCTTTCTCAAACATTAGCCTTGAAAATAATTAAGCATAGCTTAATGTATTTCTAATAGAAAGTTTAATTATGATTTTGAGTAATACATTTCTCAATAATAAACAACTGATTTCATCATAAAATATCCCCGAATAAGGAAGAAAAACTAGCCGATATTTGAAAATGAATAAAGCTATATATTATTGATAATCAGCAGTTTAGTAAAAAGCCCATGTGACAATGCTGCTACATGGGCTTCTTTATATTAATCAAGAAAATCTTTAAAATTAGATATAGATTTTACTTGTGTACTTCGCTACTAAAGTGAAACTGAATATCGGGGTTGTTACTAATTTCTGTATTTAAAAACCATTCGCTATTGGCAAGATATACAGGATTACCATCTTTGTCCTCAGCACTATTTTGTTGTTTAAAGCGAAGAAAATCGTCTAGTTTCTTAGCGTCATTGCTTGTAAGCCAACAAGCTTTAAAGAAAGGCATGGTTCTAAATTCGCAGGCAGCACCATATTCTTGCAATAATCGGTATTGAATTACCTCAAATTGAAGGTCGCCCACACAACCAATTATCTTTTTATTTCCCCCAAATTGGGTAAACAATTGCGCCACACCTTCATCCGTTAATTGACTAATTCCCTTTTCCAACTGTTTTGTTTTCATTGGGTCTTTATTCACCAATTCCTTAAATATCTCAGGAGAAAAGGTAGGGATACCTGTAAAAAAGAAGTTTTCACCTTCGGTTAATGTATCACCAATTTTAAAAGTGCCCGTGTCAAACAAGCCCACCACATCACCCGGGTAGGCATCATCAATCACATCTTTGCTTCGAGCAAGGAAAGAATAAGGATTGCTAAAGCGAATATCCTTGTCAAGCCGAACATGGTGAAAGTATTTGTTGCGCTCAAATCTGCCACTGCACACCCGTAGAAAAGCAATTCTATCGCGGTGTTTGGGATCGAGGTTGGCATGTATTTTAAACACAAATCCGCTAAACTTATCCTCGCCCACTTCCAACATACGCGTATTGGTCGCCCTACTTCTAGGCACAGGTGCGATGGTAATAAAAGTATCCAACATCTCTTGCACACCAAAATTGTTCACAGCACTACCAAAAAACACCGGAGCAATCTTTCCAGTTAAATAAGATTCATTGTTCAATTCACCATATACCCCGTCAATCAATTCTACATCTTCACGCAGTTGGTTGGCATCTCGGTCGCCCAATTTGGCTTCTAAAATACTATCGTTCAAATCTGAAATGGCAACAGTTGTTTCATCTTCTTCCCCTTTGGTGCTAGCAGTAAATAAGCGCAGACTCTTAGAAGTGAGGTTGTAAACGCCTTTAAAGTCTTTACCACTATTGATAGGCCATGTCATTGGATGCAAGGAAAGCTTGAGTTCGTTTTCAATTTCTTCCATTAAATAGAAAGGGTTTTTACCATCTCTATCCATTTTATTTACAAAAACAATTACGGGAGTATCGCGCATTCTGCACACTTCCATCAACCTTCTTGTTTGATCTTCCACCCCGTTCACGCTATCAATTACTAGAATTACTGAGTCAACCGCAGTAAGGGTTCGGTAAGTATCTTCCGCAAAGTCTTTATGCCCAGGAGTATCTAACAGGTTGATGAGAAAGCCCTCATACTCAAAAGTCATCACACTTGTGGCAACACTGATACCTCTTTGGCGTTCAATTTCCATGAAATCGCTGGTAGCGTGCTTTTTAATCTTATTGCTTTTTACGGCACCTGCAGTTTGAATAGCCCCTCCAAACAACAATAGTTTTTCTGTAAGAGTGGTTTTTCCCGCATCTGGGTGAGAGATAATGGCAAATGTTTTACGACGATTTATTTCCTTTTCAAACTTCATTTACTGAATTAATTATTATGTATAGTGCATTGAAAGCACTGTGTAAAAAAAGGCTACTTGTAGAAGTAGCCGTTAGTATTATTAAAATTCTCCTTCTATTTATTTTTAAGAAGAGGGAGAATTATTTACTAAAATTTTAATTGTTCATTTGAATAAATAAGAAAAGTGATTGTTTATTTTTTGAGATAAATACTTATGAGCATTAAGAAAATGGCAACAAAAAAGCCAAACAACCATTTGATAATATCCACTTTTGATTCAGTAATACGTTTATCTAATTCTAACAAACGTTTATCAACATCTACAAATCGTTTATCAATTTCTGTATATCGCTTATCTATTACATTGAAATCTTCTTTAAAAAGACTTTTAAATTCATTAGTTGATGCTTTAATATCATCATTAATTACTTCATCAATAGTTTGTGCAAATTCTTTTGAATCTGATTCGCTTAATTGAAGTTTCAATCGAGCTAAGTCATACAATTTTAAGTTTATTGTACTCATATTACGGTTGTTTTACAAAAGGTATCAATCAAATCTATCTATTTCTTTTACTCCAAGTTTGGCGCAAATCTAAGGTAGCGGGATATTCTTTGTTCACTTCAAGCGGAGGAGCATCAAAAATAAATGGTACTCTGTTCTCTTTAATATAGTGTTGAATACTAGCAACAGATTCCTTAGTTGGGTTGCGAGGCTGCATGAGAATTTCTGACAAATGCTCTGATAAAGCTTCGGGAGTAAACCCTTGATTCCAAAAACGATTCACCCTTCTCGATTCCGCTTCATAGCTATTAATGGGGAAAGTATCATAGCTTCTACCACCCGGGTGGGTAACATAATAAGTGCATCCACCAATGCTTCTACCATTCCAAGTATCAATAATATCGAAGGTTAAAGGAGTATCTACACCAATTGTAGGATGCAAAGCACTAGGTGGTTGCCAAGCACGGTAGCGAACACCGCAAACATATTCCCCTTTGGTATCTGTTTCTCTTAAAGGAACACGCGCACCATTGCATAAAAGAATGTATCTCGCATCATTCAATCCAGTCAGTTTTACTTGAATTCTTTCTAAAGATGAGTCAACAAATCTAGCAGTACCGCTGCTACTCATTTCTTCGCCCAAAACATTCCAAGGTTCAATACCCATTCTTATTTCTAAATGAATGCCTTGCACTTTGATAGAGCCATAATGTGGAAAGCGAAACTCAAAGAAAGGATCGAACCAACTAATATGAAAGGGATAGCCTGCATCATTCAAATCTTTCACCACTTGAGCCATGTCTTCCTTCACAAAATGAGGCAGCATAAACTTGTCGTGCAGTTCCGTTCCCCAGCGAACCAAATCGTGTTTGTAAGGATTGTTCCAAAACATCGCCACCAATCCACGAATCAACAGCATTTGCACCAAACTCATTTGTTTGTGAGGAGGCATATCGAAAGCCCTCAACTCAAGAATACCCAATCTGCCACTTGAAGAATCAGGTGAGAATAATTTATCTATACAAAACTCTGCTCTGTGTGTATTACCAGTAAGGTCGGTTAATAAATGCCTAAACAATCTATCTACTAACCAAAAAGGAATGAACCCATTTTCAGGAACTTGACTAAAGGCAATTTCCATTTCATAGAGCTTCTCATTAAGTCCTTCATCAAAGCGAGGCGCTTGGCTTGTAGGCCCAATAAACGAACCCGAGAACAAATAAGACAATCCTGGATGGTGCTGCCAATAGGTGATTAAGCTGCGCAATAAATCTGGTCTGCGCAATAATGCACTATCACTTGGTACTTCGCCGCCAATAGTAATGTGATTACCTCCGCCTGTGCCTGTATGACGACCATCAATCATAAACTTTTCAGTACCTAAGCGAGCATAAAAAGCTTGTTCATATAAAGTATTGATATTATACTTTAGCTCTTTCCAACTCTTTGATGGATGGATATTTACTTCAATAACTCCTGGATCTGGTGATACTACCATTCGCTCCATTCTATAGTCTCTTGGAGGCTCGTATCCTTCTATTCTTACAGGAATATGTAGTTTTTCTGCAGTAGCTTCTATTGATGCAATCAAGTCTAAATAGTGTTCAATATAATCTACCGGAGGAATGAAAATGTAAATAATCCCCTCTCTTGCTTCTACGCAAAGGGATTTCTTTATGACAAATACTTCATATTCGGGCGTATCTTTTTCCTTAGACTCTTCTTTTTTCTTAGTTTCTGGTTGTTTCACACCAGTAATATCTGTCTCCTTTTCTTTGGCAAGTTTTGCTTTTGCTCTTTCTGCTTCGTACTGCTTCATACGATCTGGAGGGGCAGCATGTTCAGATACTTCTCCATAACGGCTCTCAATTGTTTCGTGGTAATTCTCTAGTTCAGGTAGCTCTTCAAATAAACTACGCTCCACTTTTTGAGGTTCTTTTTCTTTAGCAACAGCAGGTAAAGAATCTAAAGGAAGACGAAGTCCAATAGGAGAGTTGCCCGGAATAAGAAACAATTGGGCTCTATTTAATTGCCATTGACAGCTACGCCATTTTTGGTTCCAATAGTTCCATTCCAAAGGCAATACAAAACCAGCAGGAGCATCCAAGCCAGTTTCAAGTAGTTGAGCCAATGTTCTTCTTTCGATACTGTCTTTTAAATTGGCTTTTAATGGATCTACATTTACTGGTAATTTGCCTTCTGCCCATAGAAAATAGAAAGTATCTTCATAAGCAGGTAGTACATTATCCGTATGAACTGCCAACCTTTTAGCAAGTTCTTTTGCTACCAATTCAGCTTCTATATATGTATATTTAGTAGGATGTGTTTCTAAAGCCATTAAAGATTGGTTTTTCCAAACTGGCAAACCATCCTTTCTCCAAAACAACCCATATTGCCAACGTGGTAAAGGCTCACCCGGATACCATTTCCCTTGACCATAATGCAACATGCCATTCGGACCAAACTGTTCTCGAAGTCTAAAGATTAAATCGTGTGCTAATATCCTTTTATGTAATCCATCTGCAGCGGTATTCCATTGGTCTGCCTCCATATCATCTACAGAAACAAATGTAGGTTCACCACCCATTGTTAAGCGAACATCCCCTTTGATTAAGTCTTCATCAATCAATTTGCCCGTAGCATCAATTACTGCCCATTGCGCATCAGAATAAGGTTTGGTTACGCGTGAGTCTTCATAAATTCTTGTAACTGTATTTGAAAAGCTAAAGGTTGTTTCACATTTATCTGTAGCACCCACTACAGGGGCTGCACTTGTATAATGTGGTGTGCAAGAAAGCGGTATATGTCCTTCACCTGCAAAGAGACCAGATGTTGGGTCTAATCCAATCCATCCTGCACCTGGGATATATACTTCTGTCCAAGCATGTAAATCGGTAAAGTCGTTTTCAGGACCTGAAGGACCATCTAAAGATTTAATATCTGCTGTTAATTGAACCAAATAGCCTGAAACAAATCGTGCAGCTAAGCCCAAATGCCTTAATATTTGTACTAAAAGCCATGCACTATCTCTACAAGAACCCAGCTTCTTTTCTAATGTTTCTTCAGCAGATTGCACACCAGCTTCCATACGAATGGAATAATTGATGTCTTTATTTACTTTTTGGTTTATATAAACTAAAAAGTCGTTTATTGGCATTGCTGCCTCCATTTCCAAACTTTCCAACCATTCAATTAATAAATCACCTTCATCTGTAATTTCAAAATAAGGAATCAATTCTTTTTGAAGATGTGCAGCATAAGTAAAAGGAAACTTCTCTGCATAATCCTCTACAAAAAAGTCAAATGGATTTATTACCACCATATTGGCAATTACCTCAACCTCAACACTCAACTCTTTGGTTTTTTCAGGAAATACTACCCTAGCTTGGTAATTGCCAAAAGGGTCTTGCTGCCAATTGATAAAATGATTTTTAGGACTTATTTTAAAAGTATAAGCTTCAATAGGTATCCTAGAATGAACAGCTGGTCTTAATCTAAAAATGTGTGGAGATAATGATACCAACCTATCATAACTGTAAGTGGTTTTGTGATTAATTGCTACACGTATTGCCATATTACTATCATTTAATCCTTTAAAATATTCTTACTAATGAAAAAGTGCCGTCAAGTGCTAATCAAGCAATAATAATCCTTTTTGTAAATTATGGCGAATATTTGACTTGAAATAGCTAAATCGTATTTTTATATTAGGATCATATCGGTGTACAAGCATATAATTGAGAGTTAATATAATGAAGTAAAATCCTGTCAATTTTCATTTGATATGATTGAGACTATTACATTTACCAACTAAAAAAAATAATTATGTCAATTGCTAACATTTTATTGCAAGAATTACTTCAAGAAGCAGCTAGTACACGTAAAATATTGGCTGTAGTGCCTTTTGATAAGGCAGATTTTAAACCACATGAAAAGTCATCAAGTTTAATTGGTTTGGCAAAACATGTTTGTCAAAATACCGGATGGTGGAAAGAGTGTTTGTTGAATGATGAACTTGACTTTGCTAAAGGCGGTCAAACACCAGTAGAAATTAATTCTACAGAGGATTTATTGGCTTTGCATGATGATTTAGTTGAAAAGGCGAAAACAATTCTATCCAATACTCCTGATGCTGAATTTGAAAAGCTTTGGACAATGCGCAACGGCGAAACCATTTTCTTTACCATGCCAAAAGCTGCTGTAGTAAGAACTTGGTGTATGAATCATTTGTACCATCATAGAGGACAACTAACAGTGTATTTACGATTATTAGATGTGCCAGTACCAAACAGTTATGGCCCTACGGCAGATTATCAGGGAATGTAAAAAGTTATAAGTTGTAGGTAATTGGTTATAGACTGTAGTTAATTTGGGGGTAAGTAAAATTGAAATTACCATTAATAGTTAGTTAAGTTGTAATTATAAATTCTGTGTAAAATACTTTTATATACGCTTTTCTACACAACTCCTATAAATACTTACTTAAAACTTACACAGTTATTTGTCCAAGTTACAGTGGTATGCTTGTATTAATGCGTAAACGTTGCCATAGATTTTTTATTAGCATGAAATACTTGTGGTTATATTCGTTAGCTTAACTTGAAAATTTTTCTCTAAAGAAAATTGTAGAATGCGATTAAAAAAATGTTTGCTGTTTGCTTTTGTTTCTATTTATTCATTAGCCTTTGCTAAAAATTACAATGTAAATACCCTTTCATCTTTAACCCAAAGGATGACAAATGCCCAACCAGGCGATACTGTTACCGTATTGAATGGCACTTATTCATGGGGGGCTATTGCATTTACTAATAACAATGGAACACCAACTTCTGCATGGATTGTTTTAAGAGCACAAACCTTAAACGGAGTAGTATTTAGTGGCAATACGTATTTACAATTTGGAGGAAATAGGATTTTTGTTACTGGGTTTAAGTTTGCTAATGGCAATGCAGGTTCAGAAAATGTAATACAGTTTCGGGGTGGGAGTGGAGGTTCTTCACCACGTGCTTATTATAGCAGAATAAATAATATAACAGTTGATAATTATAACAGTGATAGTACAGGATATAGTTCAACACCTCCTGCAGCAACTAATACTTACAATAGTTGGGTAGCATTGTATGGCGCTCATAATCGGATGGATCATTGCACATTTATCAATAAGTTTAATGGTGCTCCAACAGTCGTTGTATTGTATGATAGTAGCAATTATCCTGGTTCAGGACCTTCAACTTATCATTTAATAGATTCAAATTATTTTAAAATTAGGGGTTGGCAAGGCGGTAATCAAGGTGAAACCATTCGTGTTGGATTGGGTAGTATGTCAAACAACGATGGATTTAATATTGTAGAGTACAATTTGTTTCAATATGGCACTTCGTCAGATCCAGAAATCATTTCTAATAAATCTAATAAAAACACATACCGTTATAACACTTTTAAAGATGTAAATGGTGGAATTACTCTAAGACAAGGTAGAAGATGCAAAGTGTATAGCAATTTCTTTATTAAAACCACCCCAAATTCAGTAAGTACAGAACAATATGGCATTAGAGTGATAGACAAAGGGCATCAAATTTTTAATAATTATATTGAGGGTGTAAATTCCAATTTTAATAAACTAAATACAATGCCTTGCCCAATTGTTATTTATAGTGGTTATTCAACAACAGATAGTTTGGTGGTTCCTATACCAAGATATTATTCAGCAGATAGCGCTTTTATTGGATTTAATACGATTGTAAACTGTTATGGTGGTGCTGGTATTCAAATTGGTTTTAATGCAGATGGGTTATCACCTTATAAACCACATGGATTGGTTATTGCCAACAATTTAATTAAGATGTCCAAAGGACAAGCAGTAGCTGTAGATACCGCTACTCCAATTGGTGAACCTGTAAGTTATTTTGCTGAAGGCAATATTTTCAATTCACCTAATAACAAACTAGGTATTACAAATGCAGCAGGGTTTACTAGTAAGACTTTAACTTTTGGTGCAAGGTCCAATGGAGTGCTTTTACCTCCATCTTTGGTGCAAGATGCTGCTTTGAATACTGCTACTTATGCTAGTATTGTAAATGGTTTAGATGCTAATCAGTTTACAAGAAGCGCTACTTACGATGTTGGTGCAACAGAATTTAATAGAACAGGTACTGTAGTTTCTTTCCCACTAGATTCTACAATGGTTGGTGCTGGAACGCCTATATTTCAATTGCCAGTTTTACTTTCTTCATTTACTGGAAATATGAATAATGAAATTGTTCATCTTAATTGGAAGGTTCAAAATGAGATTAACCTTGATGGTTATGACGTAGAGATAAGTGAAGATGGCAATCAATTTAATAAAATAACTAGCGTTAAAGCTACCAATAGTACCACTTACCATTTTGAATACAAGCCTTTTGGAGTTGCTAAGCATTATTATCGTTTGAAGTTAATGAATACAAATGGTAGCTTTACTTATTCCAATGCTATTCTGCTTACGAAAGCAATCTCTACCGCAACTATTAATTTGTTTCCAAACCCTTCTAAAGGATTTATTACTGTAAAAAGTAGCGGGATAATAGACAATACAGAAGCAATCATTACAGACTTTTCTGGAAAAGTGATTAAGAAAATGCCTATCACGAATGGTTTTATTTCATTAGATGTAGCAGGATTGAATTCTGGTACTTACAATATTACATTGAAGAATTACCAACAAACATTTAAGAATTTTCCTTTTGTAATTGCTAAGTAAGTGTAATATGTGTGATTTAGAAATGCAAACGCGAAACGCGTGCTCTAGCCATAGTACATTTTAGCGTGTGATGCGGACTAGCTGAGAAGACCAGTTACAAACTGTACTATTTATTAGACACGAATGCCAAGCTGAACACTCTCGCTAGTTGAGAGCTTACAATACTTATTTTAAAAAACACTTCTTTATTTTTTCGTTGAAATTTCCCCTCATCTGGATTGCGTATTCCATCTAGGATATGAACCACAACAAAAGATTCATTTGTTTCTATATAATAGATAAGATATAGTTTAGCAAGTATAAAACGAACTTCAGAATCTTCTGTCTTTTTACCCAAAAAAGGATGTTTTTGAAGTGTTTTAAGGGTGTTTTTAAACAAACGATTTAGCTTCTCACTATAAAGGTTTGATTTGTTTCTAACTTTTCAATATTTCAAAATGGCTACCATTTCTCTCAAGGCATTTTCAGTCCAAGTTATTCGTTTATCCATTTTTCAGTTAACGCATCTGCTTCTTCCTCGGAATAAATTTTTCCTTCAATTATTTGTTGTTTTGATATGGCAATAGATTCTTTTTGACTTCCCGAAAGCAGGTAACAATTGTTATTGCTCAATTCAAATTCTAAAAGATCCAATACGCCTGATAAAACCTCTTGGTCTTCTGTTACATTTATTTTACTTATCAAATGTTGTTTAATTTCTAGAGTTGTCATAATACAAGTTTAAATAAATAAAATATCAAATTAGGTAATCTATCAGCATTTTGCTAGCTACTAAATAACAAGCATTGCGAAATAGCAAATTAGTAATGGCCTTCTAACACAAAAGCCCAACTTCTCATTCAAAAACCAAATATAAGTAACGAAACCCAATTGTGTTTGCACACGCTATAGATTATTTTAATTCATGTAAAAAGTCTATATCATTTCCTCGCTACTTCTTGCTTTCAGCTATTGTCTTCGCTAAGTGCTTATCCTAGTTATTACTTACTTCTTTATACCAAATCAATATCTATAATGACTTTACCACATATATCATCTGTTGATTGCTATGCAATGGTTTTAATTTAGCGGATGCCAGTTACAAACTGGTTTATTTATTTGGCACTAGTCATCCTTCGTACGACTAGTGCCAGTGGGTAAATGTGATTTAGCGAATGCACACGCGAAACGTGTGCGCTAGCCATGGGACTATTTATTAGACACGAATACCCAACTTCATTGAACACTCTCGCCAGTTTAAAAACTATTCACTTATGTTTATTGTAAATTGTTTCGAAGCCTTCATCAACAATAAAATAATAAACACGAAAACAACATAAAAAACTAACCAAAATTCTTTATTTATATTCAAAAAGGATGTTAACCACTGAGATGACAAAGCTGAAATTACTATCCCTATCACCAACAAAATAGAAAAAATTGGTTTATTAAGGTATTGGACAGTCAATGTTTTTGTTTCATTTTCTTCAATGGAAAAATCATATAAGAAACGAGAAGTAAAAATATCTTGTTTGCAATAAATTTTATGTTGACCGGCTGTAATCTGAAATTCCTGTGTCTGGCCATTTGATACGGCGCCAATTTCAATATCATCCACATAGACTTTGAATTTCCTTATACGTCCAATAAAATTATTGGGACGTTGAATCTTAATTGTAGGCATAGCAACTTTTTTACAAAAATAAATATTTTATGTTAAAATGAAAAAAAATTATCAATGTTCACAACGATTGTTAACTACGAAGCAATTGATTTTTTTTCAGCAACCATAGCAACCGCTTGCTTTTTGCTAGTGTCTTATCTAAGTTATCATCCTAGTTAAAACTTCCTTCTTTACACCCATTCAATTTCTAAAATGACTTTACATCTTGTATCAATTGTTGATAACTATGCAATGGTTTAACTAAGCGAACTCCAGTTACAAACTGGTTTATTTTATTTGACACTAGTCATCCTTTGTAAGACAAGTGCCAGCGAGGTATAATCTATTGATACCTATGCTATGGTTTTATCTAAGTGAAATCCAGTTACAAACTGGTTTATTTTATAGACACTAGTCATCCTTCGGAAGACTAGTGCCGGTGGGGAAAATTATCGTTTTTAGATTTTATTATCTCAAACAACTCTCCAGATTGATAAAGACCTATTGGATGGGTAAACCACATTCTTAAAAGCAAGCTGTCTGTACCGTTTTCAGGTATTGACAAATTCAACTGCTTTTGCTTTTGTTTTACAAACCTATAATAATAAAACACTTTCTCATTTTTATATTTTGGAATGTTTTTTACAATAGATTTTTCAGGAATTGATGGTGATTTTGCAGGTATAAAGATTGGGTAAATTGTATTATTACATCCATATAGAAGTATAATAGTAAGTAGAAGTAAGTTTGGAAATATTAATTTGTCTTTCATCAATGATAATTTATTCCCTTTTGCTACCGCGAGCTTTTAGTTTGTTGATTGTTTTTATGAAATTGATTCAATTTACAAATAATCACAGCGACGATGATCACCTGTGCCAGTTGAAACACGTGAGCCACCCAACTCTTATTATTTGGATTGAATATCCTATTTATCTATTCAGATGACATGCCCTTCGGAACATGTCGTCCAGCTGGTGATTAAGGAATAGGGTTTTAGTGATTAATGGTTAGTAGTTAGTGATTAGTTTTTAGTGATTAATTAGAAATCAAAAAGGGAGCAAATGAAAATTTGTACCCTTTTTATTTGTTGTTGTCTGAACAATAATTTAAATGACTAAATGATAGATTTGTTGCAGTATTTAGATATTAATTATAGTAGACCGATTGGTATTTTGAGTGCTACCATTGGCATTTGGTGTACTCCCATTGGCATTTGGTATACTCCCATTGGCATTTGGTATACTCCCATTGGCATTTGGTATACTCCCATTGGCATTTGGTGTATTCCAATTTGCATTGGGAGTGCTCCCATTGGCATTTGGAGTACTCCCAATGGCATTTGGAGTACATCCATTAGTAATCAGCGTTTGTAAATTGTATGAACCAGGATTTATTTGATTAAATGATTCACTTGATTGGAGGAACTTTCCATTATTCTAGGCTAACGAATACTTGAGTTTTAGTGAAGATAATAATCAATAATGCAAAACATATTCGCTAGCTAACAACTTTTAATCATTAGCAAACGAGATACAATAAGAAATTATTTTATTCCCCCTCTAAGATTTCAACGATAAAGATTCTTTGCCCGCTTTTGATGCAGGAAGCCAAGCAGCAATGATGGCAATGACAAATATGGTTACGAATACTAGTAAGTAATCTGTCCACAATATTTTTACAGGATAATAATTAATTACAAATGTGCCGCCCTCTAATGTGATTAAGTGAAATTTCAATTGCAGTAAACAAACAATTGTGGCAATAGTCATTCCAATTATTCCCCCAATAAAAGAAAGCAAAATGCCTTCACATAAAAAGATTTCTTGTATCAATCTGCTTGTTGCGCCTAATGCTTTTAGCACGCCAATGTCTTTCTGCTTTTCTAAAACAAGCATTGTGAGCGCACCAATAATATTAAATGCAGCCACCATCAGTATTAAAGCCGTTACTGCGAATATTACCCATTTTTCTATCTGCATAGCTGCAAACAAACTTTGGTTTTGTTCGTATCGTGTTTTTACAACGTAGGCTTCACCGAGGTAATTTTTTATTTGATTGAGAATATTGCGATTGTTTAAAGTAGAATCGAGACGTATTTCACATGCTGAATACTCATTTGGCTTTAAATCGAGCATGTATTTCATGAAATCGATGTTTGTAAAAGCATATTGGTTGTCGAAATCCTGCTGAATAACAAAAGAACCCGTTGGATTTACTTTGAAAGAGTTCATCCCTTCCATTGTTCCCAATGAAGCGTTAGTTCCCCTGTTTGGTGTGTACAATGTTAAAGGATAAATGGCTCTTTCTACATCTGCCCCCACGGCGCTTTCTATTCCCACGCCCATTACAATAGATGGCTTTTCATTTGTGCCCAAATCATACTTGCCTCTTACGATTCTATTGCTGATATTATTCACCAAATTGAAACCGCTATCCACTCCGCGCATCGTTACAATCGATTGATAATCCCCATTTACGAGTATTGCCTTTTCTTCTGCACACAAACTAAGGGCTACTACTCCTTTAATCTTTTTTAAGGAAGCAATTTGCGCTTGCGTAAGGGTAATTGTCTTGCCAATTTTTGGTGAATATTGGCATCCGGCATAGAAATCTGAGTAAAGTTGTTGTACTAAGTTTTCAAATCCATTAAATACACTGAACACAACAATTAATGCGGCAACTACCACAGCAATTGCCATCACACTTACCCAAGAAATAATGTTTATTACATTAAATGATTTCTTAGACCTAAAATATCGCCAAGCAAAAAGAAATTTCAAGATGTAAAATATATAAGATTAGGTGCGTGAAAGGTATTTTTAGCCTTTAAAAGCTTTATTATTCTGGATTTTGAACATTGATTGTTTTAAATAATTCTTCCATTTTAAATACTTGGTCTAAAGTATCATCTAAATAGTAGTGCATTACCGGAATTCTTCTTAATTGGCTTTTTACTTTATCGGACAATAGTTTTTTTATTTCCCAAGCTCTGTCTTCAATGCGTTTCATAGCTGCATATTTGTCTTCCACTTGAAACATGCTGAGATATATTCTTACTTCAAGCAAATCGGGCGTAACTTTTACTGAAGAAATAGAAACCATTCCTCCACCTATCATTGTGATACCCAATTTGGTAAATATCTCATTTAATTCTGCTTGCATTACGGAAGCCACTTGTTTTTGTCTTTTTCCCTCTGTCATTTTAAACTTTTTTTAGCGTGAAGCGGTAAAAATAACCAATTGCATGTTTATGTAATTGATTATGTGATAGAATATTAAAAATGAATGATTGGTTTTAGGTAGTTTTCACCACATATTCACATAGACATATTGCTTTTTTTCACCACATAGGCATCTAGACACATAGTTATTTAAAATATTTTATAAATATTATAGGGATTGCTATTATTATTTTATTGAGTAATAAAATCATCTTTTCATGAATCTATCTGACTATATGACTAAGAGGTGAACTTAAATTTATTTTTTCTATGTGTCTATGTGGTAAACATTCTCTGCAAATGGGCAGTTTACGACAAAGCCACAGCAATCCATACAGCCCAACATACAATGAAAAGCTATTTAGTACTAAAAAGCTTATTGATGAATAATTATTTCCAATTAAAGAGACTTCTTTGTGCGTAAAAATGCCATAGAAATAATCCCACCATATCAAAACCAACATGGTAATAGAAAAAAATAGATTGCTATTTAAGCGACGAAATAGAAAAAGAAGTGGTAATAATGTTACTGCAACATTTTTTAAGAAAATTGGGATATTGGTAGAGAATAATAGCATCAATCCTTTTGGAGTTATGTTGAAACCGAATGCTTTGGCTAATTTGTACAATCCATAATATTCTCTACCCAATTGCACCACAAAAAACAATAACGATACATTGAATACAGCAATTAAACATTTAATGTAAATGCGATTTATTCCCTTCACAAAGCACCATACAATTAATAGAATTGGTACTAAATAGGCATAACCTACTTCTAGAAATTCCATTTGATTATTTTTTTATTAATTGATTGAATTAATGCTTTGCAAGAATATTGGATTAATTAACCATGTAAATGTATTTTCTAAATAGAAATATTAACCATTTACAATTAAAAATTAACCATTAATTACTTCCTCGTCCAAGTTTGAAAACTATAAGCTTGAGCATGTTTAGCATCAGGTTCAAAATTTTCTTCAAAAGACAATGTCCATTCATCAGGTGATAACAATGGATAGTAAGTATCGCCTTCAAATTCTGCATGTACTCTTGTTAGGTACACTTTATTGGTTATGGGCAATGATTCTTTATAAATTTCTCCACCGCCAATAATCATTATTTCTTTGAAATCTTCTTGTTCACAATAAGCGATTGCAGCTTCTAAACTTGGTTGAATAATAATGCCTTTTGCATTGTAGTTTGGCTGCCTTGTAATCACAATATTTTGTCTTCCTTTTAGAGGTTTACTCCCAAGACTATTAAATGTTTTTCTTCCCATTACAATCGGAAGTCCCCAAGTTTTGTTTTTAAAGAATAATATGTCATTTGGTAAAGACCAAAGTAGTTTTCCATGTTTTCCAATAACTTGATTGGTAGAGGCTGCAACAATCTGCGTAATCGTCATGCTTTTAAGAAATTTTAGGTTAGTGAGAAAATTATTGTACTTGCTTACTAATAAGAATCCTGCAAATAATCTGTTGCAATAATACAATCATATAACTAATATATTTTGGGTATTTTAGTATTTAATACCTAAAATCGAATACTTATATCTAATTACTGTTGTAAAAAATGTAATATGTTGGATGATAACCTCTTTCTTTGCAACCCCAATTAAAATTTATTTACATGATACAGTTATCTTCTTTATTAGATCGTTTTGCAGAACCAGAAACACTGAAAATGGCCAAGCTTGGTCGTGAATTGAGAGCAAAAGGCGTAGATGTTATTGATTTAAGCCTTGGTGAACCAGATTTTGATACACCGGAACACATTAAACAAGCAGCCATAAAGGCAATTAATGACAATTTTAGTCATTATACACCCGTTGCAGGCTTTGCAGATTTGAGAGAAGCCGTTTGCACCAAATTGAAAAGAGACAACAACTTAGATTATTTACCAGAAAACATATTGACTTCTACAGGTGCTAAACAAAGCCTTGCAAATGCTATTTTAGCATTGGTAGATGAAGAGGAAGAAGTAATTATTCCAACTCCTTATTGGGTTACATATAGTGAATTGGTAAAAATTGCACGTGGTAAAGTAGTTGAAATTCCTACTTTATTAGAAGATGGATTTAAAGTAACACCAGCTCAATTAGAAGCGGCTATTACGCCAAAATCTAAAGTGTTTATGTTTTCTTCACCTTGCAATCCTTCAGGTGCTGTTTACAGTAAAAGCGAATTAGCAGCTTTGGTGGAAGTGTTTAAGAAATATCCAAACATTATCATTCTTGCTGATGAAATTTATGAATACATCAATTTTGTTGGTGCACATGAAAGCATTGCACAATTCAGCGAAATTAAAAGTCGTGTAATTTTAATCAATGGATTAAGTAAAGGCTTTGCAATGACGGGTTGGCGTTTAGGATACATAGCAGCTGATGTTGCTATTGTAAAAGCATGCGAGAAATTGCAGGGTCAATTTACAAGTGGTACTTGTTCTATTACTCAAAAAGCGGGTGTTGTAGCATTAACTACCGATTTAAAGCCAACGTATGAAATGGCAGAAGAATTTACAAGAAGAAGAACTAAAACCTTAGAACTTGTAAAAGCTATTCCTGGAATTAAATGCTTTGAACCAGAAGGAGCATTCTATATTTTCCCAGATGTAAGTAGTTATTTTGGCAAAAGCAATGGTGAAGAAGTAATTAAGAACTCTGCTGATTTTAGTATGTATTTGTTAAATACTGCCCATGTATCAAGTGTAATGGGAGATGCTTTTGGAGATCCAAAATGTGTTCGTTTTTCATTTGCAAACAACATGGCGAATATTGAAAAAGCATGGGCTAGAATTGCTAATGCATTGGCATTATTAAAATAAGTTTTAGTTTATTAAGTATAATTATCAGGTTATTTTTAGTTTATATCATTATTTGTGAATAATTTCAAATTACCAAAGAACTCTTTCCAGCAACGGAAGGAGTTTTTTTTATTGGCAAAACAATCATTTTAACGCTCATTTTGGCTATTTAACCACAACTGTGGATAATTAGAACTAAAAAAGATTTTTATAATGCAAATCAAACAATTATTAAAACTATCTTCGCTCGCCCAATTAAATAACACTTCAAGCCGAATGATATATTTAAATTGTTCGATAAAATAATATTAATAACAAAATAGTTTAATCGCTGAAATGGAAGAAACCCCTAAGTTACCAGAGCAAACCGCCGATAATGATCGGATAATTCTGGTGAATATTGAAGAACAAATGAAAACCGCCTACATTGACTATTCAATGTCAGTTATTGTAGGAAGAGCTTTGCCAGATGCAAGAGATGGTTTTAAACCAGTACATAGAAGGGTATTGTTTGGAATGTATGAGCTTGGCAATAATAGCAACAAGCCATATAAGAAGTCTGCACGTATTGTAGGTGAAGTAATGGGTAAATATCACCCACATGGTGATGCATCTATTTATGACACCTTAGTTCGTATGGCACAACCTTGGACTATGCGCTACAAAATGGTAGATAGTCAAGGAAACTTTGGTAACCAAGATGGAGATCCGCCAGCAGCAATGCGTTATACTGAGGTAAGGCTTGAGCGCTTTGCTGAAGCAATGTTGGAAGATCTTGAAAAAGAAACGGTTGATTACCAATTAAACTTTGATGATAGTTTAAAAGAACCAACTGTATTACCAACTAGAATACCACAATTATTGGTAAATGGTTCTTCAGGTATTGCGGTAGGTATGGCAACCAATATGATGCCTCACAATTTAAGTGAGGTGATTGATGGTTGTATTGCTTACATTGATAATGCAGAAATTAGTTGTGAAGAACTAATTGAATATATCAAAGCGCCCGATTTCCCAACAGGAGGTGTTATTTATGGTATGGATGACGTAAAACAAGCGTTTCTTACTGGTAGAGGTCGTGTAGTTGTACGTGGTAAGTGCCATATAGATACCAAACCAAGTGGTAGGGAACAAATTGTAATTACTGAAGTACCATATCAAGTTGGTTTAGATGCACTTACTAATAAGATTGGCCAATTAGTAAATGATAAAACAATTGATGGCATTTCGCACGTAAACAATGAAAGTAACCAACGTGAGGGAAATAGAATTGTAATTGATTTAAAACGTGATGCAGTTGCACAAGTAGTTATTAATCAATTGTACAAATTCACGGAACTTCAATCTAGTTATGGCATAAACAATGTTGCTATTTCTAAGGGTCGTCCAAAAACAATGAATCTCAGAGACTTAGTAGTTGAGTTTATTGAGTTCAGGATGGAAGTAATTATAAGAAGAGCCAAGTTTGAGCTTCGCAAAGCGGAAGAACGTGCGCACATTCTTGAAGGATATTTAAAAGCCTTAGATCATTTAGATGAAGTAATTAAGTTAATCAGAAGCAGTAGAACGCCTGATGATGCAAAAGCTTTATTAATTTCTAAAAGTAAAGAAGAGAATTGGTACATTAATCAAAGTGTATTCGAGGAATTAACTGATGAATTGTATCGTCAAGAACAAGGATTATCAGATTTGCAAGCTAAAGCAATATTAGAATTGCGTTTACAACGTTTAACGGGCATGGAGCGCGATAAAATTGTAGATGAATTCAATCAATTGTTGCAAACCATCAAAGGATTAAAAGAATTGTTGGCAAGTGAAGCATTGCGTTTTGAGTTAATTAAAAAAGAATTACTTGAAATCAAAGCCAAATTTGGTGATGTAAGAAAAAGTGAAATTCAATTTCTTTCTAGCGAAATGCGGATGGAAGATTTCATCAAGGATGAAGATGTGGTAATTACCATTTCTCACCTTGGTTATATGAAAAGAACCACTGCAGCAGATTATCGTCAACAAAAACGTGGCGGAAGAGGTGCAATTGGAAGCAAGACTAGAAATGAAGATTATGTAGAGCATTTGTTTGTAGCTTCTACTCACCATACTATGTGCTTCTTTACTGAAAAAGGAAGATGTTTTTGGTTGAAGGTGTACGAAATTCCTGAAGGGGAAAAGAATACCATGGGTAGAGCATTACAAAACCTAATGCAAATACCACAAGATGATAAAGTAAAAGCCATCATAGATGTAAGGAAATTGGATGATAAAGAATTTGTAAACAGTCATTACATTGTATTGTGTACTAAGAAAGGAATTATCAAAAAAACCCGCTTAGAAGACTTTAGTCGTCCTAGAGCAAATGGTGTAAATGCCATAACCATTAATGAAGGTGATGAACTATTAGAAGCAAAACTTACTGATGGCAACAATGAGATAATGATGGCTTTAAAATCAGGTAGAGCTATTCGTTTCCCTGAAGCAAAAGTTCGTCCAACAGGTAGAGGTGCAATAGGTGTTTTTGGTATTGAAGTAGATGAAACCAAAGACGAAGTTGTTGGGATGATATGTGTTCATGCAGAAGATAAAATACGCACTGTACTAGTAGTTAGTGAAAAAGGCTTCGGGAAAAGAACTGCTGTTGATGAATACAGAATAACCAATAGGGGTGGTAAAGGTGTGAAAACAATCAATATCACTGAAAAAACTGGTGCGCTTATAGGCATTATGGATGTAAGTGAATCTGAAGATTTGATTATCACTTGTAAATCTGGAAAAACTTTAAGAACCTCATTGGGTGCTATTAAAGAATCTGGAAGGGCAACACAAGGAGTTAAGTTGATTAAAATAGATGCAAAAGATGCTATTGCTGCTATTTCTAAAATAGAAGAACAAGAAGAGGAAGTGCTTTTAGATGAAGAAGGCAATCCTATTATTGTTGTTGAAGGTGAATTAGCTACTCCATTAGAGGGTGATGCAATTATCGAATCAGAAGCAACTTCGAATGAGGAGGAGAGTGAAGAAGCTGAAGAAAGTGATGAAACTGATGAAAATGATACTCCAGAAGAACCTATTAACGAATAAAAATAAGTATGAAAAAGCTTTTATTAATTATGACGCTTGCGGGAGCAATAGTTGCAAATGCACAAGATTATAAAACTGTAACAAAATATGCAATTCTTAGTCAATTTGAAAATGCTAAAAAAGAGTTAGATAAAGTAATGGCTGATCCCAAAGCAGCTAATAAGGCAGAAAGTTGGTTTTGGAAAGCAAAGATTTATGCTGGCTTTTATAAAGAAGAGACTTTGCATAATAAATATCCAAATTCTCAGGTAATAGCAGATGAAGCGTACCAAAAGTATGTATCTCTAGAACCATCTTTAAAGTTGTTGAAAGACAATAACGGACAAGATTTGTTAGTCAATTTGTATGCGCCTTCTTTCAATAGTGGCATTGCATCGTTTAATGCTAAAAATTGGGATTCTGCTTTTTACTATTTTGCTTTTGCAGCAAAGTATAGTGATGTAATTTATGGAAATAAATTCAGCACAAATACCACCCAAATCTTTGATACTACAGCGATTTTATATGCTGGTTATGCTGCTCAAAATGCAGATAAGCCTAACGAAGCTATAAAGTTTTATGAAAGATTAATTGATAACAATATTTATGGCCCTACGTATTTAGAGATGTATAGATTTACTTTGATAAATGCAATAAATACCAAAAATGAAGCTTCATTTCAAAAGTATTTAGCTGTTTCTAAAAGTAAATATCCTAAAGAAGATTGGGAAGATTTCGAGCTTACTTATTTTACAAAGAATTATACTTTAGCTGAAAAAGAAACCTTGTACGATAAAGAGGATGCAGCTGGTACTATTAGTGCAAAAAAATATGCTCAATACGGAAGTATGTTTGCCAATCTTACAAATGAAGAGAAGGAAAAGATTGACACACCCAAACAAGAAGCCTATTTATTAAAAGCAGCCGATGCATTTAAAAAAGCCTTTGCAAAAAATAATACCGACGGAATCTCAGCTTTCAATGCAGGAGTTATTTACTACAATATTTTTGGTATTCAAGATGATAAAGCAAGTCAGTTTAGAAGGGCATTGCAAGAATTAAATACCAATAGAGTTGTAGAAAAAGATCCTAAGAAAAAGACTGCTTCCGACCCAAAGAAAAAAACAGCTTCCGATTTAAAGAAAAAAGCTGCTTCAGATGCTAAATTTAATGAACAAGCCGATGCATTAAAGACCAAAAGAATTGAAGCTGAAAAACCAATGATAGCTGCTGCTGATATGAGTATTGAATATCTTGAAAAAGCGTTTAATATTCTTAAAGAAAAATCAGACAGAAATAAAGATGAGAAAAACTGTTTGAATAAGTCAGTTGATTATTTATCCAATATTTACATTTTTAAAAGAGATAAGGCAAAAAGTAAAGATGTTAAAGCTTATGATGAATTTGATGCTAAATTTAAATTGTATGATGGTTTGCATGGTAAATATGCCAAATAACATCAAGTAAATAATTATTTCAAAGGCTGCTCATTTTGGGCAGCCTTTTTTGTTTGCGTTCATTTAATTCTTATTAAAAAATCTGGGATGGATATGAATGTTTTTGCTTGTATTTAAAACATCATCGTAGCGCACTTTAATATCAACTGAGTAAAATTCTCATTGATATCAATGAATGTCTCGCTGATATCAATGAGTGTCGCGCTGATGTCAATGAGTGTCTCGCTGATGTCAATGAGTGTCTCACTGATATCAATGAATGTCTCGCTGATATCAATGAGTGTCTCGCTGATATCAATGAGTGTCTCGCTGATATCAATGAGTGTCTCGCTGATATCAATGAGCGTCTCGCTGATATCAATGAGGTTTTTTTGAATCCATTATTGTTAAAAGTGTATGATGACATCAAAGATCTGCCCTTAGAATCTAGGGACAAAAAGAAAGTAAAAGGCACTGATGTATTGGCTACTTTAGACAAAAATGCCAAAGAGATTATCAAAGATTTAAAAAGAAGTGTGAAAGGTTATTTGGCTGAAAATCCTATTTTAAAAGATGGTTTTCTTGCAGCCCTTACTGCACCTAAGGTTGCTAAAAAAAGCAATGCAGCCAAAATAATTCTATTAGATGAAGAAGGCAATCCATTTACTGAAAATGCAAGGGCATATGATATTAAATCAAAAGCAAAAAAAATACCTTCTTTCAAAGCCAATACAAACGGCGTAATCACTATTGATAGCCATAAAGTAGGCAAATTCCCTTTCAAAATAGTCATCAAAGGAAAGGAAGATGTGAAAGTGACTATCACATTTAAAAAGGGAGAAACAGTAGAAGTTACTGTGACAATTATTTAATGATAGAGGATTCAGTATTCAGCTAGAATGCTTTATACCAAAGTAGCGACATTATATTGATTTAGTTTGGCCAAGTATAGCAAGATAAATATGGGATTTGGGAATCCCATTTTTTTTTGTGGTGATACGATACACAAATATTTAGCTAAGTTAAATTAAACATCTAAGCGAAGACACATGATAGACGCGTGCAGTAGCCGTTGTATATTTTAGCGAATGAAGTGGAGTAACAGGGGATAAACTTTTATATAAATAATAACGACAGAGAGTTTAAATGAAAAAGTTTATAAATGTGCTTTATGATATTAATTTTGGATATTTTAAAGCATACTAATTAAAAAATATTTTATAATCTCGATAATATGAAAAAAGCAATTGTTGTTCATTCTGACATTTTAGGATTTAAATCAATTATAGAGAATGCCGAAAATGACAAAAATGAAGAAACATTAAACAAGTTAAAAATTGCAGTAGACCAAAGTTTAGGCACACTTAAATTGTTTGACACTTTAGAAAATCAAACAAAATCAAAATTAAATTTTAAGCTATTTTCAGACAACTTATACGCATCATTTTCTTATGAAGAAGATAATTTTAAAACTTTCAGTAATGCTTTTATAAACTCAATAATTTTCGCAAGGATTTATTATGAGAATATGTTAAATAATCATATACTAATAAGAGGTGGAATTTCTTTTGGAAATGATTATAGTGATGATAAAATAATATTTTCAATGGCTTTGGTTAAAGCATACAAAATAGAAAGCGAAAATGCTATTTTTCCAAGAATTGTAATAGACAATGAGCTAATTAATATTGTTAAACAAAACTTAGTTGTTCCATCCCAACTTATTCATGATATTTTGAACAACAGTATTCTAACAGACCAAGACAATATTCATTTTATAAATCCAAATGGACTTTCAAAAGACTTAAATTCTGAATTAAATGACCTCAAGGGTATTGATCTTGACAAAATATTCAACAAACAGAATATTCAATTCGCGAATAAAGAACTTAAAAAGTTAAATAGTCAGACTGAAGAATGTAAAAAGGTTATAAAAAAATACGAATGGCTAATTGACATTTTATTGTGGAATTATACTGATAGGGAAAAAGCACCAAGACTAAATTTATTCAAGCCACTTTTATTTGGGGATAAATAATTATACACCCAATAGTAGGTTTTACATTCTATAATCTTGACAAATGTTGCATTAATAATTGTTCTTTCTTATGATTTATAAATCCTCCTAGCAATAAATTTTGTATATTAATAAAATATCACCAATATTGCAATTATCAAATTAGGTTGTTTGCTGAAAGAATTTCTAATCTTTTTATAACTCCAATCAGTTTCTAGTAAACTTTAATATTTGGATTGATAATAAATGATGAAATATTTGATGAGGTAACTGTAGTAAGTGAAGAAAGATATATAATAAATTTAATAGGGCATTTTTTGATAACATAATCCTTGAAATTTTTATAAATAATATTAATTAATAAGCATAAACTATTTTTATGGAAAAACTTTTAAACAATAAAAAATTAATTGCTATCATTCTTTTTTGGACTTTTTTGAATATTATTTTTCTGTCTATCTCCGAAGCAGATGATTATAAATCTGATTTGTGGCCACTAACGGAAAAAAGTCTCACTAGAACCTATGATAAAACAGAATTTTTATTGTATGTATTTGGTCCTCTTGTAATTGCATTTTGTTATTCTTTAATTAAAAAAAATGAAAACTAAAATCTTAAATATTTTTATTTTATTGCTTTTCACATCTATCAATGGGATAACACAAGAAGTGGGGGGCACTGGATTAAAACCTGAATTGTCACAAAATGTACCAGTTGGGGGTACTGGATTAAGACCTGAAATACTACTAAGTACTCCAATAGATCATAGTAATGATATTATAGTTCCTCTACCAGAATTGTCTAGCAAACAAAGTGAAAAGATTGAAATGCCAGATTATAATCCAAATGGGTTAATAGAAGATTTGAAAAAAGAAGTTGAGGATAATAAGTCAAACCTAGACAGGCAACTAAAACCAGTAGAATACAATGCTGATGAATTTGATCCTGGAGGTAGATTCAGTAAAAGTCCGTGTTACAGTGAGTTGGGAATAAGTTTATCTAAGGACAGGGAAGCTGAAGAAAGACGTTACAAAGAATGCGAAGAATCCAAGATTAGAAATGAATCTGAAAAGTATTTCAAAATAGGTTTTGGAATTATTCTAGTATTGGGTTTTGGAGGGACAATTGTATATAACTTCAATAAAGAAACAAAAAAAAAGAAATAAATAATACGCTGAACTTAGATAGTCAATTTAACTTTGAAATGCAGAAAGATTTTTTTTAGAATAGAAGGAATATTAAGTTTTGAAATTCACTATGAAATTTAAACAAATAGTCTTCAAAATAAATATTAAGTAGGCAATTAATTGATTTGAGTGCTTTTCTCTATGATTCACAAATAGCATTTTTAAGTATTGTTTAATAGTTCAGAATATTATGGGGATTTTTTATGGATATTTAATAATTGCACTTTTAGGTTTTATTAAAGTATTTTTTAACTTTTTTTTATCTGACCAAAAGAAAAATAATAATCTTCAAAAAAAGAGAAAATCAGAGCAAGAAACTAATGATATACCTAATGAAAAAATTAATTCTGACCAAAAAGAAATATCGTTCTTAGATAATATCAAGTCAAAAGAAGTTGATTTTAAATTCGAAGAATCAAGAATCCAAAAAGATAAATGGGTATCAGACATTATTGAATATTTAAATAGCTCAACATCAGTTACTGAACTTATAAACATAAGTAGCATAGGAACAATTGGATATAAAGATTTGCTGAATTGTTTTGAATGGCGTTTTGTAAGACTGAAAGTACTAATTAGAGATAGATGTAAGTGTAAAACTTGTGGCATAGTAAATAATTACAATCATGTACATCACACTTATTATTTAAAAGATAGCTTGCCTTGGGAAATAGATGAGAATGCACTTGAGACACAATGTAATTCGTGTCATGAAAAAATTCATGAAAGAACAGAAATCAAAATTTATAAAAAGACAGTAAACGGTTTTGTTGAAACTGACCATAAGGAAATTTACTGTAAAAAGTGTGATGGTAGTGGATATTTAAATGAATATAGGCATATCCAGTCAGGAGTTTGTTTTCGATGTAATGGACAACGTTTTGAAAAAACAATATTTGAAAATAGACTTAAATCTATATTCCAGTCTAATTATAATAATTTGGTTTTCCCAAGAGAAAAATATCAAACCTTTTTGAAAAATATTGAACTTGATGTATTTATTAAAGATATTAAACCTTTAAATATCAGTTTTGGAAACATTAATAGTATCGAATCTAATAGAACATATAGCTTAGAACACAAATTCTTTGCTAAATCAATTTCACTAAGTAAAAACCCTAATATAGCTATTCTAGAGTTTACTGATAATACAGAAATTTTATGTTCTGTTACTAGACATTTTGATGGAGAAATACCATTATTCCTCAATGATGATAACAGTTTAAAATCTGGGTGGTATTTTAATGGAGATTTGTTGTGTTCACCTCAAAAAATAAATGACAAAATTGATAATGAATGGATCCTAAAATCAGAGGTTAAAAGACTTACAGAAAATCAATTAAACTCTAAATACGATGACGACTTGCCATTTTAAAAAAAATATTCTAATTCGTAGATAATCTACGGGTATTTAAAAATTAAAGGTAGATTTTGTATTTAATTGCATAAATATTTTCTTCATCTGCCAAATACTGAGTATAAATTTTTAATAAATAACTTCAATGACAAAATACCTCAAGATTCTTTTATTGTGTATATCGAGCATAAAAGGGTTATCTCAACAAAAATTGTTGTCAAAATATATTGTCACTCACGCAACAATAAATGGATATGACGTAACTGATTACGCAGTATCAAATTCCGCAATGACAGTTTTCTATAAAGAAGCGGATAGCACTTTATTTATGGCTAATGTATATGTAGTAAAAAATACGCAGAGCTATGGAAAGTTAGCTTTTGTATCTAAAAATTTCTCTAAGACTAGAGATACTATAACTACAAATTATAAATGGGCATTTGTAAACGATTATGATAATAAAAAAGGCTGTGCAAAAGTTAGTCTAGTAGAAATAATAAAGAAAAAGCAAGTGAAATCCATCATTTCAATTTTGCAATCAAATGGTAATATTACTATTTACAATGGTATTAGTAAATCAATTCTAAAGTATTAAAGGGAATTTTCAAATCTTTATAAAAGATGGTAATATATTGGAGCTCAGTAAATCGTAATAATAATCTTACTAATACGTTTATGAAGTACTTACTTTATACTTTCAATAAAAATTTAATTACTAAAAAATAAATACAATGGAATCAGTTATTCACTTAAAAACAAAGGAAACTTTTAAGGCTAAACAAAACAAGCTTGAATCTGAAGAAGTAGTTAATAAATTTTTGGAATCATTTATACTGCTTGATGTGTCAGTATTTGAACCTTATATGTCAGAGGAAGACATATTTGAGAATATGGGTAAATACGAATTTCTACACCAGATTCAGTCCACTTTTGAAGATTTAAGAAGCAAAACTAATGAGGATTTTTGGGTAACAAATGTTACTACCACTTGTGGTGCTTGTTCGTGGGGTAAAAGAGTTGAACATTTTAAAATTTACAACAACAAAACAAAAAAACTCATGAATGAAATTGGTTATTTAATAGATGTAAGAGGAGGTATTTTGTTTGATATTTATCTATGTAACTTCTTTGAAAAATGAGTTAATTAGTAAAATTCATCTTTTGGTTCTATCGTTCCACTTGTGCATTCGCAAATATCTTCAATTCATCTGGGGTATAAGTTAGCAAAGTATATCTCGCACTAGAATGAATAAGATTTCTAATCCAATTCCCTTTACTACTTTCCCAATATGAATTTATTATCATCTTTTACAACTAAGAATTGCAAGTTCTTTGTAACTACCGCTCATTCATAGATAGCCACCTATATTTGAACCCCAAACAGAGTGTGTTTTTTTATGTCGGATAAACAATTGATTCAGCGAGATATTAGTTGGCTAAGTTTTAATGCACGTGTATTGCAAGAAGCAAACGATTCTTCGGTGCCATTAAAGGAGCGAATTCGATTTCTAGGTATTTTTTCTAATAATACCGATGAGTTTTTTAGGGTGAGAGTGGCTACACTAAAACGGATGGTGGAATATGCTGAAAAGCGCAAACGCTTGAATATGCACATGGAAAACAATCCACAGCATATTTTAGATCAAATTCACATGATTGTCATTCGTCAGCAAACGGAATTCAATAGAATTTGGGATGGCATTGTAAAAGAATTGAATGAAGAAAAGATATTCTTGCTTGATGAACAACATTTAAGCACCCAGCAACAAGAATTTGTAAGACAGTTTTTCGATGAACAAGTGCGTAGCAATGTAATTCCCTTGATTATTGAAAACATTCCTCAAATGCCCTACTTGCGCGATAAAAGCATTTATCTTGGGGTGGTAATGCGCAAGAGGGGAGATGCTTATCAACAAAAATATTCTTTGATTGAAATACCAGTAACCGCAGTTGGCAGATTTGTGCAATTGCCTTCAGTAGAAGGAGAACACCACATTATTCTATTAGAAGATGTAATTCGGTTTAATCTGCCTATTATTTTCTCTTATTTCGACTATGATTATTTTGATGCACATGTTTTTAAAATAACCAAAGATGCTGAAATAGACCTTGACCAAGATGTAAGCACCACCTTTGTAGAAAAGATAGAGAAAGGATTAAAAAACAGAAGAAAGGGCAAGCCAGTGCGCTTTGTTTATGACAAAGAGATGGATTCTGGTTTATTGCAATACCTAATTAGGCGTTTGAATTTGGGCAATAAAAGCAATATTATCCCAGGTGGTAGAATTCACAACTATCGCCATTTTATGGATTTTCCTGATGTGTTTAAAGAAACAAGTAGTCGCAATAAACCATTTACACATCCTGAATTACAAAATTCACTCCGTGTAACTGACATTATCTTGAAAAAAGATGTGATGTTGCATTTTCCCTATCATTCATATAATAGTATTATCGACTTATTACGTGAGGCCGCTATGGATCCTCAAGTAGTAAGCATTAAGATTACTACCTATCGTTTGGCATCTAATTCCAAAGTAATTAATGCATTGGTAAATGCATCAAGAAATGGTAAAGAAGTGGTGGTGATGCTTGAGCTAAAAGCCCGATTTGATGAAGAAGCAAATCTTGCTTGGAAAGAAGTGTTGGAACAAGAAGGGGTTCGTGTGCTTTTAGGTGTGCCTCAAATGAAAATACACGCCAAACTGTGTATTATTAAGAAGAAAGTTGGCACAAGGTTTTTGCAATATGGATTCGTAAGTACGGGTAATCCGAATGAGAAAACCGCAAAAGTATATGCCGACCATTGTTTGCTTACTGCAAAGCGCAATGTGATGGCGGATATTAATAGGATATTTAATTATTTAGAAAATTGGAAGGAAGGATTTAGCCAATTGCTTCAATGTAAAACCTTATTGGTTTGTCCTACCAATATGCGTTCATCTTTTGAAGCGCAAATTATTAGAGAAATTAAGTTGGCAAAAGCAGGCAAAGAAGCTTGTATTACTTTAAAAGTAAATTCTTTAAGTGATGCTAAATTGATTGATAAATTGTACGATGCAGCAGATGCAGGTGTGAAAATTCAATTGATAGTTCGTGGCATTTATTCACCCATATTCGATAAAAAGAAATACATCAATCAGGTAAAAGCAATTAGCATTGTTGATGAATATTTAGAACATGCTCGTGTAATTATTTTTAATAATGATGGAAAAGAAAAAATATACCTTTCTTCTGCTGATTGGATGGTAAGAAACCTCGATCATCGTTTAGAAACTGCTATTCCTATTTTAGACCCCATTATTAGAAATGAAATAAAAGATATTATCCAAATTCAACTGAGTGACAATGTAAAAGCAAGACTTTTAGAAAAAGAGTTGAGCAATAATTATGTGCCAATTGGCAATAGGAAAAAAGTACGTTCTCAGATAGAAACGTATCATTACCTACATCAAAAAACAATACAATAAATTTTGAATTTAGCCGCTATAGATATTGGTAGTAACGCCGTAAGGTTATTGATTATAGAAGTAAATGAAGAGGTAAAGGGTAAGCCGGAGTTTAATAAAATAAATTTTGTGCGTGTGCCGCTTCGTTTGGGTTTTGATGTGTTTGAAAAGGGCGAAATTGGCGAACACAAAATTTATAAACTGGTACAAACCATTAAATCATTCGCTCATTTATTAAATGTGTATGATGTAAAGCATGTAAAAGCTGCTGCTACAAGTGCCATGCGTGATGCCAAAAATGGGAAGGACATTGTAAAGCATGTGCTAAAAGAAACCGATATTGAAATCGAAATTTTAACAGGCGATAGAGAAGCTGCATTAATCAATCAAAACCATATTGCAGAAAAGTTGGATAAAGTACACTCCTATTTATATATTGATGTGGGCGGTGGAAGCACAGAACTTACTTTTTTTGATGAGGGAAGAATGAAATACCGTGAAAGTTTCAATATTGGAACTATCAGATTGCTAAAAGGTCAAGTTACTGAAAGCAACTGGACTGTAATGCGCGATCATTTGAAGCAAAATACCAAATCGGAATTGCCTATTACTGCAATAGGAAGTGGTGGAAACATCAATAAAATATTTTCATTAAGTAAGAAAAAAGACGGCAAACCATTAAGCCTGCAATTACTTCGTGATTTTCACAAAGAATTGAGTAGCCAAAGTTTACATGATTTAATAAATATTTATAAACTTAAAGCAGATAGGGCAGATGTGATAGTACCTGCATTGCTTATTTATATCAACATTATGCGTTGGGCAGATATTTCTGAAATATATGTACCAAAGATTGGTCTAGCTGATGGATTGATAAATGCACTTTATGAGAAAATAAAGTAGGAAAGAGGAGTGTAATACTCTCTTGTTTAAACGCGCATATTATTCCTTTTGATTAGGTCTCAAAAATCAAAATGATAATAGTCTAGTTTTATTACGAAAGTTTGTTAAATCGCTGACAAGGTAACTACTAGCTTGAAAAAAATTACTAGTTAAATGGATTTTTGGAAGGTTTAATTCTTGTATCATACATATTCAGAAATATGATTTTACTATTGGATATCTTATAAAATAGTCTATTATGCTTCTTTACTAAAATACCTCTTACATTAGTTATTTTAGGGGATATCATACCAATGTAAGGCTGCGATTTTAATAAATCTATTCGTTCATATATTATTTTAAGGAAATTCGAAGCAACTTCATTTCCCCATTCTTTCTCTAAATAAGTCAAAACCTTTTCCAAACTATTTAAAAAGCGCTTTTTAAAAATTACTTCATAAGCCATTTGGCAGTAGCTGATTTAAATTCGTTTTCAGATATGATGTCATGGTCATCTGGCTCATTTGCAAGGTTTTTAAGTTCCTCAAGCTGATTAGGTTCTAATCCTAAAGTAATATCATTACCATCTTGGGTGAAGGATTCAATATCATTTTTTATAATCTGCAACAATGCCTCATCCTCAATACCTGCTACCATTCCAATCAATTTCTCTTTTAATCCAGGCGTCATAGCTCTAAGTTTTAATAATAAAAAGCTTTTAGCAAATATAATTTCAATTAGAAATAAACTTGCAATACTTTTCCTATTTGTAGGTACTTACCACTCTTGATTTAGGCTAAAATTCTCTTTAAGTTTAAAATATATTCAATGGGTTCAAAAAGTGTTTTCTTGTTATGGGATTAAAATAAAAAGGGCAGTTTCAAATTTCTGAAACTGCCCTTTTTCTATTGTTAAATATTTAGTATTTCGCTTTCAACTCTACTCTTCTATTCAAAGCCCTACCCGCAGGTGTTTTATTTGTAGATACTGGTTTTTCAAGTCCATATCCAATAGCATACAATCTATTGGCATCTATTCCTTTTGATAAAAAGAATGCTTTTAGCGCATCTGCACGCTTTTGAGACATTTTTTTGTTGATTATTGGATTACCAACATTATCTGTATGTCCTTCTATTTCCACTCTAAACTTAGGATAACGTTGCATTATAGCAGCCACTTCTTCTAATATTGGAAAGGACTTTGGTGATATAACACTTGAACCTGCACTGAAATAAACGCTCTTAGCAAGTTCATTCATTTTAGCTTGAATTTCTGGACATCCTTTGTTTGATGGAATACCTGCTTCATTCGGACAAGCATCTTCTTCATCATTTACTCCATCCTTATCAGTGTCTGGAATAGGGCAACCATGATATTTTAATGTTCCAGCAACTAGTTTGCAAGAATCATCTTCATCATTCAAGCCATCTTTATCAGTATCTGGAATTGGACATCCATGATATCTAATTAAACCAGCAACATTTTTACACGAATCTTCTTCATCATTTACACCATCGTTGTCAGTATCGGGAATAGGACAGCCAAGATATTTTTTAATGCCTGCTACAGATGGGCATTTATCTAAACTATCTACAATGCCGTCGTTATCTTTATCTAATGCAATTGGAGCTTCAATAGGAATTGGAGCCTCTATTTTTTTAATCTCTTTCTTTTTTAGTGCCCAAGTAACCCCAATAGAATAGTCGAAATTAGGTTTTGCTTTATCTTCAACTCCATTCCGAGCAATCAATTGGCTATAAAAAAACAATCCCTTACCAGCATTCAATTGCAATCCTCCACCTAAAATAGGGCCATAAGGCAATACTAAGTTTAGATTATAAACAGAACCTCCTAATCCTGCTTTGAAATAAGGAACTAACCTTTTTTTATCCGTATTAAATTTGAAACTAAATAATACATCAAGGTCAACCATCGGTTTAAGAGTAGATCTATTGTTTTTCTCAAAATAAAAACTAGCATTTGATTTTTTATATTCTGATAATGAGCCACCTAAGGTTGATACAAAATCTATATGGGGTGTTAATCCTGTAATAAACTTAAAATTGATACCTGGTATAGTAGGGTATTGCCAATCATCTGTGTTTAGGCCAGCTAAACTTGCATAGCTCTTATAGCTTTTTATAAACAGACTTCCACCTAGAGATGCTGGCTTTACTACTCTTGTTGAATCTTTTACTACTTTCTTAGTAGTACCCGCAGTTACAGGTTTCTTTACCTCCTTTGTTTGTGCTGAAACGGTTAAAAATAACATTCCAGTTACAAGTAATAACATAGTTTGCTTCATGATTCTTGATGATTAAGCTTTAATAATTTTTTTTAAGGGTTATTAATTAAAATTTTTCTTTATTTAATTAAAATAAATGAACTACTACACAAAATAATATCCATTTACTACAGACAAGACAATGAAAAGAGAGAAATCGCTGCCACAAACACTATTTTTTTTCGATTACCAAATTGTTAATTAAACAAATAGTGATTTAAGTTGGTTTCAAATGAAATTATATAGAAGAATTAGTCGTTAGTTTTTAAGGAAAATGTCAAGATTAAAGCCCCTCTAATTCGAATCTAAAACATAGATAACTAAGCAAATTCATACAATAAACTTGCAATCATTTTTTGAATATTAGAAAAATTTACAAAAAGAAGCTAGCTGTAACATACAACAAACAGAAAAAGGAAATTCCTTTCATTAAATCTATTTTCAAAGTATGATTACTCAATATGTTTTACCAAGCCACTTTTGGAAATCCCATTCTCGTTAAATATATTTACTGTAAACCAATAATCTTGTCCTTTATTCAATGAACGTATGGTAATATCCGTTTTATTGTACACAATATAGTTTTGATATAGCTTTTCTTTTGAATTGCCATAACGTATATTGTATCCAATAGCACCTTCTATTGGTTTCCAACTAAGTTTTACTATCCTGTTATCTTTTTCGTCTCTTTTTATTTCAAAATCGTTTAATGGCGAAGGTTTCTTTTCTGTTCCCTTTCCAAATATTCTTAATCCTGAAATTGCAAACTTTCCATCTGGAGTATTTACGTTCGTCACTCGTATATACCTTGCTTTTATGTGCTTTTCAAGTTCGAAATAAGGATGAGGTAAATCCTCATTGCTGGTCGATTTATCAATTACTGTTTTCCAAATAATATTGTCATCGCTTGATTCAACTAGGTATTGATGCCCTTTTTGCACTGTTGGTCTTCCAAAGGTTTTGGTATCTACATCAGCAAAGTTTATTTGTATGGAGCTGATAGTTGGTTTGCTTTCTAAATCAATAGTAATAAACTCTCCTTTATCACCCGTTTTTGCACTCCACCAATCTCTAATTTCTTCGTTAACTGCAAAAACTGGTTTTGTTTTCTCAGCATCTAAGGTGGAGGATACTATAACAGGCTTATTGTATGAAATCAGCATCCATCCTTTAAAATAACTTTCCATATTGGGTTCTCTTTTTGTTGGAAAAAGATACGGATAATCACCAAAACCTGTATAAGTGCGCATGGTTCCATCAGCGTCAAAAGTGGTAGGAAACAAGCCAAGCCTTCGCTCAAACATGTTTTTCTTACTGATTGACATTGTGGCAATATGCCAGTAATTACCAAATTTATCTTGAAAGGTACAGCTATGTCCAGCACCCGCTATAAAGCCTTGAGGTTTGTAAGAAAAAGGATTAAAAGGTTGAAAGGTAAATGGTCCAAAAGGCTTATCTGCTACATACACCCCATCGCAATAGCTCTTGTATTGTGTGCCCGGAGCAGCGTATTGCAGGTAATATTTGCCTTTGCGTTTTGTCATCCAACAGCCTTCAATCCAAGGGTTTGTATTTTTAGTGTTTTCATCGCCCCCCATTTCAAAACCATGATTTTCTTTATCGGGATAAATAAGTGCCACGGGCGTTCCTATATAATGAAAACGGTTGTTCCTATCTAACTCCACCACTTTAGTTGGCGTTTTATTGGAGCAACCATAATAGAGATACAGTTTTTTATCATCATCCAAAAATAAACATGGGTCAATTACGCTGCTATCTATTTCACCACACTGCTCCCAGTTTCCATTAATTGGGCTAATTGATTTATATACTTTTTTACCTCCTGAAGCTAGGAAGTACAAAGCATTATCAATCGCCACAACTGTTGGTGCATAATCTTCCCATGGCAAGGTTTCGTTGGTTATGAATTTCCAATCTTTTAAATCATTTGACATCCAATAACCACCTGATTTAGAAGCAAACAAAAAGTAGTTATCTTGAAACAATACCATCGTTGGATCGGCAGCTTCTCTTCTTGATGGTGTATCAGGCCTAAAACGGTAACTTATATTAATGGGGTTGCAGAATGTAGTATGTATTTTTTTTACTTGGGATGAAGCAGAATTTATTATACATATTACTAATAAAGAGAGTAACCACTTTTTTTTATTCAACATCATATTTTTTTAACCGAGTTTGTATTTTGGTAATTCAATTTGAATGAACTCCAATTCGTTGAATGCGAATATAAGTACCTAAAAGCTAAGGCTATCTGAGAATGCTCACCTAATCCGCGTGCGACTGCCCCAAAAGATAATGGAGGGCGATGAGGAGTAGATGAAAGGAAATCTATTTGTATTGAAGTAAATTGTTACATAGACCTATACAGCTATAATTGTTTATTAAATAAATATATAGTTATTGTAAACATATATTCAAGATTACAAAACGTTTATTTAAAAGTTGTAATATAATAATAAAGTGTTGCAAATAAATACTTAAACATGGCAGATGAATATTTTAACGTTGTAAATAGTATTTTAAATATTGAGAATGAATACTTAAGTGTTGCAGATGCTTACTTTAACGTTGTGAATAGCATTTTAAGCATTGAGGATGCATACTTTAACGTTGCGGATAATATTTAAAGTGTTGTGAATAATATTTAATGTGTTGCGGATGAATAATTATTTTGCAATAACGCAATAAAACACGTTCATTTCAACTAATTAATTAAAAATGGCATTTGTGGTATTTTAGGATTGAAATGATTTATGGGTGTTTAGGTTTCTTGTTTACTAGGTAATAGATATTTTGATTGGGTGACTGCTTTATTGGGCGAGGGATAGAAGTGGATAGCCCACAGCGAGGCACGAGCGAGGACTAGGAACGAAAAGCCAGACCCAAAGGGGCGCCCCCAAAGCCCCCGTCCCCTAAAGGGGTGTTTGGGTTGTTAAGGTTCTAAAAAGAATATTTTGTACTATTTACTAAAGGTGTATTGATTGAGTAATTTTATTGTCCGTATAAGCCAAAGTTAACAAATCATTAATTTTTTAAAACAAAAACTAGTAAAAGTTTCTACATTTGCAAATGTGTATTTTTTACACTTAGTAACGATTGCAGTTTAGAAGAGTGATTGACATGTTTTGTTTAAAATGCGTTTCTTCTTCAAAAAGAATGTTTGCAAATCGTTTTTTATTAAAAATAGAAAATGGATATTATGAAAAATTTTACTTCTTTAAGAAAGTATCAAACAGCTCATTTGCATGTGAGCATCACTAAAAGTCTTCAAATTTTAATTTGTTTTTTTGGGCTAATGGGCGGTATAGCACAAGCACAATCTTTTCGTACAGTTAGTGCATTCACAGGAAGCTCGTCTGATTTCACTGCAAGTGAAAAATATTCTGCTGCTGCAAATAGTACTGATTATTATGTAACATTCGATGCTACTTATTTATACATTGGTGCTTTTAGAACTAGTGGCTCATTTGGTGGCACAGATAATTTTACTGTGTATATTGATACAGATCCTAATTCAACACCAACTAGTGGAACGGGTACAACTTCTGGTCAATCATATAATAGCGTAACCGGTACTTTACCCTTTACAGCCAATTACAATGTACATGTTGAACAGAGTTATCAAGAAGCAAGAAGTTTTGGTTCTTCATGGGCAAGTACAATTGGCTCTGTGACATATTTCACATCTACAACAGCTAGAGAAACAAGAATTCCATGGACAAGTATTGGTAGCCCCGATGCCATTTATTTAACCATGTGGATGGGATATGGAGGTGGTTTCTTCTCTAATGCTCCTGGAACAAACTTAACTGCCGTAGCCAATCCAACTATAGTAAGTTATTTCGGAGGTTTTGGGGTAAGTAGCGCAGGATGTTATCCTATAAATACAGTAACTACTCCAATTACTGCCTCTTATTCTGGTCTAAGCCCAGTTTCTAGTACCAATTATGGTAAAATAACCTTAACGGGAGGAGCAATTGCCTTAAATGCAACTACAGTTGTTGCGCCAGGAGGAAGCTTAATAATTAGTTCTGGTACTTCATTATCAAGTCAGTCTGGTAAAACCATCAACATGGGTTCTGGTACAAGTATTACCAACAATAGTGGTTCAGCTACGATACTTGCTAACTTGAGTGGTACTGTTAATTTTAATCTTTCAACTAATTATACAACGGGTACATCGGTTGCTTATGTTAATGGATCGAGTGCGACAACTTTTCCAACTACAGTAACGGCAAACTTGAATGCAGGTGTAGATTTTGGTACAACAAGCAATAGCACAATTAATGGTACATTGAGTATTAATAGTGGCGGATATGTAAGCACGAATGCCACAGCTTATGGTTCTGCTTCTACTTTGATTTATAATTCTGGAACAACATACGCTGCAGGTTTAGAGTGGACAACCAATGCAACAAGTGGTGCTGGTGTGCCACAAAATGTATCTGTAGGTGGTTCTGGACAAACTGCCAATACCATTATTTCATTTGGAGCAAGTAGTGCATATCGCCAAGCAAATGGAAACGTTACAATTGGCAATACTGTGGCTGGATGTGGATTAACATTAGGATCAAGTTCTGGTGGAGATTTAAAAGTTGGAGGTAATTTTACTTATTCTGCATCAGGAAATTTTACATCAAATAACAGAGCATTGTTTATGGTGGCAGCTTCTGGACAACAAAGTTTGTCAACTACTGCCGCTATTCCATACCTCATCATCAGTGGAGCTACCAATAGTGTAACATTATCTACAGACTTAACGGTAAGTGCTCCAAATGGCGGTAATGCCATTACATTTATCAATTCTGGTACTAATTTCATTAGTATCAATGGAAAAAATTTAGTAATAGGTACTGTTGGAACTGCATGCAGCACTTCTGGAACATGTTTAGTGAAAGGTGCTAGTACAGGTACTGCATCTACATTAACTATCAATGGTAATTCAGGAACAATTAGCTTGAATGTTGATAATGGAGGAGGTAATAGGTTTTTAAATAGCTTAACTATCAATCACCCTGGTGTGACTTTGGTTTCTCAAGCAACCATTGAAAGCAATTTGAATCTTACTTCAGGAACATTGGTATTTAGCCCTACTTCTGCAACAAGTTTAAATATTAATGGAGCTATTGCGGTTACATCAGGAACAATTGATGCAAGTTCTAGTAATGCAACAATCAATTTAAATGGGGCATCAGCACAAACAGTTCCCTCTGGTACATTTTCTTCCTTTAGTTGTTATAAACTAACTATAAACAATGCTGCCGGGGTTTCTTTTAATTCAAGCGCAACTGTAAGCAACACGCTTACTCTTACAACAGGAGCTGTAACAATGGGTGCAAGTACCACATTTACAGTAGGTGGTACAATTTCATATACCTCAGGAAGTATCAACGCAAGCGCTTCTGGAGTAACTTTTGCCTTTACAAATGGGAGTTTAATAACTTTAAATGCTGCTTTCTTTAGTGGTAATGTAACCAATCTTACGCTAAATGGTGCTGGTGGAGTAACACTCTCAGCGTCTTTAACTGTAACAGGAGCAACTACTTTGAGTTCGGGGACTTTAAATATTGGAGCTAACACACTAACACTTGGAGGAAGCTTAACTGTAACAAGTGGCAACATCAATGCTTCAACTGCGAGTGCAACTGTTATTTTCAATGGAACAGCTGCACAAACAATTCCAGCAGGCTCTTTTACTGGAACTGTTTATAACTTAACAATAAGTAATACTCATGCTAGTGGAGTTGCGCTTAGCCAAAGTATTACGACCAATGCTTCAGGTACTTTGCTAATTAGTTCAGGCTCATTATTTACTATTTCTAATGGAGTTGTACTTACAAGTGCAGGAGCTTTAACAGTAACTGGTACTTTAGTTGTTGCATCTAGCTTATCATCTATTGCAACCAATGGAGGTGTAAGTAATGGTACACTTTTACTTAATAGTGGTACACCTACTATAAATGGAACATTAACTGTAAATGGCTATTTTAAAAATAGTGGTTCAACTGCATTTGTTTTTGGGGTTTCACCTGTTATCAGTTTTGCCAACTTTAGTGTGTATGAAATTGCATCATCAAGCGTAAATGTAACCCCTGCACCTTATTTTAGTAGTTCTATTCCAAGCTGGGCTTCCAATTCTAATATTGTTGTTTCAAATTCTAATTCAGGTACAGCAATATTTGGTAGTGGTGCTACTGTTGGAAATGTTAGTATTACTGGTGCCGCAGCTAATTCTTATTTAGTTCCTGCAACAAATGGTTATAATCTAACTATTGCTGGTAGTTTAACAATAAATAATACCACTACTACCAATCGTTTTTACTTTATTGGAACTAGTCTTACAACTGGAATAACACAAACTGTAACTGTAACTGGCAATACCAATATTCAAACGAATACACAGTTCATTAGCGGTGGTGGTACCTTCACAACTTGTTTGTTTACCTTCAATTTTGGTGGAAACTTTGCTGCTGTTACTAATGGTAGTTCAAATACAACGGTAGGTTTATATACTACTGGTTTTTCAGCAACTACATCACAAAATGTTATCAATTTTACTGGTACAACTAAAACGTTAAGTTTGGTTTCACAAGCTAATGCAGCAAATGGTGAATTCCCAGGTAATGTTCCTGTAAATATTACAGGAAGCTATAGCTTGTATAATAATATTACCTCTGCAAATTCCATCACTGTAAGTGGTACTGGTTCATTAACTTTTTATGATAATGCAAGTGCTGCCTTTGTCATTTCTTCTGGAAGTTTTACAGTTGCTGATGGTGCTACCATTGTTACAAACAATACTTTAGGATTAAATGGTTCTGTAACAACTAGTGGTACTAAAACATGGGGAATAGCCACGTATCAATTTGATGCACCTGCATCTGCTGCTGCAACTGTAACTGGTGCATTTATGCCAGCTACAATAGCTAATTTAACTATCAATAATGCCTCTGGGGTTACTTTAACCAATGCTTCTGTAACTGTAAACAGTACGGTTTTATTGTCAGGAGGAGCAATCAATCTAAATGGGAAATTAATTAATATTGCTTCAGGAGGTGTTCTTACAAGAAATTCTGGAAGCATAGCATCTACAGGTACTAACGGAATAGACGGAGGTACTATTAACTTTTTAGGCACTGGTACAGTAAATGGAAGTGCAGCTACTACTTTTTATAATCTTTCTGTTGCAGGTGGAACTACATTATTAAATGCTTCTCCAACAGTCAATGGCACATTGACCATCAATACCAATGGTTTTATCAGTACCAATTCACCATTTTATGGTACATCTTCTACTTTGTTTTATAATCAAAGTGGATCTTACAATCGTTCTATAGAATGGGTAGCAGGAACCACAAGTAGTGCAAGTGCTGGTTATCCAAACAATGTTACTATTGGGAGTAGCACGCAAGCAGGTGCTTTTAATCTGATGAATAGTGGTACTTTACAATTAGGTGGCAATTTAACCATTGGTGCTTCATCTGGTTCTGCAAGTTCACTTACAATGAATGAAGCATCTGTTCCAAGAGCATTAACAGTTGTAGGTAATTTGATTCTAAATGCAACAGGAACACTAACTCTTGGGAATCTAGTAAGCTCGAATGCAGGTGATTTATACGTAAAAAGTGATTTTACAAAGTCAGGTACTTTCACTCCTAACAGTAGAGCAGTTTTCTTTACAGGATCATCAACACAAACCATTACTGGCGCTACCACATTTGATTATTTGATAATCAATAATAGTCTAGGTGCTTCTGGTGGTGTTACACTTGCAACTAGTAGTGCTTGTGTTGTAAATCAAACATTGACACTTACAAGTGGATTACTCAATACATCTAACTCTGCATTAACAATTGCAAGTACAGGTTCTGTTTCTGGAGGTAGTACATCTACCTATATAAATGGTTCTTTAAGAGCAATACTTCCCGCAAGCCAAACTTCGGCTGGTACTTATTCGTTCCCAGTAGGAAATGGAGGTGTTTATTTACCTTTAACTTTATTGAATGTAACAACAGGTGTTACTGGACCTACTATGAACATAACAGCAGTAAATGCTGGTTCTGGAGGAACAGCTGATGGAACTGGTATTTCATCAATAAGTACAACAGAATATTGGAGTATAAATACTGTTGCAGGAAATTATACAAGTGGCACAGTAAATATTACTCGTCAAGCTGCTCTAGGAAGTTTGAATATAATTTCAAAAGCAACAACCTTAACTGGTACTTATAGTTTAATAGGAGGTAGTCCAAGTGGTACAACTATCAGTGGCGTTGCGTCTCCTGGAACTGGTTCAGTAACAAGTGGTTCTACCATTTATTTAGCAATGGCAGTTACTCAATCTGCGCCGACTATAACTACTGTTATTCCTGGAACACCAACAATAGCTGCTGCAACTGCAAATACAGGTTATGTTGGACAAACTTTAGCAATTACTGGTACAAACTTTATCAATGGGTTTACTTCCGTAACTATTGGTGGTGTTTCAGCTTCTTTAGTTTATAATAGTTCAACAAGCCTCTCTGCTGTTGTTCCTTCGACAAGTATAACAGGTACAGTTGTGGTAACCAACACAGCAAACAGTCTTTCAGGTTCAGCAGCATTTACTGCATTAGGATTTATAACAAATGCAAATGGTGATTGGGCAACAGCAGGAACATGGTTAGGCAGTTCAGTTCCTACAGCAGGCTCTCTTGTTACAATTGCTAATACCGCTACTTTAACAACATCAGTTAGTAATTCACCATCTTTAATTACTATAAATAGTGGATCAAGCTTAGCAATTAGTGGTAGCGGAGCAATAACATCTTCTGGAGGTATCGTAAATAATGGCACTTGGACAATGACTAATGGTACTTTCAATATTGGGGCGAGTGGATTGATAACAAACAATAGTTCCACAACTTTATCTGGTGGTTCAATTGCGTTTGCAGGAGCCGGAACTGTAAATGGTTCAAATGCATTAACTTTCAATAATATTAGTATTACAACAGGAACTCTTACACTAACTACTGTTCCAACAATAAATGGCACTTTCACTATAAATGGTGGTAGTATTAGTGCAGCACCTATATATACCGCTTCTTCCACACTTACTTATGCTATTTCCTATAGTCGCTTCAATGAATGGTCTGCTACTGGTATAGGCACAATTGGGACGACACCTGGTTATCCAAATAACGTAACAATTGCTGGAACCAGCATTACTGTTGATGTTTCTAACGGAAGTAATACTGCAAGAGCATTAAGTGGTGCATTAACAATTAACAGTGGCAATACACTAACCATGTCTGCAATGACAGGATTATTAACAGCTTCAAGGGTTTCAATAGCAGGTACATTGACCCTTTCATCTGCTGGTGGTGGTGACTTAGCTGTTACTGGCGCAGGAACAGGAACTAGTGCGGCATTTTACTTAAACGGAGGTACTTTCACTCCAAATGGTAGAGCGCTTTACTTGTCAGCATCAACTGGAACACAATATATTGGAAATGTAACAAGTACTTCTGCAATTACTATTCCTTACTTAGTATTCTCAAATGTAGCAAGTACAGGAGCCAGAGCTTTACAAATGGGTTGTCCATTGATAGTAAGTGCTCCCTCTGGAGGAAATGCAATAACCTTTAGCAGAGGTTACAGTTCAGGTTTTATAACTGATTATGATTTTATCAATTTGAATGGCTTTGCATTAACTATAGGAACTGTTGGAACAAATTGTAGTATTGCAATAACCAATGCTGGTGGAACCTTTGGTATCATAAAAGGAAGTTCTAGTACTGCTCCAACATCTTCATTGACATTTAATGGTAATAGTGCTTCACTTGCAAGTATGGGTAGCAACTTAACTATTGATAATGGAAGTGGAAATACCAATTTGAATAATTTAAGTATTAATGGGGTCAATTTTACGCTAAGAGGTGGTGGAACAACAGCAAGTGCTGTTTCAGTTGGGGGTGGAACAAGTGGTAGTTTAAGTATCACAAATGGCTCTTTAATCATGGCTGCATCTACTAATTTGAATATTTTAGGTTCTATGTCAGTTTCAGGAGGTTCGGTAAATGGAACTACCAATACTCCAACATTTACCTTTAGTGGTACTGCTGCCCAAACGATACCTGCATCTTTCTTCACTAGCAATACTTGCTCAAATGCAACAATTTCTAATACTATAGGAGTATCGCTTAGTAGTGCTTTAATTGTGTCAAGCACTTTAACTTCTAGTGCAAGTTCTATTTTTAGGTTAGCTGGTTTTGCATTAACTACAGAAATATTATCAGGATCTGGGAGTATAACAACAGCATCTGGCACACCAACAATGACTGTTGGAGCAAGTAACGGAACATCTACTTTTTCTGGAATTATATCAGGTGCAATTAGTTTAACAAAATCAGGAACGGGTACCCTTACATTGTCTGGTGCAAATACATATACTGGTACAACTACTATCAATGCAGGATCTGTAACAGGTGGAGCAGCTAATTCTTTTAGTTCATCATCTGCTGTTACTTTAGCAAATACATCTGGTGCTATTTTAAATACTGGCGGTTTTGCACAAGCTATTGGTACACTTTCTGGTGGTGGAACTACTGGTGGTACCATAACTTTAGGTTCAGCAGCACTAACTATCAATAATGGAAGTGCAACTACTTATGCAGCTGTTATAAGTGGATCGGGAGGTAGTATCATAAAACAAGGTTCAGGAACACTAACTTTAACTGCTCAAAACACTTACACAGGATCAACTACCATAACAGCTGGTGTATTACAATTGAATAGAACTGGTGGTACAACTTTACCTGTTGGTTGTGCAGTTGCATTGAATGGAGGAGGATTAACTGTTTCAACTGCTCAAACAATTAATGCTTTCAGCCTTACTGCAAATTCTGGAACTTTAACTATTGCTTCTGGAATAACTTTAACTTTTTCAGGTACTTATATTAGTAGTTCTTTTACTGCTACTATTAGTTGTGCATCTACAGCAACTATTTCATTTGCAGGTGGTTCTTCAGTTCCTTCATTTCCTGGTTCAAGTGTGACACTTAACAATGGTGCTTCAGGACAAATGGGTGTGCTTTCAGTTGCGTTAGCTAGTGCAACGAATACAATGAATATTTCTACTACTACAAATGGTATTATAGTATCTGCTTTAGTGTTAACACAAGGCGTAGTTTTAACCTCATTAACAAATCCTATAACAGTTGGAGGGTCAGTAATTGGAGGCTCTGCTAGTTCTTATGTAAGTGGACCTTTAGGCTTGGCAATTTCAAGTACTTCAACTACATATACATTCCCAATTGGCTACTTTAATTCTGGAACTGCGACTAATCAATATCGCCCTGCTACATTTAAAAGTCCTAATGCCGCTGCAAACTATTTTGTAACAATGAAGGTAGTTGATGGAGCTTGGTCAAGAAACCCTGGTGATGTTAGTTCTGGAAGATTAGGAGCTAGATATTATGAATTAATTCATAGTTCATTATCAAGCACGTTTTCAGGATCGTATAATATTGGTTTATTTAATAATGGATTAACTTATAGTGGTACTCCCGTAATATTAAATTCAAATGGTATCGCAAATGGTATTGCTGTAAATTCAAATACAACCTTAACCAATGCTTCAAGTTTATTTACAACAACTGGTGGATCTGGAGGTACTTATATAACTAACAATCCAAATTATCCTTTTTCTGCTGGTGGCTTTTATTTTTATTATGATACCGTGGCACTTGCTGAAAGAGCAATACCATTAACAGTTACTGGTGCATCTGCTGCTAGTAAAACATATAATGGTAATAATACAGCAACAATATCTGGAGGTACATTAGTTGGCGTAACAGGAAATGATGTTGTGAATTTAACCCAATCTGGAACTTTTGCAAGTGCTAATGCTGGTACTTGGGCAATTACACCAAGTTTTTCTATAAGTGGTGCAAATGCAAGTGCATATACCCTTACTCAGCCGACACAAGCTAATGCTACTATCAGTACAGCTGCTCTAACAATTACAGCCGATGCTGTAGGTAAAGTATATGGTAACACATTATCTACTACTACCGGATCTACTGCTTTCACTGCTAGTGCATTACAAAATAGTGAAACTGTTGGAACAGTAACCATAACTTATGGTGCAGCTGGTGCTGCTGGTGGTGCAATTGGTGTATATACGAATCAAGTAACACCTTCTGCTGCAACTGGCGGAACATTAACAGCTAGTAACTACAATATAACTTATGTGTCAAACACATTAACGGTTATCTGCAATACCAATACATGGACTGGTGCAACTAGTACAGCTTGGAATGTGGGTTCAAATTGGTGTAGTGGTACTACACCTAGTTCAGCTGCAGATATTATCTTACCTACTGGAATTACCAATCAGCCATTAGTTGTTGCAAATACAATAGTTGGTGCTTTGTCCATTGCAAGTGACGCAACTTTAGGTTTGAATGGAAATACTTTAACGATTAATGGAGCTGTTACTGGAACTGGTCAATTAAAAAGTACAGCTACTTCAAGCTTAGTAATTGCAGGTTCAGCAGGAACTATCTATTTTGAAAGTGCTAACAATACTATTAAAGACCTTACTTTAAACAGTAGTGCAACTGCAACCCTTGGTTCGTCATTAAATATTACTGCTGGCTCAACTTCAGGTACTGTTAACATTGGTTCAAGTGCCACCTTAACAACTGGTGGTTTCTTAACATTGAAATCGGATGCATCAGGTACAGCAATTGTAGCCAATAGTGCTGGTACAATTAGTGGTGATGTTTCTGTAGAAAGATATATTCCTGCAAAAGCAGCTAGATATTTTAGTTTCTTAGCAAGCCCTGTTACACAATCTATTTTTAATGGTTGGCAACAACAGATTTATGTAACTGGTTCAGGTACAGGTGGTCAAACTTGTGGAAGCACAAGCAGTAATGGTGGAACTACTGATAAATACAACAGCAATTGGTTTGATAAGAGTATTACCAATTCTCCAAGTATGCATATTTACAATGCAACAGCAGTAAATGGTAGTCGTTGGGTAAGTATTGCTAATACAAATGCTACCAATTTAGCACCTGGTAAAGGCTTTAGAGTGAACGTAAGAGGTGATAGAACGCAAGGAACATGTGCCGATCAATTAAATAGCGTAACACCTGTTGCTCCTATAGCAGTTACTTTAAAAGCAACGGGAGCAGTTGGCCAAGGAAATGTAACTGTAACACTCAATTCTATAAGTAGTACTTTATATTCATTGGTGGGTAATCCATACCCTTCACCAATAGACTTTGCAACATTATATGCTGCTAATACTGGTAACATGTATAATAGTTTTTGGTCTTTAAGTCCTTCTAATACTGGAAATTATTCTACCTATAGTAATGGAATATTGTCTAATAACCCAAGTGGCTATGTATCAACAGGGGGTAATTCTAGTTATTTAGCGAGTGGTCAAGCAATCCTTGTTCTTGCTAAGTCTGCCGCAAATGGTGGATCTGGTACTATTTCATTTACTGAATTAGCTAAAACGTCTGGTACTATACCTAACACTGCCTTCTTTGGAACAGCAAATAATCAATTATTTAGAGTGGCTATGACTGCAACAGATAGCAGCAAGTTAGACGAAGCAGTTGTTCGTTTTAATAGCAATGGATCTAATGCTTATAATCCTAATTGGGATGCATTATCATTAAGTGCAGGTAGTCAAACATTGGCTAGTTTAAAGGCAGGAACCAAGCTGGCAATTGCTACACGACCTGATAGTTTGGTGATTGATACAGTAAAACTAAGTTTATCTAGTGTTACTGCAGATAATTTCCGATTAGTATTTAACGATTATCAAGGGATTGATAGTACAAAAACAATTATTTTAAGAGATAAATTCTTGGGCGTAAGTCATGATGTTCGTGCCAATCAAGTGTATAATTTCACAGTAACTGCTGATACTGCAAGCAAAGGAAGCAACCGTTTTGAAGTAATATTTACTAAAGTAGGTAATCCACTTCCAGTAAATTTTGTAAGCGTTCGTGCTGCAAAGACAGATGGGGGAGTAGCTGTAAATTGGAAAGTAGCTCAACCAATCAATATTGCTACATACAATGTAGAAAGAAGTATTGATGGAGTAAACTTTACAAGTTTTGCCACTATAAAAGCAACAGCTTTAAATGATTATGCTGTTACTGATAATCAATTGCCAGATGAGAATATTATTTTCTACCGTATTCAATCAGTAGAGCAAAATGGTACAAAACGATATAGCGCCATAGCTCAAGTAAGATTGAATAATAAAACTGAAGTTGTAAGCATTTATCCAAACCCAGTAAAAGAAGTGATGAATGTAACAATCAATAGCACTGAAAACACAGCTTATACTTTACGTATTGTAAACTTAGCTGGGAAAGAAGTAATGAGAAAATCTGAAATTGATAGCAAAAAATTCAGCATGAATGTAAGCCATCTTGCAGGCGGTGTGTATACGGTTGAATTCACAAATGCAAAAGGTGAAAAATCAGTGATAAAAATGATTAAAGAGTAGTTTATTAAGTGATGGAGAATTGAGATTCTATCTTTCTTAAAATAATAAAGCGGTAGCAGATGAAAATCTGCTACCGCTTTTTATTATATCGCTCAACTAAATTGTTTTGAGAGATAAAAATTAAAAACTTTTAAATAACACTTATAGAACTGAAGATGGCATTTGTAATGAAACAAACACAATTGCAAAAACGCAGCTGGCGATTGTAGTGAAACATATTAATGCAGTTTCCTAAATGAATTATACTATTAATCTAAAACTGATTTAATCTCCCGTTGAGTCATTCCCTTATCTTCGCCACCGTAATGAAAAAAATAGAATATTATAGAAAAATGCTTGGATTAACTCAAGCAGTTGATTTGAAAGAACTAAAATCAATTTACAGAAATTTAATGAAAGAATACCATCCTGATAAATTCCAAGATAAAGAGGATGAAAAAAAAGCAGCTGAGGAAAAAAGCAAAAAAATAATAGAAGCCTATCATTTTTTGGTTAGTATTGCTCCTGAAACAATTGCAGAAACATTAGATCAATACAATCAAACCATTAACGGTGCTGGCATTGATAATTTTGATTATAAAAATGAGGTTTTGCGCATTGATTTTTCTGATGGACATAGCTATGAGTATTTTGGTGTTCCAAAATCTATTTATTCTAAGCTAGTAAATGCACCCGCACAATCAAGATTTATCCGTAGGCACGTTTGTAATGAATTTACTTATAGAAGTGTAAGTAAAATTGTTGCAAACGCATAATAAATATTCATTTGAATGCTATTTATTCTAAAAGAACTTTCAAATGAGGTAATTAACAATGAGTTTAAAATGAACTTAAGCTCTTGATTTCTGAAAATAAAATTGTAAAACGAAGAGGTTATCTGTAAATCAGGTAGCCTCTTTTTTTGCAATAAATAAATTCCTTACGGAATATCTTAGTTTTATTATTGGATATTTTTTGGGTTTACTAGAATTGCTTTTCCATTTTATTTTGTGAATGGTAATAGGTTGAAAATATCTCTCTAATTATTATTATTTTGATTTGAATTTATACTATCATTTAAAGTGTGATTAATTAGCCATTTAAAAAAATAGTATGATAATAACAACATTTTCCAAATTCGATGTATCTACATCTATCTTATACCTTACTTTTGCTTTCAATTAAAAAAGTTTTAAAAAAATAAGAAATATCATGAGTTTAATTAGCAGTTTAGAGTGGCGTTATGCTACAAAAAAAATGAATGGGGCAAAAGTATCAGCAGAAAAGCTTGACGGAATTTTAAAAGCTATTCAATTAGCACCTTCTTCTTTCGGTTTACAACCTTACACAGTTTTGGTAATTGAAGATCAAGCAACTAAGGAAAAATTATTACCAGCTTCTTGGAATCAATCACAAATAACTGATTGCTCTCAATTGATTGTTTTTGCTGCTTGGACCAAAGTAACTGAAGAAAATGTAGTTACTTTTATTGCAGATGTAGCTGCAAAAAGAAACATGCCTTTAGAAGCATTGGCAGATTTTAAAAATTATGTTGCTGGTGCTGTAGCAAATATGCCAGCAGAACAACAAGCTATCTGGACTGCAAAACAAACTTATATAGCTTTAGGTCTTGGTTTAGCGGCTGCTGCTGAAGCTGAAGTAGATGCAACACCAATGGAAGGATTTATTCCTGCACAATACAATGAAATTTTAGGCTTAAATGAATTAGGCTTAAATGCATCTGTTGTTTTAGCTCTAGGTTATAGAGATTCGGCTGATTGGTTGGCTACTTTACCAAAAGTGCGTAGAGATAAAGATTTGTTATTCAAATTTATCTAATCCTTCTTTTAAAATATAATATTATCAAAGTGCATCTCTTTTTGGGGTGCACTTTTTTTATTGCTGTGGCTTAGGCTTTTTGATTAATTTATCCAATGCCTTTTGTTTATCCTTATCACTTATTCTACTTTTCTGTACCATTTTATTTAATTGATAAGAAATAGTAAGGCGATAATTTCTTGTATTAGCAGAACTATAGTTCTCAGTAGTAAAATTAGAACCATAGGTGTAAGTGGTATATTGTTGCATAGAAATAGGATCAATTATATTAATACCAATAATCAATCTCTTGGCCATAAACTTTCTTTGAACACCTAAATTCAAACTTAAATTGCTTCTACTTCTCCCTTGTGGGTCAGCATAACTGCTATATTTCGTATTGCCTTCAAATGTTAAGAGATTAGTAGGAGTGTAGTTAAAGTTAATTCCTGTGTAAAAGCTTCCTCCATCTTGGTATTTGAATAATTGTTTTTCTGCTTCACTATATTGATTAAATGTATAACCAATATTCGCATTGGTTCTAAACCTTTTTGTAAAAGTGTATCCTCCCCAAGCACTAGCTTCATATTCTTTTCTATTGGCTATATTCTGCCATGTTGCTTGTGTTTTTCCACCATCTAATAGTGTTCTTATTTGATAGAACACATCTTTTACATTGTTATATCCTAGTGAAGTATTGATATAATATTTGCCTTTCATCCAACTACAATTAAAGTCGAAATTATCGGCCGTAGAAGGTGCAAGTGTAGGATTGCCAAAACGAATATTGTTGTTGTCGCTATAATCAATATTGGGATTTAACTGACCCAAATCTGCTCTTCTAATACTTGCTCTATAAACAATAGCCGTATTAAAAGCCTTGCTAAATTCTTTTCTAATGGTTAAATAAGGCATTGTATTCCAATAATCATTGCTATTATTGGGTACGTTTCCTTTATCATATTTAAATGCTGTATGCGTTTGTTCAGCTTGCAAGCCAACAATTAATCGCAATTGCTCGGTGATATTAAATGTGAACGCACCTCTTACGGTGAATATATTTTGATAGAACTTAAAATCATTGCTTAATACATCACTTGTTTCAAATAGGCTATCTTGCTTATTATAAAAATTGGTGTTCAAAGTATTATGAGCAATACCCATTTGGTAAGTTGCTCCTGTACTAAAAAACAAAGTTTTGGTAATGGGTCTATCATAATTGGTTCTTGCATTTACAGAAAAATTCTTTGAATTATACAATTGAGTTTGTGTAGAATCACTTGTAGGTGATAAAGAAGAATTTAAGAATTGTTGATAATAATCCTTGTCATTATCATTCTTACCAAATCCTACGCTTAGGCTGCTTCTTAAAGTTTCTCCTGCCAGGTCACTTTTCCAATTTTCACTTATGGTAATATTATGGTTATACCCTGTACCACTGCTGCCATTTTCTCTATTACTTAGTTTGGTAATACGTTGTAGACTATCTAAGTTGGTATATTGAGTAGTAGTTGTATTGGTAAAAAAATTCAGATTGCCTTGATAAGTAAGGTTTACAGTGGTATGTTTATTTAATTCATAATCAAACTGACTTCTAAAATTGGGTCTAGTATTTTTATTTCGCCAATTAGTATTGGTATTGTTGTAATTCTTTCCCCACTTATATCTATTTTCCCTGTGGTTATATCCATTTCCGGTATAATCATTTCCCGAAATGCCAATAATATTATTAGTCGCAAATTTCTTTTCTCTATAGCTAAGATTTCCTGAAATACTACCTTCTCCTCTTGTTCCTCCGCTAATACTTACTTTTCCTGTTCTACCAATTTTTCCTTTTTTGGTTACAATATTTATTACGCCACCTTGTTCAGTAGCATATTGTGCAGGAGGGTTTGTCATCAATTCTATTTTATCAATGCTATTTCCTGGAAGGCTTTCCAATAAATCTTTCAGTTGATCTGCGCTTAAATCGGTAGGCTTATCATCAATTAATATTTTGGGTTCTTTTCCTTTCAATAATATTTTACCTGTAGGGTCATTGCTTACCAAAGGCATATTTTTCAATATCTCTGACGTAGAACTACCATTGCTCAAGGCGCTTTCGCCCACATTGTATATTATTTTCCCATCTTTATTTTCTATTAATGGCTTTTCAGCATATACCACCACTTCATCTAAATCTGTTGAAGCGGGACTTATTTTTAGATCTCCTAAATTAAAATCAGTTCTTTCGGTTCTTAAATAAATGCTATCAAGGGTGAAGGTTTTATATCCAAGGGCTTTTACTATTAGTTTGTAATATCCCAAGGGCAGTTTGTCTATTTCAAAACTTCCATTTTTATCTGTTGCTTGGATATTTTTTTTAATTGTATCGGAAAAACTATTTGCAGTTACAGTAGCTCCAAAAACAGCTTTACCTGAAACTGCATCAACTACATTTCCAATAAGTAAACCAATATTGTTTTTAGATTCTTTTTGATTGATATTGGTTTTTTGAGCAATTGCAGTACTTATGAGACAAATAAAAAGACATGCAAGTAAAAATTTCATCATCAAAAAGCAGTTTCACTAATTTAAAAAGAGTATGAATAATTAGCACAAAGAGTTATTAAGCCTTAATAGGTTTAAAGAAACCATAAATACTTAGATGCAAAATTTTTTATTTGTTGTAATAATAAACAATATCTGCAAATGAGATACAGTATCGATAATCCTTAAAAAAGTAAAATAAGTGCCTGTTTTAGATTGATAAGTGTTTGATTAAATCGTTCATTACCAAATTGGATTAATAGAAACATCTAGATTTAATAAAATCTTAATGCTTTATCGCTAATAAATAAAATAAGCCGCTAGCAATCTTATCGCTAGCGGCTTATTTATTTTAAATAGCTTTAAATCACTACTCAATCACTACCACTTTTACCTTTTCTCCATCTAATCCATTTGCTTGTAAGTAGTAAACTCCTTTAGCTAATTTCATTTGAGATTGTAAGTTGATGCTATAAGCATTTAATCCCTTTTTACCTGAAAGCTTTTGTTGCAATAGTAATTTACCATCAATGCCTGTCAATTTCAATTCAAGTTCTTTGGTTGAATGTAAATTGATGCTTACTTTCAGTTTTCCATCTGTTGAAGGGTTAGGAACTACTTCCCAACTTTCTTTCGCAATTATGGCATCTTGTTTTTGCAGAATACTTCCACTTGTTTTCACAATGGCATGTTTTTGCAAATTGCCATCCCAAGCTTCGATACTTACAATATCATTACTTAAGGATAGGTCTTCTTCTGTAAATGGTTCTTTCTTGGTAAACACCAATTCCATCAATACACTTCCATCATCTAAGGTTTTAGCAATGCCTTTATCATCATTCCATAAGAAACTGATTTTGCCTTCTCTAGCCTTATTTATACCATATTCTACATTGAGTTTGTTTTGCTCAATAGCTTTCAACTCCAATGCTTTGCTGTTAAAGTTTAAAGTGAAGGCACTTTTTAAAATAGAAAATTTCATTTACAAATTAGCTAATTTGTATGGTGGGTCTGCAAATCAGGAGATTTGCAGACACCTTGTCGTAGTCGGGAGACGCCAAGCTAGGATTTACAGAATTTGATGATTAACTGGATTTTAATATGGTTGTAATGCTTAAATATCTAAGAGTAGCCACGCGCGAAACACGTGGGGTAGCTATTGGAGATTTTAGCGAGTGACTTGGAGTAGCTGGGACGCTCCGATTATTCATATTTGCCGTGTTCTTGTAAATATTTTTCTCTAACAGTATTTAGATTATCAAAATCAACGGTTGGTCTCCACCAGCCATTTTTAAAATATACTATTTTTTGTTCTTCTAAATCTTTTGTAGTCTTGTATTTATTGTATTTATAAAAAAAATAACCAACTAATGTTTTGTATTTTTCACTGTAGTCTATTTTATCATCTAAACCTAATTTATCTCTTTTTTTCTCTCCAGTTCTGAATATAATTGATTCTCCACTTACGTTTTCATTATCTTTTGTTTTGCCAATTTCAGCAACACCAAAAAGATATGCTGTAGACAAATTATTAAAAAGAGCACCTTTATAATCAACATCTGTAGTATCAAATTTTCTATCAAGATAAAGAAAACTTAAAGTATAATTTAAAGTTTCAGTCCATTCAAATGCACCATAATTGCCATAATCATATCCCTGACCAACATCTTGTCTTCTTAAGCCAGCATCAGCAAATTTGTTTCCTGCTGGATGACCGTGTTTTATTTGCTCTCTCGGACTTACTAATAAATAAATTGGCACTCTATTTTTAATGCAATTGATAAACCCATGAGGACAATCATTAGTAAATAATTTCAAAATATTTGAAATTGATGTGTCATTATAATCATAATTAAACAAACAGATATAATCACCATCATGCATAACACCATACAATGCTTGTCCTTTATTAAAAAAAATAGAATCAAAACTAATTGAAAAAATCATTGAATCTATTATTCTTTGTTTGTTAGAAATGCCATATTCACTACTGAAAATAGGAGTTTTCAAATTTTCAAACTTTATATCTAAATCTGTTTTTTCCCTTTCTTTAATTAGTAACAATTCTTGATTGTCTGTTCTTTTATTCTTTTCTTTACAGCAAATAAAATTTGTTAGTATAAAAAGGAAGATTAATAGACTTAAGATTTTCATATTTAATTTGACAAAAAAGAAAATCAGATGCTTAAAAATATTCATTTTTTTAATTCTATTTACCTAATCGAAAATCTGACACACCCATACAAAAGCAATATCTATTGATATTATTATTTTGTGTCTTTGCTATGTCATACAAATAATCACAATCAGCTACTAATCCTTGTTGGTCTTTAGCAATAGAATAACCCAAGTTGTAACTTGTCATATCACTACATTTTTCGCCAGATTGATATGAATTTGAAGTTGAATAATTAGTATTATTTTTATAGTTAACAAAATATAAGAATACAAATGCACCTATTATAATTGCTATTTTTTTCCCTTTGCTGTAAGACATAAATGTTGCAACAAATCCATAAATTTTATTTGCAATATTTTTAGATTCGATTGCTGCAACAAATCCAGAAAGTTTATTTACAATATTTTTAGATTCTATTCTTTCCTCGCTGTTTTTTACATAAATATTTTGCAAATTCGGAGTTATGGGTTCTTTAGACATTTCATTAATGCTCTTTTCAACAGCTACTTTTTTATTTTCATTTAAAAACTCTTTCATCGCATTGTCAAATCCTTTTAAGTCTAATGCAAAAGATGCAATTTGATATTCGCTTCTATCATTCCCTGTTATTTTTAAGATAGTTTTATTTTGTTCTTTTGAAACTCTGTAGGAGACAATTTCAGAGCTTATGTATTCTCTAACATCTGATTTATTTCTTTTAATAATCAATTTATTGTCATCTATAAACACGGATAAGTCTTTATTATTT
>Ga0209188_1000134_pt1 | contig 85007 bp, 61 predicted proteins | sample C_130625_EF_Meta_FD_187307 | JGI IMG/M metagenome (GOLD analysis project Ga0209188, IMG submission 187307) | Freshwater microbial communities from Lake Croche, Canada to study carbon cycling - C_130625_EF_MetaG (SPAdes) (version 2) | ecosystem: Environmental > Aquatic > Freshwater > Lake...
AAAAATATAAAAAAAATATAAAAAAAATATAAAAAAAATATATAAAAAAAAATATAAAAAAAAATATAAAAAAATATAAAAAAATATATAAAAAAAATATAAAAAAAATATAAAAAACAACACAAACCACAGTTGTTTTTTATTCATCGAACACCTACGCAAAGCGTAGGTTAAGGCATTCTCCCGGTTCCCCCCATAAGGAGGGGGTTGCGGGGAACTACGTTCCCCCCCATAAGGAGGGGGTTGGGGGGAACTACGTTCTCCCCCCCTAATATATATTTATCAAATAAGGATTTAAAGCAAATAATAAATGGTAGGTATATACTATTATTTAAAAAATGGAAAAATCAGTTGTCGCTACAAATGCAGGAGGGGACGCAAATTACCGTCTTCCAGAGAACACCACAATGCAACACGCTATTAAGTTGGCGATTGTCGAAGATAAACCTATCATGATGGATTACTGGACCAATTCATTGGAAAAATCCGTATTGATTGGCGTAAAAGATGACGAAACAAAAGAAAAGATTTTGGTTCGTAGTGAAGAAGAATATACTAGTCCTATTTCCAAAATTTACAAAGTTGGAAGCGAATACATTATTATGACCGAAAACTCGATTTATATTGTGGATGTGAATATCCCGACCAAACGTATTTCTGCATAAACGAAACCGTTAATTATTCGAACGATTATTTATGTATTGTTTACAAATTTCACAATTATGATTAAAAAAACATAATTGTGTGCATTGCAGTGATATATGGTGCGGATTATTATTTGTTTAGTGAAAAACACTGTTCGACTATATAATTTTTATATGCAAATAATATATAAAAATATGCCAAAATATACTGATTACCGAACCGATAAAGTGGATACCCCACCACAAGGACCGCCCACTACTATGGGTGGTGATTATTTTTACGATAAATCCGATAAAAGGGACAAAACCGAATACCGCAGACGATATAAAAAGACGCAGAAACGCACACACAAAAAAACTCATGGAGGACGTAGAAAGACACACAAACGTACCGAGAAACGTTATCGTCGCAATAAACATCGAAGATAAATGGGGGAACTCCTGCGAAGCAGTTGTGATGTTGATATTTCGACGTAGTCGAAATATAAACATCGACTACGTTCCCCCACGCCCCCTCCTTAGGGGGGAAAGTAGTTCCCCCACGCCCACTACAAAAGGAAGGGGGTTGGGGGGAAACCTTGGTTTCCCCCCCACAAGTAAAAATCATTCATTAATAGAATTCCAGTATATAGTTCGAAATCAACGAGAGACATTAAATGACAAGACAACAATTCCGCTACGTCGATTTCTCCCTGATGGCAAGGAACGCCCATATAATTACAGTGTGTAAATTGTAACCCGTCGAATTTGATTACTCGCGGATGCATGTTGTTTTTTTGTAAATAATAACTGATGGAAACATCGCACGAACCATATAAGTCTTGGTTATTGTTTTTTTCGCACACTTGTAACCAATCCGTCACCAAATCCGGGGATAATAATGGATACAGTTTCGCCATACATTCATATGAAAGTATAAAACCGGGTCCACCAGAATGAAACTGGTATTCCGTATTATCAAGAGTTCGCACACATCCATGACCCCCAATATAGGACGATTCTTTCGGTGAATATGTTTCCAAATGTTTTACTAATTTTGGAATATTCAAATAGGTATCCGTTCCACAACACAATACGAAATCAAATCCATAGTTTTCATATACGTGTTTTAACCCAAGATATTGTTTATATGATGCAGACAAGTAGTCGTTTTTTACGCCAGGTAAATATACGAATTCATTTCCTACAAATTCATCGGTTGTCGTTTCTTCTCCCAAAAAAAACAACAACTTTACATTTCCATTAACGATTTCATTTATTTGTGATGAAAATCCGTATTTATCGGAGGACAATCGATTACACATTTGCCCCCACGTTTTGCGTATTGCCCGGATTTGGTCTCGGTATTTTTCGACAGTTGCACACGCATATACACACACAACCAGTTTATATTGGTGTTTCAACTCGTTTTCCATTGTAAAAATGACGTGTAGTATAATACATAATAAATGAGTATTTATATTTATTATGTAGTTAAGATTATATTTTCGAGAGATATAACCGTATAATGCGGTATTCCCGGAGAAACGAGGAACGAGTTTTAGCTTCGCAAAAGGTGAATTGCTTCTCTTAAGGCGTTCTCACAATATTTCTTGTAATTTTGCGATTTGTTCTTCCGTTAAACTTTCGGGAAAATCAACACTAAATTCGATAATCAAATTGCCCGTATTATTATCCCGTATCATTCCCAAACCAGGAATGGTTTTGGTATATCCAGGTTTTACAATCGTTTGATTCACTTGATTATTAATGGAAATGTTTTTGCCATTGACGTGTTGCACCTCAAACGAGAACCCGACCAACGCTTCCTTCAATGTAATGGTTTTCTTATATATTAAATCCATTCCTTTTCGCAAAAACGGAGTATTGTTTTCTAATACAACCATCAGTTTAATGTCGCCTTTCAAATTATCATTTATTGTGTTTCCGCAATCACGCATCACAATTATTTCGCCGTCGTCGATTCCTGCAGCAATTGGAACATAAATCGTCTCCGTTTCATTCGTTCTCACTTGATTTCGAATAACCCATTTTTCAATAGGTACATGAATCGTGCATCCATTATACGCCAAATGAAATGGAATTTGAATATTCTTAATAATGGGCGGGGGTTTCTGTAATTGCTGAAATATATTGAACCCGGGAGGACCGCCTCCCATCGAAAAATGCGCACCGCTAGGACCAGTATGAAAAACGTGAATTCCTCCCGGCATACCTGGAGGCATTCCCCCCTGTCCGGGTCTCATTCCAGGCATACCACCATTAAACATCATATTAAAAATATGACCGATATCGCCCATATCTCCCGGCATTCCATCCATATGCATTTCGAAAATGTTATTGTGTACTCCGTTCAATTCGTTGTTATATTGCTCTCGTTTACTACTATCCGAGAGTGTCTCGTATGCTTCGTTAATTTCTTGGAATTTCGAATGTGCTTCAGGAGATGGATTACGGTCAGGATGCCATTTCAAAGACAATGAACGATACGCTTTTTTAATTTCGGTTTCCGTTGCATCTTTATCGATTTCTAATTTTTCATAAAAATTGGGCATGATTGATTATTGGCGACGGGGTCGATTCCGGTTTATGTAGGTTTTGGAAAAAGGTTTATATTCATTTATAAGTATATTATTTTGTGACATTCTTAAACAACGGATTTCGGGTCTTTTATCAAGAGAAAGAGAACAAACAAACATATTTTTATCATATGATATCCAGTTTCGGTTAATACATATTTGTTCAGTTTCTCTCGCTTGTTTCGTTTGGCAAGAATGGGTCGTCGAGGTTTTCGGGAATTGTTGTCTAATGTGATGGGCGTTTCGTCGAGAGACGTTTTATAATACATATATGCAGAATAGACACATATCACCATAAACAAAGTATCCTCGGCATTGGGCGTGGTCATAAATTGGAGTTGCGAAAATGTTAATATACTGGTATCCATTGTTTCCGCCGCAATCTTATCAAATATCATTGTTGAAATAGTACGAAGATACAAGACTTGTTTAGAAGGAACGGGTGGCAACATATTCGATAGACAATATACAGGTATGTCTTTTGTGCGTCGTATGTCTAAATGTATATGAGATTTTAAATATGTGCTTTTATTTTATTTTATTTTATTTGTTATAGAATACATCGCGAAGTGTTTCAATTTTATGTATAAGTCGTGCATTCTTGCTGTCGCAATAGACAACACGAAAACACCGTAATACATTCACATATATGTATGTGGATTTCGTATATATGCTGGAATACACGAGTTGAACAATCCTTCGAAGATAAATCTTCTCCGGATAATCCGGTTGGCGTGTCGGGATGCCAACCAGAAACGTCTTTTGTGAGAACGCTTGCGCTCGTATCTCGCTCTTGCTTCGCTGTAGGCGTTCTCACAGTATTTTGCAATTCGTTCGTTATCACATTCATGGGTGGATGGTCTTGAGTGAAAACGATTTCTCCACACATGAGTTTCCCAATATATTCTACACAATCGTCTGGTATTTGCAGTATTGCCGGAGAAACGACGTTAGGAGTTTTATCTTCGCAAAAGGTGAATTGCGGTATTGCCGGAGAAACGACGTTAGGAGTTTTATCTTCGCAAAAGGTGAATTGGATTAATTCGAGAGTCGGTTGGTCGTTTTCAACGATAACATAACTCATTTGGATATATCGGTAAACTCGACGGAGGGGTTTATATATACTCTCTATCAAAAAATATAAACCGTTCACGATATAAAGAACTATACCATACCATAGACATTTTTGAGGATGCAGTCCTATAACACTACCAAACCCCCGCCCACATTCATATCCAAATACAAACCGTATTATATCGGCGAATTTACACATAAAGAAGAGAAGGAAGACAATGAATCCAAAATACCCAATATGGTCTCGATAATACGCACATTAATGGACATAGACGACCTAAATGTGCTCTTCATCGGCAATTCCGGGTCAGGAAAAACGGCAATCTTATATGCCATTTTACGAGAGTATTATGGATTGTCGAAAACGGACACGATTCCCGAAACCAATATTCTCTTTATCAACAACTTGAAGGAACAAGGCATCAATTATTTCCGCAATGAAATGAAAACGTTTTGCCAATCGCATTGCTCGATTTATGGGAAGAAAAAAGTCATTGTCATTGACGATTTAGACACAGTGAACGAACAAAGTCAACAAGTATTTCGCAATTATATCGATAAATACAAATCCAATATCCACTTCATATCGTCGTGTTCTAATATCCAAAAAGTAATAGAAAGTTTACAATCTCGACTTCATATTATTAATATCCATCCACCAACTTTAGGACAAATTCGAGAGTGTATGGAACGCATTATTGAAATCGAAGGAATCCATATCGATGCGGAATCGCGCGAGTTTTTAGTGAAGAAATCCAATCGGTCGATACGGAATGTCATGAATAATTTAGAGAAGATATACATTTATGGATTATCTCGACCGAATATGATTAGTATCGATATTTGCAAACAATTGTGTTCGACTATTTCCGTTTCGCAATTCGAAGACTATATCCGTGCAATCCGTTCGAGAGATTTAGTGAAAGCAATACATATTTTGTATGATATACACGATTACGGATATTCGGTCATTGATATTTTAGAGTACTTTTTTTCATTTGTGAAAATGACGGATTTGATAACCGAAGACGAAAAATACCAGATTATACCATTGTTGTGTAAATACATTACAGTGTTCCATAATATCCATGAGGACTGTATCGAACTTGCGTTGTTTACTAATAATTTACTACATTCGCTCCTCACTACGTAAATAACCTTCGATGGTCACTTCGTATCTACCATCGAAGGATAATGCGTAGCTTGTAGTATTCCCGGAGCAAGGAGGAACGAGTTTTAGCTTCGCAAAAGGTCAATTGCAAAAACCGTTCTCACACTACGTAAATATGCGTTTCGTAGGTGAATTATCCGGAGAAGATAAACCTTCTCCTAATTATGTAGGTTTGTATATAGTCAAAAATTCAGTAAATTGGATTTTCTGGTTATAATATAATCAGTCCATCCTTTTGTTTTTGTAGACGTTTGTATTTATATAAATTAAAATCCATCCATAAAATAAAGTCTCTTTTACATCACATAATACAATTTTGAATAATGTCTAAACAAATATTTCGTAAACCCGTTCCGTCATCACTATTATTTGAGTTGCTCGACCAAATATGCTTAAAAACGGACAAATATTATTTGATTGATCCCAACTCTTACCGCAAATTTATCTATAATAACCTTCATAATAAACTGGCGGATGATTTAGTCGAATATTATCATGTTTCGAAACAGTTCTACGTCCAACGTAAAATGACGTATAATTCCTTTACGAATGTTGTTCGTCAGGTATGTAAATCCGCGAATGTAATGTTTACTTCACAAATTAAATACAATGAATCCAAATACAGTATAGATTACTTGATTTATTTTTAGGGTGTGTATTATTTACAGAGTGAGGAACTCTTTCCTCGTAGATTGCTTCGCTTGTCCGGGAATACCACATTTGTGGTTGCGTATTTTATTTCGTCGGCGTGTTTTTCTATATTTCTTTACATTATCCTTTGATGGTAACCCATCTCCCAATCCAGACCCGCCTTTTGCGTTAGCTAAAACGCCGGCAATAACCTTCGAAGATAAATCTTCTCCGGTCATCCCTCGAACACCTACGCTCCTACGTTGCTCGGTCGTTCTCATATTTTTATTTGTTTTACGGCGTATCTTGCGAGTTCGTTTACCGCCTTTTAGTGGTTTTTTCGATGAAGAATTAGCAGCAGATCTTAAATAATGTGTCCCGTCTTCTATTTGACTGTTGATATAATATAAATAATACAAAAGACGCTCGCGCTGTGTAAGAGTTAATGGCATATTCGTTTTGAATTGTTTACCAGTAATATACGCATACATCGCTTCATTGTATCCAAATAGAAAATTATTATGGGGGGGATGATTTCGAGTTCGAGTATCTATATCAACTATCTCAATGGTTTTGTCTCGTAGAGTCGAACCGGTCAATATGTTCGTATATACAGAACTTTCTGGAATCGGCATTATATGTTTTTTGTGATTGTCATTTGTAAACTTTTTTATTTTGCCATTATAGTCAAAAATTTTCATAAAAGTTTCTGGCTTACTTAGTGCATTCAGTGTGATATTCAGTTCCGTTAGTTTGGCCTCATCATGATTATCATTGTTCAAGTTTCCGTTTTCTTTAAAATCATTCGAAACGGTTGCAGAAAATTGTTGAACCGCTGTATTAATATCTGGAGAAATAACAATATCGCTAATCGGTTCCTCTACAGCAACCTCGTCATATTCAGGAAATAGTTCTTTAGTTTCTTTAGATTCGTCTTTCGCGTTCAGACCTGAAGTAGATTTGACACTTTCCTGCATTGGTGCAACCGCAACCCTATTTATGATTTGCTTTAATATTCCTTGTAATTTAGAATCTATCTCTGTAGAACCATATGCGCCAGTATCTATAATTATTTGCGCCATAATCTTCGCTATATTCTCATTTGTATAATCTGGGTCTGCATAAAAATGATATGTAAATACATCATAAATATGACCGTAATTATATGTAGACTCGTATAAAGAACCCGGCGTAAATACCGTTTGATCGCTCGGCGATTTCTCGTCGCCAGGAGTAACCCGACCATTGTCAAATAATTTTGTGTCAACCTCAACGGCAATTACTGAGTTGATTATATCCTTATATTTGAGAACTTCATTATATAACTCTTGTATAAACATAAATAATTGTTCTTCAGCAAACATAGGGTCAAGATATAGCGTTTGAACGTTTTCATTGAATTCAGGGTGAGGGTCGCTTTCGTAAATACCATCATTAGTATTATTTATGTTATAAATCAATGATACATTTTCGATTTCGCCTCCTTTGCGCAGTGTAGTTCCAGATGTAGTCTTAAAATGATTAAAAACCTCATATAAATTACGTTTCCTGGTCAGGGTAGAAGGTGTTCCTTTTTTGTCTGCCTGCGGATTGTATCCCAATTTATCGGCAATACAAACTTGAAACCGTGTTGAGATAAACACGTATTTTTTTTTTGACATACGTATGGCTCCGTTGTTATCTCGTTGAAATAACGACATTAATTTATAAGATTTAATCTTTTTCGTTAAAATGTCTACCCGATTTGGGTCAGTCGTGAGGGTGTCCGTGCCCATCCAATTATACTCAAATTTCACATCACTAGTATTGATGCCGTTTAACTCTTGCATAACCCTTTGTAAACATCCGGTCAAATGTTCTTTAAAACGGTTTACGGTTGTCTCTGAAATATTCCCGATTACTACACCACCACTAAACATAAAATTACTACTATTTAGACTATTGATTAAATAAATTTCAGAATCGTATTCGACAAGTAATGCATCACGTTCTTTATTTAATATGGAGATTGGATTGACAATTGTATCTTTATTATACCAATATAAACCGGTAACTTTCGATTGTTTGTCGTTTTGATTATATACAAAACTTTGACCGAATAAATAACAACAAAACGCAACAACTAAATCGCACGTAAATAAACAACACTTTTGGTCAATATTCATTTTACAATAAAAATAATAATATAATACCATCAATCGGTCTTGTAATGCTTTAAACATTAAAAATCCGGATTTTTGTGCTAACCCTATACTTCTTTCTTGTAAAGCAATATATTTTTGTGTATTTCCAATGCGAAATTTATTAATTGCCGTTTCAGGGTTTTTATATTTAAACCCTCTAAATTGGAGTGTCTTACAAGTGTGCGGTTCTGGTTCTGATGACTTACTTTTATTCGAAGATTTTGCGTTTCCCAATTTACTTGTCGCGGAACTCGAACTATTACCTGTAAACGATATATGACTATGTTGAAATCCTTGAAAACCCATAACTGCCTCGGTTAAATCGGTCTCCTCAATCGGGAAATAATTCGTGTTCGTTTGTGAAGTATTACTTGGTCCAGTATCGAATTTATTGCCTAATGTTTCGACTTGTTGAACCCCCTCCACATTTATTATTTTATCGGGTAAAAATCCACAATCATAAAAAACATGTGTCATGTCGTGTTCTTGAATACCATCTTCTGCCGGAACGGGAGATTCCTGCGAATTTGCTTTGGTATTAATTGACGATTTTTTGCGTGGTAGAATTGGTTTACTGTGGTCGTTTCCTTTTATTCGCGTATAACATAACTTTTTAACTTTTGTAAAGTCATCCAATAGATGTAATCTAACAAATGCTTTGAACTTTTCTGGGGTGATAAATTGTCTTACGTCGTCAAAACTATTTAAAAAAACCTCTTGTGCCACATATTGATTTGCTCCATCTTTTACAGAATCTGTTGCGTTTAAATATCTAAAAAATTTAGCAAGATCTACCGGTTGTCCTTGTTTTTCCGGTGTCAAAAACCCGAACGGTGATGTATGTAGTATTGTAACATTCGATTCAACCATTTCCTTAACTCTCTTGGCAATAATTACGTCATCCGGCATAACATTTATAATGCTTTGTAAGTCATTCATAAACGATGCCATATTAATTACACATACACAGTTAATATAATATTATAATATATTATATTACAGTAAAAACTTCTATAATATATATAAACAGACGACACAGTTCAAGACACCAAACCGCAAAATGTTCGAAAAATTCAAGCAAAACAAATATTTTTATCTAACCCTCATTTCGATTTTCGTGGTTTCGTCTTATATAGGTGCCCATTACGGCGATGCATTCAAACCACACGACGAGTATGCTCTCATCAAAGACTATTTGCTAAATGATTCGCCTTTGTACGGGTTCAATCGTCCCAAGATATGGATACATACCAAATACGAATACAATGCAAGAAAGTGGAAAAGTTTCCAGTCCCGTTCCAGTCAAGACTTGAATCAACCCTATATTCACCTAACTATCAAAACCATCATTGACCATTGTGGCGACGATTTCCACATTTGTTTAATAGACGATAATACATTTAGTAAATTGATTCCATCATGGAAAGAAACCAATTTAGCAACCGTTGCTGAACCAATGAAATCGCAACTTCGTCAAATCGGTTTAGCCGAATTGGTATACTACTATGGCGGAATGGTTCTCCCGAATTCATTCGTATGTGGTCGTCCATTAAAACCCTTCTACGAATCGGCAATTGCCGGAAACCAACCATTTGTATGCCAAAACATCAATCGCAATGAAAATCTCTTAAAAAATCCTCAACGCCAACCGTTTTTGCCAGAAACCTATATTATGGGCGCGCCGAAACATAGCGAGACCGTTAAGGAACTCGTAGAATACCTGAAAAAACGAAACAAGACACCGCATTTCTCGAGTGATCGGGACTTTTTGGGCGATACATCGCAATGGTGTATGAATGCAATTCGAGAGCAAAAAATGACTCTTGTTGGTGGCGAATATGTTGGAGTAAAAACGGCAACCGGAAAACCCGTGTTATTAGACGATTTAATGGAAGAAACCTATTTGGATTTGCATAACGATTGTGTGGGCATTTATATTCCAGAAAACGAACTACTCTCGAGAAAACGATATCAATGGTTTGCGGTGATGCCTACCGATGAATTGATGAATACGAATATGTTTATTACGAGATATATGAAAATGGCATTGGTAGATGGGTCAAAAGATATGTATAGCAATCCGGAAACGGAACAAAGGAGTGTTACGAGCATCTAGTGGGGGGAACCAAGGTTCCCCCCTAACCCCCCTCCTTTTACGAGGGACGAATAAATACTTGAAAACTAATATTGTATTATTTACGTAGTAACGACGTAGGAGTTACGTAGTAAATTCAACCAATAAATAATCCGTATTTCACCACATAATCGACCATATTCTCCGTTCCCATAGAATGATTACACGCCCCACAAATCGGTCGCAAATTATTGATTTCGTGTGTGCCGCCATTTTTCTCGCTTAAAACGTGTCCTACTTCGAAATTCGTGTTAGATATCGTGACTTTTTTACAACAAAGACATTTATGTTTGATTATATCCTCTCCGATATAATGATTCCACACAATACTGCGAACGTGTTTTGGTATTGCCTGTTTTTTCTTTTTGGATTCTTCTTTTTCTTTCCGTTTTTCTTCTTCTGCGGCTCTCCGTTCTTCTTCTATTTTATGTTTCATTTCTTCTTCCGCTATTTTTTTCTGGCGGTCCAGTTCGTCTTTCATCTTTGCTTCGATTTCCAGTTTTTGTTTTTCGAGTTCTTCAATAGTACTTACTTTTTTCGATTCGGTCTTTTTGGATTTGGCATTGACTGATGAGGTAGATGTATAGATAGACATATTGCTGTCGTCCAAGACAACCAATGCATCGTCCAAACGAAACCGCAATTTTGTGGAACAGTAATTCAATATCAGTAAACACAATTCGTCTCGTTTTAACCCAGTGATACCCTTTAGGTCGAATGATTTACATATAGATTTGAGTTCGGGTAATTTCTTCTCTTTTAGTGTTGGTTGCCATAATTTCATAAACTCGACAATCAATGCCTGCACCAATGCCGGTTTTTTCATTGTCGATACATTACTTATTCCCAATTCTTTGCACTTTGTTCTCAATTCATCAAGAGTCCATTTTGTCAATTCCGTTTCGGTTTTCAATTGAATATCTTCCACTTTTTGTAAAATTTCGGTAGAAGAAACCGTTGCGGTTTCGTTTGCATCCGTTATATCACTTATAACGGTTTGATTGTCATTCGAACTATTCATAAAGCTAGAAACACTTTTGGTTGAAAATAAATGTGATATATTATTTGATGGTCTTTCATAAGGGTCTATCATTTTGGCCATCATTCCGGTTATACTTTCGTTTTGGGATTGCGTATTCATTCTTTATCGTATAAGATGTATTTGAGATTTTTGTTATCAATGTATATATGTGTATAGTTATTACTTTAACTTGATTAAAGTAATAATTTGAATCAATATTGTCTAATACCCTAACCACAAAATTACAAATATGCCTTTGCAAAAAGGATGGTTTCGAATAGAACGTAGTTCCCTTTATAAAAAATCCACCACCACTGGGAAATGGTCGGAATCGTATTTCCCGCAAAATTCCGGGTATCCGTGATACACAAATACGTTAGCAATGTATTTTTGTATGTTTGCAGAAACCAGTATATGGTCTATCATAGAATAATCCATTTGGGAAGCAGTATTACAATTCGAATCGGAATCCCACCAATCGCTATATCGGTCCATCGAGAGTAATTGAGACATAACACTATACAATTGCCCATTTCCTTTCAAAATATCCAAGACTCTCGATTTCGGTATATTTCCATTCATATCTAATACCATTCCGTCGTAATCATTCATGTCGCCAATGACAATCACGCCATACTCTTTCTCCAAAAATCCGGCAACGACGCCCTGTAAAATAGTTGCTTGTGCTTCTCTCTGTGCACATCGAGAGGGATCGGTCGGTATGGCAATCAAATGTGCCGAAATCATGGCAACCCTTATATCCCATAAATCGAATTCTGTAATATAATGTTTACTGACTCCCGTTTTGGAAGGTGTGCCGGTGTATCCACACTGCGACCCCGCAATAGGATATTCGTATTTTTCCTCGGTTCGATACAAAGGCACTCGAGGTGTAATACGAGACAACAATCCAACGTTTTGTCCGGTTGCTGTATCCGTTCCAGGAATCAAATAGGGAGTATACGTCAATCCGGGAAACTCACCCTTCACCGTATCGGCAACCAATTGGAGTTCGTGTATGCCTTCGACTTCACAAACATTCAAAATATCCGGTGCTAAATACGCAACGACTCTCGAAACATAGTCTAAATGGATATATGCTTCCGTCGTATTTTTCCAAGTGCATTGTGTTCCGGGACAATCAAACCCGCCATTATAGTGGTCAATAAACAACCATTCGGCATTGTATTGGACCAACCGTAGACCCATTGACGATTTCGAATAAATCGAGAGAAACCCGAATACACCAATCATCATCCTCATCATCAAGTTCATTCTTTTATCGAACAAATATATAAAAAAGTATATACTAAACAAACATAAACAATACTCTCGTTATATTCCTATTTGTAGTCCTCTCACTTTATCATTTTCACATTCCTTTTCCAAAACAATCGAAAAAAGAATGGACCCTCTAATAATACAGCAAAAACATACTACTACTACCATTGTCGAATTGTTGGACAAATATCAAGATGACCCCTATATGCAAGCAAAACTACACAACTATGTGTGTGTTCAACTCCCGACAATTATGGAAAACATCAAGAAAACGAGAGACGAGAGACAACAACGCATTGCGGATTTAACGATAGAACAAGACGAGTTTATGGAACGGTTCTTGAATATGCATCGGTATTTCTATGTTTCCACCACGGAAAAATTCGTATCATATGACGGCAAAAAATACGAAATCACAGCAGAAGACAATATCCTACACCATATATTAACGACCATTACCAGCGAACGACAATTAATGGAATGGAAACAGCGAACAAAAGTGTATATTATGAAACGCATTAAAGACAATGCACTCTTGAAAAGCGTTCCGGAATCAGAAACCATTCAACGAGTATTGGACCATTTATATCCGGCATTGTTCGAAACCAAACAAGATGCTAAATATTTCTTGACGATTTTGGGCGATGGATTGTTTCGCAAAAATGGCGAAGTGGTTCATTTTATTCAACCGAGAGCAAAGGCGTTTTTACGGGAAATCACAAACAGTTCACTTTATGTGTTTGGCATCAATACAACGCATACATTTAAGTATAAATATTACGACCATAATTACCAGAATTGCCGGTTAGTGAAAATCAACGATTCGGTGGAAAACGAGAATATATGGGGAAATATATTACGCAATGTTTCGCTGGATATGTTATGTGTTGCCGCGCATTATTCGATACGGTATGGGTCGGCAGACGAATACATTGCGCGTTTCAGCAATGAACCGACTCTCGAAACCTATGCATTTTTCTTGCGAAATACAAGTCAAGAACAATTAGTCTGTAGGTTTATTGATGAATATTTACAAGTTTCCCTAAATGGAACTACTCAATATATGGGTATTTCTCCGGCAAGCACACCACCGAATGCTTCGAATTTGTTGATTGCTTTAAACACCCCTTCGCCATGTATCGCTACAACTCCCGAAATAACGAGAGTAGGTAGTATCGGACAACCCACCCAAACCCAAAATGTAAATATAAGAGATTTAACCACACGTCAAATATCGTGGAAAAACATGCATTATTTATGGCGTCATTTCTTAGAGAGTCAACAACTCCCGACCATCATTTTCCAACAAAACCTGAAAACAATGCTGACCCAAAAATTAACGAATAATTATAAAGAAGATACGGATACATTCATTGGCGTTTCAAGTCGATTTATGCCGGCAATTCGTGCATTCATTTATTTTTGGGAAACGACCGTATCGGTAGAAGAAAGTGGTGAATACGAAATCGACGAGTTGTGTATGCTATATAAAAGGTGGTTGTATTTGCGAGAACCGGCGTCCCAACAAACGAATACGAACCAAATACGAAATACAATAACCTTTGATGGCAAACCATCCTATCGCAACGAAGGTAAAGAAAACGGAGCATTGACGGAGAAACAAATGATTGATTTGATTACCTATTATTTTCCAACGGTAGACATCGAAAAGGACAAATATGTATTTAATATTCGGTGTTCTTTATGGGATAAACAAATGGATGTGCAGACCGCACTTATGCAAATGAAAGAATCGTTACGTACGAACACGGAAAATCAGGAAGAAAATTGGGCATCATTATCGAACGCGCAATTCACCTACGAAACTCCTAACGTCGTTTCTCCGGGAATACCGCAAACACCTATTCAGATTTATGCAACAACGATTTACGATGCATATGTATGGTATTGTAAATATTATTCGGATATTTCTACGGATGACTTAACATTACCAATAACCTTCGAAGATAAATCTTCTCCGCTTATTCCTCGAACACCTACGTTCTCAACGTCGCTTACGCCTCACGTCGGTGTTCTCACAGATGCATTGACAACCGTATTACCTGAAAAACGACGAGCAAAAATATCTGGAAAACGTCCAATTGTTAGTAAATTGTATTTTGAAAAATATGTGAATGATACAATTACCGAATATGTAGTCGACGAAAAATATATTTTGCGAGAGTGGTTATACAGTGATGTTTAATTCACCTACGCATCTCCTTCGTCGATGCTCCGGGAATACTACAATTCACCTTTTGCGAAGCTAAACCTCGTTCCTCCTTGCTCCGGGAATACTACAATTCACCTTTTGCGAAGCTAAACCTCGTTCCTCCTTGCTCCGGGAATACTACAATTCACCTACGCATCTCCTTCGTCGATGCTCCGGGAATACTACAAAATGTCCCCAATGATTATTTATATGTATACGTAAATAATCATTATTATTTTATGGAAAAAATCTCTCTGTCATTTTTCGAATGGTTTAATTCATTTTGTCTGAGTCTTCATTTTGTTCATTTTGAAGTGGTGGGTCTCCTCCTCTTTTGCGAGCAGTTTTGGAATGTTTCTTTGCGGATTTGGAACGCACGGTTCTCTTGACAAACCCGAATTTACCCTTTTTGGCAAAGAATCCGTGTTTCTGGAGACGTTTCTCTCGTTTTGCGGTGGCGTGCTTCTTCTTGGAAACAATACGTCCCCATTTATTCATCATTAAATCATTGTGGCACAATTCACCTGCAGTTTTATACGCAGTTTTATTCCAAACCTGTTGGCGAGACCCAAACAATAATTTATACTTGTTTCCATCAATATGGTAAAATCCGTCGTCGTGGCGTGATGGGCGTTTCATTCTTTCAATTATATAGTATATAAATATTTTGTTCAAAATATATTATTTTCATATTATCCCTAAATGATAAGTGAATGAATTGTGCGGTATTTGTGAGAACGCCGGATAAACAATTCACCTACGAAACTCCTTCGTCGTCACTGCTTCGCTTGTCCGGGAATACTACAATAACCTTCGATGGTAAACCATCTCCGGTTATTCCTCGAACACCTACGCTCGTGCCTCGCTTTTGCGTAGCTTAAGGCGTTCTCACAATTCACCTACGAAACTCCTTCGTCGTTTCTCCGGGAATACTACAATAAAGGAGTTTTAACTTCGCAAAAGGTGAATTATACGAATCTTGTATTTCCTCTACTGATACCCACAACTGTGGAATATCGAATTCTATTGGACGATGACCCATTTGGATTCAATGTAGAATTTTTTTTCACGTATTTAAATGTAGCAGGGTCTTCATATGTAACGACTGTTAATTCAGAAGGTTCAGATATTCCAGCCGGATTTACTGCGTATAGTTGTAATACATACTTTGTTTTATTACTCAATCCGCCGAACTGCAATGTGGTTTTATCCAATCCAATCGATTGTTTATTAATTGACCGGAATGGTCCGGTAAACGATACTAAAATATCCGTCAAATCCGCACCTCCATTATCCGGGTTTTGTTCAAACGTGATGGTTGCAAAGCCATTTACACCGACTGATGTTAAGAATATTGGCGGTAATGGTGGACTACATGGTATATTGTATAGACGATTCGATAGCGTAGAGTATCCATACAAATTCCGGTTTTGTATATCGATGTAGTATTTTAACCCATTTATTAATGGTGAACCGGATATATCAATTAAATCGAACGAAAATTCACTCTGTATAGGGTCCGTTTGGAATTCACGACTATCCAATAGAATGCCAAATGAATTATAGACGTTGTATTTGCATGTTTCGGCCGCTTTACCGCGAGGATCATTTTTGGTGAAATATACAGTAAGTTGTTTGTCGGATGATACAATATCATTCAGGGTTGGTGCAACCGGTACATCCACCGGCGACCCGGATACTTCATTCGAAAACTCGGATGCGCCGGCAGCATTGATAGCGCGAACACGTATAGAATAGTTGACACCATATGTTAAATTCAAAATCGTAAAACTGGGGTCGGAAAGAGATATAGTCGATGCTTCTACATAACCTTGATTTGTATCCGGATTATAGATATATTCGTATTGCGTCACGGTATTACCGCCGTCGTCAGTATTGGGTGTAAAAAACACGGCGAGTTTTTCTATGTCCGGGTTGATAAAACGAATGCTGGGTGGTTTCGGTTTTGTATATGGGGTGATGAAATATGTATCGGTAATTGGAGAGTATCCAGCAAGATTAATGGTTTGAATGCGAAGACTATATGTTGTTCCGTTTTGTAACGGTGTTCCGTTTGGTAATTCGCTAATATCAAAAATATGTGTATTCAGTCGGTCGAGACCGAGTTGGATAAAGTTACTGCCGTCAATCGAGTATGAAATCATCATGTCACGCCCTTCGTTTAATCCCACAAATCCAACCGTAACTCTGGAATCATACGGAATAATAGTTGTTACTACTGGTTTGTCGGGAATAGTAAATGGCGTAACTGACTGATAATATTCGGAATATCCTACGGCATTTTTTGCGTGTAACCCTAACCTATACGTGCGCCCATTTTCAAGTCCATCCACCGTAAAACGAGAGTTTTTGTATAATTGCATTGACATAGAACCGTCCAATGAATACGTATAACCAACAATTGTATTCCCTCCATCATAAGCAGTTATAAACTGAACGCTGACCGATTTATCCGACTCTCTAATTGTAACACTGGTTGGTGCATCCGGAATTGTGCGTGGAGTAAATTTGTTAATAACCGACGCAACCGATTTTCCACGCGCATTCAATGCAAACAGTTCAATGGAATATTCCGTTCCATTGTTTAATTTGTATATGGATGTAGGTGTTGTATCGATGATAAATCGGGTGGGGTCATTGTCTCGAATATCGGCATTTACCAATGGACCTGAATTCAATGTATATTTATATCCCGTAATTGTATTTCCGCCATTCCACAGGGGGGGACTATACACCACCACACAACTTTTATTGTATGGGTCAATCGATACGACCGACGGAGGATCGGGAATATCAAACGGAATAGTGGTTACTATATTGGATGCAACCGAATTTCCGGCAATATTAATTGCTTGTATTGAAATGGAATAAGGAGTGCCATTCGATAAATCGCTAATGCGGAAAATATCATTCGTTGCAGTGCGATTCATGGATACAAATCCGGAACCATTCACAGAATAAATATAATCGATAATCGGGTTACCGCCATCATTCGGTGCAGAATATACAATATCAATTGCCCCTATTTGAGGGATCAATCTGTAAATAGTTGGTTGATAAGGCACTAACGAAGTTTTCACAATTGCAGGTAAAGAAGCGAGAGAGGTTCCGCGTGCGTTCACTGCTTTCACGCGAATCGTGTATTCCGTATAATTGGTAAGACCGGTAATCAAATAAGTTGCATTTGTTGCGGGTTGTCGATTCATTGATACATAGTCTTGCCCGTCGGTTGAATTGACCGAATACAAATAATCGGTGATTGTATTTCCTCCGTTTGCCGGTTCTGTAAAGTAGACTTGGATAGTAGAATCGGATGGGTTGAGTTTGTAAATGGTTGGAGAGAATGGCACACTAAACGGGGCAACGGTTTTCGAACTTGACGCAACAGAATTGCCACGAAGATTATTGGATTTTACATATACCGTGTAAAGAACACCATTTGTTAAATTCGGGATTCGATACAATCCATCAGTTCTCGTTTCAAATGTCCTATATGTCAGTGCACTGCCGTTATTTACGTATCGTTCGGCATCCGTCGTTGTATAAGCATATGAATAGGATGTAATGGGACTACCTCCGTCAAATGGCGGCGTAAAGAATACATCGATTGACGCATCGTTTGGTGTCAAATATTGTATAACGGGAGAGTCGGGTAGTCGATATGGTTTTGCACTCGTAAATGAATAATATTCGGATTGACCTTGTGTATTTACCGATTTCATAAAGATAACGTATTGTTGTCCGTCCACTAATTGTGGAATACGAATCGTATTTGCTGTATCGAGAGGTAGAGAAACATCCGTGAATGATAAATCGGTTTCATATTCATATAACACAATTTGATTAAATGACACCATAATAACGGGAGATTGCCCAGTGGTGTCCTTAATCGAAAATGTAGTATTCCCAAAAACTGGAACGGTTACATTGGCAAACACGTATTCAAATGTATCATTTATTGGCGTGAAAGTGGATAAACTATTACCGTCGATATACAACGCATATGTATTACCGGATTTTGCCTTTTTATCAAGATACGATGGCACATTGTTGTTGACAATATAATGGACGGTAGTTTTGCGGTTTTGGTATATTGGGTCGGGAATGTTGAGTGTTTTTTTGGGAGTTACTGGAGAACTGATATAAGGGTTAGAATACCCCCGTGCATTCTTTGCTTTCAAATAAATATAATATGGTATGTCGTTTATTAACCCCGAAACAACAAACGAGTTTCCATTTGTAACTGTCACAACCGAATAATTCGCACCGAAATCGTATGAATATTCATATGCTGTGATGGTATTTCCCCCGTCGAATGCCGGTTTTTCAAACGAAACCTCCACCGACTGGTCTTTTGGTGTAACCGAACGTATCGTGGGTAAATCGGGTTCTCGAAACGGTTTCGAACTGGTGAAAGAGTAATAAACAGAATCGCCTTTTCCATTGGTGGATTTAACAAAGACGATGTATTGTTGCCCGTCGATTAACCCTACGACGTTGAGTATATTGCCGGTAGGAACGGAAACCAGCGCAAATGACAAATCGGATTGATATTGGTATATTACAAATTTCGTAAAAGACAAAACGATACTTCCATTGTGGCCAATGTCTTTTATCGTAAACACCGTGTTACCAAATGTAGGCACAATTACATTGCCAAACACATAATCGAACGTGTTGTCGTTTTGGGGAGTAAAAGTGGATAACTGGGTCGATCCAATACACAATGCATAGACATTCCCTGATTTGGCCATTTTGTCGGGGGTAAGTTGTGCGTTGTGCGTATACCGGATTGTCGTTTTCACATTTTGGTAAATATCCTGAGATGAACTGTCAGTGGTCAACACAAATTGCTGGGGAATCACTACCGCACTAATATATGATGTAGAATATCCACGTGCATTTTTTGCCTTTAAATAAATATAATAAGGTCGACCGTTTTTCAATTTTGGAACAATAAATGCGTTTCCATTTGCCCCATTTATAACGGAAGCAACCGAATAATTAGTTCCGTAATCATACGAATACTCGTAAGCAGTGATGGTATTTCCACCGTCGAATGCGGGTTTCGTAAAAAAGACTTCCACATACTGATCTCTTGGAATGACCGTTTGTATCGTGGGTGAATCCGGAACACGGAACGGTTGTTGATTGACGAACGAATAATATTGCGAATCTCCTTGATCATTTATCGATTTTATAAATATTATATATTGTTCTCCGTCGAGCAAACCCGGCACTCGAATCGTATTTGAATCGTAATACGGAACTGGAACCGAAACAAATGACAAATCGGTTTGATATTGATATGCCACAAATTTTGTAAAAGATAAAACCGTGGTCGCATTATTGCTCATATCTTTGATAGTAAAATCCGTGCTTCCAAATGTGGAAACAACCACATTCCCAAAGACATACTCGAATGTATTTCCGTTTGTTGGTGTAAAGGTAGACAACCTGGTTGAACCAATATACAATGCATACGTATTTCCCAATTTGGCTATTTTGGCGTTAGTTTTTTGTTCATTGACTAAATAATGAATGGTGGTTTTCACGTTTTGGTATATATCTTGGAATGAACTGTCTATAGTCAAAATCGATTGCGTGGGGGTTACTACTTGACTCATGTATGGAATGGAATAACCACGAGCATTCCGCGCCCGTAAATAAATATAATAAGGCACATCGTTTATTAGATCGGGAACAATAAAAGTGTTTCCATTTGTAACATTTGCCGTATAAAATGTTTCGCCAAAATCATACGAATACTCATACGCCTGAATGGCATTCCCGCCGTCGAATGCGGGTTTCGCAAAAGAAACTTCTACTGACTGGTCTCTCGATATAACCGTTTGTATAGTAGGTGAATCTGGTTCGCGGAAAGGTTTTTGACTAATATACGAATAATACTGAGAGTCGCCCTGTATATTGGTGGATTTGATAAACACTACATATTGTTGCCCGTCGATTAATCCAGGTATGCGAATTGTATTGAATTTTATAGAGGAAGTTGTTAGAGAAACAAACGCCAAATCGGGTTGATATTGATATTCTACGAATTTCGTAAAAGACAATACTGTGATTCCATTATTGCTTGTATCTTTTACCGTAAAACTGGTGCTTCCAAAAATCGGCACAATTACATTCCCAAAAACATATTCGAATGTATTTCCGTTTGTCGGTGTAAAAGTAGACAACTGAGTGTTCCCAATACATAACGCATATGTATTCCCCGATTTGGCTATTTTATCGGTCGTTATCTGATCGGTAACCAAATAATGAATCGTCGTTTTCACATTTTGGTATATGGTTTGGTAGGAACTGTCTGTAATAAGAATATCCGGTCGAGGCGTCGCTTCGGTGCTGACCGATGGTGCGGAATAACCACGGGCATTTTTTGCTCTTACATAAATATAATATGGCGTTTCATTTACCAGATTGGGAACGATAAACGATTTTTCGTTTGTAACGGAAGCAACCGAATATGTTGCACCGAAATTATACGAATATTCATATGATGTGATTGCGTTTCCGCCGTTAAATGCCTCCGAAAACAACACTTGTATAGAACGGTCGAGAGGAGTTACTCGGGTTATTATTGGCGGAGAAGGAACAGTAAACGCTATAACCTGACCGCTTATTCCGGGTAAAGAATTACCACGAGCATTATATGCTCTCAAATAAATCGAATACGAATTTCCATTGGTTAGATTATCAATTATAAATAACCGGTTGTTAAACTCGTTGTCGGTGAGTTTTGTATAGGGAAATAAAAATGTATTCCCGTTATTGGGTTTCACTGAATAATCATATGATGTGATAGTATTCCCACCATTAAAATCCGGGTCGGAAAACCCGACTTGTATACCACCTACCAATGGTATTATACTGTCGAATTGTGGAGAGTCGGGAACGGTAAATGGAATTGTGCGTGTAAATGAATAGTTGACGGAATTTCCGTTTATGTTGCGTGCTTTTACGAATACAGTATAAGACGTTCCATTACGCAATCCAGAAATACGGAATTTATTATCCGAAAAATCGGTTGCTTGAACGAACGACAATGAATTACTAGATTCGAATTCCGTATATACAAATCTTGAAAAGGTGGAAATGATTCGGGGAGATTCGGGAGTCGTTACATCACGGATTGAAAATATGTGGTTGCCAATCGTTGAAACGACAACGCTATTAAATACATAAGCAAACGGATTTGTCCCGGTGGTTGGTGTAAATGTAGAGACCACGGTATTTTCCGCATACAAATTATATATATTGCCAATAATAGCCGGTTGTGTGGGTTGGGTTTCGACAGTTTCGACAAATCCGGGGTGAGGAACGAACGAAGGATTTGCCGGATTTGCCGTAGATAAGTTACCATCGTAGGATAAAACCGTATAGGTAACCCTCGTTGGGATATTTCGGTATATTTTCGACAATGTTGCTATAGGATAACTAATTCCCGGCACCGAATTTCCGCGTGCGTTATATGCCTTCAACAAAATGGTATAAGTTGTTCCACTACGCAATCCATCAATGACAAATTGTTTGTATCTAAAATCGTCTGCGTTTACTGGAACATATGTATTACCGCCGTCAATCGAGTATGCATATGATGTAATCGTGTTTCCACCGTTAAATAACGGGTCGGCATAATTGACCAATATAGAATCCAGCGATGGAAGAAACGATCGAAATAAAGGAGCATCGGGAATGGTAAACGGCACAATCGGCAAACTCGTTTGGGCGAGAGAATAACCCCGACTGTTCTGTGCTTTTAAATATACTACATACGGCAATCCGTTGGTTAAACTGCGTACTGTAAACCCCCCGTTTTGTATATCTGTTTGACCGAGTGACGCATAGGTATTTCCACCATCGAGTGAATATGCGTAGGACGTTATTGCATTTCCGCCATTAAATGCGGGTGCACTGAACCCAACTTGTATGCTACCGACTAACGGAACTATGGTAGTAAAAACGGGTGGATCCGGTTCTCTATACGGAACTTCGCTAATAAACGAATAATATATGGAATCGCCTCGAGGATTAGTGGATTTTACAAAAACAATGTATTTTTGCCCATCGATTAAACCAGAAACCACAATTGCATTCAAATCCGTCGATAATGAAGATGCACTCCTGAATACTAGCGTAGCATCATTACTATATTTCACAAATTCAGTGAACGAATATTTTGGTAGGGGATATAATGTGTCTGGATGAGGGGTGGTTATGTCTTTAATATCAAATGTCACATACCCAATTTGTGGCATCACTACATTGCCAAATACATATTCTTGTGGATCAGCAACCGACTGGAATTGCGAAAGGGGTATATTGCTCCCATTCAAATACAACTCGTAGGTTACATTCGGCATGCCACCAGGAGGTGAAATACGTTTATTTGCAACCGTGTACCGTATTGTGGTGCTCACATTTTGATATATGGAATTTGTGTATTGAACCGGAACAACCGTGGAACTAATGTATGGCAATGATGCCCCTCTCGCATTCACTGCTCTTATATAAATCGTGTATGGTCTCCCGTTTGATAAATTGGGTATGAAAAACGACCGTGTGGTTGCGTCAATGGTGTATACGCTGGTTTCATAATCCCACGAATAGAGATATGATGTGATGGTATTTCCTCCATCAAACGATGGCGGTAAAAAATCGACTTGAATCGCACAGTTTAGTGGAGTGACCGTCACTTCGGTAGGAGCGTCCGGTTCTCTGTATGGAACTGCACTAGTAAACGAATAATATACGGAATCCCCGCGAGCATTCGTCGATTTTACAAATACGATATATGTTTGCCCGTCTGTCAATCCAGTGACGTCAATTGTATTTGTATTGAGTGATAATGGTGAAGCAGATTGAAATGATAATTGTGTATATGGGTTATTATACTGTATGAATTCCGTAAATGATGTTACAATGGTATTTGCGACAAGTCTGGGACTATATTTTATATAAAAGGTAGTATAACCGAATCGCGAAACAGTTACATTATCGAATATATATTCCATTGTATTTGCGTTTGGTGTAAAAGACGAGAGTGGCACGGCATTGCCTTCGATATATAAATCGTATTGTGTTCCGGCAGTTGCGAATAAGGATAAATTGCCGACTATATATCGTATCGTTCCCATGACATCGCGATATATGGCGTTTACCGATTTATTCGGGACAATTGTTGAACTAATATAGGGAGTCGATGCTCCTCTCGAATTGACTGCTTTCAAATAGATATTGTAGGGTCTTCCATTCGATAAATTGGTTATATAAAACGAACGTACGGTTGCGTCAATTTTATTATATGTAGTCCCATAATCAAACGAATACAAGTAAGAAGTAATGGTATTACCTCCATCAAATAATGGCGGCGAAAAATCCACTTGGGCAAACCCATTCAAACCCGTCACCGATACACTCAATGGTGCGTCTGGTTCTCGAAACGGGCGGAATGGATTGCTAATTACGGGTGCAGAATTACCACGAGCATTAAATGCTTTTAAATACACGGTGTATGTATTGCCATTTATTAGAGGTCCAGTATTGAAAGAATGATTTAAAATATCAATGGGATCAATTATCGTATATGTGTTTCCGCCATTGGTAGAGTATGAATATCCAGTAATTGCATTTCCTCCGTTAAAAGATGGGTCCGCAAACCCTATTTTTGACGACCCGGAAAGTGGTTCGATTGTAGTGATTCTCGGCAAATCCGGAACGGTGAATGGAATCGTACTTGTAAAAGAATAATGAATCGAATTGCCAAATATATTTTTGGATTTCACACAAACCACATAAGAAACGCCATTTTTTAATCCGGCAATTCGAAACCGATTGTTGGAGAAATCTGCAACATTGGTAAAGGATAATACACCACTAGACGAATCGACTTCCACAAATCTCTCGAATGATGTCATTTCCATTGGGGTAGATGGAACGGTTACATCCCGAATAGTCAAACTGGTGTATCCAATGGTCGAAATACGAGTATTTGCAAATACATAGACATACGGATTCGAACTATTGGTTGGCGAAAATGCAGATAAATATGTATTACCGTTGTATAAATAATATGTATTTCCAATGATTGCGACCTTTCTCCCGTCACTCACAGAATACGTTAATGTAACTGGAGTATTTCGATATATATTTGTTAAGGTGAATACAGAATGACTCGTTGTCGAAAGAGAATTTCCACGAGCATTCCACGCATTCATATAAATCGTATATTGCGAACCGGGAGACAATCCATTTACCGAAAATTGCTTATATCGAATGTCTTCCTGCGTTAATGGTATATAAGAATTTCCATCGAGAGAATACATATAAGACGATATAGTGTTTCCGCCGTCATATGTCGGTTCTGCGAATAGTATTTCAATCGAATTCGTTGTTGGAATGATTCGGTTGATTTGAGGTGCGTTTGGGATTGTAAATGGAATAAACGGCAAACTAATCGCAGGTAATGAATTTCCGCGGGCATTAAATGCCTTCAAATAGACGACATACGGTTTTCCATTGGTTAGATTGCCTGCAATGAACGATTGGTTTGAAATGTCGATAGAACTGATATAAGTATATGTATTTCCCCCGTTGGTAGAGTAAGCATATTTCGTAATTGCGTTTCCTCCATTAAATGTAGGTGTATTAAAGTATATTTGAAATGCCGAATCGGCAGTTACAATCGACCGAAAAGATGGGGGTAAAGGAATAGTGTATGGCACAATGTTGTCTCGAATCAATGGTGTCGAGTTGCCTCTCGTATTGATTGCCACAAAATAAAGAGAGTATGAATTTCCGTTTGTGAGACCTTTGACTGTAAACGATTGGTATGATATATCTGTCTGGGTGAGTGAATAGTATACACTAGTATCATTTATGGCATAAGCATACCCAGAAACGGCATTCCCTCCATTATTCGACGGAGGTGAAAAATCGACTTGAATCGAACTTACTAACGGTATCAAATTGTTCACGACTGGACGATCCGGAATAGTAAACGGAATAACGGATGGACTTATTGCAGGAGACGAATTACCTCGCGCATTGACTGCCTGTAAATATACCACATAAGAATTTCCGTTTATCAAGTTTGGTATAGTAAAAGAACCATTTGAAACATCAATGGCACTTTGTGTGATTGGTTTATATGTAAAACCACTGTCTATAGAATATTTATAAACGGAAATTGTGTTTCCGCCATTAAACGATGGTGGATTAAAAAACACTTGAATTGCAGAATCGAATGAACCAACGGATTGTATGGTTGGCGGAAACGGAGTCGAAAACGGAATAATATTGTATTGAATCGATGGTGTCGAGTTTCCTCTCGCATTGATTGCGAGAAAATAAAGAGTGTATGAATTTCCGTTTATAAGATTATTTACCGTAAAGGATTTATATGATATGTCGATTGCACTGATACTCGTATATTGAGTTATATAGTTGAGCGTATTATTCTGTATTGCATATGCGTATTTCGAAACGGCATTTCCTCCATTATTCGACGGAGGTGAAAAATCGACTTGAATCGCACTTACCAACGGTATCGAATTATTCACAATTGGACTATCCGGAATAGTAAACGGAATAACGGATGGACTGATTGCAGGAAACGAATTACCTCGCGAATTGATCGCCTCTAAATATACCACATACGAATTTCCGTTCGTTAGGTTTGGTATATGAAACGACCGGTTCAACACATCGGTTACAGACAACGGTATATAATTCTTATTATCGAGAGAATATGTGTATTTCGTTATTGTATTGCCTCCATCAAATGCCGCAGGAGAAAATGTAACATCGATGGATTGTGAAAATGAAATTGCCGAAGTGATGATTGGGGGGTCAGGAATCACAAACGGTTTTAATGGAAATGTAACCAGGGGTAAAGAATAACCGCGAGCATTTATCGCGACAATATAAAATATATAAGATGTTCCATTTTGTAAAGAATTGACCGTAAACGACCGATTCGCAAATTCGGTGGAAGTAAGGGACGTATATGTGTTTCCACTATCGATGGAATATGCATAGGACGAAATAGAGTTTCCTCCGGTAAATGATGGATTGTTGAAACTGACTTGAATAGACGACTCGAGAGGAATTAAATTACCGATTGTAGGTGTATCTGGCACCGTAAAATCGGGTCTAATATATGCACTGACGGTCGGTAAAGAACTTCCACGCGCATTCACCGTTCGAAAATAAACCTTGTATAAATTTTCATTGGTCAAGTTGCTTACGGTAAACGACCGATTCGCCACTTCGGTATTGGACAACACTTTGTATGAAGAGTTAATCGGTGCGGAATACCCGTCGTTGGTTACAATGGAATACTCGTATGTCATTGTGTTTCCGCCATCAAATGGTTGTGTAAACCGTGCAATAATCGAACCAAACGATGGGTCGATCGAATCAAAAACGGGAGGGTCGGGAATATCGAATGGAATAATCGGTCCATTCGACGAAACCACCGAATTTCCACGGGCGTTATTTGCAGTTAAATATACGGTATATGCATTTCCATTTATCAAGTTTGGTATGGTAAATGATTGATTCGACACGTCGGTATTACTTAACGGCAAATATGTAATATTATCGAGTGAATATGCATATGACGTAATTGTGTTTCCGCCATCAAAGGAAGATTGTTGAAAATTCACCAAAATAGATGCAACTAAAGGGACGGTCGAAACAATGCTAGGACTTCTCGGCACGGAAAAGGGATGAACCTCACTTACCGAATAATATGTGGAATCTCCGGCAGAATTGGTGGATTTTAGAAAGACCAGATAATCTTGTCCATTGGTTAAACCGCTAACACGTAATTTGTATTGATTTGTGCTTTCCGGAATTGCGACTATAGTAGATGTCGGAACATGAACGAACGATATATCCGTATTGTATTCATATAAAACCCCTATGTCAAAAATTGCAATGATTGTTTCATTTAATGGGTCGGTCTCATCCCGAATAGTGAATGTTGTACGTCCAATAGAAGACCTTGTAACATTTTCAAACGTATACGTGTAGGTGTTTTCGGTTGGTATAAATGTTGATACGAGTATTCCAAACAAGTTGTTGCCGGTTTTAACATATAATTTATATATTCCATTTGCAAAAGCAGTCTCGATTTCATCCACTACGGTATAGGTGAGGTTTGTCGGGACATTCCGGTAAAAGTTGTCCGGTGTAATGCTGGGTAATGCCAGATATTCCGTGCTAATAGATGCAAACAAATATTTATATTGAACGATTTGCTTTGTGAAATACAACCCGATTGTATCTACATTATCACTCTCTAAAATAAAATCGCCAAGACTTTTAGTAATATCAATCGAACCACGAACATTTATACCAATCGTTGTTTGGATTTTTTCTATAATATATCTCCAATTCAAATCATTCCATAAATTATACGATAATAAATCTATATGCTGAACGTTGTTTTCTAGTGCTAACCATAATAAAAAATCAATATACAAAGACCATGTATACAAATTGACATCATTTATCTCTACATTATATAAAATAGATTCCGGCATATAGTCCAAAAATTTGTATGTCGAACTCTCGATTTTCGGTTGAATAATCCCGACTGAATCATATCTAACCAAAACCTGGTTTTTGATATCATCAATCGTGTCAGTATAGTAATGAAATACAATATAATCAGTATCGGGAATTAATGTCCGAATGATATTAGTGTAATCATCAATCCGGTCGTCAATAAGAACCAGACGCATTATATATAATAATCTATTATTTATATACAAACATAATATTTATTAAATTTATTCACCTACGAAACTCGTTCCTCGTTTCTCAGGCGTTCTCACACGTTCTGGATTCGCTGGTCCGGCGTTCTCGCAATACACTAAACAATATAAACGATATATTACAATTCATATTATTTACATTTACTGTTATCAATAAAATATCCTCATTCCGTTTTTTACTACGGTCGTTCCTCACTCCGTAAATACTACACTACCAATGGAATTAGCAACAGAACCCGATATATATTCGCCTTGTGTAGACAATATGGGAAATTATATTGATAAACACCCCAATTTTTCAGTATTGCCGAATGGAATCCGTTGTCCTTGTGGTGGTAGAAAAGAAACGTATTCGAGTTCATCATTTGGACCTCATACCAAAACGAAAATGCATAAAAAATGGTTGGACCAAATCACCGCAAACAAGGCAAATTATTATCGGGAATGCGAAGAACATAAACAGACAATACATACTCAAAAAATTATCATTGCCCAATTAGAACACGAATTGCAATTGAAAACCCGAACTATCGATTATATGTCTTCGCAATTGCTAGGGTTCATTTCGAAAAACCAAACACGCGAGTCGAATAGTATCGTTGGCGATTTGATTGAGTTTGATTAGATATTGCGGTATTCCCGGACAAGCGAAGCAGTGACGACGTTAGGAGTTTCGTAGGTGAATTGTGGTATTCCCGGACAAGCGAAGCAGTGACGACGAAGAAGTTTCTCCGGGAATACCGCAGATACCCTCGTAGTTATATGTATAAAATATATACAATTATAATATACATATAGTGATAAACCATAATTAGTATGGGTCCAAAGAAAAACCAAACGAATAACACACGCAAAAATAATAAAGCAACTATATTATCTTCATTAAATCCACCGACCTCCGGAGTTGTTGCGAACGATGAACCACCCACACTAAATGTTGGAAATGCAAATGTGATAGAACCGATTCGTCAAATAAATACAACAAACAAAACGGTGAAAAAACGCAGTAAATATTGCCCAAGGGGGTCAAGACGCATAAAAGGTGTATGTGTACGTACTATTGACGGAGTAGTTGTTCCTGAAATAGGGGATGATACCGAACCGGACGAGCAACCCGGACAACAACAAAATATACCACAACCCGAGAATATAAATGTGCCTACCGCAAAAAAACAAATACCACCGCAAGACGAAGAAATCGACGACATTCAGTGTAAAACCAAACGAACCGATATGAATGCGTTTTTAGCACAAAAAGAACGCATGGAGTATGACGAACACCGACAAGAGACGATAATGGAGGATGACCCATTCAACTCTCTATATCCTGACCTAAATAATCCCGATTTCCATTTACGTATTGCTGATCGAAAAGAATTCCAAGAAACGAAATACGACGATGTCATATACGATATTCGTGCCCAATCCGATATTATGTGTAATGCCAAATTCGAATTAATGCCTCATCAATTGTTTGTGAAAAACTTTTTATCTATGCAAACGCCGTATAATAGTTTATTATTATATCACGGTCTTGGAACGGGTAAAACATGCACGGCAATTGGCGTAGGCGAAGAAACCCGTAAATATATGTCGCAAATGGGTATTCGAGACAAAATACTCATTGTTGCTTCGCCCAACGTACAAGAAAATTTCCGCACACAATTGTTTAATGAATCCAAATTAAAACAGATATTTCACCCAAACAATCCTGCCGAATTCACGTGGAATATCGAAACGTGTGTCGGCGAATCACTCTTGAAAGAAATCGACCCCAACGGCGTCCGTAACGTCCCGCGTGAACGAATTATCACCAATATACAAACCATCATCGGCACATGGTATGAGTTTATGGGATACGGGCAGTTAGCAAACTACATTACGAACCATACCAAAATAACGAATCCAACGGCATATACTCCCGAAGAACGCAAACAAATTGAATTACGCAAAATCCGCAGTGCATTCAATAACAAGACCATTATAGTGGATGAAGTACACAATATCACACAAATTGCCGAAAACAAACACCAGACTACGGGAGCGTTATTATTGAGAGTGGCGAAATATGCCGTAAATATGCGATTACTATTGCTCTCGGCAACACCGATGTTTGATACTTATAAGGAAATTGTATGGATTGCTAACCTACTAAATGCCAACGATAAACGTTCGCAAATCGATATCCCCGATGTGTTTGAGTCCAATGGAAAATTCAAAGAAGTTTCGGGGAAGGATGCGTGTGGCATTCCAAAAGAAAACGGCAAAGACTTATTAATGAGAAAACTCACCGGATATGTTTCGTATGTTCGTGGCGAAAATCCATATACGTTCCCCTTTCGGGTATATCCAGACGTCTTTTCTCCCGAAAAAACGTTTTCATCGGGTATACCGTATCCTACTATGCAAATGAATAATACTCCCGTTATTCATCCATTGTCCCATATAAAAGTGTACCTAAATGAAATGACTGCCGATAGTTATCAATACAAGGCATACAAATATATTGTTAGCACCATTCGTAGAGCAGCGCTTGACGAAAACGGCGACGCAAACCAGTTTATTATGTTACAAAAACCAGTCGAGTGCCTAAATATAGTGTATCCCAACGCTCAATTCGAGAAAATGTTATATTCTCCACTACCTGAAAATGAAGCATCGATTACTATTCCGGCAAACATTATTGGCGAAAGTGGATTCAATAGTATTATGGTGTATAAAGAAAAAGGGGCACTTCAATCCCCCAAATTCGATTATAAACCGAGAGTCGTAGAAAAATACGGCAGAGTGTTTTCACCGGATATACTCCCGAAATATTCCAAAAAGATGTCGAATATATGCAATATTATTCGAAACACCGAAGGCATTGTATTGATTTATTCGCAATATATTGACGGAGGTGTAGTTCCCATGGCACTTGCTCTCGAAGAAATGGGATTTACGAAATATAGCGAAAACGAATCCACTAATAAATCATTGTTTCGCACTCCGCCATGCGAACCACTGGATGCAATCACGATGCTTCCAAGACCGCAAGTTTTACGAGAGGCATTCCGTCCAGCAAAATATATAATGATTACGGGGAACAAAATGTATTCGCCCAATAATGCTGCCGAAATCGACTATACCAAACTAACGGAAAATAGTGATGGTTCAAGAGTCAAAGTGATACTGATTTCGAAAGCCGGATCGGAGGGTCTCGATTTTAAACATATACGACAGATACACATATTAGAACCGTGGTTTAATATGAATAGAATTGAACAGATTATCGGGAGAGGCGTGCGTAATTTGAGTCATTGCGGTCTGCCATTCAACCAACGAAACGTGCAGATATATTTACACGGCACGATTTTCGAAGAGGGAGATACAGAAGAACCGGTAGATTTGTATATTTATCGCATTGCCGAAAAGAAGGCATTACAGATTGGGCAGGTCACAAGACTCTTGAAAACCATTTCCGTAGATTGTGTTTTGAATATTGGACAAACAAATATGACAGCAGAAAAACTATTGTCGAGAGTCGAAAATCAACGAATCGACGTTCGTTTAGCAACGAAAAATCAAGTGACGCTTCGTGTAGGTGACCAACCCTATACGGATATTTGCGATTATATGGATACGTGTGAATACACTTGTCGTAATTATACTCCCGAAACGAATCCAGATGAAAATACGACAACGTATTCTACGAAATTTGCCGAATCAAATATACACGCCATTACCAAACGTATCCGGGATTTGTTTCGAGAACAATCGGTATATAAACGAGACCAATTGATTGCGTCGATTAATATCCGCAAAAAATACCCGCTCGAACACATTTTTTATGCACTCTCGATTTTCATTGAAAATGAATACGAATATGTAGTAGATAAATACGAACGCAATGGTCGGTTAGTCAATAATGGCGAGTATTACGCTTTCCAACCAATCGAAATCAGTGATGAACAAACCACTATATTCGAGAGAAGTGTGCCAGTTCAATATGCTCGTACCGGATTTTCTCTCGAATTACCAAAACAAATCACCGCTATTCAACCGGATACATTGGTAAAAGCAAATACAAATGTTCCATTACCCGACAATACTATAGCGGAGGCAGAAGAACCAGTGGTCGATATGGAAAAAACAGATGCGATAAATACACTGAAACAAATCCAGAAACTATACGATACGACGAACGACCCCGCAGAAAAGAACCCGCCACTCTTGAAATTGGATAAAACGTGGTATGAGAATTGTGCATACGTAAAAGATAAATTGATGAGTAAATATGGAATCACTCCTGAAAATCTAATGGGATATATTGTTTCACACATATTAGACGAAATGAATCATGCCGAAAAACTTGCCGTGTTTATGTATTTATATGACGCCGAAAAACCAACCGTTCCTAGCGATAATACCCAACAACTAGTGAATATTGTTATGGCATATTTTGAAGGTCGTATGTTTCGAAACGCACCACATAACAAATGGGGTATTTTATTAGTGGACAATGCCAAAGTCGAAATGTATATACGCAGTCTCGACGACTCTCGACCAGAATGGAATATTGCGGAAATAAGCGAATATAAGTATTTTAAAGAAGATATATCAAAACATATGATTATTGATAAATCGTTGTTGAATCGTATTATCGGGTATATTGTCATGTTTAAAACGATTAAAATGACGTTCAAATACAAGGATATTACACACACCCGCAACAAATTAGGTGCACGGTGCGACAGTGCTGGAAAACAAGACATTATCGATATGTTGAATAAAGTAATTGGTCGTGAAACCTACACAACCGGAAACACGGAAGGCAAATTACTTCACCCTCATTTATGCGTTATTTTGGAAATGTTATTGCGGGATTATACTCGTGGAAGAAAAGATGGACGAATTTATTATTTGACTCCTGAACAAAGTATATTGAACGAAATTACAAAGTACAGTACGGGGTGAGCGTAGCCCCCTTGAGGGAACTACGTTCCCCCAAACCCCCTCCTAGAATAGTGGAGATGAAGTGTTTCTTTAACAAACTAAAAGGAGGGGGTTAGGGGGGACGTAGTTCCTTCAAGTGGAATGTGTGTTCTTTAATAAACTAAAAGGAGGGGGTTTGTGAGAACGCCGTAGCGAGGCACGAGCGTAGGTGTTCGAGGAATAACCGGAGATGGTTTACCATCGAAGGTTATTGGGGGAACGTAGTTCCTTTAAGTGGAATGTGTGTTCTTTAATAAACTAAAAGGAGGGGGTTAGGGGGAACGTAGTTCCCCCACTACAGTTGCTAACGGTGTAGGCGATGTGAGAACGCCGGAGCAAGGAGGAACGACTTGCGTAGGTGTTTGATGAATAACCGGAGATGGTTTACCATCGAAGGTTATTGCATATTGCGCTGCCGTAAAAACAACCGGACGAAAAATGATTTCCTTTTCGAAAACGGTTTGGCATCCGTTACATTTACATTGTGTTTCGTTTATAAGATGAAATCTACCCGCAATATTGGGAACTTTTCCGGTTGACATACAAACCGGACAATGATAATTGCAAGTGTTTGACGAATAAGAAAATCGACTGCCCATTGTGTTGTATTCGAGTGAGTATAAAGAAAATGCAAAAAGAGAGAATATATACAATATACACCATCGGTTTATATTGTTTTTCTATTATTTATGGAGTGACAACAATCATAAAGTAGAAAACGTAGTAAATTGTGAGAACACCTACGCTTTGCGTAGTTTAAGGCGTTCTCACACAATCGGTTTATAGTAAATGTATTATAAAATTGAATATAAACGAAATGCTTATATATTACTTCACAATAACAGTTTGTATCATACATATATAAAATCATGTCACATATTCGCAAAAACATACAATCGGCAACTCAATTCGAAGTGACTCTCGAAATGGATGAATATTTAAAACGAAATGAAGAACGAATCCGTAAAATGGCATTACAAGAAAAGATTACAGCACTTGCAAACAACCCTAATTACGGCGAAATCATTTTACAAAACCAACAAAATGGAGCACTCTACACCCAAAACGCAATACGCAACATAACGGAATCAAATGAAATATACAAAAAATTGAACCGGAAAACTGCCAACAAAACAAACACACAACCACAAACAATATAAAATATATCCAATAGTATATTATTAATCGCAATACAAAACATCGAATCAATATGACATCCGTAGCACAACCCAATACCAATCCAAACGTAGGACCAGTATTTCGTAAAGGACAAAATCAAGGCGACGGGCAACAACCAAATACATACGGTGTATATGTGCGTTCGTTATTATCTATGAAAGTCATATTAAAAATCACGGAAATCGGTCGACAAGTCAAGCAAAATTTAGAGAGAAAAATCGTACAACAAACAGAAGGCAAATGTATCCCACAAGGATTCATTCGCCCCAATTCAGTGAGAGTGGTGAGTTATTCCAGCGGGAATATTCAATCCGAAAATATTGAATTTACAACCGTATATGAGTGTTTGGTGTGTCATCCCGTCGAAAACATGCGGATCGACTGCACTGCTCGCACGATTACGAAAGCAGGTATTCATGCCGAAGTTGTCACTGACAACAATGTCGTGCCATTGACCGTGTTTATTGCTCGCGACCATAACTATACGAATCGGGATTTCGATAAAATCAAGGAAAACTCGAAAATACAAGTGAAAATATTAGGCATACGATACGAATTGAACGACCCCTATATTTGTGCAATCGGGATGTTAGTGGAATCTGATGCTGAACGAATGCGAAACCGCCCCCGACCGAACACCAATCCAAGCACAAAAGTGCGTATATTGGAAGAAGAACCTGCCGAACCGATTCCGGCAGAATTAGTCGACGATTCGGATGACGACATGTAAATCACCTTTTGTAGTATTCCCGGACAAGCGAAAATATACGGAAAACATAATAGAAAACTAATATAAACAAATAATCAAACCATTTACATATTCAAACTCTCTATATTTACTCTATTTTATATAAAACCGCACAAAATGGCGACCGAAGTATTAGAACGAACCGGACCCAGCATTACCGTTTTGGAAAATTTGAAAACCAAAATCGAATCAATGAACAAAAAGCAGCATATCGAGATTTTGAAAATCCTCACACAATTTCCCAATGTAAAATTAAACGAAAACAAGAGTGGGGTTTTTATAAACCTTCTTTTTTTACCAAAAGAAACGATTGAGGAATTGGATAAATATATACAATATATCGACGAACAGGAAACGAATATTATGTCGATCGAGACACAAAAAAACGAATACAAAAGTGCCTACTTTACCGAAAAACACAACGAAAAACTAAATAAAGAGGAAGAGGCAATATTATAATATACCAACCCCGAATCTATCAACATATCCCATACAACAAAATATACACAAATAAATGTCTGCTTTTTTACATCAAATTTTTTATGCAAATAATAAATTTGGTCACGATTCACCTGAAGATCTATCTGCATTCGTAGAAGAATTGTCGAAATGGTCTGCTCCATTATCCTTCTATGGTTTACCATCGAAGGTTATTACGCCTCGCTACGGCGTTCTCACAGTTCTCGAAAAAGAGAAACCTCCAGACTTTGCCTACGAGAATAAATTCTCTTCGGCAAATCCTCAAACACCTATGCAAGTCGTTCCTCCTTGCTTCGGCGTTCTCACAAAACCAAAGACATCCCGCCCATTATTCGATAAACCGGCACGTCCGGTTCATCCCAGGATTCCGTCGAATCTCTCGATTTTCCAAAGCGTTTTTTTGTTGCATTATGGTTATAGCGAATATATAATGGCGGGAAACCGAATGTTGAATCGAGAGTTAGAAGAGAAACAAAAGATTATGGAAACACTCTCGAAAACACCGAAAAAACTAAAGGAATGTAATCATAAATTGACGAATGATAATATCCAAGAGATTCTTTCGGGATTATTGGTGGCAACCAAAGAAGAAATCATGCATTTGGTGGCGTATTCGGTATACTACAATCGCATTATATATTTGGTATTTACGCATTCGTATTTGGTATTTTCACCTACAAAAGAAACTGCCGTCGATTCAACAAACATTGAATCCGTATATATACTGAACCAAACGCGAAAACATCCTAAATATGGCGGTTCGTATTATCCCGATTTCAACCCGACTCTCGAAAAATTGGAAAACATACACAATAGCAAAATCCATTTAGAACATTACGCTAAACCATTCAAGGGTGTTTCTGCATACAAACTACCGGAATTGGAAGAAATGGCAACCAAGATGGGTGTTTTCGAAAACGGTGTTCCCGTTAAATACAAGAAAAAGGAATTATATGATAAAATCGTCGAAGTGTGTTGTGCCGGGATTTGTGCTTAATGGGGGAACGTAGTTCCCCCAATAACCTTCGATGGTAAACCATCTCCGGTTATTCCTCGAACACCTACGCTCGTGCCTCGCTACGGCGTTCTCACAATTCACCTACGCATCTCCTTTGTCGATGCTACGGGAATACTACAATTCACCTACGCATCTCCTTCGTTGATGCTACGGGAATACTACAATTCACCTACGCATCTCCTTCGTCGATGCTACGGGAATACTACAATAACCTTCGATGGTAAACCATCTCCGGTTATTCCTCGAACACCTACGCTCGTGCCTCGCTACGGCGTTCTCACAATTCACCTACGAAACTCCTTCGTCGTTTCTTCGGGAATACTACAAACGCCTACCTCTACGAATCCAGCGTTCTTCACATATTCGAAAGGAGGGGGTTTGTGAGAACGCCTTAAGCTACGCAAAAGCGAGGCGTAAGCGAAGGTGAGAGCGTAGGTGTTCGAGGAATAACCGGAGATGGTAGATACGAAGTGACCATCGAAGGTTATTGAATTACTCCGTTCTCACAAAATTGATACGAAATGTCGGGTATAGTCTGGATTACAAACATCAACACATATATAAACATAAATTAATATATACCTTTATACTATACCACCTCCATCACAATCCAATATATATTTTATATAAATGAATATAAATAGTGCGAATCCAAAAATGCCTTCTGCCGAAAATATAGACGCACAAAAAAACCCGAAACGAGAACTGGAAGAAATGATTGCTGCTTATTTTAACCAAAACCCGGCAATCGCGACCAATAAATATAAACCCGTGCCTGAATTAGAAGTTAGTTTTGGAACAATACGTAATAACAAGAGTATAACCAAACTCGATTATGATACGGTAGTGAAGCATTTATATTCAGAGGGGTTTACCACAGAAAATTCGAGAGGCGTTCATATGCTACGTATTAAAGAAGAATACGTGGATGCTCGCACTGGCGAAAACCGCATTTCCAATATTCGTGCAGAAATAATGGGTGTTGATTTAATACAAGAATATTGCCGCACCAATAGTATCCAAAAGATATTGGATATGCCGTCGACCATGTATGCAGAGAATGAAAAACTTAAATTTACGCAAAAGACTGCAGTATATGATGCCGACAAAAAACCCATTCGTTCGATACAGTTTCCCGAATTCAACTTTAATGCGAAATACCAGATGGAACGGGATTTTAGTGTGGATTCGAATATTGCAAAAATGAGTATTAGTAAATGGACGGACACCCGCAAAATATTTCGTCACATGAATCGTGTCCAGTTTCGCAATCCCGATTTTCCAGTATTTGTCGATATTAGTATTGTGCGTAGTTCGAAAAATGTCGGGCGAACACAAATGCCACAATATACTATCCAAGATGCCGGCGTATTTGAAAATGACGAAACATATGAGATTGAGTTGGAATTAAACAATCGAATGATCGGACCCAATTCACACATATACAATACTCCCGAGAAAGTGCTTGTCGCATTACGCAAATGTATTCGTATTATCTTAGGTGCATTACAAGGAACGCCATATCCTATCGGCAAAACCGAACAAAACGACATTTTACAAGAATATATGAAAATCGTCCACGGCGACACTTATGAACCCCGCCGAATCAACCCGAAAGATTTCATTGGTCCGTCCTCCGTTACATTGCGTATCGATAATGTTGCTCCAATCACAGATAAATTATCGTCGCCGAATATACGAACTGGATACTGTGTTACAGACAAGGCAGACGGCGACCGTAAATTGCTATATATCGGTGCAAACTCTCGAATTTATATGATAGACACCAATATGAACGTCCAATTTACCGGAATGATGACGTCGAAAAAAGAATTGACACGCACTATTATTGATGGCGAACATATTTTATATGACAAAAAAGGCGACATTATTAATTTGTATGCTGCATTCGATATTTATTATTTACACGGCAAATCGTTTCGCGAAAACCGGTTTATAAGGGTAGACCCCGAAATGCCGGAAAATCAGTTTCGTCTAACGATATTAGTCAAATGCATTCAATTGATTCAACCCAAAATGATTATGGCGGAGAGAGACGAACATATAAAAGAAACCTGCACTGCCGATTTCTCCATAAAATGCAAACAGTTTTTCGTTGCCGACGATACATTTTCTATATTTGATGGATGTAAGAAAATACTGACCGAGAGTATATTCGAATACAATACCGATGGGTTGATTTTCACTCCCATCGATTACGGAGTTGCCGGAGATGCCGTGGGTAAAGCAGGGCATATCTTCAAACCAAGATGGGTACATTCATTCAAGTGGAAACCTGCCGAATTCAACACCATCGATTTCTTGGTAAGCAGTAGTCTCGATACGGACGGCAAAGCAGAAATACACACGATATTGCCCGACGGCATGGAATTAGGACGAGCACAAACAATTACGCAATACAAAGTCATTCATTTAAAATGCGGATTTAGTACAAAAGAGCACGGATACTTGAACCCGTTCCAAGATGTCATTGACGGAAAACTGCAAAAGGAAACCGACGATCGCAAAGAAAACGAGTATTTACCAGTTCCTTTTCAACCCACACAACCATACGACCCAAAAGCACATTTATGTTATGTATCGTTATTGCGTGATGGCACAAATGCTCTATATATGCAAACCGTCGAAGGAGAGTATTTCGAAGAAGGCATGATTGTCGAATTCAAATTCGATACGTCCAGATCGGGAGGTTGGCGATGGATTCCGTTGCGTGTGCGGTATGACAAGACTTCCGAATTGCGTAGTGGGTCTCGCAATTTCGGTAATTCGTATGATGTGGCAAACTCGAATTGGGCGTCCATTCATAACCCGATTACCGAAGAAATGATTACAACCGGAGCACATATACCCGAATATACGGGCGACGACGATGTCTACTATAACACAAACAAAACGGGAGGATACGATACACAATCTCTCAAGGATTTCCATAACCTATATGTGAAACGCAAATTAATAACGGGTGTCAGTCAATCCCGGGATACACTCATTGATTTTGCCGTAGGGAAAGCAGGAGATTTATCGAAATGGGTTTCGGCAAACTTGTCGTTTGTGTTTGGCGTCGATGTCTCGAAAGACAATATCCAAAACCAAAAGGACGGCGCATGTGCTCGGTATTTGAATACCCGTCGCAAATTCCCGAAAGCAATGGACGCCATTTTCCTACATGGAAATAGTGGGTTAAATATACGTAATGGCGATGCATTTATAACGGATAAAGAGAAACGCATTGCCAAAGCCATTTTCGGGAATGGTGCAAAAGACCGGAAAACATTGGAAGAAGGGGTATTTCGTAGTCATGGAATCGGTCAAGAAGGATTCCGTATTAGTTCTTGCCAATTTGCTCTCCATTATTTCTTTGAAAATGCCAAAACGCTCCATTCATTCTTACGCAATGTTGCTGATTGCACTGCCTTGGGAGGGTATTTCATCGGGACGTGTTATGACGGCAAAAAAGTGTTTCGAATGCTACAACGAAAATGGAAAGGCGAATCGTTCACGATACAACACGGTTCATATAAAGTATTTGAAATCACGAAACAATATGAAGAAACCGGATTCCCCGAAACGGAACTCTCGTTAGGGTATGCGATTGATGTGTTTCAGGAATCCATTAATAAATCTTTTCGAGAGTATTTGGTGAATGTCGATTATTTGGTGCGTTTAATGGAAGATTACGGATTTACAGTAGTATCAAGGAAAGATGCCGAAAAAATGGGATTGCCGAATGGAATTGCGTCATTCGAAACATTGTATATTGATATGTTACACGAAATCGAGAGGCGTCGAGATGCCGAAGACGAATACGGCACAGCAATGCGAATGACGGAAGACGAGAAGATTATTTCGTTCTTGAATGTATTTTTCGTATTCCAAAAAACACGCACTGTAAATACGGCAAAAATAACGGAAATGTTTGCGTTGGAGGACGAGAGACAAGACCAAGGCGTCCAAGAAGATTCGGAAGAAGAAGGCGAGAGTGCAATGGATTCAGTTGCCAGACGCACGAAAAAATATCTCAAAAAGAATGCCAAGAAAACGGTTGCATTTGCTGACGATATGGTATTGGCAACTACAACTGCAGATGCCGTTTCCCGCCATTTTATTCGTCAAATCGACCATCCCAAAATCACTATTGGCAAATACGAACCACCGAGTGAAAAACCGACGGTTGCCCGTTTAGAAGAAAATATGGAAGAAACCGAACAGAATCCGGAAAATATACCAATTCCTCTCGTCGAATTCCGTGCCGATGTGCCCAAGAAAGAACTTGGGGCAATCGAAATCAAAGCAATCGACCCTTCGCAAATCAAACGTGGCGAAATCAAACGTGTTATAAGAGTGCCAAAAGCAAAAATTGCGTTAAAAAATACATAATATTCTCTTACGATGGTTTACCATCGAAGGTTATTCGTAGGTGAATTCTATCTACAAAATATACAATTATACAAATTGTAAAAAATAAAAAATGTATATGTATTATATAATTTTCATTGTATTTTTTTGTTTTTTTTTGAAAATGCCAACTATAATTAATATGAACAAGTATGCATATACAAAACGTTCCGTTATTGTGCCATTATTTACAGATAATTCGAGAGTATATTATAAACCACATTCATTGGCACCAGGGGGCGTAGGAACCGTTCGCAATACGCGTGTGAAAGCAAACAAAACATAATTTTTATTTTATAAACACACTACTCTCTCGAAAAATCACTTTATTGCCAGACAACCATATCACTAGATTTCCGGCATACCGAAATGTCTGGACTTCTATTTCCACAACAATTTGCGGTTGATCGTCGGCGTCGTCGTTATCGTCGTCGTCGTTATCGTCGTCGTCGAATTTATATTCTGGGTAATCGAAATAATTGTCATATTGGATGTCAGGGTCTACCTCATATATTTGCAGAGTTATAAAGTAATATTTATCGTCATTTATAGTCAAATAAACGTATTCGATGTCGTCATTCTCGTCGTGTTCCTTCGGAGGGATGGTTTGTAATATAGCATAACGAGAGTCATCTTTGGGAATTCGATTTACTGGTGGCAATGTTTCTTTATAAAGAGGAAGAATCATATTGTCGTCGAATAATGCAGTCATTTTTATTATGGTTTGTGTATATGAGATTTTACGGTGTGTATGCGGAGTTACGTAGTAATTTTGATGTATGAGTAGATGTATATTATGTATTACATAATATGCAGTGAGTTAAAATCAATTTTGTAGTATTCCCGTAGCATCGACGAAGGAGATGCGTAGGTGAATCGAGGAATAACCGGAGATGGTTTACCATCGAAGGTTATTGTAGTATTGTAGTATTCCCGGAGCATCGACGAAGGAGATTTAACTTCACAAACGGAGGGGGTAAGGGGGAACCTTGGTTCCCCCTAGTCCTAACTGAGTTCGCCAATAAGACATTTTGAGAGTGTCATAATAATTACGAGAACTCATTTTTTCATGGTCATACACTAATGTATCAAGATCCAAATCCGTCCAAGAATCCAATATCACCATTGGTAAATCCGGCAGTTGTTTGCGAATGATATCGATATAAGGTGACCTCAGTACAATTGGCACACATTTTACATACAATGCTTCCCAGAATCGATGAGTATCTGCACCATTTCCTTCGGGACAAATACAAAATGAATATGTACTTAATATTTCTTGATACATTAACGGTGGAAAATTATCTAAAAACGAGACCTTATCTCTCAATTGCTTATAACATTCATTTCGTTTGTCGAAATTCGTCGAAAGATTGAAATAAAAATACACACTCTCGGTTTTATTATTATCGGCATTGATTGCGCTTTCCGAATTACGAAAAAACGATAAATCCCCATGTGACCATTGACTATTTGCCAACCCAATTGGTAAAACACACAATTTCGGGTGTTCGAATCCAACGTTCTGTGCATACCATTTGTCCAATGTTGGATGGTCTAAAATACGAAGTACTTCGGGAGTCGGTAAAATATTTTGGTCAGAGTTATGTGTGATTAATCGAAAAGCGTGAGGATTTGTAAAAAACTGGATTTTATCTGCTAATAACGAAAGCAAATGCCCATAGCAAAACACAAGACGTGGATTATTAAACGGTGCAACGATTCGACGAATATCACAATGTTTCGACGTATCTTTGGCAATCACCGGATTATATAGAAAATCATTTGGCATTCCCAAATACATATCTGCAAGTTGTTGAAGTCGTTCTCCTTTAATGATTTCTTCGTGGAATAAAGGAGTTTTATTGGTTGTCATATATGATTCGTATTCAAATAAAAACCCTATAATGGAAACGGATATAAATAGAAGTCAAAATATTTTTTATATCTATTGCAATGAATATTATTTTAACATGTGTAGGTAAATTTCAAGAATATATTTTGGAGAACATTACCCAATTATTGACTTTAGGTCACACATCGATTTATGTGATTACCGATAGAAAGTTTTTTACAAATTTCGGGAGTCTATGTCTCGATATTATTCTCATAGATGTTGCCGAATTACCAGATACATATAAATACGCCGCAAAATGCCCCATGGATAAATCATTTCGCGAAGGATTTTGGGTGAATACTTCAGCGCGGTTTTTCTACATATATGAATGTATGCGTAAATACGGAATACGAGATGTGGTTCATATAGAAAATGACGTAGTCATATATTACAATGCGGATGTGCTGGAAGCATTGGTAGATAAAACGCGAATCTACATGCCATTTGATTCATACTCTCGAAATATTGCCAGTATTGTCTATATTCCAAACCATCAAACACTTGCCTATATTTTAGACCATTATGATGTTCGACGAAACGATATGTATAATTTTGCGAAACATCTTTCGAGTGGAAAAGTCGATACGTTCCCTATATTCACAAACAAATATTACCAGAATCCGTATGATGAGAAGACGTTCGTCTCTCGAAATTATGCTCGATTTCCCTATTTGTTTGACGCGGCCGCAATGGGTCAATATTTAGGTGGAATCGACCCATTGAACCAATCCGGCGATACACGTGGATTCGTAAATGAAACTACCGTTATACAATACGATAAATACAAGTTTGTTTGGTCGAATCACTTGACACAAACAAATATATACCAACCATTTTTGTATGTTGCAGATACCGACAAAGAAAATACAACGCAATTACTCCCGATTTTCAATTTACATATTCATTCCAAGACTGTGAACCGATTCACATCGAAATCGTCTGCCCCATTTTATAATTCCTTTTTTGCGTATCATTCGAATGTAGAGTTGTTATTATCCTTCGATGGTAAACCATCTCCGGATAATACGCTGTCCGGCGTTCTCGCAACCCCTAATAATACTCTCGAATCCTTTACAAAACAATCCATTCAATCTATAGACGGGTATCCATTTGTATCGCCCGGTTATACAAACGTAAAGACGTTTGACGTGGTTGTTCCAGTCGGTCCAAATGATGTATCGTTTATACAAAAACACGTTCAATATATTCAACAAAACGTAATGGGGTTTCGCAATATATATGTCATATCCTATGATGATACGACCCGTGTTCCTGGGTGTATTATGATTAGTGAATCTATATTTCCGTTTTCGAAAACCGACGTATCTTTTCCAGAAGTATATATCGGGGAAAAATTATGCAATCGAAACGGTTGGTATCTTCAACAACTGCTTAAAATGTATTCACCATTTGTGATTCCGGGTATTTTAGAGAATATACTAGTGATTGATGCCGACACGGTGTTTTTACGCCCTACTCACTTTATCCAAAACAATAAATTCTTGTATGGGTTTAGTAAGGAGAATCATATGCCATATTTCGAGCACGCGGCAAAATTACATCCTTCGTTTACCAAAACAGACCCTGAAAAATCGGGTATTGTCCATTATATGGGATTTCAACGTAAGTATTTAAAAAAAATAATGGATATGGTGGAAGAATACCATAAAAAACCGTTTTGGCGTGCGTTTTTAGATAATGTGGATATAATAGAAGGTTCAAGTGCAAGTGAATATGAATTGTATTTTCATTTTATGATGCGTATGTTTCCAGAGAAAATTGAGTTACGAGAATTAACCGGCAAGACAGTAATGTTGCCCGATGTTATACCTATACAAACCTGCGATGTAGTTTCGTGCCATTCGTATGCACGCTGTGCATAATTATATAACGAATGAATGATAATTCACCTACTCAAGTCGTTCCTCCTTGCTTCGGGAATACTACACATTACGACTTCCAGTTTTTGCCGCAGTCAAGACAAGATACGAAAACCGTTGCAGGTTCATCTGCACTACGGGTCTGCATCTCATAATAGGTGCAACGTTTTGACTTGCATTTTTTACATGTAAACATATCGGTCGATGCTTCGATATTGTTGGTGCATTTCGATGCATCTCGCTTGCGTTTTCGGTCGATGAGTTCTCGCCAACGTATAGGGTTAAATTCCTGATGTGTCATAAAGGCAACTGTTTGTGGAAGAGTTTCGCCATTGACAATTTGATTCACCAAGTCGGGATTTTTTAGATTGATGTATATGCTACGCATTCGGTCCAGATACAATTGCGTAAATGCCGGATTTTCCCATTTCTTCACGATTTTTCGACTAGTGGATTCTTTTAATGTATAATTAAACACGCCTTTTTCCAAATTGGTTGCGTGTCGCAATGCCGTGTCGGAATCCGGATGTTCGAGAGTTTGGAATATGGTTTGGAGTTTTTGGCGGATATTTTCACGAAATGTATTGGGGTCTTGAATAGTGACGGACATTTTTTTAAGAGCGAGAGAGAACGAGAGAGTAGAATAATATGTATACTTATATGAGTGTATTATACATATTATTTCATATTGTTTGGTTATATTCAATTTTATAGGGGGGACTGCGTCCCCCCCCTTACCCCCCTCCTTAAGGGGAACTCCTGCGAAGCAGTTGTGATGTTGATATTTCGACTACGTCGAAATAGAAACATCGACTACGTTCCCCCCTTTTTATAACTCTTCGAGATTTATCATACATTGCGCGAACCCAACCGTATTATATTTTGTTGCCAACTTTTCATTTTGGTTAATAAAACAATCAAAACACAAGTTTCTTTTTTCATTGTCATACACCACACCAATATATTTATACTGTTTCGGCAATAACCTTCGATGGTAAACCATCTCCGGTTATTCCTCGAACACCTACGCTCGTGCCTCGCTACGGCGTTCTCACATTCTCATAACAACCCTCATTCACAAATTAAAAGGAGGGGGTTAGGGGGAACCTTGGTTCCCCCTCAAATGTACGATTCTTCAACAAGTTCATCCGTGCAACTAAAATACGTTGGATCGAAGTCTTCTTCTGCCGCAATCGGTGTTGAAGTTGATACAATGATTTCAGGATGTATCTTTATTTGTATATTCTCGGAAAGTTCTTGGGTCTGGGATTGTTTTTCAGTTGTCTTGGCGGTTTTAAATGGTTTGGTCTTTCTCGGGGTTGTCTGTTTGGCAGGTTTCGATTTAGAAGAAACAACTGCAACGGGTTCGTATTCACTTTCATCCGATTCTTCCGTATCATCCACTATAAATCCGTCTTTCACGTATCCTTCTTTGGTCCGGGGGACATTATCGTCCACACTATCGTCATCCTCCTCATCATCTTCCGAATCGTTTTTGTGAATGTCGTCGAACCCACCAAATAATCGTTCGTATATTTTCTCCCATTCTGCAAGTGAAATATCCACTACATTATTGCCGGATTTACACACTAATACACAACTCCCGAAAAACAATATATTATCTGCTGGTGGAGGGAAATCGTATTTGTTTTCTTGTCCTGCTCTTCCGGTAGTTTTACCATACAGTTCGATAGTAGTAGGTGCGTTCTTTAATGCTACAATAACTTTCGAAGATAAATCTTCTCCGGTTATTCCTCGAACATCTTCGTTCCTACGTTGCTCAGGCGTTCTCACCGTCCATTCACTATGTTTAGCAAAACCTTCTTTGCTTTTAAATCCCGCTTTTTTATAGAGTTCGTCTTCGACGAATGTTTTGGTATTGTATGGTTTGACTACCGAGTTTTTATCAATGATTAGAATAGATGGCATTTTTGTAGAGTCGGTAGTATGTTGTATATAAATTTCGAGAGTATGGATATGGTATATTGTCTATAGTAAAATATTTATATAGTTTGTAGTATCACTTTATGCCATCATATATATATTAATACAAATACATGTCTCCGAAAAGTAAAAAGGTGCACGCGTCAAAATCGAAATCCAAGAGTCGAACCATGAAAAAAGGCGGCGGAATGTTTTCTTGGTTAGGTTTAACCAAAGAAGAATCTAAATTTGATAGTGTAGTACCTGAACAATCTAGCGTTCAAACCACCAATGTCACTTCTACCCCAACTCCCGAAAATAAAAGCAGCAGTAGTATGTTTGGGGATTTTACGATGACGAATCCGTTTAGTGGAGTTTCTGCTTGGCTTGGGAGTGCTTCACAAGAAAAACGAAATACAGAGTTCGAAAAGGGAAAAGAGATAGCAGAAAAATCAGATGCAGTAAATAATGTAACAGGAGTGGCAGCGGCAGTGACATCAGTCGGCGGTAAAAAACGTTCCCGAAAATCTCGCAAATCAAAGAAACGTGTCCTCAAAAAATAAAAATGCCGTAAAACAAACCAAATAATATACACCGAATAATATTATAATGTGGTGGTTTGTTTTTCAAAACGTCATACTCTCGATATGCATCATTTTAATTATACAATATTTATGGGAATATTGTAAAACACATTACACAACACGCAAAACCAAGCACATTGTAGATGCACAAACACAGAAATACCGCAATATCATCAAGGAAATACAACATAATAGTTCGGCATCAACTCCTCTATCCCAATCGAATATAGGACAAATCGAGAGTATAGATATTGCGAATTATATTCCCGAAAAAGACAAGGCACAAATGATTCAAGAATTAACGCAATTTTTGCGTGTCGAATCGGGGGGTGACCTATGAAAATACATTTATATAAAAAAATATAAACACATCTTTACATATATGATAGACATATTGAACGAATCGATACACCAATACAAAATGGAACTGACACAACCGCAATTACAACGTTTATTACAACGTTTTCCATCATTTGAACTTTCCTATGAAACACTTACGCATAAGAAAGTTCCCTCCAATTACGATATTTGTTTAGGCGTTCCTGCTGGACGTAAATATTTTTTGTGGCATACGTTTTATCGCAATAGAGATGTGTCGTATTTATTGGAATTAAACAAAGACAAACGTATTGTTCGAGCAACGGTGACGAATACCGATTTTTCGAGTGAATGCCATATCGGGACACTATTGTATGGTTCGTTGGTGGTCGACCAAATCGACATAGTATCCAAAGAAATTCTTGCCCCGTTTTTCGTGATTGAAGATGTGTATTTTTATAAAGGTGTTCCATTGAAACATCTATGTTTTGCCGAAAAAACGTATATTCTCAAAGAACTATTCGACCAAGAATATAATGTCTCGACATTATCTTTCGACAACACTTTCGACAAAAAACACGCATATACTCCCGTTTATTTACCCTATATTTGGCATGCATTGAAACCGCCTCCCATTTTTCCATACACCGTTCATCATATACAATATCGAGAGTGTGCTCGTATTTGTCCGTATTTGAATGTCATTTATGGATTGCGAGAACCGACTCATCCGGTAATAACACCGAAACCGCAAGCACACGAGGAAATACACGTTTCACAATATACTCCCGATTTTGGAAAACCGCAATACAAATATCCTAGTATATTTCGTGTAACTGCCGACGTCCAATATGACATATATCATTTGTATGCGTGCGGTCCATCGAAACGGAACGATAATAATAAGAACTCGATGAGTAACGTATATTACGACGTTGCGTATATCCCGAATTATAAAAAAAGCGTTTTTATGAATGGATTATTTAGGAATATTCGAGAAAACCGTAATTTGGATTATATCGAAGAAAGCGACGACGAAGAAGATTTCGAAAATACGAGAGAAGATAAATACGTGGATTTAAAGAAGGAATTGTTTATGGAATGTTCATTCCATACGAAATTCAAGAGATGGGTGCCGATACGTGTAGTCGACGCGAAATCTCACGTCGTCCATATACATAAACTTGCTCGATAATTTACTACGTAACTCCTACGTCGTTACTCCGCAAATACTACAATAACCTTCGATGGTAAACCATCTCCGGTTATTCCTCGAATACGAAAAATAATATCATCACACGTTATTATATACAGAAATGGCAAATACGCAAACTGCGTTTGACTCGATTATAAAACCCCCCTTTTCCAATTATTTAGGTGGAAATACCGCAGCATATGAAACCGCACAGACCGCGAATAAAATATCAGGCGGTTCAATGTTCAATAGTAAAGCATCCATTGAGAATATGCCAAATAAACTCCTTTCCAAACCCCGACGTACGAAACGTCGTGGCAATAAAAAATCCAAGACAAAGAAACGTCGGGCAAATCGACGTAAGAATACACGAAAAACCTGATCACATTGGTCTCGCTAATTGTTTTTATATAAAAATGGATTTGTGAGAACGCCTTAAGCTACGCAAAAGCGTAGGTGTTCGAGGATTTGCCTGCGCTTTAGCTACCGCAAAAGGCGTGTCTGGATGTCGTTTTAAGACGCCATCCGGACGAACCGGAGATGGTCACTTCGTATCTACCATCGAAGGTTATTGTGGTATTATCCTACGTTGTTCGGCGTTCTCGCAATAGGATTCATCTTCTCGGTTTTGCAAATACCATAACTACGTCTATGCCATTCACATATTCCGTGTGTGCGAATACCATCCAAATGTGTTTTTGTGCCGTATCCTTTGTTTTTCGAAATGCCGTATCGAACATCCAATTCGGGATGCTCGATGCACAATTGTTCAATATATTCATCTCGTGCAACTTTAGCCAAAATAGATGCAGCAGCAATCGCACAAAATGTATTATCACCCCCTTCAAATGTTTTATGCGGGATTTCAATAATCGATTGCCGACTCTCGTCAAACATAGGACAACTCACAAAATCGTTCCCATCAATCAATAAAAACACGTCTTTTTCGGGAGTCATTTCCACAAATGTAGATTGTAGTTTGTATATGCATTGTTTCGCACACTCTTGCATTGCCCGTAATACCGACTGTCGAATATTGATTTGGTCTATGGTTTGTTCTGAAATATAATGAATATGCCACGCAAGTGCGTGTTGTTTTATGTAGGTAGACACTTCCTTTATTTTTTTCGGTGAATGGAATTTTTTGCTGTCTTTCATATCTTGATACCGAAATACGGGGGGTTCATTCGATGACTCCTTTTTATGTGATGGATGGGGTATTTCATATTTAGGTAAAATAACTCCGGCAACATATAATCTACCAAACATTGGTCCTCTACCGGCTTCATCGATTCCAATTTCCCATTTATTTTGACTATCGTATTCTCTCGATAGATAATTCGTTGAATGCTTTTTATTATCCTTCGATGGTAAACCATCTCCGGACACGCCGGCTTCGCATGCAATAACCTTCGAAGATAAATCTTCTCCGGTTATTCCTCGATCACTTACGATTTCATCTTCGTTAGAACGTAGTTCCGGCATTGTCACAACAATCGATGTCAGGTTAGGTGTTTCGCCGGAAAATTCGGTAATATTCATTATATAGGTAAATGGCGGAATGGTGCAGCGTATTAATTAATATACATATGATTATTATGTAGTATTTATATTGTTGTGTTAGTTTGCTTACATATTTGTAGTATTTACGGAGTAATGACGAAGGAGTTTTAGCTTCGCAAAAGGTGAATTGTGAGAACGCCTTAAGCTACGCAAAAGCGAAGTTGAGAGCGCAGTCGATTCCTCGAACACCTACGCGCCTACGTCACTCCGTCGTTCTCACAAAATATAATCCAATTATAGAATATAAACGATTGTGGTCATCTTGCATATATGAAATTCAGTACATTCTCATTATTTTTATTATTATTATTTGTACTTGCACTAGTGATAGTCGTGGGTAACTGGTTTCAAACCGAATATGGTAGTTCCAATTCAAACCCATTTGTATCGATATTCGATTCCAGTCCATCTGAATATTTTTCAGGAAAAACAACCGAAGGATTGATTTCCTATTACGGAGACGTATCTTACGGAAGCATAAAAGTATCCAATTACACAATGACCCGAAACGTGCATAAATTATACGATTGTATATATTACGACCCATCGAACGGTGCTGTGATATTATTAGATGGAAATACATATACCAGTGGAAATGTATATGACTATTCCGGAAATACAATTTCACGCATTACATGCGTCGAACGAGACGGGAAAATTGGCAATCCAATAAACTATCTCTATAGTGTTTCGGGGGACTATCAATCCGACATTAGTAAAAAACCAATGAAGGATTTTTACAATTCATTTACGGTAACATCAAATGTAACATCATCCGGTTCTGGTAAAGTGGATAAATACGAATTGATTTATGTGTCGTGGGGGAAAGAAACATATTTACATTTAATCGTATTAAATGACGCCACAACAAGTGACAATAACAATACACTGAAACTTACATATGTATATGATAATGCTGGAAATAGAGTTCAAACCGTGAATAAAGACTCATATTCAAATGAATCAAATGTAGCAATACACAATGTAAAACTGGCAACCACCAACCCCGGGTCACACGACCAATACGATGGAACTCTGCAACCTGTATTAGGATATGACACCGGAAATACGAAATTCCAATTATGTAAAAACAATTATTACGATGTGTTGAATGGAGACATTATCCAATATGATTCATCAAACCGAAATAAATCCGATATAAAAATATATTCCCGGGTTGTAAATAAGAATAACGATGTGAGTCTAAATACATATTATTATAAAGACAACCAATATAGTCCATCTCTGCCTACCCCTACGGATAACGTGCCAAATGTCTCAAGTGGGTTTAGAGCAGTTTCCATCAATGGAAGTATATTTGCAACCGATTCCTATTATTCTACATTATATATTTCGATCGGGCAACGAACGGTATTAACCATTCTTAACCCCAGCAAAATGGGCGGAGATTTTGAAATCCATAAAGTGTTTCGTGTGAAAGATAAAAAAATAGATGATGGAACTATCAATGGGTCAACCATTGTCGGTTCTTCCACCGGTAGTGGAAGAACAGATAAAAAACCAGGAGACAAAGACAAAGACATGGATGATTTGTTATATCAATACATATTGAAAACAATGCTTGGTGGTTATGACGGTGCTACTATAAACGATTATATGTTAAAAACGCAAATTGTGCCGCCGGTATGCCCAACATGTCCGTCTTGCCCATCTTCTGGTGTATGTAATAATTGCGGTGGAAATGGCGGGTCTGGAACATCGGTAGGTGGAGGAGTTGTGGGTGTTGCAAACAATGCAGTTACTGGAACGGTCGGAGTTGCAAAAGATGTTGTTGGAGGCACTGTTGGACTAGCAAGAGACACCGTTGGCGGAACAATTGGACTAGCACGAGATACAGTCGGTGGAACAGTTGGACTCGCAAAAGATACTGTTGGCGGAACAGTTGGACTCGCAAGAGAAACTGTTGGTGGAACGGTTGGGTTAGTGAAAGATGCAGTTGGTGGAACAGTTGGATTAACAAAAGACGTTGTTGGTGGAGTTGCGAATACTGTAGGTAAACTTTCCCCAACGGAAGTTTCAAATGACGGGTCTTCCAGTAATAGTAATACTAGTAGTAATAGTGCCAATACTGTATACTCAGCAGGTGGAGGCAAAGGAACGAGCATTACTGCCGGGTCAGACCCATCATCGTATTTTGGTGCTCTTCCACCGAAAGGCAGCAATTTTATTCCGGTTACTGCCGACTTCAGTCGATTTGGTCGATAAATGATAAATAATAAATGATAAATAATAAATGATAAATAATAAATATAATTCATCACGCTCTCTAACACACTATAAAAGGAGGGGGTTAGGGGGAACCTTGGTTCCCCCACCCAGATGCGTTTGCTCTGGTAAAAGATAAAATACAAATAAAATAATAAAGACGCAATTATTATTTTATATAGAATACTAATAAATGGAAGGTGACAATAATGATAATAAATATGATGCAGGAAATGTCACAACTTCTATATGTAATAAACCGACCCGTCATAACAAATACAAAAATTCTCTCGTTTTTGAAAACATACAGATAAACGACGTTCTGGAACGAACGCATATCGAGAGTCAAATCGTCGATTTATTACAAAACTTTTCGCAAAAATGTGCCGATATTCAGTTCAAAAAAGGCATATATATTTATGGTGCTCCCGGATGTGGCAAAACGCAATTTGTAGTGAATTTATTGAAAAAAATGGATTATGATATTATCCGGTATGACGCAGGAGATGTCCGTAATAAAACAATGATTGATTCCATCACATCGAATAATATATCGAGTTGTAATGTTCTTAATTTATTAAAGGGTAAACAACAAAAATTGGTGATTGTGATGGATGAAATTGACGGAATGAATAGTGGAGACAAAGGCGGTATTACGTCGTTAATCAAACTGATACGGCAAAAGAAAACGAAAAAACAACGATTAGAGAGTTCTACACAAATCCCGATTATTTGTATTGGCAATTATTTTGTGGATAAAAAAATCAAAGAATTAATGAAAGTGTGTCATATTTTCGAGTTGAAATCGCCCACGAATATACAAGTATCTACCATGGTTTCGGCATTTCTTCCAAATATACGTGACCCTACTCTACTGAATTCGATATATTCGTATATCCAAACAGATATGCGTAAGTTGGCGTTCTTACGAACTATTTATAATAAAAACGAGAGTCTAATCAATCTAAATATGATGCGTAATATTTTTCATACAAAATCATATAATGACGATTCCAAACAAATCGTTCAAAAACTATTCGATAAACCAATCCCACTCGAAGACCACGGTGTATTTATGAATGAAACCGACCGAACAACCGTTGCATTATTATGGCACGAAAATGTAGTGGACCGTTTAGAAAAAATCCCGAAAGACGTCGCGTTCCCTTTTTATTTGAAAATACTGAAAAACATGTGTTTTGCTGACTACATTGACCGAATCACATTCCAAAACCAAATATGGATATTCAACGAAATGAGTTCACTCATTAAAACGATGCATAATAATACTCTCTATCATACCGAAATAAACACTGCACCGAATGCATTTTGTAATAATACGTCATCCAATAATACTCCCGAAAATATACGATTCACAAAAGTCCTCACGAAATATTCGACGGAATATAATAACTTAATGTTTGTCTATATGTTGTGTCAAGAGTTGGATATGGACCGTAATGATATGGTTGCGTTTTTTCAAGAGTTGCGAACGTTTTATGGAAAAGATATTTACAATAAAACCGAATTGTTGAATGATGCCGAGAAAATTTTCATAGATAAAAACATTTCGAAATTGGATATAAAGCGAATCTATCGGTATTTGGACAAAAACGTTAAACGGGATTCGGTGATTTCGGCAGATGATACGTTAAGTGAAGAAGATGTAGAGTTTTAGGTAATTTACTACGTTCATTCTTCGTCGTTACGCCGCAAATACTACAATGTTCGATGAATAAAGAAGTATATGAAAAATCAATATAAACAAACATAGAATATACCTTTATAATTCTATTTATACAAAACCGAACAAAATGTCCAAGGCAAAAGGATTCACTTCATCCAAATTAAAGAAACCATATTTCCCATTTGTAAGTGTGTGTACACCTACATTCAATAGACGTCCATTTATTCCGTTTATGTTGGATTGTTTCCGTAATCAAGATTATCCCAAAGACCGTATGGAATGGATTATTGTAGATGACGGAACAGACAAAATAAAGGATTTGATTGACCAAGCAACAGACCTTCCTCAAATCAAATACGTCCAACCTATCAAACGTATGAATTTAGGTGAAAAACGCAATTACATGCATACATTGGCGAAAGGGTCGATTATTGTCTATATGGACGACGACGATTACTATCCCCCAGAACGTGTCTCACACGCGGTAGAAACCCTTATGAATAATCGTGATGCGCTGTGTGCGGGGTCAAGTGAACTATATATTTATTTTAAACATATTAATAAGATGTTTCAATGTGGTCCATATGGTCCAAATCACGCCACCGCAGGAACGTTTGCATTCCGGTCGTCTATGTTAGACCAAACTCGATATCAAGACCATGCTGCACTTGCTGAAGAGCGTGCATTTTTGAAGGATTATACGATTCCGTTTGTGCAATTAGACCCGCTGAAAACCATCTTGGTATTTTCACATACTCACAATACATTCGACAAAAAACGGTTGTTGGAAAACCCCCACCCAGATTATTTGAAAGTGTCTCCAAAAACGGTCGATATGTTTATCAAGAACGAAAACGAAAAACACATTAAGCAGTTTTTTACGAAAGATATGGAATCTTTATTAGAAAAATACGAACCCGGACAACCCAAAATGAAACCCGAAGTGTTGGCACAAACCAAACAAATCGAAGAAGAACGCAAGAAAATGATGGAACAATCAAATACCCAACAATTTGTAAACAATACATTTAACAAAGGACAAAATATCCAGTCTTCGAACAATATTCCACAACTTCCTCCCGGTTCTGAAAATAACATTACAATAATGATGCAAGAAGAAGGTAAACCTCCTGTCCCGATGAATATGCAACAAATTGTGCAATTGCTTCAAAACCAGCAAAATGAGAACAATCGATTAAAAACCGAGACCGAGACACTAAAACGACGTATTGGCGAAATGGAAGATATTATACGTCAATTACAACAACTCAAAGTGAATTCGACAAATTCATCCCAATCGAATGGTCCGTCTTTTTCATTAAGCAATAGCAATAATAGTTTCCCGATTTCGGCAGTTGCAAATAGTGCACCCTACTTGACAAACGCTAATCGACTGAAAAGTGACCCCGAAGTGAATGTTCGTGCTTAGAACAATTCACCTTTTGCGAAGCTAAAACTCCTTCGTCGTTTCTTCGGGAATACTGAATAAAATATACATAATATATATAATCATGAATACGTTTAGAAAAACTACATTGAGCGACGAGAGTGATAATGGTGTTCGAATAAATATAAATAGAGAGTGCCCCCCTGGATATTATAAAAAACCAAATGGAAAATGTTATAAGATTTTCTTTGGTGATGAAGATGATGAAGAACCAACACCTGAAAAAAACCACGTAAGTCCATTATCATTGGATGGTAAACCGTCTTCGAATCATCATCGACCACCTACGATACGTCGTATTGCCGACGTTCTCACAAAACCAAACAACCGTTGCAAAAAGGGTACTCGAAAAAATAAAGATGGCATTTGTGTTCCAAAAAATACAGAAACAATAACCAACCATGATAAATCTTCGAATGATAATGACACATTCGCCTACGATGATAAACAATCTACGAAAAATCCTCGAAGACCTACGAAACGTCATATATCCAGCGTTGTCACAAAACCGCGCACGCAAAAGAAAAAACCGGTTGCAGTAACAACAATATCCGGAGAAGATGTATCTTCGAATGTTATTACACTAGAAGAAGTGACTAACAAAACGCACACTTTATTGGAAATGAATTCATCAATTAAAGTTTCAAAACCAACTATATTGCATTTGTTTAATTTAATAAAGAAATATAATCCGGATGAATTACGACAACGAAATGAAGATAACTCGATTATGCTTCCATTTAATACGTATGATAACAGACAAATATTGTTGTATTTATTTAATGAAATTATGGATGCATCTATTAACCGCACCAGAGATTCTAAAAAAAAAATGGTGACTATCCAAATCATTCAAAGTGTTATCGAAAATGATGCCCAACTAAATGAATTGCTCATGCCCCTTCGATAATAACCTTTGATGGTAAACCATCTCCGGTTATTCCTCGAACACCTGCGCAAGTCGTTCCTCCTTGCTCCGGCGTTCTCACAATTTACTACGCTCACTGCTTCTCGTCTCCGCAAATACTACAAATGTATAAAACAATATAAAATAATTGTGTGATTTATTATAAATACATATACCCGGTTTATAATAACATCGAAAAAATGGCAACCTTATCGAATTCAACCAATACCAATTGTTTAGTCTTTCGTATTGTAGAGAAAGACACCAGTCCGCAAAAAGAAGATATGGATATTTTTATCTTATACGATTCGTATCATTCTCTCTATTTATTGCGTGGAAAGCGTTCCGATTTAAAACGCCTTCCAATGAAAGATTATTCATTTGAATCTTACAGTCAAGAAGCGGTGGTTCAGTTTTTATCTTTTATTATTCCAAAAGACCGAAATTGTGTATTTGAATTGTATTCCTACGTCGATTTACCCAACAACAAAAACGATGTAACGTTCGATTTCTTGCGAACAAATATGGATCCATCGACGGAGGTAGTTGCGTATATAAATCAACAAATACGTAGTAGCAATATTCGCAAAATACTCTGGACTCTTTCCGAAATTACAAATGATTATGTGCCTAACGAAGAGAGTGATGACCAATACGATTTAGACAAATGGAATGCCGAATGTTCGAAACGAAATGAATGGTAATATTCATTATCCTACGAAGATAAATCTTCTCCGGTTCGTCTGGATGGCGTTTGTGAGAACGCCTTAATCTACGCAAGTCGTTCCTCCTTGCTCCGGCGTTATCACAGACGTTAAAATAGAAAACTACCTTTTGATTCTTTGTCATTTAGACGCGACATCCACGAAGACGATTTATTTCTCGGAGACTCTTCTTCGATTCTAGAATCTTGTTCCGGTTCGTTTATTTTGGGTTTCATGTTTGGAAATGATGGGCGTTGTTCCGTAATAGTTTTGGGTTTGTATGACGGAGGTTTCCGGTATGATTTATAACGAATCTTACGGGGTTGTTTTCGAAATTTGCGTGGGGTTTCTGGTGTCGATTCTGGTTTGTTGGTTTCTCGGTTTTCCCCATCATCCTCATCATCATCATCATCATCGTCAATCACGTGCGTTTGTTCGATTTTTGCCGTATTAATTTCGTCGGTTGGGTCGTTTCGTTTCAAACTGGTATTCGTTTTTGGTTCATATTTCAAAAATGCCTTATCGTATTCGATAGATTTGCGTTTTTTCGAGAGTTCTTTAAACAACTGATTCTTTTTAGAGCGGATATCTTCCAACGTTTCTTGTTTTCCATAACATTTCGTCGAAAACCGTTTCAATACACCTTTTTGGGCAAGTCGGTTGTGCTCTTCCACTTGAAACAAATATGCTGACATACACAATATGCGGTTCTTGTCGTAATACTTTTTATCGGCATACAAAAACGCTAAATAAAAACTCAACATCGTATCGATAGTCGCAATATTGACTTCTTTTTTATCCACTGTAATCGTATTATAACTATGGCACGAAATGGGGCGATAAATATACGCAACCGTTTCGCCTTCTGCAATCACTTCAATATGTTCGGGAACCACTTCACCAATCGAAGTATGTTGAATGAGTTTTACATGACGAATGCGATTTTCTTGTAAAGCATCTTTGAGAATAGTGGCACACCGATCGGGGTTTTCGGCTAATACATCAAACGAAGGAACGCCCTTGGGAAATGGATCGGGCATATATCGAGAGTACATGGATGCGGCATACCCTCCAAAAAAAACCACACCTTGATCAATAAAGGAATTGCGTGCGGTTAAAAACGTTTTTTCAGGAAGGGGTTTATTATGACCTTTTCCCGATGCGTGGTGAAACACATCTCCCGAACATTTATGTTTTCCGTTTGCGACAAATCCTGAGTGAGGAACGAACGAAGGATTTGGAGGATTCTTACGAGATGGTTTACCATTGTAGAAGAATGCGTGTAATGGATGGTATTTGTTCAATAAATTCAGTCGTTTCAAGACTTTTTCCCATCGAGACACATCGCCTTCGGGTCTTGACAATTCCAAAAACATTCCCATGCGTAAATAATTAGCGGGTGCATATCGTATTCCACCAATGTTAATTGACTCTCGTTTTAACGCCGTATAGAGAGTTGGATGCAAAAACGTAATGTCGGCAACCGGAATGAAATTGACGAATACTTTATATGTGCCTTGATGAACACCGGTTTTTGCTTCGACTTCGTCGTATCCCCGTTTGTAAAAAGTATCGGCAAGTTCTTTGGCGTGTTCTAATGCAGTGGGCGAGAAAAAATCGTAGTCGGGCACTTCCACATTTTTATTATAGAATTGTGCTTCTTTTGGTAAAATATTGTTGATTGCCGTTCCTCCATAACAAACAAGTTTCTTGCTCATTAAAAAGTCTTCGACAATGCGTATCATTTTTACAACGTCTGGACTATTTGCCGTTTTCTCGCCACGTTTCGTTTCCATTTCATCGATGGCATGCCGTAATATGGCAACTTCACACTCTTGAAATGTCATTTTATTATCGCATATTTCCGTATCGAATTTGTTTTTGCGTGTTGTTTTTTGCGGTGTATCGGGTCTACCCGATGGTATGTTTTTAGTATTGTAACGTTTGCGAGTATGCGGTGGCATTCCATATACACTATACATATATTATCCTTCGATGGTGTAAGAACGCCGGAGCAAGGAGGAACGATTACGGGTTTGCTAGTATATACGTATATGCATTATACAAAGGGACAAACGGCGTTTTTTGCTCATAAAACAGTTTATTGTATTTCGTTAAATTAGCGTCGTCAATATAAAACCGAGCAGGAATTGTCTGGATTTTGTATTTTTGTATATACGCATACGAATCCGGGTTGGAATTCTCGTTAAAATATGGATAAACCAGTTTCATGACTCTCGTATTGGTTTCATACGAATGCTTTATATCCATACTGGTGTCTTTATGCGTCAACATATCGAACCGATTGTTTTCTACATCCGCATATTTGTAGAATGCCTGCCAATTATCACTCCCGATTTGAATATTCACGGATTGATTGATTTGTTTTAGGGTTTCCACTGGTATATTCTTGGCGTCGTAGATGTTGTTTCCAACGGAAGCATATAATTGGAGTATGTTTTGGTAATCCATCGAGAGTATTACTTTTTTGGAAAGGTCTTTTAATGGTGTAAATTGATGGACCGGTTTCGCAACTTCACCATCTACATATAAATTACGCAGACCGCCTTTACCGGTTATTAACTTTAATACACCGGTTGCAATGTCGGTTTTCGAATTCGGTGGGCGATATACCCGTACATTGACAAACAATGGATAATTCACGTAATTCTTTTGAATGGTTTCTTTATCTCCCGCATTCGTCTGTATGCTATTTGCAATCATCGTTCTATAAGACGCTTTCACTTTATCACCGATTTTCGAGTCTAATGCGAATGCATAGGTGTTTATATATTCAATGACTTTGCTTAACGGTAAAGAAGTGTCTATTGCGGTGGGTGCGTTATCTTTTGCAAATCCAACATAATAGTCGTCATTTACTTGAAACACATTTAAATCAATAAATCGACAACCTTCATACATCACTTTACCTAACTGTTCGAGAGTATTGGAGTTTCCATCGTATGATGAATTGAACGAAGCATATATGGCGTATTCTTTCAGTGGTAAATTTGCCGGATCGTTAAATGCCGTTCTAGGTGGATATTCGATTTTATCGGTTAATTCGTTGGATTCGTTGGATTCTTTGGATTCGTTTTCCGTTTTATCGGTTGCACCTTCACGATACAATAATCCGTGGTGTTTTTTATAGATGAATCGATAGACTATATAAACCAATAAAATAATAATACATACCAATAACACTATTTCGATTGGTTTCATTTTATACATTTCTTATTTTAGTGGAACGAATTATATATTGTATCAGCAAATAAAATAAACATAAATTTCAAATAGAATAATACATATATAATGGCAGGCGGATTATTAAATATACAATCAGTTGGAAATGCCAACGTTATATTAACGGGAAACCCTACCAAGACGTTTTTTAAAGTGGTTTACTCTAAATATACAAATTTCGGTATGCAAAAGTTTCGTATTGATTATGATGGATTACGAGAGTTTCGTCCATCCGAACCGTCCACGTTCTCGTTTAAAATCCCCCGATATGCCGATTTATTGATGGATACTTATTTATGTGTTACATTGCCGGATATATGGAGTCCAATTTACCAACCGTGTTCCCCCCCTGCCGGAACGGGCATAAATACAAACACGGATGGATTATCGACCAATGGGTTGTGGTCTCCCTATGAATTCAAGTGGATTCGCAATTTAGGCACAACCATGATTCGAGAGGTTACAATTACGTGTGGTGCATTGACTATACAAAGATATTCGGGTGAATATTTAGCCGCAATGGTGGAACGGGATTTCACCGAAGAAAAAAAGAATTTATTTAACGAAATGACTGGTAATACTCCCGAATATTACGATATTGCCAACTCAAACCGACGCGTAAATATATATCCATCGGCATATTACAATAGCAAAACCACCGCTGCAGAACCCTCTTTTCGTAGTCGCAAATTGTATATTCCGTTAAATACGTGGTTTGGAATGGATAGTCGATGCGCGTTCCCACTTATTGCACTACAATACAACGAACTGACTATAACGGTTACATTACGACCGATACAAGAGTTGTTTCAAGTGCGAGACGTTTTCGACGTAGCAAACAATTTCCCGTATATTCAACCAGATTTTAACAAAGACCGATTCCAAATGTATCGATTTTTACAAGCACCTCCTGCCGTCGATATTAGCAAAGAACATTATTCGAATTATACCAATAGTTGGAATGCCGATATACATTTGCTTTCTACGTATTGTTTTTTATCGGAGGAAGAACGAACGCAGTTTGCAATGGAAGACCAGTTGTATTTAGTAAAAGATGTATTCGAGTATAAATTCGACAATGTGGTTGGCACCAATAAAGTGAAATTGACTTCGACCGGAATGGTCTCGAATTGGATGTGGTTTTTCCAACGCAACGACGTGAATATGCGAAATGAATGGAGCAACTATACGAATTGGTTGTATAGCACGTTTGTGCCGTCGGATGTGATTCCTGCTCCCGAAATTCGATTGGACACAAATGAATTGGAAGGTCCAGCATATCAATACGGGAGTCGTTCGAATGGTATAAATAGTGGTCTTTATATTACCGGCGAATTCAATGCGGATAATATACGAGACATTATGGTGAGTATGGGTATTGTGTTGAATGGTGATTATCGAGAGAATATATTGCCGGAAGGTGTATTTAATTACATTGAAAAATATGTGCGCACACAAGGATATGCCAAAAACGGATTGTATTGTTATAATTTCTGTTTGAATACGAGTCCATTTGAGTATCAACCATCGGGTGCAATCAATATGAGTAAATTCAAGACGATTGAATTGGAAATATCCACTATTGTTCCGGCAATTAACCCTCAAACGTCAGCAGTCAATATCATTTGCGATAATAACAACAACCCCATCGGTATTCGAAAACAAACCTGGCGGTTATACGATTATACCTACAATATGACACTCTTTGAAGAACGGTATAACATCTTGTCGTTTATTGGCGGTAATTGTGGAATGCTATATGCTCGTTAGAGGTTTCGCTTTGCCCTACTGCTCTCGCTTTGCCCTACTGCTCTCGCTTTGCCCTACTGCCTTTATATTTATCTGCGACCAAATATAATATAGTTTGATTATAATATATATAATACACTAAGGGGTTCTGTAAATGAATCATACAAAACATAATATAGAGGATGACGACGAGACCACTATTTGGAAAAACCAGAAATATTTCATAGAAAATACAACAAACCTTACTCAAACAAATGATTTCAATTATTCAAATATTCAATTACCGACTTTAGACGGATTTTTTCGACCATTGGTGTCATCTTCTTTCGAACCTTTAACCACTATATTATCCTTCGATGGTAAACCATCTCCGGATAATCCGGTTAGCGTCCCGAGACGCCAACCAGACACGCCTTTTGCGGTAGCTAAAGCGCAAGCAAATCCTCGAACACCTACGCTACTACGTAGCTCCGGCGTTCTCACAGAACCCAAACAAACCGGAACAACGGATTCCATTTCCAGTGGAGACACATTATCGACAACCAAATATAATAATTTTGTGGATTACGAGTTCACAAAACCCGAAGTGAATTTCGATATAGGGTTAAACGCAAAGGATACGCGAGTGAATATACCGCCGATTTTACCGGATGAAGTGGAATTGCCGGACGAACTGCCAGATGCGGATTCGGTTCGTAATATAAACGTGCCCGATGCACCAGATGCAGACGATGTGAAAGATACGGGAGATAAACTAAAACGTAGTATTATTGCAAAATGGAAGACATTTTATCGAAGCAAAACCTTGAAAAATGCCAAAAAACTTGCCGTGTCTGTTGTGGAAAACGTTCCTGAAATGTTTGGAATTCCCGAAACGATATCGAAAATTATTGTGAAAAACGCCACCGATAAATCGAAACGTAAAAGCATTGATTACGCCCAAAATGTGTTGAAAGTAAATTCGCATTTTAAATCGTTTATTACCATACTCTTGTGTCTATACATTACTTTTAATTGGTGGTATTTAATCTTATATACCAACCATTACATTGATTTTTATAATTTGTTAAAATTACCAATGTTTACACCAATGATTTGGATTATTGGACCATTAATCACACCATTGGCTGCAGTCAATTACTATTTATTGGGAAAACGAACCGAACCCGAATTTTATAATAAATACATTGAACCCATCTTGAAAAACAAATCGTTCTATCTATCGATGCTCTTTATTGCAACCGTTGTGCTCTACGAACCCATCATCCAACTATTCACTACCAATATGAAAGATATATTGGGCGAAAGCGACAAAATGAACCCATTGGTTGGAATTGTGATTGCGACTGCCGTGTTGAGTTTCTTGTATTCGGTCGTGTTTAATACGGAACGCAATATTCAATTCATTGGAACTGTCAGTTTTATGATTGCGATAATATCCTATTTAATAATGTTTATTTTGGTCGTTATGCTTGCAAAACCGGTAAGTATGTTAGTTATAGTATATTTGGTATTTTATTCGTTCTTGTTTTTATTGTTTGCTGAAAATATCAATTTCGTTGGTAAAATAATGGAAATGATGAGCGATACGACCGAACAATGTTTAGATAATTCTGCACCATCTACTGGGTCGAAACTAATGAATGTGTGTTATCGATATTCGTTCTTTATATTGGTGTTTATAGTATTATTTGTGCGAATTGGGCATGCATTATATGATGTGCGTTCCATAACGGATGAACGAGTTCGTGTGTCTTGTTATGCTATTTATTTATCCTTATTAGTTGTGTTTATGTTATTAATGGGATACAATTTTATCGATGTCCTGATGAATGTGAAACAAATCATTACAGGAGAAGGCAAAGGAGATATACCCGATGATGACGAAGACGAATTCGATAAAGACGACCCCGATATATCGCTATTTGGTAAATTTGTGAATGCAATATCTTCGTTCGGAGAGCAAATAAAGTTGGTTATATTGATTCTATGGGAAGCATTGAAATATATTGGTATTCAATTGGGTGGGTTATTAACGTTTCCATTTCGATTTTTATACAAGCAATCGTCCAACATTATATCATCCATGAATCCATTTGGAAAAAACGAAACGCCATTAACAGAGACACCAACCTCATTCACCTACGAAACTTCTAACGTCGTTTCTCCGGGAATACCGCAACCTATGCCAAATAATATAGCACAAAATTCATTACAAGAACCTTCTCCGGTTTCTCTACCTACGGCAATAAACCCCTCAATAACGCCCCCCTCCCCCATAAAATAAAAACATTATATATAAATCAAACTCACAAACATATGCCCCCTAAAAAATGCCGTTCGACTTGCACAACCAATAAAAGTATTGCGAGTTGTAATTCTGCCGATAAATGTTCTTATACAAATGGACCCAAACGTAAGTTTTGTCGTCTCTCGTCCAAATACAAAATGAATAAACCCGATTGTAATATCACCCGCAAATTCCTCAAACGGGAGAAAGGACCTGCCGATAAAATCCGTAGATTTTTGGAGAAAAAACACGCCTCCCGAAAACACGCAATAACCAGAAAAGGTTTAGCATCGAATGATATTGCTGATATAATGCCAACTCCTCCGGCATTAGTGGAAACACCTATCGATGAGGACATCCACCGAATTGTGAGAACGCCATCGAAGGATAATACAAATAAATTGTATACTCGAAGAATTCAACGTTTTATGAAAACAATCGACCCAAATAAACGTAGGTCTCGATATTTGAATGGTGTATGCTCGGATTCGGGAGTATGTATTGCGTTTGGGAAACAAGTGAAAACCATCCATAAACATTTCGACGGGTTTGTGAAATTTGACCACGCAAAATCATTGCGTAAAATTGGTACTGTTTCTGCAAACGGGTTTGTAAAAGAAATTGAATACGAAAATGCAGGTTATACTTCGCACGCAGTTTTAAAATCAACAACAAAACTAACAGCAGATAATTTATATTACGAATATTTAGTCGGGTTATTTTTGAATGAACAAAGTAAATATTCCCCCATTTTTTTAGAAACGTACGGGTTTTTTTCATATAATAGTGAACTCGAATACGAAAATATGAAAAACCCAACTGCTACAAAAGACGATTTAGTTGGATTAACAAAAATAGGAACTCCTAACGATCCCAAAAGCACGCCATTTTTGCAATTTGTGGCAGATAAAAAAACGATTGCCCGCTCGTGTGCTAATTCAAAACATTTGTGCGTATTGATTCAGCATATAAAAAGTGCCGAAACGTTGGCCGAAAAATGCAGTAAAAATACATCCTTCGTAAAAACGGACTTGATGTTTGTGTTGTTTCAAATATATCATACTCTCTATTTATTAAATGAAACATTCACGCATAACGATTTACATACAGACAACGTTTTAGTATATGAACCAGTGAAAGATGGATATATTCAGTATTATTATCATACAACCACGGGAACGGTTCGAGCGTTTAAGTCGGCATATATACCAAAAATTATCGATTATGGGCGGTGCTTTTACGACTTTAAACGCCCGTATCACAAACTGGAAATTTTGAATAGTTCAAGAACTATATACAAAATGGTATGTGATGTTAAAGTGTGTGATCCATATTGTGGGTATACAAAAGGGTATAAATGGTTAAAACCGAGTACCCAAACCATATCGGCACACGACCCAAATATGAGTAAGGATTTGCGATTATTAAAGATGTTACAGAGTGCAGAAACCGACTTTGGAGGGTATTATAATATGCAAATGTGCAAAAACATAAAAACTCATAATCCTATTTTACATAACATATTAAATACACAATTGGTATATAACACAAAATTTTTCACCCCACAAAATACCAACATAGGAACAAATCTTACTGACCCTAAAATAAATAACGTGTTTGATGCATATACTGTATTTGCAAGTGAAATTGACAACCCGATTCTTATTGCCAAAAACGAAGCAAAATATGCCGGGCACAATAAAATCGGTGAAATGCACGTATATGAAGATAGACCATTGGAATTTATTAGTGCTTGAATTTGCGACAAGTCCGGAGAAGATTTATCTTCGTAGGATAATGTAGTATTCCCGGACAAGCGAAGCAGTTACGACGAAGGAGTTTTAGCTTCGCAAAAGGTGAATTGTGAGAACGCCGTAAGCTACGCAAGTCGTTCCTCCTTGCTCTTACTTCGTTTTATCTTCGCAAAAGGCGTTCTCACAAATCTTGGAAAAATACAATAAAATGCGTAAAAAACCTATATAAAGCATTATTCGAATACTTTATATACCGATATTTGTGTCTCTTATTTTTCATATAAACATATAGAATGAATAAATCCAAACAAGCACAGTCCACCGAAGAACAACCGATTCTACAAATTCCCGCCAATTTTGCGACAATGGTATACGATTTCGTTTCGGATTTAACAACGACATTCCCAGAATTTGCATTTTTATGGAAACGATGGAATAACCCGAATCTCGCAGTTGAAGACCAAGAGGAATTGTTTATGTTTTTCACCAAAGTATTCCCCGAACGATTTTTCGACATTTTATACCAAAATGACGAGATGTTTCAACCCGAGAGTAATATCAATACCGTATTTTTGCCAAACGTCGATTTCAAGTTATTGTATCATTGCGGGAACATTACAGAAAACACCAAAAAGGCAATCTGGAAATATTTGCAATTGATATTGATTAGTGTTGTCGGTTCGGTGAAAAACAAGGCGTCCTTCGGTGATGCGGCAAATTTATTCGAAGGATTCGACGAAAAAGTCATTCACGAAAAACTCAATGAAACCATAGACGAAATTAGTAATTTCTTTAAGAATTTGACTCCCGAAAGTTCCGGACTAGGTGCTTCGTCTTCGACCAAATCGGGAGATGAATCCATGCCCGATTTTTCTCAAATGGAAGAAGAATTGAGAAAGGCATTCCAAGGGGAAGGTGAAGGTAGCACATCGAATAGCGATGGGAGTGCTGCTCCCGAAATGCCCAATGCCGAAGACCTTCATAAACATTTACAAGGATTGTTTGACGGAAAAATCGGGAGTTTAGCAAAAGAACTTGCTGAAGAAATTTCGGTGGATATGCAGAATATGTTCCAAGAGGATGGAGGCGTCGAAAATATACAAAGCACACAAGATGTATTGAAAAAAATGATTAAAAATCCCCAGAAAATGATGGGATTAATGAAAACCATTGGCGACAAATTACAGACGAAAATGAAGAGTGGTGATATTACGGAAGAAGAATTGATGAAAGAAGCGAGCGAATTGATGGGCAAAATGAAAGGTATGGGCGGTGGTAAAGGTGGGTTTGCCGATATTATGAAAAATATGGCACAAGGTATGCTTGGTAAAAATGCCCGGTTTAATTCGACGGCGTTTTCCAATATGGAAAAGAAAATGAGTGCAAAAGAACGTATGCGTGCAAAATTGGAACAAAAGAGACAGTCAAATGGGGCAAATGCAACAAATGTCCAACCAAACATTAACTTTTCTCTCCAACAAACCGACGCCCCCAACAATTACGTGTTTTCGTTACCCGAAGAAACCGACCAAGAGAAAACAATAATGCCGAAAACCGAAATCAATGAAATCGATTCTCTGGTAAAAGAAATCGAGAGTGTAGGCACAAAAGTAAACAATTCATCCAATGGAAAAAAGGGTAAAAAAGGTGGAAAGAAATAAGGGAAACCCAGGAAGGGAAACCCAGGTTTCCCTTAAACCCTTCCTTGAGGGAAACCTATGTTTTTCTGCTTCGCTTTCGCATTTAACCCTTCCTTGAGGGAAACCTATGTTTTTCTGCTTCGCTTTCGCATTTAACCCTTCCTTGATGGAAACCTATGTTTTTCTGCTTCGCTTTCGCCTTTAACCCTTCCTTGAGGGAAACCTATGTTTTTCTGCTTCGCTTTCGCCTTTAACCCTTCCTTTCGAAATGTTATATCTTGTGGATAATCGAAAATGTCGGTCTACTATATACCCTTTTATTTGATTTATTTCACACTCTCGAAAAATGCTATTGAAATATATTAATGTGCCAGTATTTATTCTCAGTTTTGCAATTGGCGTCTTTTTCGTCTATGTGTTTATGCCCGATACACGTTCGATTTTAGTATATCCCACACACGAAAACGTCGATTTATTACAATATAAAGACGCTACTGGAAATTGTTTCCATTTCATAGAGAAAGAAGTCGATTGTCCCAAATCGGAAAGCGAAATCACCAAAGTGCCAGCACAATCATAATAAACCGACTATATTTTATTCTCGAAGGTTAATGTATAATACAGTCATACCGAAATGAACTTTAAACGATTGTTATACACACCTCTCGGTCAATTCTTTATTAGTGTATTGTTAGGGTTAGGGTTGGCGTCAGTATTCCGTCAAGTATGCACTGATAAGAATTGCATCAAGTTCAAAGGACCCATCATAACGGAAATCGAAGGCAAAATCTATAAACACGGCGACAAATGTTATACGTACACTAGCGAGTCGGCAAAATGTGACAATCTAAAAAAGACTGTGAATATTGCGACTCCCGATGAAATGCCCAAACCCAAGAACATGTTTGGTATGTCTACATAGGTCTTCGGTCTTCGGTCGTCGAGTTCGTTAAACAATAATATCTTATATAAATGCGTATGATATACTATAATTCTATTTAGAAAGAATGGATACGACACGAATTGCCGATTTGCCCGAAAATATCACAATGACCAATACCACTGCGTTTCCCCAAATGAACCAATCGTATGGTATGCAAAGTGCACAAATGCCCACCTATTCCGCGAATTTAGAAATGCAAAATTCCATGCCTCCAACCAATTACGTACAAATGAACGTGCATCCAAACCCATACGGTAATGGAAATATTCAAACCCAAGTAAATTCGCTTGGATTACCACAACAAACACACGTAACAAAACCGTCCAATAATCCGTATGTCTTACCTGGCGAACAACCCCCCCATTTGGCACATTTACCACAACATCAATTGCCATCGAGAGATATTCCGCAAGATACCGGTTCGTATAATCACGACCCCGAAATCGTTCCCAATTATATTCCTCCGGCAAAAAACACGACCGAATTCGTCCAAGAATACGAAGATGCGTATGCTCGCACCGTTCAAGAAAAGAAACGACAAAAACGGGCAATCCAGTCCATCGATGATGTGTTTTTGGAAATCCGCATTCCGGTGATTGTTGCGTTGTTATATATGGTTTTCCAATCGCCCGTTTTCCATACATTGTTTTTCAAGAAACTCTCGTTTATGGGTGTATACGGTCCGGATGGAAACGCCAATATGTTGGGAATGATGGTGAAAAGTGCCATATTTGGTGCGGCATATTATGGTTTAGACAAAATAGTAGAATATGTTCGATAAATCATTATTCACAAAGTAGAAACGAACGATTTATGCAGTAAATTACAAAAATGGATATAAACCCAGTTTTGTATAAAATTATATTTGATTTTATATAAAACAACCCAACCAACCAATCCAAACATTTCATATGTATACCACCGAACTACAAAAAGCAAAATATATATTGTCTTCCAAATATTCACCGGTATTAACCAAACACTGTTTATCGAGAGACTCTGTTCTTTTTCCAGACGATATTCACAAGGTTCGATTTATTCATTGTAAAAATGCATACCATCTTGCCGAAATGGCTAAACAATATACTTGGTATACGGTTTTCTCGGCAAAATTATTTATTGATTTAGCAAAAAGTATTGCATTGAATGACCGAGAAGTGATTGACCAACTCCCGAAATCATTAGTCGACGACATTCGAGAGTGGATTCGTTTTTTCCAAGAAACGGTTCTTCCAGACAATTTATTGCAACATCGAGTTGCCGGTCCATCTATCGAATTCCGTATTATCAATGAAGAAATATACTATGATAGTGTCTACAAAATATTTGTTCCTTTCACCAATATGTATAAATTGACAAAATATGAAAATAATATCGAAACGATGATGAAGGAAATCACGGAAGCAGTTTATGGGAAACCGATTTATGTCTCGATTATGATGCCTCTTGCCAAAAACGATGTCCCGACGGAAGAAGATAATATTGCACGAGATGTGTTATTCCAGAACTTACTCAGTTAATTTGCACGATATATTCTTATAGACAAATAATATAAACCCGTATAACAAAAACAACCATACCTATAAACAAACAAATACAAAAATGTCTATACACCGAAATCCGCATATACATTTATTCATTCATCGAGAAAACCAACGTATTCTTTGGGATATTATTGGATTGTCGCCTTTATGGGAATCGTTTTCGAGAGTCTTGGTTTCTTCTTCTATGACTCCCGAAAAATGGTTTCAACAAATGATTGAAAAAGAATACAACAGTTTATTACAAGCCCGAATCGACAGTGATTTGGACGATCCGGTTGCGTGGTTGTCTTCCACCAACAAATCCTTTATTCAACGAATGATACGCAATATATCCTCTCGCGTATACTCTACCGCACCGAAAGACAATACCGGATTGGCATCCGTCGATAAAGTTTCCGGTATGACGGTTTCATTCGGTTACGATAATTCTCCTTTTGCCAATTCGAACGTTGCTTATACGAACCCAAAAAACAATGATTTGCCCGCATTAGTCTATTCCGCACCACGCAATTACGATACACCACATATATCGGCATTCGATGTGGAACGAGAACGTAAAGAGAAACAAGACAAGGCAAAACGAGAGTTCGAAGCATACCAATCGCAATACAATTCACTATTGGTTTCGAATGTTCCTACTTCACCTGTATTTAGCGAAACATTACAAATGGAAAAAATTACCAATATGGACGAATTACTGAAACAACAACAAGAAATGCGGGAACAAGACTCTCGAATTGTTTCATCTACACCTTTACCTGCTCCTCAATCGGTTGGTATGTCGGCAAATAGTTCTGGGTTTGTCGACCGAGACAATATCAAACAAGAAGTCATGAATGTATTTTTAAGTCAAAATCATCGACCAACTCCGCCCATCGACACTTCGAAAAAAAGTGTGTCGTGGGAGATTTAACCCTCATCATTACCCAGTATTCGGCATAATACATCCTCATTACCCAGTATTCGGTATAATACATCCTCATTACCCAGTATTCGGTATAATACATCCTCATTACCCAGTATTCGGTATAATACATCCTCATCACCCAGTATTCGGTATAATACATCCTCATCATCTACCATTCTCCAAATGTAAAAATGCCCCCATAATTTTCTTGTTTTTCTCGGCATATTCCTGCATACGCAATTCCATTAAATGTTGTTTTTTTGCTTGTTGTTCTCTTGCAACCCTCTCTCGTTCATCGAATAAATGTTGTGCTTGTTGTTTTTCCATCGGGGTCAAGGATTCTCTACTCCGTTCTCGAGAGTATTGGTCGACGTTCTTGTATTTCGGTACATTAGCGTAGTCACTCTCGCTCACGGCAAATACGGTTTGGTCTTTATGGACTTTCCGTAAATCTTCGAATTTCAGTTTGCTGAAAGGATCGGATGAGACATATACGTCTTGGTTTTCAGGGTTTTCGGTGTCATCTTGTCCTACCGTTGAAAATCCGGAATCGTAAAACGACGATGCCCCACCAGCAAAAGACGAGAGTTCCCTTATACCGCTATATCGCACTAACCCTTGCTCTCGTTGTCTCGATTTAATAGATTCGAACGAGGAATTGAGATTGGATGCCGAAACCGCGCCTTGTGTTTCATATATGGACGATGTCGACCCGGAACGAAACCATTCGTTTTTGGATGGGTCGGGTTTTTCTGCCATATTTTGTTCGAACAATTCATTGAATCGTTGTTGGAACTGGTCGGTTTTCGTTTTTTCGCTCAGTTGGCGTTTGGTGTGTATGTCGGTTTCGGTGATAGGAACGTATTCTACAGATGTATGTTCATTCACAATTTGGGATTGGCGAGAGTGGGATTGATGATAATTCACAACGAGTTCGAATGCACGTTTATAAAAAAGGAAATAATCCGGTGGAAGATTGGATTTATCGGGATGACTCATTAAGACTTTTCGTTTTGCTCTCTTGAGGTCTTCGAGAGTCATAGAGTAGGATAAATCGAACATTTGGAGGATTTCATCGAAGGAATATGATGCTAAATCGAGATTGTGTTTTTGTTTTTGGGTTTGGGTATTTTGTGGTTGTTGTTGTGGTATTTGTATTCGGGATTGTGTTTGTGTTTGTTGTTTCGAATATCCAGTTTGTGGATTGAATTTTCGATTGAGACTTGGACACGACATATTCTAATTCGAGAGTCTGTTAATAGAGCGATATATATTCGATATATATATCGTTATTGGGGGAACTACGTTCCCCCTAACCCCCTCCTTGGAGAGGGACTGCGTCCCTCATTTGATAAAAACTATGCGAGTCAAATGAGTGCAGGAGTTTGTAGTATTCCTGGAGAAACGACGAAGGAGTTTTAACTTCGCAAAAGGTGAATTGTGAGAACGCCTTAAGCTACGCAAAAGCGAGGCGTAAGCGAAGCGTTAGCTACGCAAAGCGTAGGTGTTCGAGGATTCGACCGCTATGCGGTCGTGTCTGGATGGCGTCTTGAGACGCCATCTGGATGATCCGGAGATGGTTTACCATCGAAGGATAATGAGGAATAACCTGAGAAGAATTTATCTCATAATTTAGTGTTTTTTCGTTGCACGTTTTTTGTATACAGATTTGGTTTTACGACGATATATATTTTTTTTGGGTTTCAACGATTTAACACGAGGGTTTTTACGGATACGTCTTTGGGTTTTTGTTCGATGACCACCTCTTCTTGGTTCGCCGCTGCGTTCGAAAAGAGGTTTCAATTCGGACGGTTTTTCATTAAGGTCACCCCGCCTACCTTTAAGGGGAACTTTTCCCAGTTGGGACGGTGAGCATTTTGAGAAATCTTCGGTTGGATCAATTTGGGTTGATTGGAACAATAATTGTTGTATTATTTTATATTCGGTATCGATTATATAATTCATATTTTCTTTAATTCGTTTTAGTTCATCCATCTCATTTTCTGCGGTTATTATTTCATCTAAGTCTTTGTTGAATTTGTCGGCATTAACTAAGTCTTGAGCAAAAGCATTGATTTTATCTAACATGGTGGAATCAGACGTGGTAGAATCATTGACACCTTTAATTTTAGTTATCAACTTATTCAATGTGTTAATTACTGCTTCCATTTCGCAAATAAACGTATTTACCGCATAGGTGTATTGTTCTTCTTGTGCGAGTTTTCGTATTTCAGCAAGTTCACGATTGGTTAATTTAACTTCAGCCGGAGCAGTTTGTATTTCGGCGTCTATCTTTATTTTTTCTTCTCGGGTTGGTTGAGCTTTTTCTATAATTTTCGGGAATATTATTTCTAACTTGTTGGTAAAATGTTCAAGGTTTGGTAAAAAATCGGATTGTTTTAATAAATATAAGTCATGTGTTGGACTATACTTTTTAACAAACATAAAAAGCACGGCATTTATCATTTTTGCTTCATTAAATAATTTATCGACAGTAATTACTTTGTGAATAACTCGTTGAATAGTTGTTTCTTCTGGTATCACACCAAATACACTTAAATTTAGAGCAAACCTCTCAAATGCAGACCAAGGCGCATGTAATACATTAAAAACATTACTCATTAACGTATCACCCACAAATAGGCTCTCCTCTATTTTATTACTACTATTACTATCCTCCGGAATATCCTGAGTTAAGTCACTTGCAACTATAATTTGGTTTTTTTGTTGGTCAATTGTCATATTAACACTTACATCACCCAATCCTCGATCATCTGTTAACGAACCTATTATTTCGATTAACCCTTTGTTACCTTTCTCCCCAACTAGGTTTTTCAACCATGTTGATGCGCCTGATGCGGCAGATGCGGCAGATGCGGCAGATTCGAATGATGCCATAATTATTATACTTCTATATACAGTTATATATAAAATAACAATATCCGTCAATTGAATTCGCCTACGCAAGTCGTTCCGCTTTGCTCCGGGAACAGCACACAGAACGACGGAATCGTAGATGTATACGTTCTTCACAAAATTGATTATAAGTTATTCACAATACATATGCCACCAAATCAATCCACAAATATATAAATATATCATCAATAAATCCATAAACCCAAACCCACATAAAACCCAATAAAATGTCTTCCTTCACCGAAACCATTGCCAATCTTATACCCGCATCGTTTCAATACGATTCCCTCTACATTTCCATCGGTGGAAAAATAAACGACGATTCCGTTCGATTCTCAAAACCTGCCATTCTCGCTGACTACAATTTCCAAAGCAACGCACAATACCAAATGGTGCCGGCATTTATTCGGTTTCCTCGCATCCGGTCATCTCGTTCTCTCGTGATTGTCATTGACGATTTCACCGACCCCGACCTACGACTCGTGAATCAAACCGTCATGGACCAAATACAGCAAAAACATGCCCATATCCAAATAGTGATATACGATACAAAACTCGCAATCGAAACCATTGACGATTTTGCTAAATCTCTCGTTCAATGGATAATCGACCAGAACCTTGCTCCCGAAAAATGTATGATTGCCAACTATTTACGGTTTCGTGGAACGCATTCGGTCATTGATTCTCAACTCGAATTCAAACTACCGAGAGTCATTCAAAATGCCCTAAATGCCTATACAATAATACCCTTTGAAGATAAATCTTCGCAGTCGATTCCTCGAAAGCCTACGCCCAGTGAAACCATAGACAATGAAAAACCTCATCATAAACTCCTAAACCCCGTTGCCAAAACCAAACCGATTGCCCCGTATTCCGGCATACTCTACCAATGGTTTGGATACCAATATTATACCTACAACATTGTATTTTCCTATAAAGAATACAATGCATATATGCTCAAACATCTAACTGTCATGAATATCCTACACGAATGTTGCGACATGACGACTCTCGTGAGTGGGAATGTCTCAAATATGTTTCTCTTTGAGAAATCGAGAGAACCCAAATCTGTCGAACTCTTGCTCACATTCCTACAACATTCTGTCGATATCACTTCTTATTCGAAACAACCGACCGCCATTTGTTCTCGACTGAACGAATTTGTGCCGGAATACGTCCAACAATACGTCCCGAAATATGTCCGTTGATATTTTCTAAAAACTCCTTATAAAAAAATAAAATATAAAATATAAAATAATCAACTGGTTATAACCCTTTCGAGGTAGTAATAATCCTTTGAAAAAACGCAATCACTTGTGCCGAATCTCCCCCTAAAACTCCATCATCGGGAATATCTGTATCGTTCCCACAATTCCACGACAAAATGGCGGGAATTCCATTGACTCTCCTTTTTTTCTTCAAATACGAATACAGTTCAATCGATTCGTCGATATCCAATACGACTTTCTGGACATTTGAGGGCATAGCCGCAAACCCTTGTTCGACTTCTCGTTGAATGCGTTTGCACGGACCACACCATTCTGCACCCATTTTCAATACGACTATACCCGGATTGTTTCGTAAAATGGTCTGGAAATCAGCAAGAGAAGCAACACTCGTGATAATCGGTAAAGCAGTAGTCACGGATTGATTTATTGTGGTCATTTTTTGTATAGGTCTCTACAAATGTATTTATATTCGTTTTCTTATCAATGAATTTTAATGCGGGGTTTTGCATTTTTCGAAGAATGGGAATGCGTTTTTTTGGATGGACGTTTGTGGTTTGTCTTTTTCGATTTATGTTTTCCGCCTTGTGGTCCTATAGACGACGATGCCGGCATTGTCGAGGGTGCGGGAGGTCCTCCCATATTCGGCATTCCAGGAATACTATTTGCTCCCGACGGATTTGCCGATGGAAAACTGGGTAGAGGACCGAGAGACGGCAATTGGTCGGAATAAACCGTAGCATACGTGATTGCGCCAGTCGTCACTAAAATCATAGCATACATAAATACGGGAAATCCATATAGTTGAACATTTACAATATCAATCATTTTTGTAGTAGAGTATTGTATATGTTGTGACGAAATATATATATCGGAGATATTTTTGCTAGAACGTCAAAGTTTTTGTCAAAGGTTATTTATTGTCACCATAAAAATGATATAAACACGAAACGATATGTTTTGTTATAATTCCATACTCTCGTATAATCTAGTTCGGTTTGTTTTATTGTTCGGTTTTCACCTAAACTACTCTCCAATTCAATCTCATTTGTATTCCAAGAAAAATGTCTGTTTACTCCGACGAAGGCGAAACATATATCGACGATTCTATCCCTGGGTCCGATTCCCCAGAATACCACGAATATAATAATTATTACGATGAAACATCCGACAAAAGCATCGACAACTCGTTTCGACGACAGAAACATGGCGCTAAATTAGCGGCCAAGTTTGAGGACAAAGGGTTTAATCGTATTAGTCGGTCATTGAAGGGTAAAAACCAAAACGTATTCGTAGAATATTACGAAACGTCATCTAATCCACACGTATATATTCGTGACGCTATTTCTGGTGCTGTGAGAGTGCCATATCGAACCGGCACTATTGACGAAGACTTGTTTTTTTCAGTCCGTTTAGCAACCGGTGAAGGTCGCACACGTGGTGGGTCAAACTTGTTTTATGATAGTCCAGAACAATATGAACGTCATTTCCAAGTCGAACTTTCCAGAGAACTGAAAGACAAATGGCGAGTTAGAGCAATGAACGCACAAACACGATATTCTGCAAAAGTTGCCGAAGCGTCGACTCCCAAAACGATTGTTATCAAATAGGGGGGAACTGTGAGAACGCCTTAAGCTACGCAAAAGCGAGGCACGAACGTAGGTGTTCGAGGAATCGACTGCGAAGCAGGCGTGTCTGGATGGCGTCTTAAAACGCCATCCAGACGAACCGGAGATGGTTTACCATCGAAGGTTATTATGTCCCACCCCCCTCCTTGTAGTATTTATGTGACAACGCCGGAGCAAGGAGGAACGACTTGCGTAGGTGTTTGGATAATAGTCAAATATAACGTTCTCATAAAATAATAATAATACAAAATTCAAGATATATATGTTAAAAAATATATCTCGAATAAATAAATTTGTATGCCGTTGCGATAACGACTTAGCTACGTTCTAACGAAGTTGAAAGCGTAGATGTTCGAGGATTCGACTGCTCTGCGGTCGTGTCTGGATGGCGTCTCGAGACGCCATCTGGATGATCCGGAGATGGTTTACCATCCTAGGTTATTGCGATTTCGGCAAATAAATCGTCGTGAATAACCCCCCATAATTCAATCGGTTTATGATGTTTCAACTTTTGTGAAAAACAAATACACGGTATTTCACGGTAAGATTCGACAGTTTCGTCATCATCTTCATCCATATTTTCCACGAAATTTTGTGGGTAATCGTTTATCCATTTATGATGTGATTTGAATTTTTTCGAAAATAAGAATTTGGGATTGTATATAAAGACAACAAACCGTTTATATTTCGGCAAACCGTTGTCAAAATGTGAAATACTATTATTAGATGGAATAGGTTTATCGGTAAATAAAAACCGTTCGGCAAACAAATCCGAATGGGCAAACGGTAGAATCGGGGCAATAATATTCGATGGTTTGGATTTTCGCGTGGTTGTATAGGTTGCCGTTTTATAATCTGGCATCTCGACATTCTCGTATAATTCATCTATATCGTCTGCATCTATATGCCGTTTTTCGGTAATTGTCGGTACTACATTATACATTGCACGAGGAAACGAGAGGGATGTGCCTTCGTGAGTGATATTCCATAACATAGGATTTTTCGTGAATAAATCCACGATGGATTGGTCGACCGGTATATGAAAAACCGATTGTTTACGGACAATTTCGTCAACAACTGCCCATACAGCAGGATGTGTTTCGTAATGTGTTGGGGATGTCTGGAAAGATTGTTCAATGGCACTCATATTAAAAAAAACATATACTGTATCTTCATGACGAATCATTCCATGATACCCGAAATCAATGGCATTGTGATTGTCTTTTTTCGTTTTTCGAGAGTGTTTGATTTGTTCCATCGAAAATAGATTCAATATATGTTCAATGCACGCTTCTTTAAATGGGTCGACATCTTCGTCTTGGTCGTCCATCATACGATAATCGTCTAATTGATAGATGAATGTTGGAAACACGAAATGATTGTCGTTTTTCTTATCCATATAATACGACAAGTATTCCAACTCTAATGCGCGGTCATTTGTCTTCATTTGATGTCGTAAATCATCGTTGTCTATATTGGTTATTATCCTATGTTTGTTTTTGCGAAAAAGACAAATCGAGACATTTATATCACTTGATTGGTTATCCCCTAAATTCGATTCTAAGTTTGTGGATAAAAGTGTGAGAACGCCGTAGCGAGGCGTAAGCGAAGCGTTAGCTACGCAACGCGTAGGTGTTCGAGGAATCGACTGCGCTTTAGCTACCGCAAAAGGCGTGTCTGGATGGCGTTTTAAGACGCCATCCGGACGAACCGGAGATGGTTTACCATCAAAGGTTATTGAATTCGCAGGGGAACATAATGGACGATTCTGTGGTATTCCCGGAAAAACGACGTTAGGAGTTTTAGCTTCGCAAAAGGCGAATTCTTCGGGATTTCTCTCTATGTCTCTATTTATATCGGTTAAAAATGTATATTTCTGGGTTATATTATAAGGGTGGTCGAACCCGTTTATATGTAATTGGTTGTTTTCTTCGTTTTGCATTTCTGGCAAATCCTCGAATGTATCCAACTTCGTGTCCGGCATTCTTCGCAATTGTTTTATGAATTGATAAACGTTCATATGAAACAACTCTATCTATATTATGATATATTAAAGTATATTCATAAATTATATATTTTACTACGTTTCATTTATTATTATTATGAATCCTTTTTATTTTTTTGGGTTATAAATACGAAACCTTGGGTTGGTTCTTTTATTATAAGAGATGAATCGCTTGATGCGTTTATACCCTTTTCCGCTTCCTCTTGACTGTTATAACTAGCAGACACATTTAATCCTTCTTGGTTTGGATTGTCTATTATCCATACATTATCGTCCTGACGATAGCTTGATTTTTTTACCATATCGGCATATTCCTTTCTTATTTCGTCTGGTAACTTAGGGTATTTAAATGTGCTAGTAGTAGTTATTGTCTTTTCTTTGTTAATATATTTGATTAACTCATAATGGATATTATTGGTATAATTTACTATAATGTAAACCACAAATTTTGAATCCGGAACATAATGAGTTGTTGCAATAATTCCAACTGGTAAACTATTTGACAATGCAATCGTTTGAAACCATAATAATTCTTGTAAAATACTAATACTTGCTTCTTCGGCAAAATAAGTGTTGCTTAAAATGCGTGAAACATTTGGTCGAATACCTTTTAAAAATGATACTTGTCGGTCAAACTCTTTAAATGATTCCTTAATATCGTTTAATCCAGCATTTGGGGTATTTGCTGTAATAAATTTGCCGGTCAATATACCGTCTACATATTTATTGACAAACCCGTTCGAAAAATAATATAACACTAATAACGAACGCATATTAGCAACTGTTATATCGCCTTTTATTAGATAATCAAACTTGTGAACGGTATTCGATGGAATTATTGCAGCAATTCGGTCAATATTGAGTTTGCTAGTATCATTTAATAGTTTATATTTATCTGGTGAAATCTCATTAATTTTAGTGTCAATAAATTCTTGTATTTTGATATTTAAGAAATCAAAAAATCCTGGGTTTTTAGTATTAAATTCGTTTAATGCTTGTGCGATTGACAAAAAGTAGCAATCTCCATTACCGCCGTTTGGAACAACTTGGTAATTTGCTTTATTCTTAGTAGATCCCCACCATACTTTACCTGGTGTATATGGAATTTCAGGAACTTCACTCCCGTAAGCAGAAGAATCTTTTTTCGATAAAGGTGATTTGGAACGTAACATTTTGCCGGTTTCTGCGCTTACTGCTTGATATTGAATACCGGGTTTTGATTTATCCGTGTTTGTAATGAGATTACGTTCTTCATTCACGATGTCAAACGGTGCCCACGCCGACGAAAACAATGCATTCAGTTCGCTATTTGCCCTTTCATACTTATCCATACTATTTACGACTGTAGTATATTTCAAAAGCATTTTATTTTTTTCGTCTGGGTCAGTAATTGTATCAAATGTGGCTTTCCACTCTTCTATCGATGCGTGATGTGCCAAATTCTTTTCTAAATAAGTAGTTATTTGGTCGAACGACATATCTTTACCCTTTGTCAGTTCGTATAGTTGGGTTAAATACAGATTGATCATTGCTAATGCAGATGGGAAATCGATGACATCGAAGAAATACAAAAAGGTATTTAATAAATCGGGATGAGGATGATTTCTCTCGATATCACGTATTTTGTTTATGACGAATTTCAACAATATTTTATTGGGTATTTCGTTATTTTGTTCGATATTCTTTTTTGCCGGTTCATCTTTAGTAGGTGTTGGTGAAGTTTCGGTCGCCGAAGCACTCGCGACTGATGAAGAAGTGTCACCAAACACATTGGTTTTTTCGGTAATAATGTCGGGTTTAATTAATTTAGAATATACCGACATCAACACCGGAAGACTCTTGACATCTTCGAATTTCATTTCACTAATACCCTCGTATTTTTTCGATTCTTTGTCTTTTGAATCTTTTACAGTTGTTGAATCTTTTACAGTTGTTGAATCTTTTACAGTTGTTGAATCTGTTGAGATGCCATGGGTTTTTGCAAATGCAATAATTCCGTTTTGAAGGTATTCTTCGCTAAATCCGTTAAATTTATCACCACCCTTCATTCTCCTACGACGACGAACCATCTTCATATTATCCTCCAAGTCCTTCGTTCGTTTCTCACTATGAACTTGTCGCAATACGGTGGTGCGTTTTCGGTATCGTTTGATGGTTTTCGTGCGTAATTTTCGATGTTTTTTACGAGAATACGAGAGATGGATTTTGGGCAGTTTACCATTGAAGGATAATGCACGTTTGTATTTCCGTTTACGCAGGCGATTGCGTGGAGTCATCACACGCTTTGCACGTTTGTTTGTTCGACATGTCGCATTATGTTTTTGTGTATGATACATAATACAATATTATTACTTATTATATTATATTGTGATTTGTCATTTGTGAGAACTCCGGAGCATCGACGAAGGAGATGCGTAGGTGAATTGCCGGCGAGATAAAATTATTCATTGAAATATTCGTCTCGGTAGTCCTCCATTGTTTTGTCGGTAATGTTTCCGTGCAAAAATAAATCGAGTATTTTACCGAGAGGCATTTTTGGACTAGTGGGTGTATGTTTTCCAGTCAGTAACGTTACAATAAAAAACAGAGAGTACATGCCACATTCCGTATTCCCTTTTTGATGGTCATGACTCCCGTTTGTATATTCTTTGAAATGAAACCGTAATTCCTTTGCTTGTGTTTGAACCCTCGCAATAAGGGTCTTCACTTCGGGAGGCATCTCTCCGCCAGCACTATCGAAATAAAACAAAAACCGGCGTTTAATATCAATAAACAATGAAACCCAATGTGACCCACTTTCGTCATGTTTGTCTAAATTAAAAATAATCCCGATTTTGGTTTTCTTCTCCCGTATTTTCTCTTTTACTGAAAAATGGCATAAATCATTCCACACGCATTTTTTGCCCCCAGCACCTTCCGGCGATTTACGTTCGTTCCCGATATTGTATGCATTCCCCTCTCCGCCTAAACGTGTATCGAAATCGATGGGTGTAGGTCCAATAAATTCGAAATTCTTATATACCAATTCGTATTGTTCCAAGACGTTTAAAATATCATAATTCGACAACCATTCCGTTGGATTGCGTTTCCATTCATAAGGTTGGTCCGGTGCAAACATATACCGGTCAACCATTTTGCGTAATTTAGAGTCACGTATTTGATTCAACCAACAATCTTCTTTGTCACAATGCGATAAACGTCTATCGAGTTCTTTCCATATTTTAACGGGGTCTTTTGTCAAAATACGGTCTTTTGCTGTATGACTCTTGTTATATTCGACTTTGATATGTTCTAAAATAGCGGGAGTATAACAAGTGTCGTGCAAATACGAGGGTTTTATATGAGCACTATGCGGACTGCACGTCATTTTCTGTTTGATATGTCGTGCATGTTTCACGGTTTTATTTGCCGTTTTATGTCGAATAACCTTCGATGGTAAACCATCTCCGGTTCGTCCGGATGGCGTCTTAACACGCCATCCAGACACGCCTTTTGCGGTAGCTAAATCGCGGTCGATTCCTCGAACATCTACGCTCGTGCCTCGCTCCGGCGTTCTCACAGTTCGTTGTTTTTTAGTATGTCCATTATGTTTCGTTGTTATCCCGAAACTATTATTCAAGAATTCCATAATTGTATAAAAATATAACGGTAATTCAGTGTTCTTATATTATTACCGCAAAATAACATTCTCCTAGATGATAAACCATCGTAGGAAAATTTACTACGCAAATCCTTTGTCGCTAGTCCGTAAATTTGCCTACCTCTACGAGTCCGGCGTTCTCACATATACTACAAATTATTTGTGTTTTACTACGTTTTTGCCCCAAAACGAGTTGCCTTGACGGAATTGATTCGCAAACGGTGCGGTAAATAATCCACTGGAAGAGATGTTCGTTTCAGGTGGTTCGTCGAGTTCATCTACTTCGTTTTCTATTAATGTATCAAATAAAGTGTCTGGTTCATCGTCGTGAAACCCAAACGAATGAATTTCTTGCTCGTTGGACTCGAAAAAATACGTCGTCTTTTTTATAAAAGCGTCAAATATGTCGTGTATTTCGGTATTTCCTAAATGTGCAGAATTTCCAGAAACTGAATAATCATTTAGCAAATTATGTATAAGCATACCGATTTGTTTTTTGTATTTACAAAACCGCATAAAATTATTGTGTTTCTCTTCGTATTCTGCCGTATTGTGTTTTTCTAAATATTTACGGTATTGGCGTTTGTTTACCAATAATTCGAGAGTCATTTTATCGATTTGTTTTTGTTTTGCAGTGAGTTCTTCATTCGGGACATGTATGGATTCTTCTCTCGAAACATTGTTTTCGTTGATGACCGACAGAAAAATATTTTCGGATTCGGGTTTTACTTCCATTTGGATTAAATTGATATTATATTCTACGATGGTAAACCATCGAAGGTTATTGTGAGAACGCCGTAGCGAGGCACGAGCGTAGGTGTTCGAGGAATAACCGGAGATGGTTTACCATCGAAGGTTATTGTAGTATTCCCGGAGCATCGACAAAGGAGATGCGTAGGTGAATTATAATGTATGAATATTTTTATCGTATGCAAATGTATACGAACTATCTAAACAAATGTCCAATTTAGGCGGAGGAATTAAAGGAGTATCACCACACCAAACACTCACTAGTAAAAAAGACAGCGAACACGCCACCGTTCGTTCGATTTTGCGTAATGCATGGAATGGACAATATGCAACGAATAAATACGGTAATTCGAAACGAGTGATTACTCCTTTTCGAGCAGTAAATAATTCGGGCGATTTTTTAGCAAGACAAAACTATTCATGCGGAGGTCCGAACCCAACCAACAAAGACAAACCCGGAAGAGGGTCGTCAATTGGTAGTATTGTCACTCAATGCGACAATACGGGAGTTCCCGCCTCATCGTGCAATGTTCGATTTGTTGCCGATTCGTCGGATTATGTTACGTTTAAGAAACAGCAAGCAATGAATAAAACATATAACGATGCCGGTTTTGGAGGAGACCAAAATCATGCATCGTTTGTTCCATTAATGGCAGTTCGCAGACGATAATTGTAGTATTCCCGAAGAAACGAGGAACGAGTTTCGTGGGTGAATCGAGGAATAACCGGAGATGGTTTACCATCGAAGGTTATTGTAGTATTCCCGGAGAAACGAGGAACGAGTTTCGTAGGTGAATTGTGAGAACGCCGTAGCGAGGCACGAGCGTAGGTGTTCGAGGAATAACCGGAGATGGTTTACCATCGAAGGTTATTG
>Ga0209188_1000135_pt1 | contig 84681 bp, 106 predicted proteins | sample C_130625_EF_Meta_FD_187307 | JGI IMG/M metagenome (GOLD analysis project Ga0209188, IMG submission 187307) | Freshwater microbial communities from Lake Croche, Canada to study carbon cycling - C_130625_EF_MetaG (SPAdes) (version 2) | ecosystem: Environmental > Aquatic > Freshwater > Lake...
TTTGTTTTTATCTTTAACAGTTTCTTTAATTACTTTAAATGCTTCTTCGGTGTATCTATCGTCATCATCGGCAAACATAATAAAATCACCTTCTAATGAGTTAATATTTTCATTAATTAATGGATGCCCGTATTTCCACTTTTGTTCCCCTTGATTTAATATGTGATTAATTTTGAATTTAAACTCATATCTTGATAATACTTCTGAGACAAATTCGTGATTAATATCAGATATTATTGTAAAAATATCTGTTGGGTCTAATTGGTCTTTGAACGACTCAATCAATCTTGGTAGGGTTTCTCTACCAATAGAAGTACAAACAATATTGAGACTAAACATAACACTTCTCCTTTACATATTTTGTCTCGTCATAAATGTTTAAAATGTCTAAAAACGCCTTTTGTAAATCTAACCAATCACCAAACTCAAATGCGTAACATTCATCTAAATGTCTACCTGTAAGGACTGTAAGAACCTCTTGTTCACTAATAAGTTGATTATGTGTTTCTAAATAACTTGTAAAAATGTTTAAATATCCGTCTAAAACATGTCTAACTTTTTCTGACGTTCCACCAAATAGACATCCAGGAACAACTTTTAATTCAACACCAAATAGGTTATTAAATTTTGCAACCGTTTCATAATTCATAACAATTGAGTTACCTTTTAAATGTATAAACCCATGTTGGTTTATCTTATCAACCACCTTATCCAAAAAGTTTTTTGAGTTAATTAACGGAGCCATATAATCTCTCCATCCATCGTGGCATGAAGTTCCAATCAATCCGGCATCAATCCAAAAGATATTATCACAATCGTGTGACTCATCAATTAAGAATTTAAGTTTATTTAATACAACTTCTAAATAATTGTTAACACAATAAATTCTATCGTAATTAATTCCACCCGACAATTCTTGTGTTCTAATTTTATCAATCAACTCACAAGTGTTAGAAGTATTTAATTCTTTAAATTTGAACTCAACATTTGGAAAATTAAATTCATTTTTTAAATTAAATTTATCATATGAATTTTGGTCTGTATAAATTACATATTGATATTCAGGATAAATTATATTTTTAATCGTTGCAACCAATAGTGGAAAATTTTTATATCTTTCACTGTTAATTCCTTCAACATATTTTAATTCGTAAATTGCTGAGATTACTTTAGTACCATTTGTCATGTTCGGCGTAAATAATGTTTAAAGATTTATTTGAATTATTTCCAAGCTCTATCCCATTATAAAGTGCTGAAAAACACATTTCGTCGATATTACCTGCGGGTATATTTCGTAACCCGTCATTTTTTTTATGTTCAATACATTTATCCCATGTATCCAAAAATTGAATAAATTTATCTTTTTCAATATCCAAATACTGAATACAATCCTCAGTCATAATACCCAATTTTTCCTTGTCAGTTACAAAATCAAAAACATTTTCATAATGTAATAATCGTCTACCTAACTCACTATTAGATTGGATTTGTTCTAAAAAATTATAGGTAACAGGCCCTGAAACTGAATTTTCAATAAATGAATTTAATATATTTTCCTCGTTAAATAATGAAGGGTTAACCCTCATATCAGCATCTACCAATATAACTTTGGTAAATCCTAACCTAACCGAAGCTCTAACCGCATATCGTTTAACTGAAAAATCAAAATCATAATAGTTTTTTTGATAATCAAGATAATGTGAGTTAAATTCATTAACATTAAATGTTTTTACAAAATCTTTCTTTGTTATCATCTTCTCATTATCAGTTAAAACAACCAATGAAGGTTGATAAGGTAATAATGATATATCATCAATAAATCGGTTTACTTGTCCGTAGTAACGTTCACCGAAACAAAATGTTGCAAATGTAAAACTCATAATTATAAATTTCCTGTTATTCTCTCACACCAATCTTTTGACTCCGAATGTGGCCAAACCACCCAATATTTTGGTTTTGAATCTGTTAAGAACTCTCTCCAAACTTTACAATATTTATCAGGGTCATTCATCATCATTTGAATTTCATTTTTATCAGCATCTTGTCTGTAAATGGTTTCATCTTTTTCATTATGAAACGCAACAACCCAAAAGTCGTAATCTTTTTCAGGAACTTGTGTAAAACCAATATCAATACAGTGTTTAAAAACAGATGTAAATGATTTTAACCATTCCTCCTCTGAGTTGAAGTCATATGGATTGGGTGGATAACCTTTATCTAATGTATATTGTTGAACGGCTCTTTTTGAAAATAAAAGTCCTGAGTACTTTTCATAATCTTTTAAACTTCTAACCTTACCAAAACCATACTTACCGTGATTCATATTTTCTTCGTCATCCATACTAAATAAAGAACGATTTTTTTTATGAGCAAAATTATTTTTATCTACCCACTGTGAGTCATCATCCCACTGTTTGACACGTCCCTTTCTTGTGTATTCATGCCAAATCAAAACTTTATGAGGATGAAATAAATCATACCCATGAGTATAAGCTCTTGCAGCAATTGATATTTCCTCACCATGAAAATAAAACTCAGGGTCGTGTTGAACTTCTTTAGCAAATTTTCCTAATGTAAAACAAAAGTGTGCGGAATAAAATCTTGCCGTTACAGGTTCAGTTAAATTCTGCCATCCTGGAATTGTTTCAGGTAAAAAGAAAACAGCCCCTTCGGGAATAAATCTATCAAACGCCATTCTCCATGGCTCCTGTGTTCTACTATTTGGGTCATTATCAGGGTCAAAAGATGATACATATCCTGTCAATAATGGTTTCTTATAACCCTTATTCTGTAAGTCCTTAACCATCTTAATCATCTCAACATCCCAATTGGGGGCAAACCTCATGTGTGAGTCAATTTGAAGGGTATACGATTCTTTGTCGTATACCTGTTGAATTTGATTGCGAGCCCAACAAGCACCTTTTGACTCATTGTATGGGATATCTAAAACTCTAAATCTTTCATCACCTGAATATTCAGATAAGTCATCAAACTTATCATCAGGGTGATATTGCCGAGCAATACCAAAAACCAAATTGTTTGGTTTTTTAGCATTTTCTAAAGCGGATTTAATTGTTGGAATTAATTGGGGGTCTCTATATGACGCGATTTGAATGAAAATTTTCATAATCAAATCTTAATTGAAAATTAAAAAATATAAATTATTTTTTCTTTATTTTCACGTATTTGTACCACAATCTTTCGTGGACAAAATAAATAACGGGTTTTAATGTTAACTCACCGATACCTAATAAAGAAGACATTTCTAAAGATACTCCACAAGAAAGAGCAACTAATACAGTTGTTAACGTTCCGAGTAAACGGTAAGAAATTGTTTTTAAGATATGACGAAGAAGAACTGTTTCTTCTTTTACAGTTGTAACATAAGCAACATTATCTTTGACAACACAGTGACCTTCACAACTGATGTGCCATTTATATTCACCTAACTCGGGCATCCAATCTTTTGTCGTTGATGTATGACCATCGATAACAATCTCAGATACCAATATTTCATTACCATTTTCAATTAATCTCCATCTGTCTTCATCGGATGTTGATTTTACATTGAATCTAATTTGAAACTTTTTAATTTTGTCTTTCATAATTTCCCTTGAGCTCTTAATTCTTCTCTAATTTTAGTTGCGGAAATATCATGTATTTCTTGTGGTGGAACTCTTTCGATTATATTGTAACCAACACCTCTACCAAACTCAATAGAACAAATATCAGGAATAATCATAACTTTAACTTTATCTCCCATATCGGAGTAGTGATTTTCGATATTTGTTTTTACTTCTTCAGCACTATATGGATTTTTTTCGTCAGGTTGAATGTCTCTAATACAAATTAAAACATTTTTACCTTCATCCATTACTTGTTGAAACAACGATTGATGTCCTTTGTGTAAAGGTTGCCATCTACCTACAAACATAGCATATTGTCCGTCTTTTGCAGGTAGAGATGATTCTACGTGAATTTTTTTATCCCAGTTACTCATTTTCTATTAAAAGGTATTAAATTAAGACATTCGTCTATTGTTTTATTTGTTGTGTCAATATTAATAAAGTTTTCCGTTGGAACTTCATATTCTTTAACAAAATTTTGCTCTCTACCTCTAATTTCACTTGTATGAACATAAAGTTCACATACTTCATTAGTTTCTTTAAGTGAATCTCTCATACTTTTGTATGGTGCAACTACCGAAATAACTACAGTAAATCCTTTATGGTCTAAAAAACGAGCCAAATCTAATACAGATTGGATGTTCTTTACTCTACCCTCAGCGGAGTAATCGAAGTTTTGAAATAGTTCTCTTAAACCATCTCCGTCAACATTAATACAAGTATCCGAGCACTTCTCAATAAGTGCGTTTGCTAATGTTGTTTTTCCAGCCCCTGGCTGACCTGTAAACCAATAAATCATATGTTCTTTTGATAATTAAAAATTTCGTAAAACCACTGGTAATTATTATAAATCCAATCACTCACATCTTGTCCTAAAACTTTATTTGCCGATGATGGAGTAAGTTCCAAGCTCTTTCTAATAGTATGGTCACCAAACATACCATAAATCTCGTCATCTTCTTTGGTAACTTGTTCAATATTATCAAAATCGTGTTCAAAAAAGGGAATTTCTAAATAATTGTAAATCTTTAACATTGTTGCCTCAGGATACAAACATAAATCTTCATATCTAATAAACAACATTTTTTCATTAATTCCTTGTCTAAAAACTTCACCCAATCGTTCAATTGCCATACCCACAGGTTGTGAGTTAGCCCAAACATCAACTCTCTTTGGTGTTGTTGTCCCTTTAAGTTCCGCATGATTGACGATACCCATATCTTTATACTGACTTTTACGAAAGTTCTTTTCCATAGAACAGAAAATATCACGTAAATCTCTTACCATACAAATAATTTTTGGTTCAGGGAATACTTCATTTAAAAAACCGTAATGAACTCCCCATCCTCTACTTTTATCAACAACATATTTTTTATCTGTAATTGCGGTGAAGAAACCTTCAACACCTTTTTTACAAAAAGATAAGTAACCTTGTTTCATTAGTTCGGTGTCCTGTGCTTTAAATTCAGGTGATGACGAATAATTTGCTCTCGCTCCATAGATTAATTCTAATACCCCACTTGTTGGTGTTGCGTAGACATCGGGATTTTGAGCTAAAATGTTTTGTAACATTGTGCTACCAGCTCTTGGTAGTGAACTTTGAAAGAATAATTTCTCCATTATATAATTGTTTTAATAAATTTCCAATAGTCGGGACCTCCATATGATGTGCAGATTTCCTCGCCGATTTCAATATCACGATTTGACACGAAATAGTAAAGAGCTGAGTTAGAATCGCAAGTCCAAAAAGCATTATTATTTTCACTATGATTGTAGATACAACCATAACCTAAAGGAATTGCGAAATGTGTTGGATTTTGACCACAGGGATAAGAAAATCTATATTTTAAAAGAACATCATTTAAATCACCCAAATCTGTCCTGAAAAAAATTACATAACAGGTTTCAATGATTTCATCTTTATTAATTTTTTCTTTAGCAAAAACACCCAATCCATGAATGTGAGATGCTTTTATTTCTATCTTTTGTGGGATAGGTATATTCATATTAATCTTCTAAAGATTGTAATACATCCTCAACACTAAAAATTTCTTCTTCTGAGTTATATGGGAATTCCATTGGTTCCCCTAAAATGTTAAACTGATTTAAATAAGATAATTTAAGTTCAGGTTTCTTTGTAAATTTGTTGTGAACAATATTTTTGTTAAGTCCATAACCAAATACTTTTGGTGAGTTTGCAACCCACAATACTGTTGAGGACATTCCTAATGCTGATGCGGTATGTTGCGCAAAACTGTCCATGAATAATCTTTTTGAACTCATTGCGATAACTATTGATATCGCTCTAAAACTATCTGTCAACTGAACGGTATCTCTTAATGCCGGTTGGTCATCTCTTCTAATATGGAAGATGGTGTAAGCATATTTTAATTTATCAACAACTTGTTGTGCGATATTATGAGGAATATCTCTTGCCCAAGAATACTTCATATTTTGTTCAATACCACCATTGGTTTGAATTACCATAATTGGTTTGTCAGTAGTGTATTTTTTAGAATAAAATTGTTGTTCTCTTTCGGTGATGAAAATGTTTGTTTTTTCACCGTTGTATTCCAAATCAAACAACTTACACCAAGTTTGGATTACGTGTTCTTCACTTTTAAGATGTTCTGTATCAAGATACGGGTCGTGAGCGAATATTTTAAAGTCACCATTTTCAATATAGTCTGAGTAGAAATATTTGTGTTCACCAAAGGCATATGCTCTGTCAACAAATGGGTTGTTTAAGAATACATCAGGATAACCTGATACAACGATTAATTTTGATTCTGGGTATTTCTTTTTTAGGATTTCACAGATAGCGGTTCCCATCACACATTTACCAATACCTCCATTTATTTGAAAAATAATATTCATAATTAATTTTTTAAAAAAAATAAAATAAAAATATTATAAGTAAATTAATCAGAGTTGAAATAAAAAAGTTTGGTCTAAACCTGAAAAATAAAAATAAAAATTATTTGAACAACAATTAGTCAATTGTGATGTTGTTGCGGAATATGGGAATGTTCCACCTGATGTTACATGATATCGTGGGTTCATTGAGTCAACATAATAATATAAATCAAATGTATATGCCGATAAATTTGTAGATGTAAAAGAAAGAGTTGTACCACTTTGAGTTCCAATAATGTCATCAATAATTACATCACTACAATCAGGACATCCGTAATCAAAAAGTAAAAACGGATTTTTTAAGATATCAAAATTGTGTATAACTTCAGGATAACTTAATGGTTCAGTATACATTCTAAATTGAGAAATCGCCCCGTCAAAAGAACCTCCAAATGTCGGTTCAATTAAAATATTTGTGGTTAATGCCGACAGTGATGTCCCCGATAATGTTTGATTTGGCATAACCTCAGGGTCTTGGATATAAGTTAAACCTGTTAAAGATGTTGGACATCCTGAAAAAGTTAAACTCTCTCTTAATCCTTGTGTTCCACCACCCCAAGAAATATTAAAAGGAACCCCTAATTGTTTTTCTTTTTCGGTATTTAACGCTCTTGGAATAACTTCTTCAAACCCATTAATAACATAAAATAATCTTCCGTTAACATAAATCTTTAAAACACCCAATCTGTCTTCTCTTTCAATTAACCATCTCTCATTAAGATTAACAATTTCCACTTGTTCTGCAGGAGCCGAACCCTCATGTGTAATTGGTGGTTGAATAAGTAATATACTATTATTTGACAAACTATCAACATACTCGGTATCACTAATCAACCCTAACCCACCTCTGTAATATAAATCACAAGTATCATAGTAAGTGTTTCGTTCCCATACACAGTCAATTAAAAACCAATGTTCTTTATTTAAATAAAGAGGGTTATCCGTTGAACAATAATTAAAAATTGTATTGGATGAACAATATTCTGTAATCGTATACCCTGTTTGATACGTAATACCTGTCGTTGCACAAGTACCCGTTGTTACACAACCTCCAGTAAAAGTTAAAACTTTAACACAAACTTTTGGATTGGCAGGGTCTCCTGATAATCTTAATGAAAACGAATTAGACATTGAGTCATACAACGGGTCTTTGTCGTTATTTGGAACATTTGTTGTTGCATTACATCCACAATCACAAGTTGTATTGTGTTGAGCAGTATAAACTAAAGGTTCATAAACTTCAACACATCTTGAATTAGTAACACCTGTATTTGAACATGCACACGTTTGTAAACAACCTTCTAAAACACTTGTAACTCTTGTGTATCCACTATCAGAGTCAGGTGAACCTGAGGCGTGATGATAAAACTTATTTTCAGCTCTTGACCCAAAGTAAAAAAAAGTATTTTCATTTTTAGGATATGTTAAGTTTAATGTTGTTTGAGCAGATGTTGGTATGTATTGGTCTTTCTGTCTTGCTCTTAATAACATTTCAACAGTCCAACCTTCGTTTGTTCTATTTGGAAATGTTTCATAGTCATAACCAAATAACTTAAAAAATCCCTGATAAAACCCGCCATATAGTTGATTATATACACCAATAGTATTACCTGTTTTTGTTACAATATTATAAACCGTTTCTTTTGTATTTCCTGAAAATCTTTCATTAGGTGGATTGGTATATCCTGTAATATTAATTAATTTTTGTCTTCTATCGTAATAATACCTATTCCATTTACTACTACCTGTAAACAAACCCATAGTATAATTAATTGTCTCACCAGTCATTTGTGGTACCAAACCGTTATCTACGCCTGTTAAACCAATATCACATAACGTTGAAGCGGTTAAACAATTTAAATCTTGATTGAGTGGATTATAATAATTTAATGAAACTAAAGTATTACCTGATAAAAAATTACCATAGTTAATTGATAGTCTTTGTGATGATAAAGGATTATTTAAATCAAAATAAATAGGTAATCTATCACCATCATTATAACCAATAAGATTTGTTGAAAATACAACCTCTTCGTTATAATCCCTTTCGTCAGACGCAAGAGAAATATCAAAAATCTTACGAACAGGTTTAATGTACCACTTATTAAAATTATATTGATTTATATTCTGTTGTGCCATTCTATTGATAAATAGTTAAATCAAAGTATTTATATGTAAAATACCAAATGGAATTTAATAAAGAATACTTTAGTTCACCATATTACTTCTATATCAAAGAGGGTAAAGATAGTATTTCCGTTTATTTTAGTGTTTCAAATACTTTAACTGAAGCTAGAAAAAAAGACGAAATTGTAAAATTTGATAAAAAAGACAAAGAAGAAGTTAAAAAAACAATTTCAAAAATTCAAAAAGAAAAAAAATTAAAAAATAATTCCGACGTTAAAAAAACTTTAAATAAGAAAAAAGACGAGTTAGAAGAACTAGTTGACTACGATGGTTCTTTTTTAAGTTCCAAAATTCCAATCTACAATCCATACCTTTCACCAAAGGGTACAATGGACCAAGAGGTTGTTGCAACAAGACAAACAAACAATCCTATAACTCGTGGATATCGTGTATATTGGGGTGAGGGTGAAGAAGAAACAGACGAGGTAATTAATGAAACTGATTTTTCAGATGCATTTGGTTATGAAGAAACAAAAGACAAAAATGGGCCTGAAACATTTAAAACATTTGTAAAAGAATTAGGTTTAGATAAAGAGGAAGCCGCCGATAGAACAAGACAACAAGGTAAAGAACCTGACCCTAAAAAACATAAAATAAAATTACAAAATGTCCCTAAAAAAATAAAAAAACAAAAAGGGTTTATTGATAAAATGACAATCTCTGAGAAATCAGAACTTGAAAATATTAAAAAACAACAAGTTTTTGACATGGTTGAAGATATTGTTTTAGGTAAAAAAAGTTCAGACAAAGAAGTAGGTAAAAAGAAAAATACTCTTAGTAAGTTACTAATGAAGAATTTGGAAAATATAAAGAAAATTGCAGATAAAGAAGGTATTGAAATAAATGACTTGGTTAAAATATTGAAGAAATGAATAGTGATATGTACGGGAAACAATACCAAGTCCCACAAGATGTTTTGAGTTCATTAGAAAATCATAAAGATGAAACTACAATAAATAATATTTTCACCAAAGGTTATCTAACATATCAAAATATGAAAAAAATACTTCACGATATTGATAACAATAAGTTTGAGGGTAAAGATTTAAGTTCTTTAAAATCATTTATCACCCAAAATTTAGGTTCAGATAGAGGAAGTATTAATAGACAAAAAAGAGATGCAAGTGATTCAGGTATGCAAAACCAATATTTATCAACACATCAAAAGAGTGACCCAAGAAATATTACAAATAAACCACATTCAAAATTATATGAAAATAATAAAGAAGTGGTTGAGAATTTAAAAAGAATAAACGAAATAATGAGACAAATACTTTAAAATTATGGCAGCAGAAAAAGAACCAGTTGACACACAACAACCATCTAATAAATTATCTGAGATTTCAGACAGAATTAGAAAAGATTTAATTACCAGAAATAACTACGGTGGTGACAAAAACATCTACGGAGCAACAAACAAAGATGCTATCGGAGATGGTGACCTACAAGGTAAAGGTACAGGTAGTTTCTTAGACATCTATAACGGTGGTAACATCACCGATAATGTTGAGAGAAAAAGTGAAATTAAAATAAATGCATATCAACCAGAAAAACCTTATACGATTCCAACTGCGTAATGAAACTTTACAATATTTTAAAAAAAGTTATTGTTGAAGCAAGTACTGATGATATTACCTCCTCGATAAGAAATAAAAATTTGGTAACAATTTATTATGACGGGGATGATGATGGGAACTTTACAGGAAAAGGTTTAAGAGTTATTGAACCATTCTGTTACGGAACATCAAAAAAAGGTAATATGGTAATCAGAGCTTGGGACCGTGAAGGTGCCTCGTATACTGGCTCAAAAGGTGAACAACCTTTACCAGGATGGAGGTTATTTAGAGTTGATAGAATGGGAAGTTATTCTGTTAACCCTTTAGAAAATTTCACAGAACCAAGGCCACTCTACAATCCTGATGATAAGGGTATGGTAGGACTAAAAATATGTGCAAAATTTGAATTAGAAAACAATGGATAGTTTAATAGAAAAATTAATGGTGTCTAAAAAAATCATGGATAGACACAACGAAATGGATAAAGGAATCGCCCCAAAACCAAGTAGGTCTAATATGTCCGAATCGTATTCTCCATCAGAGTATAGTGAGGCTCCAATACCTGCAACTTACAACATACCTGAAGAATTTTTATCTTCAGCTCCACAGACACCTAAAGCTCCACCGGCAGTAATGACTGAAGATAGAATTAGAAATTCAAAATTACCCGATGCAATTAAACAATTAATGATGGAGCATCCAATACAACAACCACAATCATACGCCCCAACATTATCAAATGAGGTTATTGAAAAAGCCGCAAGATTAATGGGTAATAAGAAGGAAATTGTTGTTGAGAATAAAAAACAACAACCAAATTCAACATCTTATGGTATAAGTGCCTCTGACATCAAAAAAATTGTTAGAGAAACAGTTGAAGAAGTATTAAGTGAAAATGGATTAATGGTTGAATCAACTCAAAAATCTAATGAGGTTATGACTATTAAAGTTGGTAAACACATTTTTGAAGGTAAAATTTTAAAAATTAAAAAAGTTCAGTAACACATTTTAAATATCAAATTATTGTCCCCTTTATGGGGACTTTTTTTTTATTATAGTTGAATTATAGATGTGTTATTATTATCTTTTAGATTATGAAAGAAAAAATTAAAGTTTTAGTCATACCTTCTGACACAACGGGTGTTGGTAGATTTAGGTCAATTACTCCACACACTCATTTACAAGCAAAATATGGTGATGATTTTCATGTTGATATTGAGTTTAATCCAAATTTAAACGATTTAAATTTTTTTAAAAATTATCAAATTGTCCATTTCCACCGTTCATTAGGACAAGACATGGATTTATCCATTCAGGTAATCCCAATTTTAAATGCCATGGGTATTATAACAATTGCCGATATTGATGATTATTGGTTGCCAGGAAAAGAACATCCACTTCATCAATTAATTATCCAAGAAAAAATACACGAAAAGATTGTTAATAATTTAAAACTTGCGAAATACGTTACAACAACAACTGAAATATTTGCAGATGAAATTCGTAAGTTTAACAAGAATGTTGTAATTTTACCTAACGCAATTGACCATAAGGAAGGTCAGTTTAATGAACCAACCGAAGAATCTGATTTAGTTAGAGTTGGTTGGTTAGGTGGCTCATCTCACTTACATGATTTAATGTTACTTGATGGTATGGTTTCAAAACTATCTGATATTAAAGATAAATTACAATATGTAGTTTGTGGATTTGATACTCGTGGTATGATGACCGAAATTAATCAACAAACTGGTGAAAGAACACAAAGACCAATCAAACCACACGAAACAGTATGGTATGACTATGAGAAGATTTTCACAAATAACTATTCAATTATTTCACCTGAATATAAAAATCATTTGGAATTATTTGTTGAGACACCATTTGAAAATGAAAAGAACTTACCATATCGTAGAGTATGGACAAAACCTGTTACATCTTACGCACGTAACTACTCAAAATTTGACATATCTTTGGCACCGATTAAGCAACACATGTTTAACAAGGTAAAATCACAACTTAAAGTTATTGAGGCAGGTTTTTATAAAAAAGCATTAATTGCAACCAATTATGGTCCTTATACCATTGATTTAAAACACGCAATGAAAAATGGTGAGTTTACTGATGGAAACGCATTACTAGTTGAAGACGCAAGAAACCATAGTGATTGGGCGAAATATATTAAGAAATTAGTTCAAAACCCAAACATGAGAATTGATATGGGTGAAAGATTATATGAACACGTTTCACAACGATACAGTTTAGATGTGGTTACAAAAACAAGAGCAGAATTTTATAAATCAATAGTATGATAAAGCACCCATTACACAAAATCTTATTCATTGACATTGAAACTGTTGGAGTTTCAAGTAATTATGAAAATTTCAAAAAGGATTACCCTGAACTTCATTTCCAATTTATTAATTATTTAGATTGGTTTAAAAAAAGGTTTCCTGAAGATAGTGAATTAAGTTTAGACCAAATTTTTGTTAACCGTGCTGCGTTAGTTCCCGAATTTTCAAAGATTGTTTGTGTTTCAGTAGGATTTGTTGACCCAAAGGGTGATGTTAAGAAACAAAGTTTTTTTAACTCAGATGAAAAAGCGTTACTTAAAGACGCTAACACATTATTAAATCGTGTAGATAAATTAGGATTTATTCTTTGTGGGCATAACCTTAAGAATTTTGATATTCCTGTATTGGCAAAAAGAATGTTAGTTAATGGTATTTTACCATCATCTATCTTACCATCTTACGATACTAAGCCATGGGAGATTAAAGCAATCGACACAAAAGAAATTTGGCAGTACGGACAATTTGGAGCTATCAGTTCATTAGAATTAATGTGTGTATCACTTGGTATTGAAAGTCCTAAAAACATGGAAGTAACGGGTAATAAAGTTCATAACGCATTTTGGAATGAAAACAAATACCAAGAAATACAAGAGTATTGTGAAAAGGACGTTGAAGTATTAATAAAAGTTTTAATTAAATTAACTAACTTATGATTAAAGAATTAAATTTTAAAGATGAATTAGAAACATTACAAAATTTTCTAAAACAAATGTCTGAAACCAATACAGACGAAAACGAGTTATTAATCTCAAATGAGGTTTTAGAACAATTAGGTGATGAAATGGAAAATATGGTATATAAAGTTGACCTTAACTATTCTTCAAAAGAAGGAAGATTATTAAGTTACAATTATGAATCCGATAGTGGGTTTGACTTATACTCTATTGAACAAATCACTATACCTGCATTTGGTAGAGCTTTAGTTCCAACAGGTATTGTTTTAGATATACCTGAAGGATTTGAGGTACAGATAAGGTCTAAAAGTGGTTTAGCATTAAATCAAGGATTAATGGTGTTAAATAGTCCTGGTACAATCGACCAAGGATATATTGGTGAGATTAAAGTGATAATCTTTAACACTAATAACCATTCAGTAATCGTTGAGAGAGGTATGAAAGTCGCTCAAGCGGTTTTAGCTAATGTAGTTAGTGGTAAATTTGTAACATTAAATAAAATTGAGAACGTAGAACAAAAAGAAAGAGGTTCTAATGGTTTTGGAAGTACAGGAATCTAATGTTAGAAAAATATTTTGATAAAATATATTGTATAAATTTAGATAGAAGAACAGACAGATGGGAACATTTTTTAAATCAATCTAAAAAATTTAATTTAAATAAGTTTGAGAGAGTTTCTGCGGTTGATGGTAGTAAATTAAATTTATCGGATTTTGGTAACTACCTAAATCATGGAGAGTTAGGTTTAGTACTTACAACTATTAAAATTTTTGAGGATTCAATACAAAACAATTATCAAAAAATTTTAATATTAGAAGATGATTGTGTTTTTGAAAATGAATTAGATAAAATTGATTTATTTTTTGAAAACCTCCCAACCGATTGGGATATGATTTACTTTGGGGGTAACCATAATGAACATGGCGGATATCCTGAACCTATAGTAATTAATGACTATGTTAAAAAAGTTTTATATACTTATTCATCACACATGATTGGGTTTAATATAAAAATATATGAAAAAATAATATCATCGTTAAAAACTAATCAGTTTCCTGTTGATATTGTTTATTCTTTGTTACAAAAGGAAAATAATTGTTATACTTTCTACCCAAGACTATCAACACAATTAATTGATTTTTCAGACATACAAAATAAAGTTACAGATTATAATTGGTTAATAAAATGATTACAATAGGATACAGTACAAGAAAATCTAATTCAGAATTACAAGAATATTTAAAAAAATCTTGTGGTCACCCAAAAACTGAGGTAATTGAAAAAGTTACTAATGGAGAAAAAAACTTATCACAAGTTTATAATGAAATAATTTCAGAATCATCAAATGACATTGTAGTTCTTTGTCATGATGATATCTATTTTGACACTAAAAATTGGGGTCAAAAATTAGAAAAACTATTTGAAAAAAATGAAGAGTTTTCAGTAATTGGTATTGCTGGAACTACTGAAATGCATAAAAGTGGTATGTGGTGGGAAGATAGAAGTAAAATGTGTGGTATAGTAAATCATGAACACAACGGAAAAAAATGGGAGTCAAGATATTCAGATTCTTTACAAAATTCAATTAAAGAAGTTGTCATTGTTGATGGTTTATTTATTGCGATTAATAAAAATAAAATTAAACATACTTTTGACGAGACGGTTAGTGGATTTCACATGTATGATGTAAATTTTTGTTTTAGAAATTATTTAGAAAATGTTAAAATAGGTGTAACAACAAGTGTTAGGGTTACTCATAAATCAGTTGGTGAAACCAATAACCTATGGGAAAAAAATAGAGTTATTTTTTCTAAAAAATACAAATCAAATTTACCAACAAAAATAAAATTACCTAATCTAAATGATTCAACAATTTTAGTTTTTACAGATAATCAATTAACTGATAGTTTTGTATATGGTTTTTCAAAACAGTTAAATAAAATTTCAAATGTTTCGGTACTTTCGGTTAATAAAAATATAAATGTTTTAAATTATTTAAATTTAAATAAAATTACGTTTATTGATATTCAATCCACACCAGGGTATAAAGTTGGTGATGGTAAATGGTATATTAATACACCTAACGGTCCTGAATTAACACAACCAAATAATTACTATAAAATTTCAGAACCAAAAATTGATTTAATAATATTTGATGATACTAAATTTTCTTCTATATTAAATAATCTTTATCCAAACGTTAATAAAGTTTTGTTACTAGAAGATACCAAAAATTTTAATAATGAAATCATTGAGTTTAAAACTGTTAGAAAAATTTTATTTTCAAATTCAGATGTTAAAACAAATTTAGTTTCTACAAATGATTTCCCAAATGAAAAAATTGATGTTTTTGAAAATTATGAAAATATTGAAAATTCATTTTTAGATATTTTAAATTTATATGAAGAAAATAATGAATCAAAAAAAATAAAAATTTTAACAGGATTTTCAGATAAAGGGGGTTCAACAACCGTATTTGTTAATTTAACAAATGAGTTTAATAAACTTGGTTATGATTGTACATTATACGGTCCTCATAATTGGCATTTAGATAAATGTAAATCAAAATTAAGTAATGAATTAGTAATTAACAAAGAAGATATTTTAATATCTCATTTTGTTGATTTAGGCCAAAGACCTCCCGCAGATAAAGTAATTTTAGCATGTCATGAAAAAAACTTATACGAAGTATCTACTAAAAGACAGTTTTGGGACACCGCAGTTTTTATAAATGACACTCATAGAATTTACCATTCAGGTTATACTGGAGATTTTAAAATAATACCAAATTTAAAAACTAATTTATCTAAGATTGATAAAACTGATAAAAATTTAATCGCCGGAGTAATTGGGTCAATTGATGAAAATAAACAAACTCATATATCAATTAAACGAGCGTTAGAAGATGGATGTGAAAAAATATATGTATTTGGTAGCATAAATGACTCAAATTATTATAACAATTTTGTTCGTCCATTATTGTCAGATATTGTTATACATAAAGGTCATATGGATAACAAACAAGAAATATATAATATGATAGGTAAAGTTTATCAGTCATCAATTAGTGAATGTGCGTCTTTAGTTAAAGACGAATGTTATCAAACAGGTACTGAATTTTTTGGAAATGAATCAACTAAAAATGATGTATCAATTTTAGAAAATTCTGAAATAATAAATAAATGGATTGAATTATTAGAATTATAATTTGAAAAATGGTTATAGGTAACGGTTCAATTGCTAAAGTGTTCAAACAAGAATTTGAAAATGATGATTCAGTAATTATTTTTGCGTCAGGAGTTTCAAATTCAAATGAAAAAAACTTAAGTGAATATCAAAGAGAAACTATCCTATTACAAAATACTTTAACAAAGTTCCCTGAAAAAAAAATAGTTTATTTTAGTAGTATATCTTCAAAATATGTAAATTCCCAATATTTTAACCATAAAGAATTAATGGAAAATTTAATTATTAAAAATTCAAATAATTTTATAATAATTAGATTACCACAAATAATAAGCAATAGTGGAAATCAAAATAACTTGATTAATTTTTTGGTTAATTCAATTAGAAATAATCATAGTTTAGAAATACAAAAAGATGTTTGTAGAGCTTTGATTGATGTTGATGATTTAAAGAAAGTAACTTTAGAAGTAATTAAAAATTTTAACAATAAGATTTTAAATTTTTCTAAAATTGAAAACATTACAGTTGTTAATTTATGTGAGATGATTTTTAAAATTTTAGATTCTAAGGTTAAAATCGTTGAAGTTCCCCCAAAATTTAATACCCCTAATTTGAACAATAGTCCTGAAATAGATAATATTTTAGAACACTTAATAGATAAAAAAAATTATACAAATAAAATTTTAAAAAAATATTTAACAAATGGTAATTCTAACAGGATTTTATAACGCTGAAAAATATGTTGAAAGAAGTATTCTTTCAATAATGGGACAAACATATAAGGATTTTACATGTTATATAACCCATGACATGTCTACCGATAGTTCGGTTCAAAAAATAAAAGATTTAATTAAAGATGATAAAAGATTTATCTTAATAGATGAATACGATAAAAAATTATATCAAGCTGGTAATTTTGATAGAACTATCAGGAATAATCCAAATATCTCAGACAATGAATTGTTAATTGAAGTTGATGGTGATGATTGGTTACCGGATTCAAAAGTATTTGAAAGAATTAACAACGTATATGAAGACCCAAATGTTTGGATTGCTAATGGTAGTTTCAAATACTCTAATGGGCAATCCGGGTTTTCAAGTCCTCAAACAAATTTTGACAATCTAAGACAAAATAGATTTACCGCATCTCACATTAGGACTTGGAGAGCGTTTTTATGGCGAAATATTAAAGAAGAAGATTTACGAGATGAAAACGGAAATTACTGGCAATGGAGTGGTGATTTGTGTTTTATGTATCCTATGTTAGAAATGTCAGGTTCTGAACATTACAAATTTATGCCCGAAATTAATTATGTTTATAATGGTGAAAATCCAATTAATGAACATAAGGTTGATATGACTATGGTTAATGACCACGCAACAAAAATTAGAAATAAAACTCCTTATCAAAAGTTAATCAGATAATGATATCAGCAAGATTACAAGGTGGGTTAGGGAACCAAATGTTTCAAATTGCTTCTGCAGTTTCATTAGCGATATCTAATAATAATACATATTCTTTTAATTTTGATGAGTGTTTTACACCAAATCAAGGTAATAAATCAACCAAATATGTAGATAATATATTTAAAAACATCCCAAACTATAAAAATTATATTTTTGATAAAATTTATAATGAACCTAAGTTTTCATTTTCTGAAATACCATATCAAAAAAATCTTTTATTAAATGGGTATTTTCAAAGTGAAAAATATTTTAAAAAAAATTCTGATATTATTAAAAAATTATTTTACATTGACGAAAAAGATATCAAAAACATATCAACTAAGTACGATACAAAAAATTTAACTTGTGTACACGTAAGAAGAGGTGACTATTTAAAATTCAAAGACTTTCATTTTACTTGTGATATTAATTACTATCAAAATGCAATTAATATAATCAATGATACTAAATTCATATTCATTTCAGATGACATGGATTGGGTTAAATCTACATTCAAATCTGATAATTTTTTATACTCAGATTTAAATGATGAAATTTTAGATTTAACTTTAATTACTATGTGTAAAAATGTTATAATATCTAACAGTTCATTTAGTTGGTGGGGGTCATATCTCAATGATAATAATGGTAAAATAATTGCACCAAAAAAATGGTTTGGGCCATCAGGTCATAAAGATATCCAAGACATTATTCCAAATGATTGGATTATAATTGATAATTAAAAATAGATTTATTATACTTGTTACATGTCAAATCAATTAGAAACTCTATTAGACGGTATTAAAGACTATTTATCTGAAAACAATCCAAAATATCTTTATAATCAAAAATTTGAACCAGGTAAAAGTCAAGTTCTATATTCAGGACCTTATTGGGACCATCAAGAAGTATTAGCAGCGATTAACACCTTAATTTCAGGTAAATGGATAGTAACAGGTGAGAATGTTTACAAATTTGAAAACAAATTTTCAAAAATGTTTGGTGTCAAATTTTCACATATGGTAAACTCAGGTAGTTCGGCTAACTTAGTATTAATCACTGCATTAAAAAAATATTTTGGGTGGAATGATGGTGATGAAATAATTGTATCACCTGTTGGTTTTCCAACGACAATTGCACCAATTGTTCAAAATAATATGGTTCCTGTTTTTATTGATATTGAATGGGACACTTTGAATTTTGACTTATTAAAAATTGAGGAAAAAATTACTGAAAGAACTAAAGCAATATTTGTATCTCCTGTTCTTGGTAATCCTCCTGATATGGATTTTCTTAAATCTTTGTGTGAAAAACATAACATACAATTAATCGGAGATAGTTGTGATACTTTAGGTACTAAATGGGATGGAAAACCTATTTCAGATTATTATGTCGCTTGGTCTTCATCATTCTATCCTGCTCACCACATATCAACAGGTGAAGGTGGAATGTGTTGTACAAACATTGCAGACCTTAAAAAATTATTTGTAAGTATTTCTTGGTGGGGTAGAGATTGTTACTGTGTTGGTTCAGCAAACTTATTATCTTGTGGAACATGTCAAAATAGATTTGGTAAATGGTTAGATTCTTATGATGGTATTATTGACCACAAATATGTGTTCACTAATATGGGTTATAATTTAAAACCTATGGATTTACAAGGTTCAATTGGATTGGTTCAATTGACTAAATTTGAAGAGATTGACAGAAAAAGAAAAAACAGTAAAAATAGAATTGAATCAATTTTGGTAAAATATGTAGAGGGTCTAAAAAGTGTTGAATCTTTGGAAAAGTCAGATGTTTGTTGGTTTGGTACACCTTTTATTTGTGACAATAAAGAAATTAAAAATAAATTAGTTTCTTTTCTTGAAGAAAACAAAATTCAAACTAGAAATTATTTCGCAGGTAATATTTTGTTTCATCCAGGATATTCCCACTTAGATTCTATTGAGCGTTACCCAAATTCTAATATGGTTTTAGATAAAGTGTTTTTTCTTGGAGCAGCACCTCATTATGATGAGGATGTATTTGAATACGTTGAGAATGTTTTTAAAGAAAAATGGGAGAACTAAAAGTATTAATATTAGGTGACGGTTTATTAGGTTCTGAAATTGAAAAACAAACAGGATGGGACTACGTATCACGAAAAAAAGATGGAATTGATGTATTAGATTTTAATACGTTAATCCCATATATGAATAATTTTAACACAATTTTAAATTGTATAGCATATACTAACACATATTCTGAAGATAAAAATTCTAACTGGTTAATAAATTATAAATTTGTTGATGAATTAGTTGAATATTGTAATATTAATAATAAAAAAATTATTCATATATCAACCGATTACATTTACTCCAACTCAATATCAAATGCTACAGAAGAGGATGTACCCGTACATATACCTACATGGTATGGATATACCAAACTTTTGTCTGACGCACATGTCCAACTAAAATCTAAAAATTTTTTAGTCTGTAGATTATCACATAAACCAAACCCATTCCCATATGATAAAGCGTGGTTAGATATTAAAACAAATTGTGACTACGTAGATGTTATATCATCAATTGTAATTAAATTGATTTTAAATGGTTCTGAGGGGGTATATAATGTAGGTACTGAACCTAAATCAATATACGATTTAGCAAAAAAAACTTCTATGGTTGAGCCAATTTTAAAACCTTTAAATGTTCCATCAGATACTACAATGTGTTTACAAAAATTACAAAAAATACTATAATTCAAAATATGAAAAATTATTTCTTTTCAATATCAATACCAACGTATGAGTTCAAAGGTAAGGGAGTTAAGTATTTAACTAAAAATTTTGAGATATTTAAAGAACAAACTTTTAATAATTTTGAAATTGTAATATCTGATGATAGTAAAAATGACGATATTAAAAAATTATGTGATGAATGGTCAGATGTTTTAAACATTAAACATGTTTTTAACAAACCTCATAATTATAACTCACATTCCCCTAACATAAACAATGCAATATCACAATGTTCAGGTAAATGGATTAAAATTTTATTTCAAGATGATTTTTTATATGGAACAAAATCTTTAGAGTTACAACATAATTTCATTAATGAAAATGAAAATTTACATTGGTTTTTTACCAAATTTTATCATTCAGTTGATGGAAACAATCTATACAATTTATATACGCCAAAATGGAACAATTCGGTGTGGTCAGGTAATAATACTTTAGGAGGTCCTAGTGGGTTAACTATTAAAAATAAAAATATTCCATTATTTGATGAAAATTTAATTTGGTTAATGGATTGTGATTTTTATCAAAAATTATTTATACGGTTTGGTGTACCCGGTATTTCAGATTCAATAACTGTTGTAAATAGAACAGGATTTGACCAATTAACATCAACAATTGGTGAAGAAACAAAATTAAAAGATTTAAAAATTGTTAAAGAAAAATATGATTAATTTAGAAAAAATAACATTAGTGGCACTTACAAGTGTAAGAATACCACAAACTATTCAAGCGTTAGAATACAGTTGTAGAGGGATAAAATTTGGGGATGTTAAACTTGTATCAGATATCAAACCTGATAATTTACCATCCTATATTAAACATGAATATACCCCAAAAAGTTCTAATATTGATGAATGGAATTATAATATAATTTATAATTTACCAAAACATGTTGAAACTGACTATGCAATTTTAATTCATGATAATGGGTTTATAGTAAATCCTGAGTCTTGGAATGATGATTTTTTAAATTATGATTATATTGGGGCACCATTTCCTCTTCCTACTGATGATATATCATATAGAGACATTTATGGTAATATTATTAGACAAGGAAATAGTGTCTCATTACGAAGTAAAAAATTATTGGATGTCGCAAATAATTTAAATTTAGAATGGAAGTCATTTTATGGTTATACAAATGAGGATGGGTTTATTTGTGCCCACTATAGACATAAGTATATTGAGGAGGGCTGCATATTTGCGCATATTGATGTAGCTAAACACTTTTCCCACGAAAGCATGATACCTGAAATACAAGGAATTAAACCATTCATGTTCCACAATTATAACGGAACTAACATGCAATACCCTAAATTTTAAAAAAATGAAAAAAAAGATTGCATTAGTTACTTTAGCTCATAAAGATGAATTATATATCCAAGAATGGATTAATTACAATCTTAAATTAGGGTTTGACGACATACATATTTTTCAGAATAATTGGAGGTGGGAAAACAATACTCTAAACGAAAATGTTTATCTTCATGAATATGACGGATTTTCATATATAAGTAATGAACCATTATGGGATAGAAATATACAGTCTAAATGTTTTACTCAATTTTGTAGAAATTATTATGAAAAATACGAATGGGTTGCGTTTTTTGACATTGATGAATTTTTAGTATTAAAAAAACATAAGAATATCCAAGATTTTATAAATGATTATAATAATTGTAATTGTCTAATAATAAATTGGGCAATGTTTGGAGATAATGGATTAAGTACATTTGATAAATCTCACACAAGTCAACTTAAAAGATTCACTAAGAGAAAAAAAGAATTACACAATCAGTTTAAAAGTATTTGTAAATTAGGTCCATCTGTTGAACAACACGTTCATTGGTGTGGGGATTCATGGATGGATACTCATTTTAGACAAGGTAATGGTCCATTTAATTACTCTGCAAGTGATGAAATTGCTCAATTAAACCATTATTATATTAGAACTTATCCTGAATTTTTAATTAAAAGAGAAAGAGGGGGTGTTGATAATGTAAACGTGAAAAAACCAATAGACACGTTTAATGAAAACAATCATAATGAGATTGAGGATACGTTTGCAAGAGATTTTTTATACTCAGAGGAATAATGGAAAAAAAAATATTATATGTTAACTGGGGAGGACTCGGAGACCATTTATCATTTACAACATTACCTGAAATTTTTACAAATTTAGGATATGAATTTTACATAAGTGATAAATCATCATTTAGAAGTCAAGAAATTTATGATTTAGTATGGGGGACAAATCCACATGTAAAAGGTTTAACTTCAGAAATTCCAAATTGTGGTCACCTTGAAAACTGGGGTGTTTCTGACACAGTTGATTTTAATAAAGAATTTACAACTCATAAAAATATTGAATTAATTTATGGGGTAAATAATGAAAGTAAATACGCTAAAATATATTATAACCCAAATAAGATAAATGAAGTTAATGATTTTATAGTTTTAGATTTAAATAGTGTGTCAGTTAAAGAATATGATAATGATAAAATAAAATTACATTTACTAACATATAAAAATGAGAAATTCTTAGTTATTCTAACAAATGACTATCCTAATTTAGTGGTTTCTGATGATTTTTTTTCAGATTTAAATGTTGAGTTTATCACCACTAAAGATATTTTCCATTATGTTGATTTAATTTTTTCATGTAAAAAATTTATATGTGTTTGGTCAGGAAGTTCAATTTTATCATCATCAATAAAAAACTATTATAAAAATGATTTGGATATTGAATGTTTTAAAAAAACAGTTGATGATAAATGTCCTGAAGGGTGGGGAGTAACAAATAAATCATACTACTGGTATGATAACATAAAATATATAATGATTTAAAATGATTGAAAATTACAAACTAACACAAGATGGTGTTATTGAACAAATAATAAAAGAGGAATTTATTTATGACAAATCATATGGTGATAGATATGGTATGTTTAATCAAACCAGAAATATAGAAAATCTTAGGTTGGGATATATAATTGGTTCTCTTGGTAAAGTACCAAATTCATTAATGGATGTCGGATATGGTAATGGGTATTTTTTAGATTCATGTAAAAACTTAATTAAAAATTTGTATGGTAACGACATTGAGCCCGCTTATCCATTAAATGAAGGTATTGAGTTTGTCCCAAATATTTTAGAAAAAGAAGTTGAGGTTATTACATTTTTTGATTGTTTAGAACATTTTCATGATATTGAATTTGTTAAAAATTTAAAATGTAAATATATTGTTATTAGTCTTCCTTGGTGCCATAATGGGTTAGATGATGAATGGTTTACTAATTGGAAACATAGAAAACCTAACGAACATATTTTTCACTTTGATGAAAAATCTCTTGAAACGTTTATGAAACGTCAAGGTTATATTATGTTAAATTATTGTAACTTAGAAGATAATATTAGAGTTGATAAAAATCTAACTCCTAACATTTTAACCGCAATTTTTAAAAAAATATAATAATGTATTTAAATTTATTTGGTTCAAGTGACAGATTAGGAGGTAATATTGGAGATATTGTTTCTCAAATATTATACTCAATTAAAAATAATCTTTATATATTCTATAATAGAACTCATTTACGAGTATATAATTCATATAATCAATCGTACAATAATACAATTTTTTTAAAAACATTATTCGATATTGTTGATTTACATAATAGTAAATTTATTTCAGAAGATTTTACTCAAGAAGTTGATTTAGCGGCGCCGACTCATTATACAGTTTGGTCTAAAACATTATTAAATTTAGAAACTGATTTTTTTACTTATTTTAAACAAAATGTTTATTCCGATAAATTTAGAGAAAAATTTATGGAATATGGTAAATCAATGAATTATGATATTCCATTTGACCCTAAAAAAACAATTTTAGTTCATCTTAGACTTGAGGATGTTAAAGGTAGACCTGATTATGATGGTTCATTTTGTGCAAATCATTTTAAAAATCATATTGAGAATGGATTTATCCCTGATGTTGGTTTTGATACTGAATTTAGAAGCAAATATCCTGACCACAATAGTCAATCACCATTACCACCTGAAAGAATTAAAAAAATAATAGATGACGTTTTAAAATATAAACCAAATCATGAAGTCATTATTGTAACAAATCCTGGAGAATATGTGGATGAGTTACCTTATAGATACATTTCAAATGATGACCCATGTTATGATTTATTTTTATTATGTAATTCTGAAACTTTAATATTATCAAGAAGTAATTTTGCGTTAAGTTCATTATTTTTTGGTATAGCCAACAATGTATATCTTCCATTATGGGGACAAATGACTTGTTTTGGACTTTATACAAAATACGATAAAACAAATTTTAAATATTTTATATAATATGAGTGACAAAATTATAACATCAGGCGCGTTTTTAGTAGTGACTGACTTTGGGTTTTTACCTGAAGATTTAAGTCAATCTTGGGTTGAGGAATATACCAATAATTATTTGATTTATGACAGGGCACATAGATTTGAAGAATCAGATAAAATTAAACATCAAGTAAATGTTGGTGCTAACATATATGATATATTTGATTTTATTGTTACAAACTATGAAAATTTACCTGAAATAATTATTTTTTGCAAAGGTAATGTAATTCCAAGACATTGTGGATTTGAAAAATTTAAAAACATTATTAATAATACTGAATTTACAACAATTGAAAATTACATTAGGGACCACCCTAGACATAGTCCTGGAATATATTCATTTGTTGATGAAACGGATGCTTACCATGAGAATCCTAATGAGGTTAATTATACAGTTTCAAGAATACATAATTCTAAATATATTTTTAGTTATCCTGAAATGATACATAGTATATTTGAAAACCCAACGTTTGGTGAATACATTAGATTTGCCCCTGGAGGAAACCATATTATACCAAAAAAAGACATTTTAAGATATAATAAACATTTTTATGAAACCATGAGAAATTATGTTTCTTGGCATGTTCAACCTGGTGAGGCGTATATTATAGAAAGAGCGATGTTTACTTTATTTAGTAATAATTTTACAATTAAAGAAGAATATAGAAATATTTAAAATGATAACTACAAATTTAACAGGTAATTTTGGAAACCATATGTGGCAGTACTCTGTATGTAGAGCAGTTGCCGAAAAGTTAGGGTATGAATGGGGAATTAATCCAGTACCAAGTTACGACTATCATAATGGAATGAATCAAATGTATTTTATGGATGTGGATTTTGGTAAAGAAGTTATTGGTAATTTCACCAACTTTCATGAAAAATGGATTACTTACCAACACCACGACAATGTTAATATAACAATGTTTGACCCAAAGGTATATGAAATTACTGATAACACAAAATTAATTGGTGATAACGGAGCGTTGGGTGGGATTTATCAGTGTGAGGATTATTTAATAGATAGAAAAAAAGATATATTGAATTGGTTTAAAATTAAAGAAGAATATGTACATAAATTTGAAAATAAATTAAAGGAGTTGTCCATATTTCTTGACGATAATCTATGTGTTTTAAATTTTAGAGGTGGAGAATATCAAAACATCCCAAATGTAATATTAAGAAGAGAGTATTGGAAAGATTCTATAAATAATATGTTATTGATTAATCCAAATATGAAATTTTTAGTGGTTACTGACGACCCAAATTGTTCAAGAATGTATATGCCATTTGATATCCCAACAATACATGATGAAATTGGTTTTGATTTTTATTTAATTTATAAAGCAAAATGGTTAATTATTTCAAATTCAACATTTGGGTGGTGGCCGGCTTGGTTAAATCAAAATGTAAATAAAGTTATAGCCCCAAAGTATTGGTCAAGACATAATGTTAGTGATGGATATTGGGCAACTGGTGATGTTTATACACGAGGATTTACATATATGGATAGAGATGGGTTATTATTTGATTATGAAACTTGTAAATCACAAGCATTAGAATACTATAAATTAAAAAAAATAATATAATGAAAAAAATATACGATTGTGTTTTGTTTTTTAATGAATTAGAAACATTAGAATTAAGACTAGAAATACTTAATGATATTGTAGATAAATTTGTAATAGTTGAATCTACAGTTACTTTTTCAGGTAAAGAAAAAAAATTATTCTTTAATGAAAATAAAGAAAAATTTAAGAAATTTGAAGATAAAATAATTCATGTGATTATTAATGATACTCCTGAAAATTTTGTTAATTTACCATATGTATTAAATCCAATAAATGACGTTGACAATATTAAAAATAGAATTTTAAAATATGTTGAATTGTCTGAAGGGTGGGGAAGACATGAAAAACAATGGGGTAGAGAAACATATCAAAGAGAAGGAATATTTTATGGTATTAATAAATGTTCTGATGACGATATTATTTTAATTTCTGATTTGGACGAAATACCAAATCCGGTAGAAGTTGAAAATCTAAAAAATAATATAAGTAATGAAATTTTTAATTTTAAACAAACAACATATTATTACTATTTTAATTTATTAAAAGAATATAATTGGAGTGGTACTAAATGTTTATTATATGGTAATTTAAAAAATAAATCAATTAATTTGATTAGACAAAATAAACATACAACAAATCATATTGAAAATGGTGGTTGGCATTTTAGTTTTATGGGTGGGGTTGAAAGAGTTAAAACAAAAATTGATGCTTATTCACACCAAGAATTTAATAACCCACATATAATTTCAAGTATTGAAAATAATATTAATGGTGAAAATGACCCATTTTTTAGGGGTAAACTTTCAAAAGTAGAAATTGATTCAACTTACCCAAAATATATTTTAGATAATTTAAATAAATATTCATACATGATTAAACAATAAAAATATTAATATTATGACAAGAACAGAAATAATTAATGGTCTAATTGAGAAAAATAACTATAAATCATATTTAGAAATTGGCGTTAACACTCCAGAACAACCTGGATATAATTGGGTTGGTGTTAAAATACCTATTAAACATGGTGTTGACCCTAATGTTGATACAACATATAAAATGACTTCAGACGAGTTTTTTGATAATTATATATCACAAAAATATGATATTATTTTTGTTGATGGTTTACATTTACACGAACAAGTTTATAGAGATATTGTCAATTCATTAAACAATCTTAACGAAAATGGTGTAATTGTCGTTCATGATTGTAATCCAATTACAGAAATAACACAACGACGAGAACGAGCCAGTGACGCTTGGCATGGTGATGTATGGAAAGCCATTGTTCAGTTAAGGATAAAAAATCCAAATATAGAAATTAATACGGTTAATACTGATGAAGGTTGTGGTATCATCAAAAAAGGTAAACAAAAACTTTTGAGTGTTAGTGAAAATGAAAATTATTATGATTACGGTTTTTTAGAAAAAAATAGAGAAACCGCAATTAATTTGATTTCAATAGAAACATTTAAAGAAAAATATTTATAATAAATATGAAAAAATCATTAATTACGGGAATTAATGGACAAGATGGGTCTTATTTATCAGAGTTTTTATTAGAAAAAGGATATGAAGTTCATGGGACATTAAAAAGAAACTCTGTTGCTGAAAATCAAACTGCAAGGTTAAATGAAGTTTATGATAAAATTAAATTACATTATGCGGATTTAACTGATATTTCATCATTAATTTCAGTTATTCAAAAAACACAACCTGATGAAATTTATAATTTAGCTGCACAATCACATGTTAGAATTTCATTTGACCAACCAATTTACACATCTAACGTCACAGGATTGGGAACTTTAAATCTTCTTGAAGCGGTTAAATTAATTAAACCTGATACAAAAATTTACCAAGCGTCATCATCTGAAATGTTTGGTAATTCAATTGATTCTGACGGATACCAAAGAGAAACAACACCGATGAATCCCGTGTCACCATATGGGTGTGCTAAAGTATTCAGTTATAACATTTGTCGTAACTACAGAAACTCATATGGTATGTTCATATCGAATGGTATTTTATTCAACCATGAATCTCCAAGAAGAGGAACAAACTTTGTAACTAACAAAGTGTGTAAAGAAGCGGTTAAGATTAAATTAGGGATGTCTAATGGACTCAAATTGGGTAATCTTGATGCCACACGGGATTGGGGACATGCTAAGGATTATGTTAAAGCAATGTGGGAAATTCTACAATTAGAAAATCCTGATGATTTTGTTTGTTCAACGGGTATATCACATTCAGTTAGAGAACTATGTGATTATGTATTTTCATCATTAGGGTTAGATTATAAAGAATATGTAAATCAAGACGAAAAATTTTTAAGACCTGAAGAATTACACGATTTAAAAGGTGACTCATCTAAATTAATTAATACAACAGGATGGTCTCATGATTACACATTTGAGACGATGTTAGATGAAATGATTGACTACTGGTTGGATTATTATACAATTAAATAATGACAAGAAGAAAAACAATTAGCAAAGACACTCAGTATATTCCTACTGACGCTAAACCAAAAATGTCTAAGAAAGACCAAATTAGTGGTATGATTAAAAAGAGTAAGGATAAATTCTTAACTCAAAGTCAAAGAGAGTATTACGATAAATTAATTAGAAATCAAATTACAATTTGTTCAGGTCCAGCCGGTGTCGGTAAAAGTTTTATAGCTATGAAAGCGGCAGTTGATTTAATCGCGGACCACACATCACCTTATGAAAAAATTATTATAGTTAGACCCGCAGTTGAAGCTGAGGAAAAACTTGGTTCGTTACCTGGTAACGTTGAGGAAAAATTGGACCCATATATTTTTCCATCTTACTACCTGTTAAATAAAATTATAGGTAAAGAAGCGAGAGAAAAATTAAAACAAATGGAGGTTATTGAAGTTTTTGCTTTAGCGTATATGAGAGGGATGAATATTGATAATTCTATTTTAATATTTGAAGAAGCTCAAAACGCAACTCCAAAACAAATGAAGTTATTATTAACTCGTATTGGAACAGATAGTAAATTTTTTATATCAGGAGATTTAGAACAAACTGACAGATATAAAGATAAAAAACATTCAGGGTTGTGGGACGCTATTGAAAAATTTAAAAATATTTCTGAAATTGGTGTTCATGAATTTGGTGATGAGGATGTTGTTAGAAACCCATTAATTACTGAAATCTTAAAAAGATATGAAGATAGGAATTGAGATTAATGGTGTTTTAAGGGATACTATTGGTAAGTTTAAAACCACATATGAAAAATTTTTAATAGATAATAACTTAGAAAATTCTGAATCTGAGAATCCGTTTGAATATAAAATTAGTGAACCAATTGATTCATTAGATTTAACAAATCACTTTTCATTTCAATCAAAAGAAGAATTTTTTAGTTTTTTATATGAGGAGTTTCCTATGGAAATTTTTGGTCATTCTCCATCAACTGAGTTATCATCACTTAATGATTTAAATGATTTGTATATTAATCTAAGAGATAAAGTTGATTTTATTATTATATCAGATGAAATATCAAAATCAAAACCAGCTACTTTATTTTTCTTATCCAAATTTGGTTGTCTTATTGAAAAAATATTTTTTTATAATGATATAACAAAAAATAAACTATTAGATGAATTAGATTTAATAGTTACTTCTAACCCTGATATTATTATTAATTACAAAGATAAAGTTGTTAAATATGAGACAACTTATAATAATAAACTTAATTCAAAAGTTTCAATAACAAAACTAAAAGAATTAGAACCAATAATTACTGAAAAACTATAATGTTACCCATTTTAAATGAAAATTATTATATTGATTTAGAAGAAATTAATTCTTTAATCAATATTGAGCCGACTGAACCAATATCAGGTGAAACAGGTCAACATATTAGTGTTGTTCAGTACGAACTCATTAAAATAATGATAGAAGTCATTATGAGTGAACAAGAAGAAGTTGATGAAAAATTGGGCGCAAAATCTCAATTATCAATCCCATTCAAATTGGCATTTAATACACTATTAAATAATAAAACTATAAAAAAATACTAAAATATGGAAGATAGAATTTTAAAGATTGGAGAATCAATCTCAAATCTAAAAAACAAAAAAAATAAAATATATTTTTTTGTACAAGACACTAAAGGTAATGCTAAAGCGTCCGTAAGGTACATTTATCAAATGGCAAATGCTTTACTTAAGGAAGGATATAACCCGATTATTTTACATGAAAAACCTGATTATTTTGGTGTTTCTAGTTGGTTAGGTGAACAATATTCTAATTTACCTCACCAATCAATTGAGGGTCAAAACTTACAAGTGGCACCTGAAGACTTTATTATTATTCCCGAAATTTTCGGTTATGTAATGTCACAATTAACGAATGTTAAATGTACAAAAATTGTGTTATCACAAGCGTACGACCAAATTTTTGAGACATTACAACCAGGTCAATCATGGACACAATTTGGGTTTACAAAATGTATTACAACTTCAGACACTCAAAAAAAATATATTTCACAGTACATTAAAAATGTCTCAACCGAAATTATTGAACCTGTGACTTCTGAGATTTTTCAAAAATCAAAGTATCCTGCAAAACCAATTATTGCAATCTCCTCAAGAGAACAAAGAGATGCTATCAATGTGATTAAATCATTTTATCAAAGATATCCTCAATTTAGATGGATTACTTTCAGAGATATGAGAGGATTAAGTGAGGAAGAATTTGCTAACACATTAAAAGATTGTATGTTATCTGTTTGGGATGATAGAACAAGTGCGTTTGGTACATTCCCATTAGAGTCCATGAAGTGTGGAGTACCTGTAATTGGTGTTATACCAAAGATGGTACCTGAATGGATGAATGAAGATAATGGAATTTGGATACAAGACGAATTAAATTTAGTCAACTTTATTGGTGAGTATATTCAAAATTGGTTAGAAGATAATATCTCAGAAGAGATATATAATGGAATGGAAAAATGTTCGTTAAAATATAGTGATGTTAATAATTTTGAAAATAAAATTATTTCATTATTTGACGAATATACCAAATCAAAATTAAACGTTTTTGAAACCGAATACAATAAATTACAACTTATAGAACAATAAAATTATGGAGAATATTTTAGATTTAAGCGTCATCTTACCAATTAAAACAAATTTAGTTAAAGATTTTGTAGAACTTTTTAGTAAATCGATTGAATCAATTCAATTACAACCTATTAAACCTAAAGAATTAATAATTGTTCACTCAGGTGAAGAAAATTTAATTGATTTTTTAGAATCATATGATTTTGGAGATTTAAATGTTAGAAAAATTAAATTTGAAGAGGAGCCTAATTTTTCGTCTCAAGTTAATTTAGGTATTGAAAAATCAAATACTAAATGGGTTAGTATCTTAGAATTTGATGATGAGTATGCCAAAATTTGGTTTAAAAATGTTAAATCATATATTGAAGTTTATCCTGACGTAGATGCATTTCTACCAATAGTGGTTGATGTTGATAACAAAATGGTATTTGCAGGATTTACTAATGAGGCAACATTTGCAGCCAATTTTAGTCAAGAAATGGGTTACCTAACAAATGAAACATTATTAAATTATCAAAATTTCCAAACCTCAGGTATGGTATTTAAGAAATTGATTGTTGAGGATTTTGGAGGATTTAAACCAAGTTTTAAATTAACATTCCCTTATGAATTTTTATTGAGAATGACTTATAACTCGGCAAAAATTATGACAATTCCTAAAATTGGTTACAAACATATGAACCTTAGAGAAGGGTCATTATTTTGGGAATACAAAAATGGTGAAAATAAAGTTGGGGAAAGTGAAGTTCAGTTTTGGGTATCTTTGGCAAAAAAAGAGTATTTCTTTTCTACCGACAGGAACATAAAATATTCTCAAGAAAATGCTTGATGACTATAAGTTCAAGTACTGAGATGATTGAAGTTTCTAAAAAAAAGAAACCAACCACTGAAAATTATTTTGACATAAGAGAAGAAAATGCGGTTAGAATGTTTCTAACCGCATCTACTTTTGATGAAAAAAACAAAATATATAACGACTTTTTGAGACATCCTTTAGATAAAATGATATCCTCAATTATTCGAAGATATAAGTTGTATAGAAAAGACATGGATTTTATCGATATCCATACTGATACACATTCTTTTTTGATGACAAAAATTGACAAATTTAGTCCCTCAAAAGAAAAAAAAGCATATTCTTATTTTGGTACAATCTGTAAAAACTATTTAATGGGACAGATTTTAAAAGACCAAAAAGAAATGAATCGAAAAGTGTCTTATGAAGACATATCAGGTGATTTAGAAAATAGAGCTGAAATGGTTTATTACTTGGATGTTGAACCGGATGTTGAAGTAAATGTTATACCAATTTTAAAATCATACATTAAAAATGTTTTAGAAGAAAATGATTTAAATGAAAATGAAATAAAATTGGGTATTGCGTTAATTGAAGTATTAGATAATTACGAAACAATATTTCCGGCAAGCGATAATAATAAGTTTAACAAAAATGTAATTCTTTTGTCTTTAAGAGAAATGACGAATCTTTCAACTAAAGAAATAAGAGCTTCCATGAAAAAATATAAAAAAATATATTTAGGTCTTATAGAAATCAAACCAGATTAATTTTTTTTTAAAAACTATTTATTGGTATGACTAAACCAAAGAAAAAACAAATTAATTTTACTAAAGACTCAATCCTTGTTTTAATGCAGGAAATTTATAATGAGTTGGTTGAGCAACGTTCAACTGCAATCAGAATCCAAAATAAAATGGTTTCTATGATGAAGGAACCTGAAGACATGACTCTAATTGGGCCTGTTATCGAAAAACAACAGAAAATAATCAACGACTGTGTTGATAAAAAATTACAACTTTCAAAATTACAATCAGGTATTTGGGAAAAACAAAGTTCAAAAGAAGATTCATTTGATATCTCAAATATGGATGATGATGTTTTACAAGGTTTATTAGATAAAGATATAAATTCTGATAATCAAAAATTTAGTTTGTAATGGCAATTAGTATTGAGGAAGGTTTTGAACAAAGTAAGAATAAACTTAAAGTTTATAAAACTTTTGTGCAATCAAAAGCTGAAATTAAAAAACAAAAACTCAAAAACAAACTTGACGAAAAAAAACTTGCAAGACAACAAAAATCATTAGAAAGAGCAAAAAAAAACCAAGAAAGAAAAGAAAAAGCTCAATCAAGTTATGACCAACTTATTGATATTTTACAAATGGCCAAAGGTGCCGCAAAGCCAAAAGATAATTATATTACAAAACTTTTAATTAAAGTTGCTAAAGATATTAAACCAAAAATCTCTGAAATAGTTTCAGAAGAAATGTTAAAATCTTTAAATTGTTCTGAAGAAAGTACCTACAACAATGATGTAATATATATTAAAGTCAGTACTTTAGATTTAGGAAAAATATTACTTATAAATCCAACAGATACCTGGGGGAAATGTATATATGAACGAAATCCTTATGACGGTGTGTCAAATTTAAAATCAACAAATCAACTTTTATATTATTTAATCCAAACACCTAACTCTCTTTCTCAGGGTGGTATTAACGGTATTACCAATCCTGTTAATACTCAATATAAAGGATTAAGTGGACAAAATCTTTTTGATATACAATTTGTAACGTCAGATGGTAATGGTACTCCAGGTCAATATTATAAAATTACATTAGCAAATCGAGCATTACAATTAAATCGAGTTTCTGACTTTATTGTTGATTATTTTAAAACTAACTCATTATTAGATTTAAGATTTTTATTAACAACTTTAATTGATATTGTTTTAGGTAGTGTATCGGCAGATTTAAAGTTCGGAGATAACCAACTAGACGACTCAACAAAATTTGGTTTAATAATACAAAGGATATTAGGTCAATGTCAGGATTATAATGTTGAAATTGATGTTGGGGGTCAAGCAAAATACCCGGAAGTTGACAATTCCACAGATACTATTTTTGAAATGGAATCTAATGATTTGAGTTTTATAAATGAAAGAGTCCAATCGATTAAATCAGGTATTAGAGAATTTGTTGATTGTGGAAACATTGCATTACCAATATCAGGTACAAATTATTTATCGGACAATATTAATCAAGTAGGTGATAATGGAGAAAATTTTGAAAATGAAATTAATAACATTATAACTAATTTAGTTAACGACCCAAGGTGGGTTGCTAATTTTCCATTCCCTGATGATTTATCATTAAGTATAAATAAAGATTTAATACAACAATTACCGTTAGCAATAATTAAATCTATTTTAACACCAAAAGTATTATTACCATATGTTATTATGGCAAAAGCTGTAAATAATATGTTTAATGATTCTATCGAGGGTTATAATAATTTTTTAAGAAATAATAGAGCGTTAATTGATGGGATTACAAGTAGAATAATTGCATTATTTTTAGAAGCTTTATTAATTGAAATTAAAAAGATTGTTATTGCTCTGGCTAAAACAATTGTTCAAGACATGACTGGTGAAAAAAAGGCAACAATTGCAAGAGTTATAAATAATATTGTTTCATTATCTGTTTTTATTGCTCAAACAATTAATGATTTTAGAGAATGTAGAAGTTTAGTAGACACGTTATTAAGATTATTCCAACTAAGAATTCCACTACCAAAACAAATCACACCGACACCAATTTTAGCATTATCTGACATATTAGATGGAGCGTCAACTAATAGAGCTTATATGAATCATTTAGAGTTTTTACAAAGTTTAGGATTACCAACAGGACCAAATCCTAATGGAACTCCAATGTATTCAAATATGGAAGGATTCTCAATAATGCAAGGATTAAATAAAGAAAAGGAAGAGAATGGTAAAACAGAAATGTTTATCAAACCAATACCTATCGCAGGATACGCAACCAGCCCAGTCAGAGTTACAGGAAAATACTTTTAATATGGACCAAAAAATATTTAATATAATAAAAGAACATAAGGATAGACCAAATAGAGATTTGGAAACTGCCATGAACTATCTAAATGAAGAATTTGAAAAAACTAAAGATTTAATAGTTAAATTATCTAAACATTTAGATAATGTTGAATTTAACTATAATAAAGTGTTAAAAGAACACGAATCTCGTAAAAAATCATGATTAAAAAAATAATATACGGTGGTAGAGTAATTGCCAACAATGACCCATGGATGATTGGACGTATTAGAATTCATCCTGATGATGAGGTTATTCAACAAATTTTAAATTCCATAAAAGGACAATATAATTCACAAGGAGTTTCAATACTAAATGATAATCAAAGTGATATTCGAGATGTTTTCCAATTTACATCTAAAGACCCATTTGTTTATTTACCTTTATTACCTATAAATCTTTCAATTTTACCTGAAATAAATGAGTATGTTAATATCATTTATTCTAATAAAGAAGAAAATACAGGTAGAAAAAACCAATATTATGTTGCGAGTACTAAAAGTACTGTTATGAATATTGCGTATGAACAAAATTCTGCAACAAAATCAATTTTAGCTGAAGGGTCGAATATTGCCCAAAACTTATCAATTAAAAACTACGATGGTACATACCCAAACACAAAATCTAAAGGTGTTTTTGCGGAACCTCAAGATATTGGTATTTACTCAAAAGGAAGGTCTGATATTATTTTAAAAGATGGTGAGGTTTTAATTAGAGCCGTAAAAACAACATCACTTGAACAAACACAAAGACCTCAGGTTAATCAAAAAAGAACTTTTTTACAATTATCGTATTTTGATAAAAAATTAACTTACTTACCTGAAAAAACTATTCAAGTACCATTTTTGGTTGATAATAATGTAAAAAAATTATTAGAGTATGATGTTATTAACATTAATAACTCAACACAGGGAAATTACACTGGTAGTATAACAATTTATAATTTACCACCTATTGATTTAACAAAAGTTTCAGTATTCAACCAAGATACATCATTACCCTCGACTGTAACAACACCGGCTTATATTGACGAATTTATTAATTTATCCGAAGAAGAATTAGTATTAAGAATTAATGATGCGATTGGTGGATTAAATAGAGGTAAAGTTGAGGGGTATAATAAACCTGATTATTTTGCAACTGATGGTGAAAGATTTCCATTTTATTATAGACCCGGTGTTAATTTAAAAACTGCGTTACAAAACCCAATAGTGTCGGCTAGTTATATAAACGCTGCTTCAATAACTAATAAAATTAAATTTGTCGGGTCAACATTGAATAAAGGTTATGATTTAGTATCTGAACAAAATAGAACTGGAAGGATAACTGACTACTCCAAAATTAAAACACAGGATATCCAAGTTTCACCTATACAAGAAGGTTATGCGGTTTTAGGTGGTGATAATCTTTATTTATTATCTCACAATTCGTTTATACCCGGAAAACAAAAATTAAATCTTGGTGATGATACTGTTTATGGTATTCCTGTTGATGAATTATCATTAAACTACATTAAAAATACTTCAGGGATTGTTAGAGGTGACCAATTAAAAGAACTTTTAAATTTAATAATACAGTTTTTAACTGACCATACACACCCTTGGCACAACTTACCTCCTGACGAACAACCTTTTAGTGGTAAAGGAATATCTAAATCATTAATAACTTCAGAGATGGCATTATTCGATTCTAAAGTAATTAATCAAAATATTAGAACGAATTGATATTTATTGAAAAAAGATAATGTCAATTCATCGTTCATATTTTAATAGAAACAATACAATTCAATATAACAGTTTCACAAACACTGGTAAATCACCATGGACTGAACTGTATTTTGGGTCAGCAAACGATTCTATAAGTCCATCAGGATTTAGTCGTTTTATATTTGATTTAGATTTGAGTTCATTAACTCAAAAGTTTTCTAATAAAACAATCTCAACAGGTTGTACAGGATTTTCAGGTATAACTCATACTTTAAGAATGACAAATACTTCGTCATTTGATAATGAGTTATTAAATGATACTACATCAATAGGTCGAAGAAGAGCCACCTCGTTTGATTTAATTTTATTTAGAATACCATTAACTTCAGGTACTACAGGTAACCCACAACCTTGGGATGAAGGCGTTGGGTATGATTACTATAATGTAACAAAAACTTTAAATACATCTAACGGATTATTAACACCAATTGCCTTACCACAAGATAAGTCATCTTCCCAAAGGCCATCTAATTGGTTTCAAACTACAACATTAAGTGGATGGAGCACTAATGGAATATATAATAATACCAATGGTGGTAATGTTAATTATTCAGATTTAATTATTGTCGATACTCAACACTTTGAATTTGGTAATGAAGATATTGAGTTTAATATGACAAATGAAATTAATCAATACCTTACAGGTTCCACATCAGGATTTACAGGATGGGGTATTGCTTATTTACCTCAGTTAGAAAATTTGACAGGGTTAACTGAAAATTATTCTGTTGGATTTTTTACAAGACACACACAAACATTTTATGACCCGTTTTTAGAAACAAACTATGATGATTTAGTCCAAGATGACAGAAACTCTTTTTATTCTAATAAAAGTAATAGTTTATATCTTTATACTTACATTGATGGTGACCCAATTACGTTAGATAATTTACCAATAGTCACCATTGAAAATAATAATGGCAATGTTGTTGGGGTCTATACATCTTGTACTAAAACTCAAGGTGTTTATGAAATAACTACTACATCAATGACTGCAACAACACCTTGTATGTTTACAGATACTTGGTCTAACTTATCATATAATAACGTTTCAATACCAAATGTTGTAAACGATTTAACATTACTACCGTATAAATTTGGATTTTCTTTGTCTCCAAATAGTAAAGAACCTGAATTATACGGTTTTGACTTTTATGGTATTAAACAAGATGAAAAAGTTTTAAATACAGATATTCGTAGAGTTGGTGTTGTAATTAAAAAAGCATATACCTCATCACAGATATTAACACCTGTAAGTTCTTATTATAGAGTTTATGTTATGGAAGGAACAACAGAAGTTCAAGTTCAAGATTGGACACAAGTTAATAGAAGTTCCAATGAATATTATTTTGTGTTTGATACGAGAGATAAAATACCTAATGAATATAATATTGATATTAAAGTTTATTCTTCGGGAGAAGTTAATACTTATAAAAAAACACTAACATTCCAAATAGTCGACAAAAAATGAAAAAAATAACACTAAAAGAAAACGAATACATTAAGTTATTAAAATTTGTTTTATCCGAAGTTTTACAACCAGGTGAAGATAAAATCGATATGATTTTAGATAAAATTAGTCAATCAGGTATGGAATCAATCACTCCTGAAGAAAAAGAAACTCTTGAAAAATTTACTAAAGGTATTTCAATAGAAGATGAGTCATCATCTAAAGATGATTTTATGGTTAAATCAGGTGGTTTTTGGTCTTTTGAATTCCCAGGTATGCCGTCATTTAAATTTAGATATGAGTCAACTCAAGATACTGAAGATGAAAAAATACATACAGGATATTTAACAGTTGATAATAGTGATTACTACGGTGAAATTTATTGTGATACTGAAGGTAATTTTCAAACTTGTATGTTTGAAAATACGACTGAAGGAACTAATGTATTTGAAGATTATGAAGGTATTGAACACGATATTGAAGTGTTTTTAGATGTAGTCTGTAATGACCTAAAAGAAGATGATATGATTGCGTAATATGAAAAATTTAAATAACATAATTAAAAAAGTACTTAAAGAGGAAAATCAAAGATACATGTTTTTCTCTAACTTAGAACAAATGAAACGCCAATGCGAAATACTCCTTGGTAAAGATAAACAAATGATAGAATCTATTTTAGATAATGGACATGATTGGGCTCAAGACCACATTGCAGAATCTAAAAATAATATGGACCAAGTTTTTGATTTTATAATGAATGAAATCGAAGGTGAGGACTTTAGTAGTGATGACGCAGTTGATGTAATGTATGAAGGTCGTAAAAAAGCTGGTACTAAATTATGCGCTCGTGGTTTAGCATCGGCAAAGGCAAAATATGACGTATTTCCCTCAGCTTATAGTAATGGTCACGCTGTTCAAGTATGTAAAGGTAAAATCAAAGGTCTTGACGGAAAAAGACACTGTTCAGGAGCATATTGTTAATCAATTATTTTGAATTATTAAAAAATCGTAGTATATTTGTAGTCAAATCATAAATGACATGACTATAATAAAAAAACTGTGGATTAAGTATCGTCTGTATTTACGTAAATTAGACCGAAAGGATACCGAATTTGACATTTATATGTCTAACGTGAGGAAATGTTCCACCATATGTAGAAAACTCATTCATTCTCAAGATTCTGAACTCATAATTGCCCCCATATCCGATAAAAAATATATCCGTAATGATAAATTAGGTATTTTTGTTACAATGGATGGTGGGCAAGTTACGATAACCAATCATACATACAGTTATTTTATTAAATTAAATAAAACTCAATGGGAAAAACTGGTTATCTCATTCCGTAGAGAAATGGAATATAGAGCGATGGAGATTGAAAAAGAATTAGAAAGTCAAATTAATCACTCACTTGATAATATTTATAATAAAATAAATTGTTAATATTAAAATCATGTCAAAGTTAGATACCCAAATTAAAAAAGTATTAAAAGAAATGTCAGAAGAACCAGAATACGGAAGACTTGATAGAGGTTTAGTTCAAGACGTTATTGATAGATTACTATCAGATGAAACAGGTGGATATAAAGGAGCACTAAAAGCTTTAAATTCTGAATTTAGTACAGGACAATATTCAAGACCTGAAAGAACGTATGAACCTCTTAAGCCAGGTATTAGAGTTGGTAAAAGTATTTATTAACCTAAAGATTTTCTAATCAAAGATATTAAGACCGATTCGTTGGTCTTTTTCTTTTTAGGTTTGTATGATGTCATCACAGGTTTTTGACCTTTACCCGTTTGAGTATCTTTTTTCTCAGCCTTTCTTTTTTGTTGACAAGCCGCCTTCTTTTGAGAATCTGACATTTTAGACGCTACACCTACCGCCCTACATTTAGGATAACCCTTTGTATCACCTTCAGGTCTCCCACATGGTGGATGTTTACCATCTTTTTTACTACAGATATTAACCCACGGACCTTTAGGTTGTTTACTACCTTTTGGTTTTTTCTTAGTCCCAAACCAAACACCTAAATCTTCATTAACAATTTCTTTTTTAATTTGATTTTTACCTAAAACTTTTTTAAGTAATTTTTTGTTAAGAGGGTTGTCATTTAAATCACTTCCGTCATCGTCATTAAGAACAGGATGTTTTTTATCGTAATTTGAAAACTTTTTAGCAACTTTTTCTTTGGTTTTAATATTTTTAGTATCAATATTACCGTCCAATGCGTCAACATATAATTGAGCGTTATCAAATTTTTCTAACGGAACAGTAAAAGGTTCTAAAGTATTTTTATCCCATAACTTTAAACCAGGACTTAAAGGACCCCTATAAGTTCCTGAACCTGATGTTACAGTTGCCTCGTTAACCATTTCCTCGTACTCTAATAATTTTTGGAATATCTCCAAAATATTTTTACTTTCCATATTAAAAAAAAAGAATTATATTTTAATATAAATATCTAATAAAATGGAACAAAACAATTCTGAAGAATTAAAAAAAGAAATTATTGAGAAATTTGAGAATCTTAGTCCTATTGGTAATTTATTTGATGTAATCAATTATAGTTCTTATGAAAATTTAGATAAATTCATAGTTAATATGAGTGAAGAACAGGCTCTTTATTGTATAATTGAAGCAGTTAAATGTTCTTACAGACGAGGTGTATTTACTCTTGAAGAAAGTGAGGCGATATCCAAATCTTTGAGGATTATTTCATCTAAATAAAAAAAGGTCAGATTTCTCTGACTTTTTTTATTATATTTTATTTGATTTACGAATATTTTCATCCCCCCATAACGGTTGTAAGTTTTTTAACGACCAACATTCCATAAATGACTCATCTCCAATTTCTTGTATATTAAATGAAGAAATTGGACGTATGTGGTCAACATGCCATATACCGTAATTGTCCCACGACATTTCACCTATAAATTTTTTTTCTAAATGAGTTATTAACTCATCAGGTGAATATTTTAAAATTTCAAAATAATGTCCATTTTTTTGTACATTACTTTCTTTCAAAACCTGATATATCGCAGTACGGAAATTATTGATTAGTTTGTAGATGGGGTCATTATGTTTACGATTTTTTTCGTAATTACGTTTATTTTCTCTATGTTTATCTATATTTTTTTCTCTCCACTCTTTATGATATTCATTAAGATGTTCTCTGTTTTTTTCAGACCAAGTTTTGTGTTTTTGTGAAAGATATTCTTTATTACTATCTCTCCATTTTTTATCGGCAATTTTTCTACCACCAATAAACCTTCTACCTGAAGGGCCTAATTTTACACCATTTTCTTTTAATATTCTTAAAATTGTTGGTTTACTTATACCTGTTTTTTCAGAAATAGTTTGTGAACCTAGAAGTTCTTCATTATACATTTTTAATATATCAGATAATTCTTTATCATTAGGGTTATACTTTTTCATATATTATAAATATAATATATTTTACCAAAAAAACAATTATTTAATGTTGTAAAATAAAAAAAGGGACAATTTCTTGTCCCTTTTTTATTATCAATTAAGATAAGATTATCTTAATTCATTCAAATCGAATGTACGAACACCATCAACGATAATACGGCCATAGAAGCGATTGTTCACCATCTTTTTCGCGTATCTCGTCATAATACCCTTAATAGGAGTAAAGTTGAATGGGTTATACATTGTTGGAGTTAATTGTAACGGTACGTATGGAGCGTAGATATATCCAGTGTCCAATAAAGAAGTACCTTTATGACCAATCAACACAGTGTTAGCTGGGAAGTATGGGTCACGGTATACTTGATAACGACCACTTAATGTACCAACTCTCTCGATACCCATGTTGAATTGGTCCTGCTCAGGAGCCGCATTTGATACGTGGAAGTATTCCAAGTCATCAAAGATAGCACTGATTTCAGAAGATACAACAATCCAGTTTGCTCCACCTCTTAAAGTAGATTTGTGGATTTGAGCTGAAATTTGGTTGATTGCAGTAATCAACGTTTGGTTCCAGTCCTTTTGAGTGTAAGGAGTTGATTGGTTGTTCAGACGCTTCCATCCGTTGTAATCCCAACGTAATGTCCAAGCCGCACCTTTACGTAAGTCACGTAAGATTTCACGGTCAATTTCAGCTGCAACTTGTTCAGATAATAAAGCTGTTAATTCAGCTTCAGCATCGATGTTGTGGAATGCCGCAACGTCTTGAGCAAGTTCTGGAGACCATTGTGCTCTTAATTTTCTTTCTGTAACAGATACAGTTACTGACTCAAGGTCAAAAGAAACTTCACCAATTTTGTCTTCAAATTCTAACTCTTCGTAACGTCTCCAAGCTGCTTTGATGTTAGTTAAAGAAGTAGCTCCGCTCCATTGAGATGCGGTTAATGTCGCTCCAGAATATCCATCAGGAGTTGTTTGACCACATGATATACATGCAGGAACTTGAGTATCAATTTCTAAATAGATAAATCCTGTAGTACTACAAATGTTATCATAATAACCACCATTACCACCCGATGTTGTAGTGTTAAATCCAGCTTGAGTACGTGTGTAGTTTGGACCTACAATACCTTGACCATATTTTTGAGTAACAACACGGAATAAAAGTGGTGTAAATGTTGCAGTATTTAAGTTAGAAGCTGCCGTTGAGTTATCAGTATAAAGAATTAAGTTAGCTAAAAACTCATCAGTATCTTGTTCTTGACCGTTTGGTCCGATTAACTTACCAACACCAGCATTTGAGAAACCTGATAATGCAACGATGATTTTTCTAAATTCAGCGTTAGAACCACCTACAGTGTAAGCTGAATATACAAGAGCTCCACTAGACCAAGCAACTGTTGGAGTCGCAGATGTAATTGTAAGGAAACGACCTTTAGAGTAATCGAACAAACCTGCTGGGTTAAGACCTGGCTCAGTTCCTTCGTAGAACATATCATAAAGGTTCTTAGGTGCTGTACCAAATGGTTGACCTGTTCCTGTATCATATCCTGAAAGAGGATTTCCAGGATAGTTACCAGGAGAACCTACTGGCGCGTAGTGGTCACCTGATGTAACACCAAGAGTGTCAACTGCAGAACCACCTGAATAACCTTGAATCTTAGGTATGAAGTAGAACAATTTACCAATTGGTAAGTTCATAGCTTGTACCGATACAATCTCGTTAGACAATAATTTAGAGAACACACGTCTGATGATAGGAAATACCACAGTTTCGAATGAACCTGAATCAGCTGATGATGCAGCTTCGTTAATTAAATGTGACGCTTGGTTTTCATACAATTGTGCAACATTTTCTTTTAGGTGGCCTCTAAGACCTTCTAGGAACCCTAATTTGTCCCATTTGTTTATAGTGTCTTCTTTGATAACTTTCAAGTGTTTAAGACCGATGTTACCTACTAATCCACTTTCTAATAATGCTCCCATTTATTTTATAGGTTTTTTATTTTTAAGTTTATTTTATTATTTTTGACATAATGTCTTTCATTCTCAAGAATTGAGGGTTCTCGTAAGTTTTAGATTCAATTAGATTAACTGCTGAACCTGACTGTGGAGATTTATCAATTACTTTTTCGATTGACTCAGTCATGAACTTTTTGGATTCTCCTCCAAGTTCTTCTTTTATTGTTCTATATAAAGCTTTAGATTCTTTAAGACTTTCTGCAGAATCAAATCTTCTTAAAACGTTAATTTTTTCTTGCTTTGATGTAGAATGTTCAGTGAACAATCTTGTAGCATATGCTAAATTTGAATTAAATACAGCAACTTCGTTAAGTTTATCTCTAAACATATTTAGAGCTTTTCTGTATTCTTCATTTTTAACTTTTAACATTTCAAGTTCTTCAACCATAGATTCAGTGTAAAGACGTGCTTGTTTTTGTCCAGCCTGAGCTCCTTTTTTAAGTGCTCCTTCTCTCCATCCCATACCATAAGTACGAGCAGCTTCTTTAGCTTCTTCCTTAGATAATTTTGGAGTTCTTGACGGCATTTCAAAACTCTCACTTTCTTTAAATTCAAACTTAGGTTTACCTGTTCCCATAGTTGGGTTAGCACGCTTCTCAATTTTACTAAACCCCCCTTTAGTTAAAGGAGTATTCTTATGCCATCCGTATTGTTTAGCGTCACCACCAATTTTAGCATTTTTACCAATTTTTGGTTTCATTGATGCTTTTCCTTTAGTAGTTTCTTCTTTAAACCCTTTTGAAAGTCCAACTAATTGTGCAGATTCTGTCATGTATTCTTCATCTTCTTCAGCTTCCTCATCCATTTCAATTTCGTAAACGACTTCTTCATTTTCTTCTTCTTCTTCTTCATTAAAGTCACCCATTTCATACTCTTCCTCTTCAGATTCAGTTTGAATAAGATATTCATCTTCTTCATCTTTCAAATGAATAAAATCACCATCTTTCTTAATTTCGAAAGTGTCGGTAGGTTTCATTTCTTTAAAAGCTTTTAAAACTGTGTCCATTGACTCGTCAGATAAATCTTGGATTCCCATAGAATCGAAGTCATCGTCACCACTCATATCAGATAAATTTGACATGTCAAACATTTCATCAGAATCTTCTTCATCTTCAGTTTCAAATTCGTCTTCTTCCTCTTCAGATTCGTCTTCTTCAGACTCGTCTTCTAATTCAAATTCGTCTTCTTCTTCCTCAGAATCATCTTCAGATTCCATTTCGTCTTCAACTTCAAATTCATCTTCTTCTTCAGCCTCATTTTTCATAGACTCTTTTACTAATTCGCTAATTTCTTCTTTCATTGTAGAATGAAGTATTTCTTTTGCATTTTCATTGATTGCTTCTTCCAAATTTTGTATTTGGATTAATGCTTCTTCAACTAAGTTTTTTTCTGCCATTTGTGCGTTATTTTATTAAATAAATATATAGATGTTTAGAAAAATTAATTTTTTTTAGTATATAAATGAAAAAAGGGACTTTCGTCCCCTTTTAAATTCTTTTTTAACTTTGTGATTACTCAAACACTTCGTCAATTTTACTCTCACTTACTGAAGTAATTCTCCAATCATAACTAAATGATTTGTAAGCTTCAGTAACTTTAGCTTCGACATCAGTAACAGAATAACCTCTTACAAGTTTTTCTTCTCTTACTTTTTTAATTTTTCCTGTGTTTTCATCTGGTAAATCGTATTGGATTTTAGCCACAAAGTATTTTTCGTCCATTTCCATAATTATTTATTTTCCTAAATAATCGGTAAGTCTTCCCATTAAATCAAGCGATTTGTTAACTGTTCTAGAAGCTTTTAGTTCATTTTCTTCTTGAAGGTTCTCTTCAAACGCAAATCGACCATCAGGTTCAGTAAATAAATAAGCTCCTGGTGTTGATGGTGAGGATACCAAGTCAAAACAAATTAATTCAAAATCGTCTTGTACTTCGTTTTGGTCACCAACTTTTTTAAGCGAACCTACCCCTCTTGATGATATACCTAACGTTACACCCAATCTTAATAGGTTTGCCGCTTGGTCACCCTTTGTTGATACGATACCTCTTTCATGGAACCCTGGAGAAGTCAAAAGTAATAGTTTACCCAATAGAACATTACCATCCCACCACATCTCTGTAATCATGTGTGATACTCTATCTAAATCTATCAATGAAGACTCAGGGTGATTGAGTTCAGATAAAGAGGTTTTTTTACCTATATAATTTTTTATATAATTTTCAGACTCTCTCTTTAAAATTCTTTCAGGATATGTTCTACCGTTTCTATTTGGTGTATTGTATTTTTGTAGAACGGCGTAGAATTCAAATGGTTTTGAATAATCTTTAAAATCCTTACTTTCTTGCAAGAAGGTTTGATTATTTTTTTCTGTTGGGGAAACATATCCAGCATCCATCTCAATTAAAATACCTTTTCCTGTTTCTCTTGGACCTAATATTTTGTAATTTTGCATTTTATCTTTTTATAGATAAATATTAAATACTTTCTATTTTATCGATTGTTTTTGTTTTACTAGATTTTGTAAGGTAAAATTTAAAATAATTTGATTTTTTAAACGATTCTGTTTCAATATAATTTATAATATTTTTAATAGAATTTTTTAACTCAGTAGATTTAAAATCGACATCTTTTTTCAAAAAGAATGTTACCTCTAAATTCATGAAAGACCTTTTTTTAACTGATATCCCACTTGTTCTCAAATCTAAATCAACTATAAATTTTTCATTTAATAATTCATTGTCGATAATTTCTATTAAATTTGTTTTAATATTTTTATTAAAAACTGATACAATTCTATTCCAACTTTCTTCGTGTGTTTTTGGTTTGACCCAAGATTGGATATTTAAATAAATTGATTTTAAATTTTTCGAGTCAACCGTACCATATGAACATTTTATTTGTTTATATCCTCTAACCACACAACTTTTTCCTTTTTTCATTTACAAGTTTTCCATATCTTCGTTTATTTATGTAAGTAATAATAATCAACAAAAACCGAGTTGTCAAAATGTTAATAATTCCCGTTAAAAATAATGATTTAGAAAAATCTTTAAAAAATTTTAAATCAAAAGTTTTAAAAACTAAAATGATTGTAGAGTTGCAAAACAGAAAAAACTACAAAAAAAAATCTGACATAAAACGTCAGATTTTAAACGATGCTATTTATAAAAATTCAAAAAATAATGAATTATAAATTTTGAGTTAAATTCATCAATTTAATATATTCTTTTTTAGAATGTTTTACATTTGTAAGTCTTTCTTTTGTTTCTAATAAAACTTTTGATAATTCTTCATCTGATTCAGAGATAAGAGTATCAATTTTTTGAATTGCAGTTTCTTTTAATTCAGTAAATTTTGTTTTTAAGTTTTCATCATTTGACGTTAAAACTTCTTTTACAGAATTTCTTTCAGACTCAGTTAAGTTTTCTAAATATTTTTCAGCAGTCTTATTAGCAACTTTCAACATTGAGCTAATTGGGACATTTGAAGATTTGTTTTCTTTAATTATTGGTTTTTTACCTAAAGACTCAACAATTGATTTTTTAGCAATTGATTTCTTTTCAGGTTTTAGTAAATCGCCATAAAATAGTTCATCAATTGTTTTGTATTTGTTTTCAAGTACAATATCTTTAGTCCAACTTTTGACAAAACTTACTGTATTCTCAGATAATTTAATTTGTCTAAATTCATTAGATAAATCATCAACCAAATAAGTTGCAGTTTCTTTATCTAATTCTTTATTTTCTTTTAAATTATCATATATCGACATTAATTTACAAAAATCACTATTTTTAAGTAATTTTCTTTCAAAAAGTCTCATATCAGTTTTAAGAGTTCCTTTAACAAAGGAATCAATTAATTTATTTTCTACTAATGTTTTTATTAATCCGAATCTCATATCTATATTTTTTTATATAAATATCAACCTTTAAGTAGTTTATCCAGTTGATTACCCATTTCTCCTAAGGATTCTTGTACTCGACTTAAATCAATAATGTCATCTTCATTCAACATACCCGAATTTTCTAAAATAATATTTAAATTTTCTTTGTTTCTTTCATTGTTTTCAGGTACTGTACCACCTTCAGCTGTTGGTGGTGATGGTGATGACGGTGGTGCCGGTGATTCTCCTCCCATATCTCCCATTCCTCCTAAATCAGGTGGTGCTCCTAATCCACCTCCTGTATCAGTAGACCCTCCTTCAGTAGGTGTTCCTGCCGGTTCCCCTTCTTTCTTACCATATAACTTATCTAAGTTATCGAATATACCTGTATGAGTAATTACTTCAGCAGTTTTCTTAAGTTCTTCACCTACAGCTCTTTCAATACGTTGTTGTTGTAAATCAAGTTTAATCTCATCATCAGAAAATCCAAGAATATGTTTTTTCGCCCATGACATAGATACTGCAGCAACACCACTACCTGGGTCAGCAACCATATCTTTATACAATAGAATTTTTTCTTTCCAAACATCTATCTTCATCAAATCAGCTTGAGTTGATGGATTTGTTAAACTTAAGTTAAAGTTTGATATCTCATCTTCAAAACCTAAAATGAATAAATGTATGATTGCAATTTTATTTAATTCAGAAATCATATTCTTTTGAATACGATTGATAGTACGAGCAAAACGAATATCTTGTAATGATAAGTTCTTACCGTCACCAACAGTTTCTTCAAACCCTAAAAACGCTTTAGGAACACGAAGAGCTGTTAACAATTTCTTTTGGATATACTCGATGTCGGCAATCTCAGATAAGTTTTGAGCTCCCGGTAATGTCTCTATCGGTGACGCTTGTGCAGTATCTCTAACAGGAACAAAATAATCTTGGTCAACTGCCATTTGATTAAATCTCATATCGACATTACCTGTCTTATGGTCAACCGTTTGACTTCTCTTAAACTTGTTTGCAAATCTTTGGATATATGGTTCAACATCTGCGTCATCCATGTTTCCAACGAATACTTTGAATACACGTCTTTCAGGCGCTCTTGATGTTCTATAAATCAACATAGCGTCTTCAGATAACAATAATTGTTTCCAAATACGACGTGCTTTTTCTAACATAGAAGTTCCATAAGGTAATCTTCTATCATCACCCAATAATCTAAAGTGAGCGACTTCCCATGTGTTAAACTCTAAATCTTTTTGTTTCCATTTGAACTTCAAATGTTTTTTTTCAGGATTGGTTGTTGAATCTGTTGAGTGAGCTCCCATACCCGCTTCCAATCTTTCAATCTCAATGATTGGTAATTGCATACATCCTATAATACCTTTTTCAGGGTCTAATTTAAGATACACAAAATTATCACCATACTTACATGTGTTTCTTGTCCACATAGGTAAGTTAGTATTAATATCCAAAGCGTTATTAAATAAATCACCTAAAATTGATTTAATTCTTGATGACTCAGAATAGATTTGCAACATATAACCATCCTGATTAATTGTTGTTGACTCTTCGGCATAAATGTCTAAAGCCGCACCAATTTCAGGAGTAAATTCCATTGACTCGTAGTCATAAAAAGACGATAAACGAGTTGGTTCATAAAAAACCGCTTGTGTGTATAGATTATTTTCAACCCTACCCCATTGGTTCGCTAAATAATAAGTTTGTTGGGCTTGAAGTTTTTCTCTGTCGAATTCTGACTTGGAAGTTGTTTTTAATAACTCACTTTTATCATATTTGTACGTAGGGTAATCCTGGCCCAATAAAGAATTAGGCCCAAATGTCTGGGATAACCTCTGCCATACCGTTAGTTTATTTTCACTCATACTAAAATATAAATACTTTTAAATTAAATTAAAGTTTAATCAAAAATATGATACATAGGTTATAGTGGTTTTTAGTACCCAAATCTTGTCTTATACAATGCATGTTGTGCTTGTATTTGGGATAACGATAATACACCATTCCAAACTTTAACAAATCCTATGCTGGCAGTCTGTACTTCACTACCTAATGAACGACTAAATAATCTTAATTGATTAAATCCTCCTCCTCCGGCATTAATTACAGAATATGCAAAATTACTTGGAGCAATACTTGTTGAAGTATACAGTGTACCTGTATTAGTTCCGGTATCCCAAGTTGCCCAATCTAAATGCCAAACTGTGTCAGCTCCAGATGATGGTAAGTTTACAGTAAAGTTTGGATAGAAAGTATTTGGGTTACCATTATAAGCCCCCATTAACCAATCTTTAACCGCCTCATTTTGAGTATTCAGCAATCTACCAGCAGATGTTACAGATAGTTTATAAGCCATAAATACTGTGTAACTTTGACTAGTAACATAATTTGGGCCTCCATATATAGCATCCGTACCAACATTATTTGATTTAACAAAAGTTCCACCATTCGCGCTGTTCCAAGATATACTACTACTAGCGTTAGTCACTGTAACTGAATACGCTCCTGTTCCGGATACTGTAGAACCATTAGTTGGCATTGCCGAGTAGTACGCGGCATCTAAATCATAAACTAACGATGGTAGTCTTGTAGGTGTAGGTGTAGTAGTTGGTGTAGGTGTTTTAGTTGTAGTATTAGTTGGTGTTTGAGTAACCGTTGGAGTTACAGTTTTAGTTGGTGTAATTGAAGGTGTTGGGGTTATTGTTGGTGTAATTGAAGGTGTTGGGGTTATTGTTGGTGTAATTGAAGGTGTTGGAGTTATAGTGTTAGTAGGAGTTTGAGTAACCGTTGGAGTTACAGTTTTAGTTGGTGTAATTGAAGGTGTTGGCGTATTAGTTGGAGTAATTGAAGGGGTTGGTGTAATAGTATTAGTCGGAGTTTGAGTGTTAGTTGGAGTTTGAGTGTTAGTTGGAGTTTGAGTGTTAGTTGGTGTTTGAGTATTAGTCGGAGTTTGGGTATTAGTTTGGGTAGGTGTCGGAGTTTGAGTATTAGTTTGGGTAGGTGTTATAGTATTAGTTGGTGTTACAGTTGGGGTAGGTGTTGTAGATGGTATTGGTGTTGGGGTAGGTGTGGGTGATAAAGGTGGACCAGGTCCATCATTTGGTGTTTTAAAAATATTGTTAAAACCATTACTTTTATTTCTTAAAACACCAGAATTACCCTGACCATCGACAACCAGTCTTGAACCTGTGAATAAATTACCCGATTTTTTTCTATCTCCTGTTCCCATATAATATTATCTTCGTCCCCCGAATAACCATAAATAGTTTTCGTAGTCACTTTTAGTCGCTTCTCGTTTAAAGTTTTCTTGTTGATGTGAAATTACTGGGTCTGTAAATTGTCTTCTGTTAAATTCATTTGTATTAACAGTCCACGAATCAATCATCGCCTTTGTTTGATTTGTTACCTTATTCAGAGATGAAAATGATGTTTCACCAACATAAAGAGCCATGGCAACTGACATAATCAAGTCATCATGTTGTCCCTTTTGGTGGTCAGGTCGTCCATTCACATAAATAAATGTGTTCATTTCATTTAACAACCTACTTGAATTTATTCTAAATCCATGTCTTAAATATTCTTCAAATGTTGCAATAATTTGAACTCTTTTAGCATTAAAGTTAATTCCCGGTATTTTTTCTGTTGCCTTTGGGTCGTATTGCCACTTATTTGAAATATCAACTCCATCAACATACACATTTCTATATCCCAACTCTCTCAATCGTAAAGATGTTGTAACTCCCATACCACCAGTAATATCCACAACAATAAATGCGTTATACATATTACCCCATTTATAACATATTTCAGCCAAAGTGTCAGGAGGAAGTTTACCAACATACTCAGCGACCTGTTCTCTTGTATCAAAATCAACAATTTGAAATGTTGAGAAGTCCTCACTGTCACCACGAGATACGTCAACACCCATAATATATTTTTTACCTATTTCAGGTTCTTTCCAAATCCATAGTCCACCACCCATCATCTTTGTAGGCGGCTCCTTAACCATATTTACTCTTAAATCTTCTAACATATCAGAATTAAATACATTATCCCCCGAACCAAGAAACGCACATTCCAACTCCTGATTAACCTTACGTTTATCGTATTTAAGTTTCTTTACCATTGATTCATACCAAGAAGAACTTGGTTTGTACCCCTGAGAAATTAATTCTTTTATTTCATCAAAGTTTTTTTCCTTATTGTTATATTCAATAATTTCAACATTTGGGTATTCATTACGATTTAAATAATAATGAATAACATCTTTAACGTTGATTAATGATAAATCTTTAGCATATCTTGGGTCTTTCCACCAAACCATTGGGGAAATTTTAAATTCATTCATTCCCTTTAACGCTTGGTCGTAAATTTCATAATAGATTGCGTCATATCCGTTTGGTGTTGATACAACTATCACCTTACCACCTGTTGATAAGGATGCCATACAAGCCGCCCAAAAATCACTATCGGCCTCAATGTACGCAGCCTCATCAAATATTAATATTGTGGGGGTATAACCACGAAGAGCATCCTTAGATGTTGCAACCGCCTTAACTTCACATCCATTTGTTAATTTAAAATGTCTTTGTGAGTTTTTTTCAGATGAAAAACCAACACCAACCCAACTAGGCCATTGGTCGGTAAATCCTCTAATCTTATTTGCAACTTCAACCGCAGTATCCAACTTATTTGCAATAATCAAAACTTTTTCAGGACTATTCTTTTTAGCAAAAACAAGTTTTTTTGATGACCAAGCGGCAGTTACCGTAGATACACCAGCTTGTCTATACTTTAATGCAATATTTTCATTATAATTTTCGTAATCCTCAACCAAACTAATTTGGTCAGGGAATAACTCTAACGGGACATACTTTGAAACAGTGTTGTCATATGTCTGTAAATAAGTTTTAAGGGCGTATGGTGTTGATTTCATACACTTGGCATACTCCATTAAAACGGCTTCTCTAGATAAACTCATATACTATAAATATAAAATTTATATAAAAATAGAAAACCCTTCATCTCTGAAGGGTTTTAAAGTTTTTAGTTGATACCTAATCCTTTTAAAAAGTCATCAAAATCCTCATCATCATCGTCGTCATCATCATCCTCATATTTTTTCATAGTATCTTCATACTCATATCCTTTTAGTTCTTCAACAATTTCATCAACCATGTCTTTCACCATTTTCTTTCCTTTTGGTGAACCTGATAAAATTTCACGAGCCATCGCAAAAAATTCGTTTGGAGTAAGTTCAGCAAACTTAACAAGGAAATATTGTTGTAAGTTTCTCTTATCGTCATCAAATAACTCATCAGGATAAGACTCACGGAACTTTTGCCAAATAACTGGACCTAATCTCATATCCCAAATTTCACCGACAACAGTATCTTGTGAGTTAATCACCGCCTCTTGTCTTGTCTTATCTTTTGGTAATCCGTATGTTCCCGCAATTTCCATAACACCTTTAGCAAGTTCATGAATAAGGATTGGTAAGTTAACACCACGAGCCTTTACTGTTGGTGGGTCAGTCTTAGCATCCAATTCAGACATACCAAAAGTAGATTCTCCATCACCCGCCATACCTTGAACCATTGAGTCAGGCATTAACCAATAAAGTGAATCCGCAAATGACATAAACACACCATACAAATTTAATAACCTTGGGTTAATAGCATTTAACTCTCTGTTTAATAATTCAAACATATAAGAAGATTGTTTAGCAGCACCTTGAATAAGTGAGTTAATAAATCTTCTTTTAGCCTTCTCTAAATCAAATTGTTCAAATGAGTCCATGAAATCTTCAAGTTGTTCTTGTTCTTCTTCAGAACCAAACATATTTTCAATTTCTTCTTCACTTGGTTCCTCACCTTTAGGTGATAACTTACTTGAATCAATGTCATTTGGTTTAACCAACTTTACATCATATTGTAAAGCTCCTTCAGGAATTGCAAATTCTTTTTGAACAACTTCAATTGCAAGTTCTTCCAAATATTCTTTATTTTCAGATTCAATTTGAGCAATTTCTCGCATTGCGTTCATCACCATCATTTGAAGTTGCATCATCGAATTTTCTGATGTAACATCTTGAAGACCTGTATATCTTTTTAATCTGTTGATAACCTCTTTAAATCTTTGTGATGCAATAAGTTGCTCAAAGTTAGATGGTTTATCGGGACCTTCAGGTGTAATTTCAGGAAATGCTTTACTACCTGAATGAGGAGTTTCACCTTTTTCAAATTTAGATTGAATATCAGGAGCCATTCTTTCAGGACCTTCGTACCCAATAGGAGCCTCATTAATTCGGCTAATCAATCTTTTAACTAATTGTTCTTTTTTCATCTTACTCACCTTTTAATTTAATATTCATTTTACCAAAACTTAAATATTTTGGTAATTCACCTTTTGGTCTTGGGTCTGTGTTAGGAGCTGGTTGGTAAGGATTTTTTCTAGGAGTTATTGTTGTCCTTTCCTTTTCTTTAGTTTTTTCCTTTTCCTTAGTTCCTGAACCTTTTGGTCTTGGTTCAGTATTAGGAGCTGGTTGATAAGGATTTTTTCTAGTTGGAGTTGTCGTTCTTTCCTTTTCTTTAGTTCTTTCCTTTTCTTTTGTTCCTGAAGATTCTTTCATTTCGGTCATTTCAGAGGATTCTTTAGTCATTTTTTTTCTCATTAAATTCATTAAATCTTTTTTAGTAATTGCTGGTCTTATGTTAGCTTCAACAATCTCTCTCATTTTTTGTTCCAAAATTACTTCATATGGATTTTTACCTTCTTTTAATGACTTTTTGACATCAAGAACACATCTTTCAAATTTCTTATCTTCACCTTTAGTGTAATCATCTTTCTTTTTACCATTTAAACCTAATGATGATGTACAGATTGCCCAAGGATTTTTTTCAACTTTTTTCTTTGGTTTTTTATTTTCTTCCATTGGGGTTGCGGTAACCGTATTATCAGTATTTTTCTTTATTGAATACCCTTTATCGTTTGCGGGAACTACTCCACCTTTGTCTCCAATCTTATATGATGGTTTTCCAGGTACTGGCGTAACTTGTTCTTTAGATTCAGTTTTTTTAACTGAAGCCATTCTACCAATAGGTTTATCCATTCCAACAAACCCTTGAGCATTTACCATACCCTCATGTAAGTTTTTAATTTCTCTTAATGTCATCTTTGATAGAGTGCTTTTACTAACACCCATCTTAAGAATTTCTTGGATTTGTTTTTCTGTTACCATTTTCTTCAAATTCTTTATAATACTCAAGGATTATATCCTTTTCGTATAGTTTATCTTTAACTTGTTGTTCACTCATTCCAAAGTGAAACACTAATCTATTATCTATATCACTATCTTTTTCCCAACCTAACGCAACAACATTATCAATTGCGTCTTTCATACAAAAAAAATCGGAGTTTTGAACGAGCTCCATATCTATTCCGTCTCTATTCAATACTCCTACTTTTTTAATTTCTTCAGTGTCAGGTGGTGTTGGGTTTCCATTTGCAGGATTTGTGTCCCAATCATCACCAAATACATCAGTGGTTTCTGAGAAAATAAACTCGTAAGTTTTATTCCCTCTATAATTTGCCCCTAGTCCGTTAATAAAAACTAAATAACTCATAGGATATTACCTTGTGGAGATACCTTAAGTTGTTTGTTATTATTTTCAAAAACTAAATTACCTTTATTTGTTTTACCAACAAAAGTTATAAATGGGAAATTATTAACAATCTTTTTTGATATCTCAGATTGGGATTCAGTTAAAGATAATCTTTCAATTTCTTTATTGTATTTTGCCTTTCTTGATTCAGAAATAATTTTTTGTTCTTTCTTTTTTTCATTAACAAACTTCTTTTCATTTTCGTTAACTACAACATATTTCTTTAAAATTTTGTCAACTTGAGATTCTCCAAAAACTTTAGAGAACATTCCGTCTAAATAATCTGCTTCACCCATTTCCTCAGGTTTTGGCTCTTCTTCAGTTGAAGTTTCTTCTGAATCAACATTAAATTCATCACTTTCTTCATCTTCTGAACCCATATCTTCCATTCCGTAATTAGATTCTTCTTCACTATCAAATCTTGTTAAGATTTCTTCTTTATCTTCTTCATCTAATGAATTTAAATCTAAAGAAGATAATATAGAATTAATAACATATTTTACATCTTTACTTGATAATTCTTCTTCATTACCCGAATAATCTCTAATTTTTTGAGCCAACTTACCAGTTAACTTTTGGATAGATTTAAATGTAACGGGTTCACCACCTTCTGAAGGTTCTCCACCCATATCTTCCATATCAGTATCCATTTCTTCACCTTCAGGTGATGTTGGCATTTCATCTGATGACGGTCCCATATCTAAAGATGTGTCCTCAGGTGCAGGAGCCGGTGATGGCTCAGGTGATGGTGATGGAGCCGGTGGTGGTAAATCTGAAGGAGCTTCAGTCGGAGCTTCAACCTTAGGTTGAGGTGTTTTCAACATATACTTTTTATCTTCAGTGAATAAAGATATACCTTCGCTAATACCATTGACTCTATTAATTTCACCAGCCATTAAATTTAATTTTCTCATTGCCGATGAATATGACGAAAAATGTTTTCTATTTTTAATATTGTCAATATATTCAGATGTTGATTCATTAATTGATTTCTTAATGATGTAACCCAATCTTTCTTTAACAATTGCATATGTGTTACCATCTGCTAAAGTTATTTTATAATCAACAGAGGATGTTTCATTTATAGAATTTGGAATTACTTCTTTATACTTAGCAATCTCCATGATTCTTTGTAATTTTTCATTTCCTTGTAGTTTTTCACTACCTATTGGTTTTAATTTACTCATTTTTTTTAATTATTTAATCCGTTAAATCCGCCAAGGGTTATTGCATTTAATTGAACAACAGTATCTGCAGAACTTGCCATACCATTATAAATTGGGTGGGGTTGAATTGCTGAGACACAACCCTCGCAGTTTGTTGCTCCAGTGAAATTAATTAACTTATACGTATAAGTTCCAGACGAAAATACTGCCATATTATTTTTTCTTTATAAATATACAGAAAATTAGGATTTTTTTAGATTAAGTAAAAAATCTACGTTTTGTTCCATTAAAGATAGCTCTTTATCTAAAAGATTATTTTCTAAATTAAATAATTTCTCTAAATAATCACTTCTTCTTAAGTATTTAAACACCAAATTCTCGTAAGAATATTCACCTTCTTTCTTAAGACCTGAACTACGATATTTTTTAAGTTTTTCTTTAAACTTTTTAATATATTCTCTTGCTTCGTCAATATCTTTTTCAGTTGCGTTATCTACAACAGTATCAATTTGACTTTTCCAATGATTAATTTTTGATTTAAGAATTTTTGTATCAATGTTTGAATCTTCTTTTTCAGGTTTTACATCCCATTCATCATATAGAACTGAATAAACTCCTGAACTAAAATGTGCTTCAGTCTCGTTTTGAACATATAACTCAACTTCATATCCAAAGATTTTAATATCGTGATTGGTATTAAAAATAGTTTTTTTAACTTTAAACAACTCTTCGTAAAGTGATAGTTCAGTGTCTGAGAATTGAATAAAATCACAAACAACGTGAAGGTCAATATCAGAATACTCTGACCAATTATAATTGGCTAAAGAACCTGTGAAAATAACGTCCTCAATTAATAAAGGAACTCCAATAAAATCAATAAATTCATTAGCAGTTTGAAGTAGTTTTTCCCTAACTTCTTTTCTCAATTGCATATTCTCATCCCAAATTTTTGAGTTGAGCTCATCCTTAGAGAAAAAACTTTTGATTATATTATTATCTTTCACAAATAATAAATATCAACTAATTACAATCTTTTATACTTATAAACTTTTGCAATGTTTTTATTAAAAAAACTTCCTTGTGATTCAGCCATTCTAAATCTTGTATACACCTCGTGTGGAACTCCCTCATATTCATACTGAATACCTGTTTTAAAATCAACAATTAGTTTTTTACTCTCTGTATTGAAATCAGTTTTACTGATGTTTGATGATTCAATTTCACAAATAATGTTTGTTCCACTGATTGTTTCTTTTTTAATTGCCATAACTTTTTTTTTAATGATAAATAATTTTGAATTACATTTGTAGTTGAATTTAAGAACAAATTCATTTAATTTTAATAAAAACTATTTTATGACAGATTCAGTTGAAGAGGGTGGGAAACTACCAAAAAAGACAGAGGTAAACTCAAGTACCCCTGTTTTAGATAATTTTAGTCGTGACCTTATCAAACTTGCCGAAGAAGGTAAGTTAGACCCCGTTGTCGGTAGGGAAGATGAAATATTACGTATTGCTCAAATTCTTTCAAGAAGAAAGAAAAATAACCCAATTATCATCGGTGAACCTGGTTGTGGTAAGACGGCGATTGTTGAGGGATTGGCAATGAAGATTTTTGAAGGTGATTGTCCAAGAAACTTGGTCGATAAACGTATTCTATCATTAGAGATGAATTCAGTTGTTGCAGGAACAAAATATCGTGGTCAATTTGAAGAACGATTAAAGGTTATCTTGGAAGAAATTCAAGCGAACCCAAATGTTATTCTATTCATTGACGAAATTCATACCATTGTAGGAGCAGGTAACGCCTCAGGTTCTATGGATGCCTCCAACATCTTAAAACCAGCGTTATCAAGAGGTGAAATACAATGTATTGGAGCCACCACATTGGATGAATACAAAAAACAAATTGAGAAAGATGGGGCGTTAGACAGACGCTTCCAAAAAGTAATTGTCAGTTCATCAACAAAAGAAGAAACATTACAAATTCTTAAGAATGTTAAAGACAAATACGAAAATTATCATAAAGTAAATTATACTGATAATATTCTACAAATCTGTGTTGATTTAGCAGAACGATATATCACCGACAGAGAGTTCCCTGACAAAGCATTTGACATCTTGGATGAAGTCGGTGCAAGAGCTCAGGTAGATGTGAAAAATCCTGAAATAATTGACGAATTAAAACGTCAGGCCTTAGAGATTAAACAACAAAAATTACTTGTTGTTAAAAAACAGAATTACGAAGAAGCCGCAAACTTAAGAGATAAAGAAAAGAAAGTTTTATCACAACTTGATATTGAAAAGAAAAAGTTTGAACAAACTCTTTTGGATAATAGAAAAACAATTTCAGAGGAATTGGTTTATGAGGTGGTGTCAACAATGACAAAAATACCTCTAACAAAACTTAATTTAGATGATAAGATTGCTCTTATTAATTTAGAAGAAGAATTAAATAAATCAGTCATTGGACAAAAAGAGGCGGTTACAAAGATTGCAAAATCTATTCGTAGAAATAGATTAGGTATTAAAGACCCAAATAAACCAATTGGTTCATTTATATTCTTAGGTTCAACAGGTGTTGGTAAGACATTATTGGCAAAAGAATTGGCAAAACAAATCTTTGGAAGCGATGAAAATCTTATTCGAGTTGATATGTCTGAATACCAAGATAAACATACCGTATCTCGTTTAATTGGTTCACCTCCTGGTTATGTAGGATATGATGAAGGTGGACAACTTACAGAACAGGTAAAAACCAAACCATACTCTGTAGTATTATTTGACGAGGTTGAGAAAGCTCACAAAGACATATTCTCAGCATTACTTCAACTATTGGATGAAGGTTACATGACAGATAGTTTTGGAAGAAAAATCAATTTCAAAAACTGTTTAATCATTATGACATCAAATCTTGGGGTAAAAAAGATGCAAGAGTTTGGAGCAGGGGTTGGATTTAGTAAGACAGGTAATGTGTATACCAATGAAGAACTTAAGAAAACAATGTTAAACAAAGAATTAAAGAACCATTTCGCGCCTGAGTTTATCAATCGTTTGGATGAAGTAATTGTATTCAACACACTTCAAAATGACGATATCCAAAAGATTGTTTTGGTCGAAGTCAACAAATTAAAATCTCGTTTATCAAAATTGGGATATAACATTAACTTCGGTCAGTCAGTAATTGATTTTGTTTCAAAAGTTGGATTTGATGATGTTTACGGAGCACGTCCTTTGAAGAGAGCAATTCAAGAAAAGATTGAAGACTACATTTCAGATGAAGTATTACGTGAAAAAATTGTAATGGATAAAACCTACAATATTGAAATTAATGAAGAGGAAGTGTCGATATCGGAGGTTGAGGTCCAACCTGATGAAACGCCAAAAGTGAAAAGAACAAGAAAGAAAAAGGGGGAATAAACCCCCTTTTTTATTTTTAGAAATTATATAATTGTGACCTATGGATAAATTCGTATTTCTGATTACCAAGTTCTTCAATCAGTTTTTTACCTGTATTCATACCAGCAAAAACTTCATGAACAACAACATATTCATTTGGTGTGTGATAATTGTGATAACCAATTGAAAAGTTAATACAAGAGAAGTCAAACTTCTTACGAAGTTGCCAAACATCGGTGTAAGGGTGTTGCATATATTGTGGTTCAGACAACATACCTTCAGAAAGAACTTTTTTAGCCTTTGACTCAAATTCAGAGTCCGTTTCAAAAACTTTAACACCATAACAATATTCTGTCACCATAAAATCGTGAGGTGCGTCAAACTGAATTGCATAACCCACATTACTAAAAAATTCAGGGTCTGCTTCTTTTGAACCCAAACAACCAACTTCTTCAGATACAAACAAAGCAACTTTAATTACATCAAAAACTTCCAATAACTGAAGACAGGCAAACACTCCACACTTATCATCACCACCAATACCTGTTGGGTCACCAAAATCGTTATATGCTTTAAGTGATAAACTTGGATTACCTTTTGAGTCTTTAAGTTGTTCTTCATGGATATTGATTGTATCAATGTTATGAACCGTATCGGTATGTGCAACAATACAAGGATAGGATTCACCCTCATTTATTTCACCCTTTGTAACATAAACATTTCCAAAGTCATCAACTTTGAAATTGTGTTTTTTTTCGGTTAAGTATTCAACCAAAAATTCAATCATTAAATCTTCTTTAAATGATTTTGTAGGTATTGACAATACCTTTTTTAAGAAATTAACATTTTCTATCATAGCTCATAAAGATAAGCTATTTTTTAATTAAAACAATTCAGGATGATATAAAAAATTTAAGAAAGTATCATAATCAATTTTAACGGTTTGGTTAAATTCATTTTTACTATGATTACTATATGTAATAAGTATTTTTCCGTCATCAACATCTCGAATTATGAATTTGTTTGGTGTCTTTTCCCCAAATGTTTTTTGTGAAGGAAATTCATACCATTTATTAAATTCACCATACTTTAACTTTGATAATTTTTCAAGTACTTCAGAGTTTTTACGATAAGAATCAATATTATCACTATTTTCAATTTTTTCCATGATTTTATCAAGATTCCAAGTTACACTTCTGTTAAAACTTTCATCATCATAATTTTGATTATCAAAATAAGAATAATAATCTTCATATAAATCTTCATCAAATTCTATCCCCAATTGCTCAATACTTGTTTTTAACATATCTGAAAGTTTAGCGTCTTTGTCTTCACCAGACTTATCCCAAGTATTTAAAAGAATTGACACAGTTGTCATGTAGAGATTGGTACATTTTTTCTCAAAGATATTTAAAGGAAGTAAAGCGTTACATAATTTAGATGTAACATATTGTCTTAATCCTTTAACCAAGGCTTCATCATATTCACTTGAATAATCGTAAATAATACTATCTATCTCATTTGAAAAATTATTTTTTAACCACTTACAAATTTCCATAACCTTATCGTTATGTTCTGTTAAATTTTCTACGGAAAGACTAGGTCGTAATATTTTTACTATTTGTTTGACCCTATCTAAATTATCGTCATTGAAATAGTGTAGTAAATAACCCTCATCCCAATCATAATCCATGGAATAATCATCAACAAAAACATTACCTCCATAATACGCCCCTTGGAAAGCAACTCTAATTAAATAACCGTTATTATTTTCATTACTATTTCTAGTGAAAAGGTCAATATAATCATTAGTATCAAATGTTAAATAAACCAAAGATTTACCAAGATTTTTTTCATTTACTCTCGTAATACGTAAAATATCCTCATCGTCTTCGTACCTAACAAAATTTGCAGTAACTAAACCTTCCGTAAAATCTTTTAATGCCTGATAAAGTTGACTCATTAAACTTTTTTTTAATAAATACTTGGTAAAAGAAGAATATATTTATATCTTTACAACATAGTTCTTTGATTTATGGGGATGTTTTTGGATTTGACAGGTATGAATCTGTCATAAAACGCACGTCGGGGCTAAACTAACCCTGTAAAACTGGTTTAAAACACAAACGGCAACACAATTGCAAAACTTTCTACACTCGGTTTAATCCGTACTGAAGAAGTAACTGTAGCCTAATCTAAGATTAGTATACAACGGGGTCGGTGAGCATATAACCTTGCAACAGAAGCTTGTACCGTGGTGTGGTTTCTATCCGAAAAGGAACAAAGTGGAGGATTAGTTCTCAGTAAACCGAACCACTATAAAATAAGGGAATTGTGAAGTTTCGGATTGTTTAGAAAAACAATGACCTAAACGTGTAGTGTTTTATGGTCGACATATTTGGACCGGCGTTCGAGTCGCCGCATCTCCACCAATTTAAAAGGGACTTTTCAGTCCCTTTTTTTATTTTATAAATCTTTTAAAGTTTTTTAGTTCTTCTGTTAAACTTACCTCTTTTTCTTCTTCTTTTTTCTTAGCTTCCTCTTCTTTTTTCTTAGCTTCCTCTTCTTTTTTCTTAGCCTCCTCTTCTTTTTCTATTTCTTTTGTAATTTCTTTAGCGGAATCAACAAATTCCGAAATTGGAATACCTAAAAACAAAGAACTACAAAACTTATCTTTTTTTGTTACATATTTTTCACCAATATATTTAACTAAATCATTAAAGTGTTTTTCACAATCAGATTCAGTTTTTATTTCAGCTATTTTTTTAACACCAAAATTATTTAACATTTTATTAAATTCAGAATCAATTTCTGATTGTGACATAGTCAACCATTCTGGTTCAGGTTCAGGAAATTCAAAGTTCACTAAATCTGATGATGGGACTGAATTACAAAATTGTGAGGTGTATCTACTTTCGTCACCCTTACTCTCAGAATATGAAATATGAAAATGAACTTCTGTTGAATGTGGTGTAGGGTGTCGATACTCATCAATAAAAGTAAATCCAGGTATAGATTTTTTAGCAGCACATAAAAGAGTTGATATTTTATCCAACATTTCATCATCTGATTTTTTAACACCTGTAAAAACTATATCATTTGCATTACCCTTATTATGTCGACTGCTTGGATAATCACTATGGAATTTATCCCTACCAGAACCAAAAGTTATTTCTAAATCAGGCATTTCTTTTTTAAACGCTGAGGATACTTTTTTCAAAACATTTGCAAATTCAGGAGTAATATCCCCAATTTCATCTAGCGTTGGTTTAACTTTATACCCTATATTACTTAAATGTGTTCTAACACCATTAGCATTAACGTGAGTTGATTTATCAACTTCCGCTTCAAGTAAAACATTTCTTAATTTTTTAATTTCAGAAATAACTTCTTTATGACTATTAATCTTATTCATATATTTTTTTGTATATTTATAAATATTATGGAAAACAATAAATTAATTAGAATAGCTCAAAAGTTATCTTTATCCATTAAAGATACAAATGTAGCACAAATATCAATAAAATTAAATCACAGTAAAGGCCCGTATCAACAAATGATGTCCGTGTTAGAAGGATGGGATTTTGTTAAATTGGTATTTTTAATCGGCGCCATTAATAATGGTGAAAAAGAATTTGAATCAATATTATGGAAAGTAGATAACGAAAGATTTACCTACGCAATTGCCAATGTATTTGATGATGAAGTTCAGGAAAGCTGTGATTACTGTGGTGGTGATGGTGAGATTAGTTGTAGTGACTGTGATGGTGATGGTGAAGTAGAATGTTCTGATTGTGGTGGTAGTGGTGAAGACGATGAAGGTGAAACATGTTCAAATTGTGATGGTAGTGGTAAACTTGAGTGCGATACCTGTGGGGGTAGCGGTCATGAAGATTGTTATGACTGTGGTGGCACAGGTGAACAACAAAAAAGTGATGCTTACGAATTAAAATTAGACATTTATTTTAGCATTAATGAAGAATTAAAATTAGAACTTAGTAAACTTAACAGATATGACAAAATTGACTCTGACACAATCACAGATTATGAAGATACAAATGAAACTATATTAGTATATGCACTACCGATGGCAATAGAAGTTGAGACAAATGAAGAATTAGAATATAATACCGAATATTTTTATGAAATAGATACTACAGGATGGGTTGGAGGTAAATGTGACAAACTAAACTTTGATTTAGATTATTAAATCAAAAAGTTTTTTACTGATTCGGTGTCTTTTCTAAAATCTTCTTTGAAATTCTTTGTAAACTCTTCATTTTCACAATATACTTCAACATGTTCACTGAACACCCAATCCATACAAAGAAGAGCAATTAAATGATTTTCTCTGTCCATAATTGGTAATGAAACCATAGATTGTGTTCCAAATTTTTTAATTAAAGCTCTTGTTGCAATATCAGGGATAAGTTCACAATCGTGAATAAATAATCCGTCGTTCATAGTTTGTTTAATCAACCAATTATAGTGACTTACAAACACATTTTGTATTTTTTCAGTTATTCTTTCAAGTCCATCAGAACATCTTTCATATGTTACAGACGCTTTTTGCATTGCTGATGATGTATAGAAATTTCCACCATTATGAAATTGGATAACATATATTCTATCCGCATTATATTTTCTTCTTATTTCTCTTAAAGTAGAGTGAACAATTTCGTCTGTCTCTATTTGTTGTGAAAGTTTGTTTCTTGAGTTTTGTTTCGCTCTTTTTTCTTTCATCATGTTAAAAAACCCCGCAGTTATTAATGCAATGACAATTGATGTAACTGAGGTAATGATTGTTGGTATTATTTCCTTCACCTTTCTTTCTTTAAATTTTTATATCACTGATTAATAAATATTAGTGAAAATAAAAAAGGGTAAAAAATTACCCTTTTTAAAACAATAGTAGTTCCGCTTGGACTCGAACCAAGAATAGAAGATTAGAAATCTACTGTGATATCCCTTTCACCACGGAACCATATGTCACAAATATAGGTAAAATTTGTTACAATATTAAAGTTGTTTGACAATATACTTATGACCTGAATCAGAATTTTTCTCAAATAATTCTTTTGTTATTTCAGCTTCTTCATAGGTATTAAACTCCAAGATTTCATCATGGATGTTTAGAAGGATGACAGGCATCTCAACCCCTTTTTTGTTTTTTATAAATTTAACGATTACAAACATAATTAATATCCAAAATGTGTTCCACTATAATTATCCCATTCGTCATCAAACGAAAATTTCACTTTATCATATTTTTCAATAATAACAGATGATTGTTCTTCTATAAAGTTTGGATTTAGAACAAATTCTTTCCATGTATAAAAATCATATAAACTTTCTAATACTTCCAAAGGAACTAATATAAGTTTATCATGAGTCAATCCCTTAACATCATTTCTGTATTTTTCTGATATTTGTATTTTGTTTTCTGACATAACAATTTAAGTATAATTATACTTATTGGTAAATTCAATTTGTCCTAATAAATTTTTATTAATATCTTTGTGATTATGAATGGAGTATTAGTTCTTAATTCAGATTATAGTCCCTTAAATGTAACATCGTTTAATCGTGGGTTTAATTTAGTCTATAAAGGAAAAGCAGAGGTTGTTAAATCATCTGACGAGCCAGTCGTATGTGGTATTGTAAAACTTGTTAGACCCGTTATTATTAGGCTTTTAAACTACGTTTCAATCACTCGTAGACGTATTCGTGTTAATCGTCACAGAATCATGAGACGTGACAACAATGCTTGTGTTTATTGTGGTAGTAAAAAAGACCTTACAATCGACCATATCGTGCCTAAATCAAAAGGTGGAGGTAATACATGGGATAACCTAGTTACGTGTTGTATAACGTGTAATTCAAAGAAAGGAGACAAGTTATTGGGTGATACTAATATGAGGTTAATGAAAAAACCCACAGAACCTACCATATTTTCGGATTCCGTGGGTCAGTCTTTACAAAAAATTTGGGTTGATTTCCAAAAAAGTTTTTAGATTGAACTTTTTAATTTTTCAATGTAACTTTTTTTCATATCTGAAGAAGTTTCAATTGTTGTGTTTTTTAAATCTTCTAATGATTGTTTAACCTTTTGAGATATTTGATGTGTTAAATCGTCCAAAGTTGTTCTTGAGGCAGCAAGTTTAGCGATTGTGTTTCTAACAATAGTTTCCAATCCATCACCTGATGGGTCACTAATTTCAATAAAACTTTCAGGTAAAATTGATACAATTGTTTCTGAGACATACTGAGGGTCAATCATTTTTTTAGCATCTTCTTTTGGTAAATTTTTAAATGTATCACTAATTTTTTTACCAATTTCTGAATTTGGCTCAATTTGTAATTTATTTAAAATAAATTGTATACCTTTTTCAATAAAAGTTTCTTCATGTCCTCCAAACACTGAATTAAATGCAATATCAAAATCACCTAATTCTGACTCATTTAATGTCTTTAAAACACCACCATTAAAGTAGGTGTCAAAAAATTTTCTGTATGATTCGTTGAAGAAATATTTTGAATTTTCTTTTAAACTTATTTTTTTGTTTAATTTAGATATTTTTAATTTTTCTTTAACATTTTCAGAAATTGTTTTATTTGTTTTCATTTCTTTTAATTTTTTCTTAATTTTTAGTTTTCTCTCAATTAAATGAGTAGTTACTGACTCTTGTAACGTTTGTATCCATTCATCGTACCATTTAACTCCTTCAGGTTTTGTATTCGCAATCCATTTAACAACAGGATTTTTATGTAATCCTTTTTTGTTTTTTTCAGCCCATTTTAAATCGTTATCAATAGTTGGGTCACACAAATCCATCATTTTGCTATCTAAAAGATACTTGTATTTAGTATTAAAATTAACGACCATTTTATATGCGGCATCATCTCTTTCATCATCGGTACTATAATCATTAATAAAATAATTATCTGTTTCCCATGGATTACAATCCATTTCAAGTACACTAGGTTTTAAACTATTTGTATAAATGTCACTAATTGTATGACCCTTTAAACCTGGAAACGTGTTAGAATCATAAACATGATTCCAAACTTTTTTCATTGTTGAATTACAATAACTTAATGTTTTAGTACCTTTTTCACTTAGTTCATATTTTTTTGCAATTTCAGGAAATTGTTTGTTTACATACTTTCTAAAAATATCACCTGCTTCTGTGTCACAATCTTTAGAGTCATTACATCTAAAAACCATTCCTTCACTCGGTTTCCATTCACATCCTGTAATGTCATTTTTTTCAGGTGACGGAGATGGTTTTGGTGGAGATGGTTTTGGTTTTGTTTTACATGATGAAGGACTATAATAAAATTTTCCATCAACTTGTTTTGTTTTACAATGTGAAAATTTTTTAATCGAATCAGGAGCGACAAGAACCCAATCACTTTGTTCTAATAATATTTTATTTATCAAATTCATATATAATTAGTATGGTATAAATGTATTATTTTTATATATAAAATTAACTATTGTTTTATTTGTATCATCATTTTTATAAGCAGTTCCGACACCTGTTTCATTATATGGGGTTGCAATCGTATAACCATTTATTCTTGCCCAATTTTCAAATCCTTTTGGTGTACCGTCAATTTTATTTAATTCTTTCTCCGCCATTTTTTGTTTTCTTTTGTTCATTAAACAATTATACATATTAACTTCTGCCGACTTACCATTTTTATCGACAAAACAATAATCTTCTTGTAACATCTTGTCATATTTTTTCTTCGTTGCGTCAATCTGTTTCATTAATTCATTTAGAGCGATTGTTTTTGCTTCTGGAACACCACCCCCACCAATCATAACACGCCAAATTTTATCACTCCAAAACTTTATATCATCTACGTAAGTTTCTGTAACTATACCGGCCATATCTAAACCTGCTCGAATAAGTGTTGGTCGATACGATGCTTCAATTTCGTCCGGATTTGGAGCAACATATAACTGTTGAAGTAAGTCATTTATTTCTTTGCATTCTTCATCAGTTCCGATTTTTTCAATAGTTTCACCATCCACAACAGTTGGTTCACAAATTAATTTTTTAAAGTCCTCAAAGTTTTTAAGAGCTTCAAGTCTTTGAGAATTTTCTAAACCACCAGTACCCAAAGACGCTAACCAAGGATATGCTAAAGTAGTCCAAACCAAAAGTTTAAACCCTCTCTCAAAATATATTCCTGACCTACCACCTAACGCAAATATTTTTCTATAAACATCAACACTGTTAGGACTTGTTGTTAATGCAAACCTTCCCCAACTTTTAAGGAAATCACCAAAAAAATAACTTCCAACCTTTAATTTGTTTACTTTTCCTTCAGTTAAAAATAATTCTTTCCATCTGTTTATATTTAATATTCCTGTCATTTCTCCATAACCTCTAAACATTATTTTTACCGCCTTACCAAAGTTTTTTTGGAAATCCACACTAAGTGAATCGGCCAGTTCTTTAAATTCAGGTGATTCAATAAGTCTTTTAAATTCAACACTTTCTTTTTCTAAACCATATGATAAAAGATTATTTTCTAACCAGCTTGCCGCAGATTTACCTGATATGTCACTTTTGTTTAATAAAACCATTAAATTTCTTATAGTATCAAAATTACCGGAAATAGTTTTTGGACCCTTTTCGTCACCGATTATTTTTTTCGCCATTAATTGTACTTCCCTATCTAATCTTTGATATAGTTCTTCTAATGTACCATACGGTGTCATTAGTTTTATTCTAGTTATAACATTCTCTAAAAAGTACTTAAGGAAATTTGGACCTTCCAATGACCCAAAAGTTTTTAAACCTTCTATCGCTTTTTGTAAACCTTCAATTTTATCAAAAGGTAACTTACTCGCCAATTTATACACTTTAGCAATATTTTCAAATTCTTTTGTCAATATTTCGTCTACAATATTATAATCAAAATCAGAAATTTCTTCTTTAACGACTGAATCCCACTCTTTATTTTTTGAAGTTTTTGACATAATTGATTTTAAAAACCCAGGTAGATTTACTTCACCCGCAGAATTAACATAACCTAATTTTTTTAATAAATTTTTAAAATATTCATTTACAAATTCTGAATTTTTTTTAAGTGCTGGAATTATTTTACTTAATAAACTTTCTGGTAAATCGTTAAATGCTATTTTTTTATCAATAAATTTTTTTAGTTGTTCAAACTCTTGAACAGTAAATGTAGTTCCATTACTCAATATATCAGTACTACCTCTAATTGGTCCGTAATTAGTTAAAAATAAGTCATTAATTTTATCACGTAAGAAATTTCTATTTTGAGTTATAAATTTAACAGTATCAATATTATTAGGTAAATCATTTAGTTTAAAAACATCAATTAATATTTTTTTATATTCTTCATCAACACCTTTTAAATTATTAATCTCTTTTTTAAGTTTTTTTAATGCGTTTAAAGTATCTTGATATAAAACAGCATCTTTTTTTGCTACTGTAGTAGTTAGTTTAGTAACTAATGTTGAACATTCATCCGCTAACTCAGATAAATCAGGATATATTTGACGTAATGTTCCTCTCATTACCGTTTCAATTTCTTTTCTTAAAGTAACATCAGAGTTTTTAATTAAATTCTTAAACATTTCTTCAAGAGGTACCTCATTCAAAATATCATCTCCCCACTTTTCATACTTAATTGCACTAATAATCTTATTAACTAAATTAGTTTCAACAGATTCGCTACTAGCCGATAATAAACTTTCTCTAACTGTTCTCCCAAGTTTTTGTAAGTCCATATTTTTTAGAGCGTCAATATCAAAAAGATTTTTTAATATTTTTTGAGTTAAACTTTTTGGTAGACTAACTTCCAAAATTAATGTTAATCCCATTATTTCTCTAACTCTATTAACTTCGTTTAATAATTGTGTTTTCATTACCATAAATATACAGGTCGATTAATCTTCAATATTACTTTCTATTTGTTTATTTAACTCATCAATTCTTCTATTTAATTCTTTAACTTCATTAATGAGTTTATCTAATTTTTCATCAGACAATTGTTCTTTTATTTTTTTAGTCTGTTCCCCAAAGATTTTTTTACCAACATTCTCTAAAAAAATTTTCTGTTCTTTTTTGTTACTTGATAGAATATTTTCAAAAAAATTGTCAGCCTCTTCAGGAGTATTTATACCTCTGTTATTTAATTCCCATTCAAAAGCTTTCCATTTAGTTTCATCTAATTCGACATTAAATATGTCTTGTGACACCTGATTTGCATAAATAAACATATTATATCCCATATTTAACATGACTGGTGAAAACACAATAGGAACTTTTACTCCAACTTCCTTTAAAATTTTAACAGCAATATTTTTCCACTGAGAACCAAACTGTTGTTTTAACCATCTGTCCATAATTTCTTTTCCGTAAACCTGAATTTGTCTTGTAAATCTTGGAGTGTTGATGATATCATATAAATGTCTTCTTTCAACATCTGTTAACGACCTTACAAAATTATTCAATTTCTTACCTGTATTTGGGTTAGCTTTTTTTAATTTATTAAATACTGATATTTCTGCCCAATCCCCAAATCCTGATAAGAATTTTTTCTCAAATCCTGGTGTGTCCACAATAAATGATAACACAGCACACGCCATATCAATTTTAGCGGCCTCTTCATTTCCCGCCATTTTATTTCTGTAGGCGGAATAAATATTAAGTCCAGCATCAACTGATATTCTCGCGACAATCGCCAATTCAAGTTCCCATCCTACAGCCATAAATAAAGGTGGAAATACAAGTGATGCTAAAAGTACTCCCCCCATAACAATTTTCCATCCGTTTTCATCCCACCACTCATCAGGGCAAGGAATAGTATACTTAACATAACCTGATGGTAATGAAGAATAATATTGACCAACAATATAACCTTTATATTCTCTTTGACCCGCAGCAATTGATTGTAATTCTTTATACATTCCTGGACATTCAAGTAGTTTTTTTAGGGTTAATTCAACGAGTGAATCAGGTATCTTATCAATTGTTTTATAACCACCCCCCAAGGCATCGGATAATGTACCTAAAAATCCTGGGTTCATAAAAATATGCATTTTAACCGCATTTTTAACCAAAGGATTATTAAGATAAAAATCTTTAGAACCAGGAGCACCCGGTAAATAAGTTTGTATTAAATCGTAATCCTCAGGATAAAACTGAAGTAATAAATCTATTTGTTCTTCAGGTAATTTTAAAAATTTAATCATCCATTTACCAACATCACCATTTGTTTCTTTATTTGCAAAATCAACAACACAGTTAGGATATAACGATTCGTTTTCTACCAAATCCTTTACAAAATTAGGGAACTTAGAATATAAATCAAAGTCAAAATTAAGACCACTTCCTCCTTTAGTAACAATTTGTCTTCCTTTAATACCATCAAATTCAAAAGGTTCTGTACACCATTCAGTTAACCAATTTACTAAAGTATTAACTTGTTCATCATTTAAAATACTAAAAATTGGACCTAAATTAATTATTTGAGGTTTAAATCCTGAATCTTCATTTTTTCCTGAAATAACTTGGTTAATATTTTTTTGAATATTTCCAATTGAGTACGACGGTAAATCAGGGTCATCACCTCTACTATAAATTGGTATTATTTTACCATCAACATCATAAATACTTATTTTTAAAAACTTGGAATTATTAACACCTTGTTCAAATTTTTCTTGTTGTTCTTTTGGAGTTTGGCCTGTTTCATATAACCATTCATCCGCAGGAACATTTGGATATGCATTAGCCCTTAAAAATGAAAGAAAAGGTTCTACCCAATCATGTTTGTTAGTTTTAAAAAACTTATATGCCGGCATATTCTCTTCATTTATAGTGGACCCTTTACAAACTCGATAAGTTTTAAGTAAACAAATATAATTTTCAATATACCCATCTAGTTTAGGATTGTTAGGAGTAAGTCCTAAAGCTTCCGCAAAATTATAGTTACCACTTTTTAAATAATCCCTCAATGAATCATGCCAAGGATAACTGGTATTAACACCCCTCTCTCGTACTACATCTTTTTGTTTTAAATAACCAAGTTCTACTAACGCCATTTGTAAATTTGTAACTGAACTTTCCGTATTTTCTTTTACATAGGTTGGATATCCTTTTTTAGTATACCCTACTAAACCTTGTTCCTTTTGTTTAATATTTGTTAAATATTGTGTAGGTGAATATTGATATTGAGTAAGATAAGTCAAACTAGGAAACTTTAATGTTAAATCTTTCCAATTTGGTTTAATAGGGGGTTGATAATTAAATTGTTTTGGATTTTTATTATATTCACCAATTTTTCTCTCAAATATTTCATAATCGAGTAATACAACGAATGGACCCAAAACTTTAACATTACCTTTAAAACTTTTTTTACTTCTTGGTTGTTGTATTGAACTACCTGTTGGTGAATCGGAAAAATATAAACTATCTCTAAAAACTTTATTGTTTTTTAATAATTTTATTAAATCATCATAATTCATTTCAGATATTTTCTCCGCAAAAACAGTTATAATCTTATCTTTATTTGTGTTAATACTAACTCGAGCCTCACCTTCACTACTGTTAGATTCATATAATTTAATTAATTGGTCAATAGAATATTTTCTAAGTTCTTCTTTTGTTAAAACTTTTGGTTTTGGAGTTGTTTGAGGATTTGTATTATTGGTTATTGGAGTTTTAGAATAAAATGATGGGTAATTTAATTGTAAACTATTACAAAATTTATCAACAGTTTCTTTAGTTCTTGGCACAAACCAATCGTAATTTCTTGGTTGCATTTTACAATTTTTAATTGCGTCTTTATCATATTGATTTTTTGGGACTTTATTTGGGTCTTGTTGTTCTGTTAATATTTTAACTTTTGAAATATTTTCAGACAAAGTTTCCTTATTATCGTATTTCATCAATAACAAAACTCTTTCCAATAATTCTTGTTGTTTCTTTTCCATTTTTTACCAAACTTGATTTGCAGGGCCTCTTTTAATACCGGTCTCCCATTTTTCACCTTTTTTACCCAACATGTTGGCTTTACCTCTTGTGGTCACATAAAGTTCATCCCAATTACTACCTCTTTTATTTGTATTAGATGTTGCACCTCCACCACCTGAGGCAGCGTCTTGTTCACCTAACTCATCTTTCTTACCTTTTTTACTATTGGTAGTCAGATTTTTAAGCAAATCAATTATATAGTCAACGTCCTGTGTCATTTTTTTATAAATATCTTTGGTTAGATAAAAAAGTGTAGTTATATTTGTAGATATGAAACAATTACTTTTTTTATTCCTATTATCTATAACATTATTATCTTGTGAGAGATATGAACAACCTACTTACCCATCATTATCAGGTAACTATGTAATTGATGTTATTACAGTTTCAACCGATTCTTACACTGATGTATTATATCCTGGTGATACACTATTTCTAAACGATACTAACTTTCCAATGGACACAATTGCCGTTGGTTTTACCAAATTAGGTTTTAATAACACACACATGGGATTTAATATTGTTGAGAACCAATGGGGTGATTATTATTTTGAAGATAAATTCCCGTATACCTGTACTAACTTCGAATATCAAGGAAATGGATTTTTTTGGGTAATAATTAATGGAATACAATACTCATTTGATATTGTACAAGATGGTCTTGAAAATTTAATTATTCGTTCTAAAACAGGTAGATTTAGAGATTCCAACAACAATGAAATGGAATTAACATTTACTATGACTATGACATATTAGAATAAAAACGAAGGTGGAATTTTATTTGGATTTAATTTATAATACTCATCCATAAAATCCTTTAACTCAATTTTATCAACCTCGTATTCCCTTTCGTCTAACGCTTCTTCATCAATAATTAACTCGTCAGTGTCTTCTTCATATATGATAGGAAAATCACTTGATTCATAATCATAGTTCTCTAAAATGAAAAAACCGGACTTCTCAACAAAGTCCAGTTCAAATTCATGTTCTCTTATCTCGTCCTCACCATCTTCTTTTAATCTAAAACTAACTTGTATAATTTCAGATTTTGGATTATAATAGTAATCAACAATTTCTTTGATTTTCATTTCCTTAAAGAATTTTCTTAAACCACTTAAGTGATTCATTGATTTGTTCTTGTACTAACGAAGCTTTTGATTTAATTTTAATACCTTCTTCAATCTCTTCCATAGTATACCCTTTAGTTCCACACTCACACGTTTCACCTTCTTTCATTTCACCACCACACTCTTCACATGTTTCACCCTCATACATACCACTACATTCACACATTTCACCTTCATATAAACCTCCACACTCATCACATTGTTTTTTCATTTTTTGATTAATGTTTGTGTTCTTATATTCAGTAACCTCATTTTTATTATTAACGGTAATACCACCCTTATCCTGAGCCAAATCCTCAACATTAAGCATTTGTTCTTTTGGTGTGTCAAATCCACGAGTGACATAACCATCATATGGTTTTCTATGTTTATCTTTAATTGAATTTTTTTCTTGTTCTGAAATACCTAAAAAATATGGATTCATAATAATTGTTTTCTAGATAAATATATGGTTGATTGAATAATATTAATTTATTATACTTTACCCATGGAAAAACCTTACCAACTATTACAACCAGTTTTTAAAGACCATCGTGGGTCTTTTACTCCAATCAAACTTTCTGACAAGTGGGTTCAATCAAACATTAGTATAAACGATGATATATTCGTATTTCGTGGATTACATTATCAAGACGAACCAATGTCTCAAACGAAGTTAGTTTCTGTTATTCAAGGAAAGATTATTGATTTTGTTGTTAACTTGGATAAAAAAAGTGAAGAGTTTGGTAAACTTGAAACATTTGTTTTAACATCAGGTGAATCGGTATATGTCCCCAAAGGATACGCTCACGGATTTTTAACACTTCAAAGTGGGACAATCGTTAACTACTTGGTAGACAATGAATATTCTAAAGAACACGAAGGATGTATTCAATGGGATACTATAGAAGAAGTAAAAGACATTATCACCAAATACATGAGAGGATTTAACTTTAAAGTTAAGATTAGTGATAAAGACACCGAAGGAATTACATTAGAAGAATATAAAAACAAATGACAAAAGAAGAAGTAGAAGAATTGGCCGAAGGAGCAATTCTATTAGATGGATTTGATGAATGTATCACAGGAATTGTTGAAGAGTTTGGCAATGGTGTGAGAATACTTTATTCACGTGATAAAATACTTGAGTCATTACAAAAAGATATGTCTTATGAAGATGCTTTAGAATATTATTACTACAACATTGTTGGTGGACATTTTGGTGAAAGAAATCCTTTGTTTTTACTTTAAAAGTAATTTGCGTAAAACGAAATAATTTTTGGAGCATATCTTTTTAAATAAGAATTAATTCTTTCTACGGTCACTTCTTTATTTTCTTCTTCAATTATACTTATTACTCCGTTCACCATTTCACCTTGAACTTTATCGGCCATATCAACTAATTCATCGAACGCTTCGTTAGTATCATTATACTTATGTTCGTGAGCCAATCTTTCTTTACCCATATAAAGATACGGTGAAGCCGCCAACATGTTAACGACACCAGATTCTCTTAATTTATTTAAATATCGTTTTAAAAACAACATGTTGAAATGTTTTATTAACTGAGCATGTTGTGTTAAATCAGTTGACAGATTTTCTTGAATATTTCTTTTTTGTTTTCTTTCCTTCATTTCATCAAACTCAGATTCATACATCCATTTATCTTCATCCAATAAATAAAGACCCGACCCGTTGTCCCATTTAACAACATATTGAATAAATCCAGGCCCTTTTTGTATTCCTTTAACAGTTCCTCTGTCACCAAACGATAATTGAGGTTCACCGAAAAGTTCAATGATAACAATTCTATCACCAGGTTTAAGTTCAGGATTTAATTTCTTACTCATATATTTATAAATATAATGAAATATATAATTAAAGAATCTCAAAAGCAAATTATCCTTGAAACAATAAATGATAGGATTAAAGAAGTTCAAGAAGATGGTGTTGAACTAACAAAAAAGATTGTAGAAGACACTAAAACTCACGTTTCAATAAACTTAAAGATGATGCTCACATGGGGAGCGGCAATCGGAGGGTTTATGGGCCCAATTATGCAATGGTTAAATGGACAGGTACCTGAGTTAACAGAAAAAGATTCATCATTAATTGCTGCCGGTATTGCGTCAGTAATATTCTTTCAAGAAAGAAGTTTTACCAAATCAATTATTAAAAAGATTAAAGAAGACGGACTTGAAGAATCATTTAAATTGGGGGCAATTAAAGCCAATCAACTTAAAACTGTTTTGGCAGGTTTTTTAAAGAGTTTGAATTTATCTGCGTTCAGTGTAACAAATATGTTAAGTTACGCATTCTTGGTTCCAATCATACCAATGATATACGACGCTATCTCTGAAGGTATATGGGATATGAAAGATACTGAAATGTTAGTTAAATCATTATCAGCGTTTGGATTAATAACAATTTCAGGTAATTTCTTAAAACGACTTATGGATTTAATCGTTGACAGGATTACTAAATAAAATCAATCTTTAATTCCAAATCAGACGTTCCTCTGAATATTCTGTGATAAGTCCCTTCAGGAATTAATAATACTTGTCCTTCAGTTAACTCTATTGGCAATTGATTATCCATTTGAAATTTCCATCCATCACCTTGTACCACTTCAATCAATCTATCTTCTCTATCACGATGCCATTGTAGTTCACCACTATCAACATCGGATTTAAAAACTCTAATCTTTGAGGTTTCTGTTAGTTTTCTATCTTTATACGGTTTCATATTACCAAAATCCTGGATAAGTTTTACCGCCCCAGAGGTAACCAAAGCGATTGAGTCTACATGCCCAGTACCCCGCAGTTAATCTGTCTTTCTTTTTAGAACACTGATGTCTAGCCGCAAATGATTTACGAGCTTTAGGATTAGATACCTTAGCAGTTAAACCACCATGAACATCACCAAATGAAATTTTCTTAACTCTACCTGTTGATGGGTTTTTAACATAGACAACATATTTCTTACCACCACCACTATTTCTTCTTGGTTTACCGAGTTCAACTTTCTTTCCGTTATACTCAGCTTCAGAGATAAATGTTTCTTCCATTGGAGTATCCAAATAAACTACTCTACCATTTGATAATCTAACCTGTGTTCCAAAATCAGATTCAACAAGTTCAACATCATCTTCATTTAATTCAACCATTCCTTCGTAATATAACTCACGTGCTTCTTGAATAACGTTAAAGAATTCCTCAGAACCAAATCTGAAGATATTATCATTTAATGGTACATCATTTGTTATATGATAATTAAGGTGTTCCGAGATAAGTGGTTTTTCCACTGATTCTGTAAGAACTTTTTTGATAAGTTTTTTGATATTCATTTTTTACTTCGTAATAAGAAATACAACCCAAAGAACAATGCTGAAGTACAATAGAAAATTCCTGTGGTAATCCAATAAGAACTTGTGTAATCTAAGATTGCTTTGAACATTATGTCGAATCCTAGTGGATTGAAAAACATTGCGAGCATAAGGCAATAAGTGGCAACATTTTCCTTTAGAATTCGTTTCATTTTCGTCATTATCCATTAACGTGGGTTTAAAGTTTATGAACAAAGTTCATTTTATTTATAAATATATTTGTGTAGACAAATATTTTGTGTATATTTGTATAAATAATTAAATAATCAAGTCCTATGAAAAACTTATTTCTTTCTCTTGTTTTGGTGATGGTTGGTTTGGTAGCTAACTCACAAGTAATTACTGTTAATGTTCACAAAGTTCAAAATTTCAATCATTCGTCATCTATGTCAACAGTTCAAGCAAGACAATTGGATTTGATTGAATACCCAAATTATACTACTGGTGAAAATGTCTACACATTTGACTTGGATAAAAAAATTCTAACATTAAAGAATTGTAAAGGATTTTTTACGTGTAATATTATTGAAGTTAATAAAAATGAAAACATTCTTGATTGTATTGTTTTTGATGGTGTTAGGAATGTTTTATTTATGTTAGGAGTAAATAAAAATAACGAAAGAGAGTTTTTAACTGAATTTGTTGATAATGATAAAGTATTTGGTCAATTCTCTTTAAATTCAGATTTTGATTATAGTGTAAAATAAAAAAGAGGGTATAACCCTCTTTTTTTGTAAAAAAATTATTTAAATTAAGCTTTACAAACTCCTGGAAATTTAGCTAATTGTTCTTTAAGCGCTCTTTTAGTTGCGGCTTGTAATGCTTTTTTTCCATTTTCAGCACTATTATTTCCAAAATACTTGTATAAGTAATCTAAATCTTCGGGCTTATATTTTCCATCTTTAAATCTCCATTCAGCCCCACTAACATTTGCGTCAATATTACATGTACCATTACATAAACATTTAGTATTAAGACTTTCGTCGGCAGCAATTGATGTTAAATAATATCTAATAAAATCAAATGCCATTGACTCAGCATTATGTTTTGGATTTTCTCCACCCCCACCACCGGTTATATTTGGTTCAGATTGAGGTCTTAAACCAATAATTGCCAATGAGGATTTACTAATTGTTGGTGTGTTAGGCCACCCAACAAACTTATTTAATGAAGTTTCGTCTTTAATTATTTCAGGTAAATAATATGTTTTACCATTTGACGTAAAACCTGCTGTAGATGTTATGGATGCTGGGGGTTGTCTTTGATTTTGTTGAACTGGTTGTTCACTTAAATAATTCTTTTTGGTTGCACTTTCATGCATTTCCAATATTCTTTGTTTTTCTTCTAAAGAAATTTCAAATAGTTTTTTCATAATCTTAATTTTATTTAATAAATACATGATATTTTTAAAAAATTATATACTTATTGCCAAATAAATGAAATAATGGCAGCTAAATCAACAGGTTCAACGAAATTATCATTCGGAGTTAAAAAATCAGGTAAATCAACAAAGAAATTTACCTCAAATAAAAGAAGTAAAAATTATAAGAAGCCTTATAACGGCCATGGGAGGTAAACATGAAAGAATACATTAAAAAACAAATCGGAAACATCAAACAGTTTTCATTCGCAGAGATGACTTCCAATAGTTCAGGAAAGACATCAGGAAGTGGTACTGCAGGTCTTTACATCGTCTTTATTGGAGGTTTGACATTCCTTATGGGTTGTGTGGATAAAATGTTTTTAAACAAAGATATGGACGTTATAACACAGTCAATAATCCTTGTTGGAATTGGGGCAACTCTTTTAGGATATAGAAAATCAAAAGATAAGACAGAAGAACCTACGGTAGAAGAAGTAACAGAAACTACTGAAGAAGAAATTAACGGTTAATTCCACCAACGTTCAATATTTTCACTCAAAACTTTGAAAAGTAATTTCCTTGCCCTTTCGTGATTGTATCTTCCGATATTCAAAGCAATTCTTGATTTAACCTCGTATGAAGTTAAGTCATCATTGTCCATTTTAAAAACATGATATTTTTTATCGGTAATAATTTTCTTATACACCAATGGATATTTTTTGAAAAAATCATTTAAGTTTTCTTTTTTCAAACGTGTCTCCATATAATATCCACCTAAATCATCTTCAATATCATCACCTGTTGGGACAAAGAAAAAATCTTTATCTTCATAGTCCATATACTCCATTGTATAAAACTCTTCTTGAACTTTTTCCATCAGTTTGACACACAACATCATCCTTTTGGCATCAAGGTCAGAATTCATGTGAAAACCTTTTTCTTTAATGTACTTAGCCTGTTTCTCTAACTTAAACTTGAATACCTCAAAAATATAATGGTCATCCCAATCACGGTCTTTCCAAATAACAGGAAACCACTTGATTAGATTACCAACAGAGGTAAAAAAGTTTCTAACAGGATTTCTAAAATATTTCCAAATAAAATCATTTATTTTTTCAATCATAACTCAAGGATTGTTTTTTTACTAACTAAATCTTTTTTTAAGGAAACAATACTACATTCAAAGTCCAAAGAATACTGTGTTAATTCTTCAGATTCTTCATACTTTTTAACATATAATTCAACCAGATTTTCTGCAGATTGAATCTGTCCGAAATGAGTTATTGAACCAATAACTTTACGTATCCATTGAAAGTCCCTATCCATAGGACAAATATACATAATTTTTCTTAATTATACAATAACGCAGTTAATTGCGGATTACTTTTTTCATACATACGTATCATAATCCCTGCTTCAGAGTTTGCGAAGTTTTCTTGAGATATGGTATTAAACCCTTGTAACTTAATATTTCTTTGACGTGCAAACTCATGAACCCACTCGTGAGCAATTGTTCTTAAAACATCAATTAACATTCTTCCAAATGCAAGAACTTTAATTTTACCCGTAATTTCACTTCCTGTGGTCATTTTACCAAAACGTTCACCAAGAAGTTGGATATCAACGTCTTTCTTAAGTGGAGAGTTTTTTTGACAAAATCTCAAGAAGTCCTGAATAACATCTATTTGTTCAGAACTAAGTCCACTAGATTTATCATACAAATTTACTTTCATCTTAACAATAAATATCTTATATTTCTTTTGTATATATAATTATGAAAAAGAGTTTTTTTGAAAAAGTCCTAAATAAAATAAACAAACAAGACATCGACCAATGGTTTGGTGAAAATTCCGAAATCAAAGTTACGGAATTTTCTCATTCAATTAGTCAGAAAAAAAACATTTTATCAATAAAATTATACCCAACAGATTATGAATACGCTATCGAACTTTTTCCGGAAGGCTTGGAAATTCTTGTCTCCCATACTGTCAAAATTCTTTCACTTCCTGAGGATTATATATTAACAACATCAATAGAACATTAAATTATGCCACACCCAATCGTACACGCTAAATCCTCAGCAAAAAAATTTGGAGGAAAATGGGAAGATTATATTGAAATCCATGAATGGTTTGATAATACGAAATCATGGTATGGACATTCATTACACAGAATTTTTCGACATCATTCAGAGGGTATTTTTGAAATGGAGCAAAAATTTGGTCCGGAATTTAAAAATAGTGATGGAAAAACTGTATATACCCGTTATGTCGGTGAACAACATGTAATGGAAGATTGTAACGGATATATTCCGTCTGGAAAAGAATGGGTGTTAGCATTAGAAAATAAACAAAGACCTTTATGGATGATTAAAACCATGAAGTTAGAAATTGATGATTGATATTTATTATTATGAAAGAATTATTAAATAACCCTGATACTATAAAAAAATTTAAACTTTTACATTACATCTTATTAAGTAATGGTCTTACTCATATCAGTAATGACTTTTATATTGATTACGATGGAAATGTTGATTATCACTTTGCTCCTTGGACTGGAAGAGGTAATGCTTATGATATTATACCTAATAAATTATTTGATTTTTTAGATAATTTTTTTGATTCTATTAAAGATAAAGTTTTAGATTCATTAGAAGGTGATGGTGATTCTAGAGCAACGGTATCATGTGAGTATTCAACAACAGATAAAACTTTTACAATTGAAGAAGGTATTCAAACTATGGGTTATGAATCATATTACCATGAGTTTGAAATTGACGAAAAAGAATTACTTGAAGATATGGTTCAATGGAAAGAAGAAGGTAAACTTAAAATTACAGTTGATTTTAACGGTGGTGGTGATTCAGGTTATATTGACGATGTTGGATATTACAATGACGGTAACGACAAACATGATTTATCAGCAGTTTGGGAAGATAAGTTATACAAAATCTTGGAAAAAAATCATGGTGGATGGGAAATAAATGAAGGCTCTGAGGGAACGTTCATAATTAATAATGAAAACCAAACTATAGAATTAGATTTTCGTATGAATGTTGAAGAAACTTCAACAGGTTACGAATTTACACACCAATTTGAGTTTTAATAAACCTGAATAGTTCTTTGTGGTCTGTCATCACCAAAGTCAGGACAGAAATAAGTATTGTTACCGTCGTGATAAATTGTTCCACCAACTCCATTAGGAATTTTGTGTGTTTCATGGAATTTTTCATCCAAGTCAATTTGGTGATTTCCATCATGAATGATAAAACATAAGTTTTCATAACCACACTTATATTGTTGGTCTTTGTTCTTATGTTTCATAAACTCGTCAAAAGACATTACATATCTTGCATCTTCGTTAAGGTATCTTTTAACGATAAATTCTAATTGGTTCTCTGTGATAATAAACTTTTTCATATTCTATAAATATAAGGGTTAAGAATAAATTCCTTGACTATAAATCTTCCATTCTTTTTGTCTTCTATCAGGATGAGTAAAATCTAAAAAATTAGATTTAACACCATTCAAAGAATTTGGATTAGTTTTTAAAGAATTACTTAATTTTGGAGCTTTTGTTGTACAACCTGCAAATCCAACTTGATAACATAATGACGATAATGCATCAACTTGATTTTGATTCAAATTAGGATACAAATTTAGTAACTTATTTGCTAATTTATCTAAGTTTGTTTTTAAAAATACTTTAGCTTTATCTTTTGTTATTGATGGGTCTTTAGGTGTTACTTTTCTACCATCAGGATAATAAACCGTACCATAACCAATTGTGGGTGTTCCTGATGGTGTTTTACCTTTTAAACAACAATCAACTTCACCCCTAACACATTTCCCACCTTTAGCATCATCATAAACACAAGGAACAAAAAACTCAATATTACCAACAAAATTAACAAGTTTGTCTGAAACACCTGTAGGTTTTTGAATACTCTTTGGTGTTTTTGTTCTTATCATCTTAAGTGCATTATCAATAACACCTCCTGATTCTGGTTTTATTTGGTCTTTTGGTGGAGCCATAGAAGACCATTTATCCATAAAATTTGGTTCTTGGTTTGAAGGTTTATATCCCGCAATTTTATTAATATCATCAAAAACTGATTGCTCATTAATATTTGGATTTAAACCCATCATTGATTTTATCTTACTAACTTCAGTTAATAAATTTCTCATACTGATAAATACTTTTTAATAAATATTTTGCTAATGTTGATTATTTTTAATAAAGAGCATATATTTAATTTTAATGATAACAAAAAAAGTTAAAACAAAACTACGAAATTTAAATAACAATAATATTTTTAAGAAATCCTGACATTTGTCAGGATTTTTTTTGCCCTTTTAATAAATAAAATAAAAAAAAACAAAAAATGAAAAACACAGAAACTTACAACGAGTTAGTTCAAAAAATGAGAACATTCTTCCAAAACAAAGGTTTTAAAGAAGTTCCAACCCAATCAAGATTATCAATCTTGGCGGCGTGTGAAAATCCACACTCAATAACAACATTTAATTATCAAGGAGAAGTATGGCCACTACCACAGACAGGTCAAATGTGGTTAGAATACGAACTTCTTAAGAATCCTGAATGGAACGGTGTCTATTGTATTTCAACGTCTTATAGACAAGAAAAAGACCCAATTCCAGGTCGTCACGAAATGATTTTTCCCATGTTTGAGTTTGAATCAAAAGGTGGAATGAAAGAAATGTTAAAACTTGAATTTGAACTTTTAGATTATTTAGGTTTTGATTCACCTGTAGAAGTTAACTACGATGATGTATGTGAAGAATATGGTGGAGTTTCAATCTTAGAAAACGAACACGAAACAAGAATGTGGGAAGAAAAAGGACCGGTAGTATCACTTCAAAATTTCCCATACAGAACAAACCCATTTTGGAACATGAGAGAAAGTGAAAACAAAATATTCAACAAAGTTGATGTAATCCTTTACGGGCAAGAAACAATTGGTTCTGCAGAAAGAAGTTCCAACGTAGAAGAAATGAGAAATAATTTCTACACAATAGAAAATGGAAAATATTCTGAAAAACTATTTGAACTATTTGGTAAAGAAAGAGTTGAAAAAGAATTAGAAGAATTCTTATCACATGATTTCTTCCCAAGATTTGGTGGAGGGATTGGAATGACTCGTTTATCAAGAGCTTACGAACTACTACAACAAGAAGTAACAGTATAAACCATAAATCCCCTCATTAGAGGGGATTTTTTTATTCTTTAATTTCTTTCATCAACTTACCCCACAAAGCCGTCTGTAAT
>Ga0209188_1000136_pt1 | contig 83574 bp, 73 predicted proteins | sample C_130625_EF_Meta_FD_187307 | JGI IMG/M metagenome (GOLD analysis project Ga0209188, IMG submission 187307) | Freshwater microbial communities from Lake Croche, Canada to study carbon cycling - C_130625_EF_MetaG (SPAdes) (version 2) | ecosystem: Environmental > Aquatic > Freshwater > Lake...
TATATGGTCTGGAAAAGCTTGGTCTTCGCTTGCAATGGCCGCTAGCTTTGCGTTTTGGCTAATTTGATTTCCAGAAACATAGTCTCTGTGTAAGCCATAACTAAAGCTATTGTCAATTTGAGTAATGGTAATTGGCGGCATGACCCATTTACAAATAAGCAAGTACAAAAAAGAAGAAACAAATAGATAAATAGTGATTTTTTTTATCCAGCGCCAAATGTTTTTAATCATGTTATTCTATAAATTTTGCATGTAGCGTATAAAAATTATTTGATAGTTGAGAGCGTGTATTTTGGACCGATTTGAATAATGTTTTTATGCGTGCTTTGTAAAACTTTTCCTAGAACAAAACCTCCAACAGCTATCCCAAGTTTGGGTAAATTATCGGATCCTAAAATGGCATCATTTTTCACCAAACTATTTACAATGTTTAAAAAAACATAAGCAGTACTGCCCATTATAAAAAGCGTACCATTATTGAGCATATTGGTATGAAAATTTTTTTGAGGTAAAGCATACACTTCGTTGATGTGTAATTTTAGTAGTCCAAAATGAACGGTATCAAGTGTGGGATAACCAAATTGATTGCCTACTTGCTGTACTTGAATTTGATCAATTAATAAAGAATCGTTTTTAATGGATTTAATGATACCCTCTATCCATTGTTTGCTGCTAAATTGAAATAAAATATAACTACCACTCGTCCAGGTTTGAACAGATTTGGTTTTGTGCTTCAATAGTAATAAATCTTTTTGTGCAGATACACCAAAAGATAAACAGCAACAAATAATAAGTACAGTTAATTTCATTGGTAGAAAGATACTTGATGAAAACGGACTTAACTACAAATATTCGTTAAAGCTATTTTAATTGCTGTCCAAATTGTAAAATGCCCCAAATAAGCGCTACACCAAATCCAACCAAAATAATACCTGATAATATATTAATAAGGTGAAGGTTTTTAGGAGTGAGTTTTGGTCTTAATTTTCCTGCCAACGCCACTTTTAATAAATCGGTTAGCAACACAAAAACCAAACAGGTTCCAAAAACAATCATTCTATACTGCAGCGGGTTTGAATAAGAAGCAGCATCCGCTAGTATTGCGGCGCTCCAAGCAAACCAAAAAATAAATACACTAGGGTTTAGCATATTCATAAAATAACCCGCAAAAAAAGCACCAACCCAATCGCGTTTTCGAAAAGCCTGCTCTTGTACAATACTGTCTGATACAATCTCAGATTTTTTAAAAAACAAAGTATAGATCCCTGCGCTAATTAAAAACACACTTCCTGCAAGGGCAATTATCTTTTGGTGTTTGATGACGGTTTCAAAAAAAGAAGTAAAAAAATTACAAACAACCAATATGGTAATATCACTTAAAGAAACACCCGCTACAAAAACATAGCCAGCTTTGTGCCCGTAATTAATACTTTGTTTGATGATAGCAAAAATTATTGGACCCACAGAAATGGCTAAAAGAATTCCCAAAAACAATCCTTTAATGAGGGCTGCTACCATAGTTAGTGAATATAATGCTTGAACGAGTTATTGTACTTGTATCGGTTCGCCCTTTAAAAATTTTTGCCAGTCTTGTAACATACTTCCTTTAAGTACCCTTGGAAATTTATGTTGTCCTCCTACCTTACCCTTTGCTGTCATAAAATCCATGAATTCTTTTTCGCTCAACACATCTAGTATCACATCTTTTAAAGCAGACCTTCTTTCTACAGCATAGTCGTCGTTGAGGGCACAAAGGTGTTGGTCTATTTTTTTAGCCAAGTCTTCTTTGTTAACCTTATCGTTGCAAGCAACAAACCAATGGTGTGCAAAAAAATTGCCATAAGGAACGCCTGCAACCGTAAACTCAGGAATACTAATATTCATTTCTTCACTCACCAATTGAATGGCTTTGTTCATATTGTCTACGCTTAAATGCTCTCCTACCAAACTTAAAAAATGCTTGGTTCTGCCGGTAATGATTATTTCGCATCGTTCCTTATCTACAAACTTTACGGTATCGCCAATTAGGTATCGCCAAGTTCCTGCTGTAGTGCTAATTAAGAGTGCATAATCTTTTCCTTCTTCTACTTCGTGAATCATTAGGGCTTCTGGATTGTCTACCATATTGCCATTGGTATCAAAATTATTTTCATCAAATGGCACGAACTCTAAAAAAATATGTTCATTGGTTACAAGCTTCATGCCCGCTGCATACTGCCGGTCTTGATAAGCGATAAAACCTTCACTTGCCAAATAGGTTTCTATATAGGTAATTGGTTTACCCAATAATTTTTCAAATCCTTTTTTATAAGGCTCAAAACTAACGCCACCATGTCCAAAGAAGGCAAGGTTGGGCCATATATCGTGGATATTATTAAGCTTGTAACGTTCAATCACCATCTCTAAACACATTTGAATCCAAGCGGGTACGCCAACCAACATACTAATATCCCATTCAGGTGCTTTGTCAACAATTTCTTCTAATTTTTTATTCCAATCTTTTTGCTTGGCAATTTTTTTGCCTGGCTTGTAAAAAGGCTGAAACCAAAAAGGCACTTTCTTTTGTGTAATCCCACTGAGGTCTCCAGAATAATAACCTGGTCCTTTTTGTAAATCGGTGCTTCCACCAAGGGTAAGCCAGCCGCGACCAAGAGCGCCATAAGGAATGTCTTCGTAATTTCTTAGCGTGAGCAATTGTTTGATCATTACAATTTTATTCCCACGCAATAGGTCATTGGTGATAGGAATAAACTTGCTTGCAGATTCACTCGTTCCGCTGCTTAGCGCAAAGAATTTGATTTTACCAGGCCAACAAATATCTGATTTGCCTTCGAGGGTTTTATGCCACCACTCGTTGTAAATTTTATTGTAATTATAAGTAGGTACTAATTCTTGAAACTTTTTTCCTAGGTGTTTGCTCGATAAAATATCGTCGAAATGATAGGCTTGACCAAACTCTGTAAACTTTGCTTTGCGCAATAATTTCTTTAACACCCTAAGTTGTTGCCTTCTTGGATTATTCTGTGGCAGACGTAGGGCTTTGAGAATTGAATTCGGAAGCTTTATATCTAAAATTGCCATCGTTTGGAAGCCGTTATTTGGTAACTGTGTACGAAGCTAAAGCAAAACGGCTAAAAAATGATTGGTTTATGACCATTGTTACCTACTTTTTACTAAAATCTACTAGAATTTGCCATTGCTTCTCCACTAGTTTCCTTAGAATCACTCCCAATAATTGACAGGCTGTTTTTTGCATGAAATCGAAGTGAAAGGTGTTTATTAGCCATTTTTTCTGTTTGAGCAATCACCTGTTTCCATGAAAAATCGGGTCCTTGACAAAAAACTAGGGTGGTTTTTTGCTGAAGTTTGAAGCTTTCTGTGTTTGGAAAAACTTGTTTTAAGCTAGCCGTTTGAACGCCTGCAGTAGTTAAAAAACCCCTCAATTCTTCGAATTCCTCATAGCTTGCAAACGCTAAAACTTCTTGCAGCTCGACTTTTTGAGGTGTTAATCTAGAAAGAATATGATGGGATAAGCGTAGAATTAAATGGTTCACTAATGAAAAAAAACCTCTAAAAACAATCGCTATTTGAATAAAAAACGAAAAAACCTTAGCCGATTTACCCTTGTAATTTTTTATAACAAAAACACGCATGGCATTATAAAACAATAGCACATAGTTAAGGCTTCCTTTTCGGGTACTTTCTCCTTTAAAATGAATAATGGTGGAGCCAGAATAATAATAATTGGTAAAACCCGCTTGTTGAATACGGTAACTTAGGTCTATATCTTCGGCATACATAAAAAACCGTTCGTCGAAACTACCAACGGTAGCCAAAATTTTACTACTAACCATAAAGAATGCACCTGCTAATACATCCACCACCTGATTTTCATTGGGGTTTAAATAGCCCAAGCTGTATTTGTTAAATAGCCGAGACTTTGGAAAAAGGGCGCTTAATCCTACTAATTTATAAAAAGCTGTAATGGCCGATGGAAAAGCGCGTTTGCTTTCGGGCAAAAATTGTCCAGACCCATCAATCATTCTAATTCCTAAACCGCCGGCATTGGGGTTAGCCTTTAAGAATTCAAGACATTGTTCAAAACAGTCTTCTGCAACAAGGGTATCGGGGTTGAGAAACAAACAATACTCGCCTTTTGCAATGGCTACCGCCTGGTTATTGGCTTTGGCAAATCCTACATTCTCGGTATTGGCAACAAAGTGTACCCAAGGAAAAAGCGGTTCTAAATAGGCAAGAGATTGATTAGAAGAATGGTTGTCTACCACTATTACTTCGGCCTTAATATGACCAATGGCTTCCCGAACACTGCATAGGCATTGCTCTAAAAAAAAAGGCACATTGTAATTGACTATAATGATGGATAATTCCAAGAATAACTAAGTAGCGATTAAGAAAATAAAGTTCTAGCAGCACAAAGATGCTTAATTACCCCTAAAATCTTTTAAAATCCTAATAATCGGCGGTACTTTTGCAGCATGTTAAAACACACACTACTCAAAGCAGTACAAACAGGGGCTGCTGTTATGCAAAGTTATTTCAATGGAAGTTTTGAAATCACCAACAAAGAAGGCATTAATAATTTGGTTACCGAAGCCGATCATGCTTCAGAAAAAGCCATTTTTGAAGTGATTAGGCAAGACTATCCATCGCACTATATTTTAAGCGAAGAGTCGGGCGAAATTATTCAAGACTCTAACTATAAATGGATCATCGACCCTATTGACGGAACGGTGAATTTTGCCAATGGCATTCCGCTTTGTTGTGTAAGTATTGGTATTGAACAAGATGGTAAAATGATTTTAGGAGCGGTATACAATCCGTTTATTAATGAATTATTTTTTGCTCAAAAAGGTTTTGGCGCCACACTGAACGATAAAATTATTCATGTAAGCAAAAAAACAGAAGTGATAAAAAGTGCCTTGGTAACAGGGTTTCCTTATACTTATTTAGATGCACCAAATGGTCCTTTACAAATTTTTGAAAAGTTAATTCGCAAAGGTGTTCCTGTTAGACGTTTGGGAAGTGCAGCCATAGATCTTTGTTGGGTTGCTGCCGGAAGATTTGATGGTTTTTACGAACACAAATTACAAGCATGGGATAGCGCTGCAGGATTTTTAATGGTAGAAGAAGCGGGCGGAAAAGTGACTGATTTTACAGGCAATCATTATTCGCCATATCAACCACATATACTTGCCACCAACGGACATATTCACCAAGAATTACTAGATATTGTAAACGGCGGAGAAGTAAAAACCATTCCCGCACACCAATAATAAATTACCATGGAAGAAAGAACAGAGATAGCCGATTTAGGCGAGTTTGGTTTGATAGAACACCTGACAAAAAATTTTGAAATTCACAATGTTTCTACGGTATTGGGAGTTGGCGACGACGCTGCTGTGATTGACCATTTTGGTAAACAAACAGTCATAAGTACTGATCTTTTATTAGAAGGAATTCATTTTGATTTGATGTACACGCCGCTAAAGCATTTGGGCTACAAAGCAGTGATGGTAAACCTTAGCGACATTTATGCCATGAATGCTACACCAACACAAATTACGGTGAGCATTGGTATTAGCAATAGAATTAGCATTGAAGCACTCAATGAATTTTACGAAGGAATTTATATTGCTTGCGAAAAACACGGTGTTGATTTAGTAGGAGGCGATACCACCACTTCTCAAAAAGGATTTATTATTTCGGTAACCGCTATTGGCGAAGTAACCCCTGATAAATTTGTAAAAAGAAGTACCGCACAAAAAGGCGATTTGATTTGTGTTAGTGGCGATTTAGGTGGTGCATTTTTGGGATTAACTTTAATGGAAAGAGAGAAAGGAATTTATTTAGAAAATCCAAAAGTGCAACCCGATTTAGAAAACGAAAGTTATATAGTTGGAAGGTTATTAAAACCAGAAGCTAGAAAAGAAGTGATTGATTTTTTTGAGCAAAATGATATTGTTCCAACCGCTATGATGGATGTGAGTGATGGCGTTAGTAGTGAGGTAATGCATTTGTGCAAACAAAGTAATTTGGGTTGTAGAATTTATGAAGAAAAATTACCCATCTCCGACGAAAGCCGTCGCGCTGCATATAAATTTGGACTAGATCCAACCGTATGTGCATTGAACGGCGGAGAAGACTACGAATTAATTTTTACACTCAAGCAAGAAGACCACGATAAAATTACTTTGAACGAAGAAATTAGTGTGATAGGCTATATGACTGATCTTGAAGAAGGCTCTAAAATAATCACCAAGGGTGGCAATACTTTTAATATTACTGCGCAAGGTTGGAATGCGTTTAAGCAATAAAATATTAGTTGGCAGTAATTGTTTTTTCAACCAATAAGTGGTTATTTAAACAAACCAAATTAGCGGGTAAGCCAACTTTTATGCTACCAAGGGTATGGTCTTTTTTAATGACTTGCGCAGGATACAAACTGGCCATTCTTAGCGCTTCATTGAGCGGGATGCCCACTTTTTCTACTAGGTTTTTTACGGCTTTAGCCATTGTAAGTGCAGATCCACTCAATATGCCATTGGATTCATATTTATCACCCACTAATTGGTGCGGATAAGCACCAGTAGTGGTTTCTGTTACAGCATCTGTAATAACAAATAAGCGGTTGCCCAATTGTTTCTTGGCAATTTTTATCGCTTCAAAATTTACATGGTAACCATCTGGCACAATACTACACATGGTAGTAGGATGGTTAAAGATAGCGCCAACCATTCCGGGTGCACGGTGCTCAAACGCACTCATGGCATTAAACAAATGTGTAGCGGTTTGAATTCCTGCATTAAAGGCATCGGTGGCTTCTTGGTAACTAGCATTGCTATGTCCTGCAGATATAATTATACCCTGTGATTGAATGTATTGAATAAGCGATGGATCACAAATTTCTGGTGCTAGTGTAATTATTTGAATCACGCCTTTTCCATAATTTAATAGGTCATCAATCGACTCTTTGGTTGGTGGATGAATATATCTAGATAAATGCGCGCCTTTTTTAATCGGATTAATCCAAGGTCCTTCTACGTGTAAACCCAAGCAGCCTCTTCCACCCTGTTGCCAATAGTCTTTAATGGCATCAATGCAAGCAAAAATCACCTCATAACTGTTGGTAGCAACGGTTGCCATGAAATGCGATGCGCCACCATTTTTGCAATAGTCATTTAATTTAAAAAGGGCATCGGCTTCTGGATAAACAGAAAGTAGTTTTTTATGTGCACCGTAAATTTGAATATCAATAAAAGCAGGTGCAATTATATCAAAATGTTCATCTGCATTTTTATGTAGTGATCTGATACTAACAATCGCCTCAATAAAATTATTTGAAATTACAATCGCCTGATTTTCTAAAACTTGCTCACCTGTAAATATTTTTGCAGCACTATAAATTTTTTGTTCCACTACCATTGTATTATTGAATAATTTGAAATGCATCGGCATCTTTTCCAAATGGAAATTTACTGCGTATTTCGTTGAGGGTTTCTTTGTGTAATACTATGCTGTGTACAATGGGATCATCTGCATGTGTAAACAAAATATTTCCGAGTGGATCAATGATGGTACTATTGCCACTATGGTAGTTTTTATTTCCATCTTCACCTACTCTATTCACACCAATTACATAACACTGATTTTCAATGGCACGAGCTGCTAGCAAGGTTTTCCACGCATGGCTTCTCGATGCAGGCCAGTTGGCAACAACAATTAAAATATCGTATTCCGGATTTGCTTGATCGGCCTGACGGGTCCAAACGGGAAAGCGCAAATCATAACAAACAAGTAATTGTATTTTAAAACCATTCACACTAGTAATAAGCCTTTTTGTGCCTGCTGTATAGTATTTGTCTTCGCCAGCAAAAGCAAACAAATGCCGTTTGTCGTAATAACCAAAACTGCCATTGGGCAGCATCCAAATTAATCGATTAAAATATTGTTGATTTTCTTCAATAATAACACTACCCGTTAAAATAATTTTATGATCAATGGCCATTTTTTTCATCCAATTAACCGTTGGGCCCTCCATCGTTTCGGCTAATTCTTTGGTGCGCATACTAAACCCTGTACTAAACATTTCTGGTAAAACAACCAGGTTTGTTTTTTGGGTTAGGGCATTTATTTGTTGTTCAAACTGCAAAAGATTTGCCAACTTATCTTCCCAAAATAAAGCAGATTGAAAAATGGTGGCGGTCAACATATTGGACGCTGTTTGTATTTACAATATTACTAAATGCAAATTTGGAATAGAATAATTATGTTCCGTTAGGTGCTTGTAGTTTCTCCAGAACCGTTCTAATTAAATTTGATTCATATCCTTTTTGAAGCAAATAACTAGTTGTTTTTATTTTTTTGTTCAAAGTTGTTTCTTTTTTTAAGGCGTTCCACTTAACAGAAGCCAATCGCTGCAAGCAAGACAGGTAGGCATTTTGATCAATTTCATCTAAGGATTTTTGAATATTATAGCTACTTACTTTTTGCTGTTTTAGCGCAGCAGCAATTTTTATTTTTCCCCATTTTTTTATTCTAAAATGTCCGCCAACAAACTGAAATGCGTATCGTTGTTCGTTTAAATAGTTCTCTTCAATTAATTGCGAGAGTATAATTTCTACGTCTTTTTTATAAAGCCCCATAGAAAAAAGCTTTTCTTTTGTAGCTTGATGGCTTCGTTCTTGATAGGAACAGTACTGCTTTATTTTTTGAAAAGCCTGCGCTGGGGTAAGGGATATCTTCATTACAAATTGTTTTGATTTAGCGCGATAAAAAATTATATTTGTAACGAATGCTTTGTTTTAGCAATTGCAAAGTAAAGAATAACTTTTTTGTATGACCCCTTCACTAAAAAATGTTTGTTTGATAGATGATGATAAAATCTATCAATTCACAGCCACCATGATATTGGAGGCAACGGGGTTAACTAACAGCATTGCGGCCTTCTTAAACGGCAAAGACGCTATTAACTTTTTAAAGGATCCCAACACAACACTAAACAGTCAATTACCCGATATTATCTTTTTAGACATTAATATGCCCGTAATGAATGGCTGGGAGTTTTTAGAGGAGTTTCAATCATTTTCGGCCAGCTTATCACATCCCATAAAAATCTACCTAGTTAGCTCCTCAGTAGACGAATCAGACATTAATAAGTCTAAAAAATACCCAGCTATTACCGATTATGTGATTAAACCCCTCAATCGCGACAAATATCGCCAACTACTTACAAGCCAAGTATAGTTCCAAATAGGCTTTACCAATCCACAACTCATTAACATTAATGTGAATCTTATCTAAAACCTCCATTTCTATTGGTGTAATATTAACATTTTGCAGTAGGTTTGTTGCCAACCTAAATTCTGCAGAATGAAATTTATTGTTTCCTCTACCTCATTGTTAAAACACCTGCAGCAGATCAGCGGTGTAATCAACGCAAACACAGTATTACCAATACTTGAGGACTTTTTATTTGAAATAGAAGACAAAAAATTAAATGTAGTAGCAACCGACCTAGAAACCGTAATGCGGGTTCAGATGGACGTAGAAAGCAAAGTGAACGGAAAAGTGTGTATTCCCGCAAAGATTTTGTTGGATACCCTTAAAAACATAGCCGATCAGCCGCTAACCTTTAATATCGACAAAAACTTCGCAGTAGAAATTACCAGCGATAACGGTAAGTACAAGGTAATGGGTGAAAATCCAGATAATTTTCCAAAAGAGCCAGCAGCGGATGATACCACCGGTTTCAATATGTCGAGCAGCGCATTATTAACCGCTATCAACAAAACCTTGTTTGCCGTTAGTAACGACGATTTGCGTCCGGCAATGACGGGTGTTTTCTTTGAACTAACCAAAGACAGCGTTCAGTTTGTTGCTACTGATGCACATCGCCTAGTTCGATACAAACGTACCGATGCAAAAGCGTCTAAAATTGATTCTTTTATTGTGCCTAAAAAGCCGTTGAATTTATTAAAGAATGCTTTGCCTGATAATGACGACGAATTAACCATCACCTATAACAGCAATCATTTATTTGTAAAGCACGGCTCTACACATATGATTTGTAGACTGATTGATGCACGTTTCCCAGACTATAAAGTAGTAATTCCTGTAGACAATCCTTATAACTTAATTGTTAGCAAAGCAGATTTTCAAAGCGCTTTACGTCGTGTAAATGTGTTTTCTAATAAAAGCACTAACCAAGTTGCATTGAATATTAGCGGAAGCGAATTGCAATTAGCAGCACAAGACGTAGACTTTAGTTTTGAAGGTAACGAACGCATGAGTTGTCAATACGATGGCGAAGATTTACAAATTGCATTCAATGCAAAATTCTTAATAGAAATGCTGAATGCAGCAGACACAGACGATGTTAAAATTGAATTGTCTACTTCTACCAAAGCAGGTTTAATTAAACCAACAGAACAAGCTGCTGGCGAAGAATTGCTAATGCTTGTGATGCCTTTAATGTTGAATAATTAATTGAATAAATAGTTTGTTGAAATGCCTCCGTACTCCGGGGGCATTTTTTATTAGACAAACCTGCAGCCGGATGGTTTTAGTTTGTAAATTGTTCTTTCAATTGCTGCATTATGATAGAATCTGTTATTCATTATTTTGAAAAAATTTCAAGTTTACACAGAGCGCTAATTTTAGCTGGAGGCATTAGCTTTTTTTGGTTGATAGAAGGCTTTGTGCCTTTATTTAATTTCAAATACCAAAAATGGAAACACGCATCTGTCAACATTTTTTTTACCATCACTACCATCATCATCAATTTTGCATTTGCGCTATTGATTGTAAAAACAAGTGATTGGGCAGTGGCACACCAATTTGGTTTGATGCAATTATTTTCTATGCCATTATGGGCTTTTATGCTAGTAGGGTTGTTGTTGTTAGATTTAATAGGCGCATATTTTATTCATTGGGTAGAACATAAAACCAAATGGATGTGGAAGTTTCATATGGTGCACCATGCCGATACGCATGTAGATACTACTACCGCCAATCGACACCATCCGGGTGAAAGTATTTTTAGGGCTGTTTTTACCACCCTAGGCGTGCTTATTTGTGGCGCACCAATGTGGTTGGTTATGTTGTACCAAGGTTTGAGTGCCTTTCTTTCTCAATTTAATCATGCCAATATTCGTTTGCCCTTGTGGTTAGATACGGCCATTAGTTGGTTCATAGTATCGCCTAATATGCACAAAGTTCACCACCATTTTCAGCGTCCACAAACGGATAGTAATTATGGTAATATTTTTTCTATTTGGGATCGATTGTTGGGTACGTTTAATGCAACTCCTATCCAAGAAATTAAATATGGTTTAGACGTACTAGATAATAGCCAAGACGAAAACATAGGGTTCCAATTAAATATCCCTTTCAACAGATCGGTGAAAACAGATTATTGATTGGATAAACTGCATCTTTGCAAAAATATTAGTTCATGAAAATAGCTGCTTTTATTCCGGCCCGTTATGCAGCCACGCGTTTTCCTGCAAAATTAATGCAGCAATTGGGCACCAAAACAGTCATTCAGCATACCTATGATAATACAGTGGCCACAGGCTTATTCAATGAAGTAATTGTGGTGACAGATAGCGATATTATTTATCAAGAAATTACTTCGAATGGCGGCAAAGCAGTAATGAGTATTCGCACCCATGAAAGTGGTAGTGATAGAATTGCAGAAGCAGCAGAAAATATAGACGTAGACATTATTGTGAATGTACAAGGAGACGAACCCTTTGTGCAAAGAGAACCACTGCAACAATTAATTGCTGTTTTTTCGGGAACGGCAGGTGAGCAAGTACAAGTAGCGTCTTTAATGCAGGTGTTAAAAGATCCAGCACAAATTGAAGATCCTAACTACGTAAAAGTTGCGGTAGACAGAAATATGAATTCGCTGTTTTTTTCTAGGAGCGTTATTCCATATCCGCGGAGCAAAGAAAGCCCGATTATATATTACGAACATATAGGCGTTTATGCTTTTAGAAAAGCGGCACTAATGCAGTTTACCAATTGGCCAATTACCCCACTAGAAGCCGCAGAAAAAATTGAATGTTTGCGTTATTTAGAATATGGTATTCCTTTAAAGATGGTTGTTACAGAATATATGGGTGTTGAAATAGATACACCAGCAGACCTGATAAAGGCAGCTAGTTTATTGTAGTGCATTAACCGATACCGTATCTTTGTTTTTTATATCAAGCACCAAATTAATTTTTATGGCAAGCGCTTTTCGTAATTTAAAATTGGTTAGCAATATGGTATTTGGCCGCGGTAGTTTTCATCAACTAGATGAAATATTAGCGCCACAAAGAAAAGCTGATGCACCCATGGTGTTTTTGGTGGATCATTTTTTTGAAGGAAAACCTTTGGCCAATCGAATTCCACTAAGGGGCAAAGACAAAATTATTTTTGTAGATACAACCCTCGAACCCAAAACCACACAGGTAGATACACTAGCGCGAAACTTACAAGCAGCATTTGGTAGCATTAGCGGTGTGATAGGCATTGGTGGCGGATCTGCACTAGATTTAGCAAAAGCAGTTTCTTTGATGATGAACAATCCGGGATCTTCTGCAGATTACCAAGGATGGGATTTGGTGAAATTTCCTGGGGTTTACAAAGTGGGTATTCCAACACTGAGTGGAACGGGTGCAGAAGTTAGTAGAACAACGGTTCTTACTGGTCCTACAAGAAAACTAGGAATGAATTCAGATTTCACACCATTCGATCAAATAATTTTAGATCCTGAATTAACCAAAGACGCTCCATCAAACCAACGTTTTTATACGGGGATGGATTGTTATATTCATTGCATAGAAAGTTTAGAAGGAACATTCTTAAACGAGTTCAGTAAAAGCTACGGAGAGAAAGCATTGGAATTATGTCAAAAAGTTTTTGTAGAAAAAACGCAATGGGATGATACTTCAGACGATCAATTAATGATGGCTTCTTATGCAGGCGGAATGAGTATTGCTTATTCGCAAGTTGGTGTGGCGCATGCCGTAAGTTATGGCCTGAGTTATTTATTAGGAACCAAACACGGAATAGGCAATTGTATTGTGATGAATCATTTAGAAGAATATTACCCTGCAGGTGTAAAAGAATTTAAATGGATGGTTGAGAAAAACAATATTGACATTCCAGTAGGTATTTGCAAAGGATTATCTGAGGATGATTTTGATAAAATGATTAATGTGTCATTGGGCATGAAACCCTTGTGGGAGAACGCTCTTGGAAAAGACTGGGAAAAAATTATGACCCGCGAAAAATTGCGTGAGTTGTATGATAAATTGTAGTACAAGTTTATCTGATTTATTTTTTTTTATAAATTAAATAATAAGCATAAATCAAAATAATAGTATAAAACAAAAATGCAATTTTTTGTATGCTATCATTTTGTATCCTAAATAACCAAGGCATTGTTACACCCCAAAAAAGCAGTATCCAGTTTGATTTTTTCATTTTATATGTTTAAATAACCACAATATTATTAGCATGAAACCTGATTAAATAACGGTAAATCAGGACTTGCAACACGGTCTTTTCATTGCTTCTTTGTGATATTCACTACTTTTGTTTCTCAATCTGATTATATGGCCATACGCATTTTTATTACCGGAGGCACTTTTGATAAAGAATACAATGAACTAAACGGACAGTTGTATTTTAAGGATACGCATATTCAAGAGTTATTAAAATTGGGCAGAAACAGGGTAGATGTAGACATCAGAACACTAATGATGATTGATAGCTTAGAGATGACCGACGACGATCGTTTGTTGATTGCGCGCCAGTGTAATAGTTCGGAAGAAGATAAAATAATTATCACACATGGTACAGATACCATGACGCAGACGGCCGCGATACTAGCAGCACAAGTGGCTAATAAAACAATTGTGTTAACAGGCGCAATGATTCCTTATAAGTTTGGTAGCTCCGATGGTTTATTCAATTTAGGAAGCGCACTTGCTTTTGTACAAGCACTACCAGTGGGTGTATATGTTGCCATGAACGGCAGATTTTTTAATTGGAATAATGTTCAAAAAAACACACAAACAGGCGTTTTCGAAGAGATCAATCAATAATAATTCATCAACTATTTGTATAAAAAAACCCCGATACAATTTGCATCGGGTTTTTTTTATATAGATGGGTTAGTAGTTTATTTCTTAGGTTCTAATAATTTGAAAAACTGGTCTAACTGAGGTAAAATCACAATACGTGTTCTACGGTTAGCAGCACGTCCTTCTGGAGTTGCATTGTCAGCTAATGGAATGTATGAACTTCTACCGGCAGCAGTCATACGCTTAGGATCTAAACCATAAGTGTTTTGTAAAATACGTACTACAGTTGTTGCACGCTTAACACTCAAATCCCAGTTGTCGGCCATACCCGCACCTTTTATAGCAACAGTATCTGTATGTCCTTCTACTAAGAATTCAATTTCTGGTTGCGCGTTTAACACTTTAGCTACTTTACCTAACACATCTTTTGCGTGATCGGTAACATCATAACTACCGCTTTTAAACAATAATTTATCGGAGATATCTACGTACACTACGCCTTTATCAACTTTAATATTAATGTCTTTATCGTCTAGGTTACCAATGGCACCTTTCAAATTCATAACCAAAGCCATGTTTAAAGAATCTTTTCTAGAAATGGTTCCTTGTAAGTCTTTAATGTAAATATCTTTTGCGCCAATATTTTCTAAAGACTTTTTTATGCTCTCTGCTTGAGAACCAGTAACCACTGAAAGGTCTTTTAATTGGTTTAATACAGTATTGTTGTTTTGTTTTAAGTAGTCTATTTGTCCTTTAAGATCGGCATTAGCGTTTTCAAGCGCCCCTTTTTTGGTATTCAAATCGGCAACTAGGTTATTGCATTTGTTTTGCTCGTCTTGTAAAGTTTTGTATTTCTCCTTTAGTTCAGCATAAGCGCCATTTAATTCACCATATCTTGCTTCTGCTTGTTTTAGTTGTTTAGGGCTAACACAAGAGAACAGTAAAGTTGCGCCCAAAATGAACAACACATAATTTTTAAGTTTCATATCTTATTTTTTATTCTGATGATTATACTAGAAAACGAATTCTTTATTAAAAAATTGTGCGTTGAAATAGTAATTCTTAATAAAGCAATTTGTTTTATGCCGAAAATAATACCGTTTCTGTTGCATTACTCCAGTCGTTATAATTTGTTTGGTATAGATCTTCCACCATTTTTCGCTTTATTTTTAAGGTTGGGGTTAAAATGCCATTATCTACCGTCCACTCTTCAAATAAAAGCACTAGTTTATTAATTTTTTCGTGGTGTTCTACCAGTTTATTCACGTCGGCCAAATGCATTTGTAAATCTTTTACAAGCGCTGCTTTATCTGTAGACTTTGCTGCCTCAGACATAATACAAAGGGCAATTGCATGCGGCATTCCTGATCCTACCACACAAGCTTGATCAATTAGCGGACTAACTAATAGCTCTATTTCAATTGGAGCTGGACTAATATATTTTCCCTTACTCGTTTTAAATTGGTCTTTTATTCTGCCTGTAATTCGTAAAAAACCATTTTCATCAATAGCGCCTTCGTCTCCTGTGCGCAAGTAGCCGTCTAAAAAATTATCGGCAGTAATGCCCGGTTCTTTGTAATAGCCTAGCATAGATGCAGGACTTTTAACCAATATTTCATTGGCTTCACCCAGCTTAACCACTACTTCTGGATAAGCAGTACCAACAGTGCCAAAAATGGTGGCATTTTTTCTATTGGCATGAGATAGGGCGAGGTTTTCGGTCATTCCATAAGCTTCCATGATGGTGATACCTAGTTTAGAAAACCATTCAAGTATTGCAGGATTAATTGGCGACGCACCTGTAAATACAAAATGCGCTCGAGACAAACCCAATTTTTTCTTAACCGCCTTTTTAAACAAACTCGATACAATTGGGATAGACAAAATTCGGTCTAATTTTTTTTGCGGCATTTTTTTCAAAATCTCATCGCGCATTTTTTCCCAAATTCTAGGAACAGCTAAAAATATGGTGGGTTGTGTATCGGATAAATTTTTAGAAAACCGATCCATCGATTCCACAAAATACATACTACTACCCGTAAAAATCGCACCACATTCCACGAGCATTTTTTCGGCCACATGGCATAGTGGTAAGTAAGAGAAAAAAATCTCTTTTTGAATTGTTGGGTTAGCCTTTAAAAAAGCGGCAACCGCAAAATTCATGGAATAATAAGTATGCATTACCCCCTTGGGTTGACCCGTTGTACCAGATGTATAAATAATACAAACAAGTGATTGAAGATCTATCGTAGGCTTGCCTTCTAACCTTGTTTGATTACTGGTTAAGTCGGCCCAATTCAAACAATTTTTTATGGGATAAAAAGGAAAACAAACTTGTGCAATATGCGCAGGAACTGCTGCCTGTAATAGTTCTGGCTGATCGAGCTTGCCAATGAAAACTAGTTTTGAATCGCTATGAATTAAAATTTCTTGCAAAGTTGTAGCACTAATATTTGGGTATAGTGGAACAGATACACAACCAGCCATTACAATGGCCAAATCTGCCATAATCCAATAGGCACAGTTTTTACTTAAAATGGCCACTTTATCACCTTTTTGTAATCCCATTGCTTGAATAACTGCTGCCATTTTTCGAACTTCATCGCCAGCTGATTTCCAAGTAAAATTTTGGTAAACGCCATTTACCGGTTCCGATAAAAATAGTTGGTCGGCTTGGCTTTGTTCGAACAAGCAAAAGCAATCAATAATGGATGGAGGGGTATTATTCATAATCACAATAATTGTATCAGTCTGTTAGTAAATGGGCAATGCCTAAATGCGGATTTTTTCCTTGAATTGGGGCGAAGAATTGAATGATTTTTTTAAAATCAGCCGCTTCGTCATTGCCTGTATAAAAAGGTTCAGCAATACTAATTTCTTTAATAGCAAAATCAAAACCTACCATTATAATTGGCACATTGGCTTTTTGGGCAATATGGTAAAAACCGGATCTTAATCGGTCTACTTTTTTTCGGGTGCCTTCTGGAGAGAGCGCTAATAAAAAATGGGTATGTTGGTTAAATATTTCCACCACTTGGTCAACCATATTGAGTTTTGAAAATCGATTTACTGGGTACCCACCCATTAGTCTAAAAAAAAATCCAAAAGTCCCTTTAAACAACTCTTCTTTGCCCAAAAAATGTGTGTGCTGTAAATTCAATATACTACGTACCGCAAGCCCTATTGGAAAATCCATGGCACTAGTATGAGGCGCAACAATAATTACTGCTTTAGGCAGGTTAATAGGAAAGGGATGAGTGATTTTCCAACCACTAATACGGAAATATAATTTCCAAAAAAAACGCATGGCAGCAGTTGTTTGAACAGACAAGTTAGTATTTGAGCGGCATATTTTTATGAAATTCAATGAGAAAACTGTTTGTACTGAATTAATATATACCATTGAATAGTTTTAATTCTTAGAATTTTTTATGAAAGCGAACAGATAAATTGTTTCTTTACACCAAATTTACGCATGGTTCAAGTGGCAGATAAACTCATTATAATTACAGCGCCTTCTGGTGCAGGAAAGACTTCTATTACACGATATCTATTAGAAAAATATCCCCTATTATCCTTCTCTGTATCTGCTGCAACGCGCGCTCCTAGAGGAAAAGAGCAAGACGGAGTTGACTATCATTTTATTACCGAAGCAGCTTTTAAAGCGCATATTGCGGCGGATGATTTTTTAGAATATGAAATGGTGTATGAAGGGAAATATTATGGCACACTAAAAGCAGAGATGGATAGAATTTGGGCAATAGGAAAAACACCTATGCTTGATATTGATGTAAAAGGGGCTATGAAAGTGCAGCAACAATACAGCAATAATTGTTTGTCGATTTTTATTAAACCACCATCGATTGGCGCATTAAAAAGCCGACTTGAAAATCGGGGTACTGAAACGCCCGAGAGTTTAGAAATGCGCTTAAATAAAGCGAGTTACGAATTGTCGTTTCAAGAAAAATTTAATTGCATCATCACCAATGATAATTTGTTGCAAGCTTGTATTGAAACAGAAACAGTTATAAAAGATTTCTTAGGTTGGTAACTTGCTTTTGCGGAAATTTAGGTACTAATACAATCAATCATGCCATTTCAAAACAGAACGATTTTAATTACCGGCGCAAGTAGGGGTATAGGAAAAGCCATGGCTTTGCGTTTAGCTAAAGAAGGTGCAAATATTGTGATTGCTGCTAAAAGTGTAAATGAAGATCCTCGACTAGGAGGCACCATTTATTCTGCTGCTGCTGAAGTAGAAGCGGCAGGTGGAAAAGCCTTAGCCGTTCAAGTAGATATTAGAAACGAAGAACAAATTCAAGCAGCTGTTCAACAAGCCGTGGAAAAATTTGGCGGCATTGATGTAGTGATTAATAACGCTTCTGCTATTCAATTAACGCCTACCGAACAAACCGATACCAAGCGATTTGATTTAATGCATAGTATTAATGTACGTGGTACTTTTTTAGTAGTAAAAAATTGTTTGCCCTATTTAAGAAAAGGAAAAAATCCGCATATCATTACTTTGTCTCCACCAATAAACCTTAATCCAAAATGGATGGGTGGGCATATTGCATATACGCTTACAAAATTTAGTATGAGTATGATGGCCTTAGGTTGGGCTGCAGAATTAAAAGGAGCAGGCATTGCATCAAATGCAATATGGCCCAGAACAACTATTGATACAGCAGCTGTAAGAAACTTATTAGGTGGAGAAGCATTAGCAAAAATGAGTAGAACCCCAGATATTATTGCAGATGCTGTTTATTTTATTTTGAAAAAAAATGCGGCACAATGTAGTGGCCATACTTTTATTGACGAAGAAGTATTGGCCGCAGAAGGCATCACAGATTTATCGAAATATTCGGTTGTACCAGGGGCACATTTGTATACTGATTTGTTTGTGTAAATCAGTATTGATAATGGAAAAACACCCGCAACTTTATAAATAAAAATTTCGCATGTTTTTAAAATATCCCCTGTTGTAAAAAAATAGAAAGGTTAATTACTGAAAATAAAAAAGCTTGTATCATTTGCTGATACAAGCTTTTTTATGTGCGTTTTGTAAGTATCTGCTTGATACTATACCAACTTATTTTTTATTAAAATCTCCTCCATACACCAATACCATTTTTGATGGTATTACGTATTTTTTTAAGGCTTGATTTACCTCTGCTAATTTTAGGGATGTGATTTTGTTTTCAAATTCGGTATACCAACTTAGGTTTCTATTGTAATATAAATAAGACGCCAATAAACCAGCTATTTGTCCATCAACACCCAAAGAAATTTTACGTCCTTGTAACCAACTATCGGTTGATTTTTTTAATTCATCTTCTGTAAATCCTTTGTCGATGGCCTTGGTCATTTCTTCTTTTAAGGCGCTATCTAGTCTATTTTTATAGATCGGATTAAAAATAGCATAAACGCCCCATTTGGCTTCTTTATCAAGGGTTCCAGCGCTTAAAAAAGAACCTGCTCCATAGCTCATGCCTTCACTTTCTCTTAATCTTTTTGGAATACGAGAAGATAAAAATGCACCGCCTCCAAGTAATTCATTGGCCATAGTTAGTGCTGGAAAATCTGCGTCTGCATCAGACATGGGAATATTAATAAAACCCAGCGCCATTGCATTGGCTTTGTCTGGAGTAAGTATTGCTTCGGTAGAACCTGCTACATCAAAATATTGTTTAGGAACTCTAGCAAAATTTGTTTTACTATTCCAAGCTTGAAAAACGTTGGTAATTGCCTTATCGGCTTCTTCTTGTGCAAACTCTCCAACCAAAGATCCTACACCAAAATTTGCTCCATAATGACTTGCATAAAATGATTCTAAGTCTGATTTTTTTATGGCATTTAAACTAGCAGTTTCTTCATCAGCATCAGCAGTGTAATAGATACTAGATTTTGGATAACGCGCTGTTTTTTGTGTTGCCAATAAAGAGGCACGATACTGTGGATCATTTCTGTTTGCGTCTAATGCTGCTTTTGATTGTGCAATCAATTTGTCTAATTCATTTTGATCAAAAGATGGATTCAATAAAATCTCTTTTAATAATGTCATGCAATTGGTAAAATGTGCTTTATCGGTATTAATACCAATACTTATTTGATTGCCACTACCGCTAATATTTATTTGCGATTTTATTTTATCTAAAGAATCGTTGATTTGTTTTTTATTTAATGTTTTGCTACCGTTGCGCAACATAGCAGCAGTAAGCGCAGCAATCGTTGATTTGTTTTCTAATGACTTTTCATTACCAATTGGCAGGTTAAAATTGCCAATAATTTTTTCGCCTTTTGCAGGTTTTCTTAATAAGGCATACCTAAAACCATTCGCTAATTTTTTATACTGCGTGTTTGCCTTAATGTTGGCAATGCTGGTTTCAAATGTTTCCGTTTGTTTTTTTACTTCTTTGCCTTTGTAGTTTTTTACAAGTGCATCAATATCTCCTGCGTCCGCCACTTTTACGCGATCTGGATTTTTATCAGGAATAAACAATCCCCAGGTTCTATTCGATGATTTATAATATTTGTTTGCCACCGCTTGAACATCTGCAAGTGTTAGTTTTTCTATTCTATCTCTGTTGAGGTAAAACAAACGCCAATCGCCAGCGCCAATCGCTTCTGTTAGGTTTACACAAAGACCAATTGTGTTATTGGTAATGTTTTCTGTTTGTTTAATTAGGGCATTTTTTGCACGATCTAATTCTTCTTTGGTAATAGGCGTGCTACCTATTTTATCTAATACCGATAAGAAAACTGTTTTAGCAGCATCCAAATTTTTTTCTTTAGGAACTTCGGCTTCTAAATAGGCGTATCCCGGATCTTTTAATTGTAATAATTGACTTCCTACACCAGTTGCTAATTTTTTTTCTACCAAAGCTTTGTATAAAATTCCAGAAGGGTTATTGGTAAGTATTTGCATTAATGCTTGCGTAGCAGCATAGTCTATATTTGAATAGGCAGGCGTGTGGTAAGCCATTCCAATGTATTGGATATCCCCCACTCTTTTTAATTCTACATATCGTTCTCCGTCTTGCACTGGCTCTACTGTGTAGGTGGGTTGTAATACCCTGGTAGGTTTTGGAATATTGCTATAAAATTGTTCGATGTATTGCAATGCTTTTGCTTCATCAAATTTTCCGCCAACCATTAAAACAGCATTATCTGGTTGGTAATATTTTTTATAGAAAGCACGTAAATTTTCAACGGGTACTCGTTCAATATCTTCTTTACTACCAATCGTTGATTTGCCATAATTATGCCATAGATATGCACCTGCAATAATGCGTTCTTGTAACACACCACTAGGATCATTTTCTCCACTTTCAAACTCATTTCTTACCACAGAAAATTCTGTTTTTAATTCAGACGCTAATACTTGGCAATTGACCATACGATCAGATTCCATGTCTAGTGCCCATTTTAAATTATTGTCATTGGCTGGTAGTACTTCGTAGTAATTGGTTCTGTCGTACCAAGTGGTTCCGTTAGCTTCTGCTCCGCGATCGGCAATTGTTTTTTTAATTTCTTTATAACGCTTAGACGTTTTAAACATCATGTGTTCTAACAAATGCGCCATACCACTTTCGCCATAACCTTCGTGGCGAGAACCTACTAAATAAGTAATGTTCACCACAATATTATTTTGAGAATTATCGGGTACTAATAAAACGCGCAAGCCATTGTTAAGCTTATATTCTTTAATACCTTCTACTTGATTTACTAAAATAGGTGCTACCGGTTTGGCGTTTTGACTCCAACTGGTAAAAAAGCAACAGCATAACAAACTGGCTAAGGCTAAAAACTTATTCATAAGCGGCTATTTAAATTTGAATGTTAAATGTACCAAAAAGGATTTTAAATAAAAATCCCCTTCATTAAACTTAACAAAGGGGTTTTAAAAACTTCAAACTAAACAACTATTAATTGCTTTCAGTTTCGGTTGATTCGTTATTGCTAGGGTTATTTGTTTTTTCGGGACGCATTTGAGGAAAGAACAACACATCCTGAATAGATACTTGGTTGGTCATTAACATACACAACCTGTCAATACCAATACCAATGCCAGAAGTAGGCGGCATACCATATTCAAGTGCGCGTAAAAAATCGTAGTCAATAAACATGGCTTCGTCGTCTCCGCGTGCCATTAATGCAGACTGTTCTTCAAAACGATCGCGTTGATCAATTGGATCGTTCAATTCTGAATAAGCATTGGCTATTTCTTTTCCGTTTACCATCAACTCAAATCGTTCAACCAAACCTGCTTTGCTACGGTGCTTTTTGGTTAAAGGGCTCATTTCAACAGGATAGTCAATAATAAAAGTTGGTTGGATATAGGTATGCTCACTAGTGGCGCCAAAAATTTCGTCAATCAATTTTCCTTTTCCAATATTATTCGGAACATCAATTTTAAGTTCTTTACAAACAATGCGCAAACCTGCTTCGTCTTTATCACTTACATCAATACCTGTATTTTCTTTAATGGCATCATGAATACTAATGCGCTTGAAAGGTGCTTTAAAGCTGATGGTTTTGTCTCCAACAGGCAATTCCGTTGTGCCATGTAAAGCCAATGCAATTTTTTCAAACAATTGCTCGGTGGTTTCCATCATCCAGAAATAATCTTTGTATGCAGTGTACCATTCTAGTACGGTGAATTCTGGATTGTGCGTGCGATCCATTCCTTCGTTTCTAAAATTTCTACTAAACTCATACACCCAGTCGAAACCGCCAACAATCAGGCGTTTTAGGTATAATTCATTGGCAATACGCAGGTATAATGGAATGTCAAGTGCATTGTGGTGTGTAATAAAAGGACGAGCAGCAGCACCGCCTGGAATGCTTTGTAATACTGGTGTATCCACTTCTAGTGCACCTTGTGTATTTAAGAATTCACGAATGGTATTTACTAGTTTGGTTCTTTTTACAAAAGTGTCTTTTACCTCGGGGTTAATAATTAGGTCTGCATAGCGCTGGCGATACCTAAATTCAGGGTCTGTTACCGCATCAAACACATTTCCTTCTTCGTCTCTTTTAACAACCGGAAGGGGCTTTAATGACTTTGTTAAAAGGGTAATGGTTTGAGCATGGATAGAGGTTTCACCCGTTTTTGTGATAAATCCGTAACCAGTTGCACCAATAATATCTCCAAGATCTAATCCTTGTTTAACCAAGGTATCCCACATTGACTTGTCTTCGTTGGGATAAATATCGTCTCGGCGAACATATAATTGAATGATACCCTTACTGTCTTGGATTTTAATAAAGAATACTTTTCCCTTATCATTCATACTCATGATACGGCCTGCCACACAAACTTGGGCAAACTGCTCTTTGGTTTCTTCTGTATAATTCGCTTTTATTTCGGTTGAAAAGTGCGAAACAGGGTATAATGCCGCGGGAAATGGATCAATTCCTGCTGCTTGTAATTTGGTCAGCTTTTCGCGACGGATCAATTCCTGCTCTGACAAATGGGATAGACTCATAGTTATTTCTGCTTAGAACGAGCAAATTTAACGGATGTTGGTCGAGTTGACAACTTGATCTGTGTGAAATAGTTTTTGATAAATTTCTTGTTGCGTGAGGGCAATCATTTCGCCGGGTTGCATTTGATTTAATGACAATCCTTCAATACTGTATCGAATTAAACGAAGTGTAGGGAAACCAATTTTTGCAGTCATCTTTCGAATCTGTCTATTCTTTCCTTCAGATAAAATTAATTCAATCCATGGTGCAGGAATTTCTTTTCGAAAACGAATTGGTGGATTTCTTGCAATGCTTGTTGGTGGATTTTCAAAAAGCTTAGCGATTAATTTTTTTGTATGATAAATTTTTCCATCGATATTAATGTCTACGCCTTTTTGTAATTGATCTAATGCGCTTGCATTAATGGCACCATCAACTTGTACCCAGTAACTACGTGTATGTTCAAATTTTGGATGCAGTAATTGGTGATTGAGTGTTTTATCGTTGGTGAGTATGAGTAAACCTTCGCTATCATAGTCGAGTCTGCCAACTGGATAAACGTCTTTTGGCACTTTAAAAAAATCCATTAAAGTTTGCTTATTTCCTTCTGCAGAAAACTGAGATAATACCTGAAAAGGTTTGTATATCTGGAAGTAATAATTCATAAAAAACAAAAGTCTCGCTGATGCGAGACTTTGTATATAGATGGGTTAGTAAGTACCAGGAAATAAATTTCCTTGCACAATATTAAAAAACCTTTTCACCAATGCAAAAATATTTTTAAACAAATTTATTAACATTTTGGCGCAGCTTGTGAATTGAAGCGAATTTATAACCCTTTTAAACATCATTTTTTTAATGATATTACACAAAAAAAATTAACTAATTATTTTTTAATTCGCTTGTAATACTATTAAACAAAGGCTTTCAGAAGAATGCAAATTTTAATGCTGCAAATTGTATGTTTTAATTATTTCATTTTTTAAAACGTTAAAAGTGGTTGTGCTTTTAGCGTTTTCTTCAAAAAAAAATTTCGGCAAAGCCCAAGGTATTACCTTTGAATTACCTAAAAAACAGTGTTATGAAGTTTCCTGCTCCAGTTTCCGTTCAATGGGTTGCCCAATTAATTGGCGCCGAACTCTCTGGTAATCTCTTAGCCGAGGTTACTGGTATTAATGAAATACACAAAGTTGAACACGGAGATTTGGTTTTTGTAGACCATCCAAAATATTATACAACCTGTTTAAATAGTGCGGCAAGTTTTATCATAATTAACTCCTCAGAAATTGCTGTTCCTGTTGGTAAAACAATTTTAATTGTGGCCGATCCTTTCGAAGCGTATTTAAAAATTGTACAACACTTTAAACCATTTGTTCCGGCAGAAAAAGCAATCAGTAATACTTTAATTGTTGGAGAAGAAACAATCATTATGCCGAATGTTTTTATTGGCAACAATGTGCGTATTGGAAATAATTGCACCATTTATCCGGGTGTTAATTTATTAGACGGAACAATTATTGGCAATAACGTAGTGATACAATCTGGAACTGTAATTGGGTCGGATGCATTTTATTATAACAGCAAAAAAAATCGTTCTCACTGGTATAAAAGAATGGAAAGTTGTGGCAATGTAGTGATTGAAGATGCAGTAGAAATTGGTGCAAATTGTACCATTGATCGTGGGGTAACAGCAACAACATTAATAGGCGCAGGCACTAAAATAGATAACCTAGTGCATATTGGCCACGACGTAAGTGTTGGCAAAAACTGTTTGTTTGCTTCACAAGTAGGCATAGCCGGAGGAACCATAATTGAAGATGGCGTAATCCTTTGGGGTCAGGTGGGTGTAAATAAAACCATAACCATTGGTGCAAATGCTGTGGTAATGGGCCAAACAGGGGTAACAGCATCCTTGGCAGGCGGAAAAACCTATATGGGCTACCCAGCAGCTGAAGCTGGCTTAAAACGCCGCGAAATAGTTTGGATTAAACGCATTCCTGAACTATGGAAAAAAGTAATGGAGCAAAATGACTAAGCTAATTGGTGCATTTCTTTTAATTCTTTACAAATTCTTTCAATAGAATTACTAAGTGGTTGATAAGAAAAACCAGGTAACTGTTCTAATAATTTAGTGTTATCGAAAGATACATTGGCCCTTGCAGTATTGGCTGTTTCTTTGGTAAGCAAAGGTGTTTTTTTTGTAAACCAACTTTTTACGGCTTCTAATCGCCAAACAATTTCAGCAATGAGTTTTGTTACTTTTTTATGCGGTGGTTTTTTATGAAACGCCTGCGCAATTAGGGTAAATATTTCGCGATAACCAATATTGTCAGCACTAATAATAAACCTTTGTGCATTGATAGTTGATTCCATTAATAATACCATTGCTTTTACTACATCTATCACATCTACAAAACCACTTTTACCTTCTGTGTACCAAGGAAATTCATCGTAAGCAGATTTAAAAATTGCAGAAGAACCTTTTAACCAATCGCCAGATCCTAATATAATTACGGGGTTAACAATTACGGCATTGAGTCCTTCGCCTATTCCGCGCCAAACCTCCATTTCTGCTAAATATTTGCTTTTACCATAAGCGCTATTACTGGTTTCTTCGGTCCAGTTCATGGTTTCGTTGATGGCTTCGTTTTCGCGAATTCTTCCTAGAGCTGCAACAGAGCTAACGAATAATAATTTTTCAATTCCTTGGTTCAAGCAGGCGTTAACAACATTGGCGGTGCCTTCAATATTTGTTTGATCTAATTGCTTGGTATTTTTTGAATCGAAAGAAACAATCGCTGCACAATGATATACTTGTTGCATGCCTTGCATAGCTTCTTCTAAAGCAACAATATCTAGTATATCTGCTTGTATCCAATTTGCTTTTTCTGCACCGTCAAATACAGGAATAGCACTACGATACAAACCTGTTACAGCTGTTCCTTTTTGCACCAAAGCTTGTATTAAATGTTTGCCTACTAAACCACTTGCACCAGTAACTAAAACCATGATTAATTATTTATGATTAGGAACATTTTAAACATTTTCCACTCACTACTACATCTACCTGATTCACCTGAAAGCCTTTTGGTAAAGCAACTGTAGGCACTATTACATGATCTAAACAATAAGTGGTTAAACAAGTATCGCACATAAAGTGTACATGGTTATCGTGGTGGTGCCCTTCGGAGCAAGCGTCTTTGCAAAGCGCATATCGAACCGAATTATCGGCAGAAGGAATTGAATGAATAATTCCTTTTTCTACAAAAGTTTGTAGGGTTCTATATATAGTAACTCGGTCAAAATCTTCGCCCGATTGCAATTCAATATCTGCATGAGCCAAAGCGGTTTGTTGGTAGAGAAAAATTTCTAGAATTTTTTTTCTACTATCAGTAACGCTTAACTGGTTTCGCTTTAGTGTATCTATGATCCTTGCATCCATGAATTGATTGCTTATGGATTATTACTAAAAATGCCGTTCACAAAATTACTTGAGCTTGCTTTTTCAATTAATAGCGCACGGATATCTATTTTCAACTTTTCTAGCTCATCGGCTTTTAAGCCATCGTAAATTTGTCCGCGTACTTTTCCGTTTTTATCAACTAGTGCAAAAAATTGTGTGTGTAAGAATTGGTCTTCAATTTTTTGAACATTGTTTTTAGGGTCGTCTAATAAATAGGAACTTCTTGCAATGGCATATAAGCTATCTTTTCTGCCGGTAAGAAAGATCCATTTTTTAGTATCTACTTTTAGCGAATCGGAATAAACTTTTAATCTGGCAACAGTGTCTCTGTCTGGATCGCAGGTATGAGAGAGAATTAAAAAATTGGGTTCGTCTTTGAACTGCTCAAAAATGGTTTTCATATTGGTATTCATTCGAGGACATATTCCTTTACAATTGGTAAAAAAATATTCTACAACACAAACTTTTCCAAGCATGTCTTTGTCGGTAAAAGGTAGGCCGTCTTGGGTTTTAAATCGAAATGGTTTGGTATAACTCAGTGTGGCAAGTTTCACTTTCCACTGGTCGTTCCCTTGAAATAAGAAAAAATAGAAAACCAATACCAGGGCAACAAAAAATACAAGATAACCAATTAGCTTTTTTGACATAAAATATAGTCTTGCTGCAAAGTTAGGGCCGATTAGTTAATGCAGTACTGAATATTGCCACTGAATCAAATATTATGCAACACTGTTGCATTTGTGTATATTTGCAATTCAATGTAACTATGTCATTAAAAATCAATTGGGACGCTTTAGGTATTACAACTTCAATAGCTTGTGCCATTCATTGTGCGGTTTTGCCCCTGTTTTTAAGCAGTTTACCCTTGTTTGGGGTAAATATTATCGACAACCTTTATTTTGAATATTTGATGGTGTTTGGTGCTTTTATTGTGGGAATCTATGCGCTGTACCATGGAAGAAAAAAACACCACCATCGAAAATTACCGATGCTGGTGTTTACTGTTGGGATTCTGTTACTACTGGCCAAAGTGATTTGGCATCAGTGGCAATTATGGTTATTGTTTCCGGCAGTATTTTTTATTGTTACTGCGCACTATTTAAATTTCAAATTCTGTAGGGTGCACGACCATGCACATGCCGAAGATTGCAACCACTAAACAATGGTATAGCTCGTGCCACCTTCTTTTTCGTCTTTCAATTGTATACCTAGGCCAGCTAATTCATTTCTAATTTTATCGCTGGTTAAAAAATCTTTACGGCTTTTTGCGTCTTTGCGAATGTCAATTAGTAATTGTAATACCCCGTCTAATTGACCTTCATCGGATGGACGTTCGTTGATTAATCCAAAAATAGATTCAATAAACACTTTCAATTCTGTTTGCATAAGTGCTAGTGTTTTTGAACTTAGCGCAGCTACTTGTATGTGTTTGTCTTTGATAGAATTGATAATAGGAACCAACTCAAAAATATTGGCAATCACTTTTGCAGAGTTAAAATCGTCGTTCATGAACTCGCTGAACTCGGCTATTAGTTGATTTACTTTTTGATCAAGCGCTGCATCCGTTGCTGCAGCAGTATTGCTTTCAAAAACTTGTTTGGCAAACCATTCATGCGCTTCCCACAAACGTTTGAATGCTTTTTCAGAAGCTTGTAACGCTTCGTTACTAAAATCAAGCGTACCTCTATAATGACTTTGAAGAATAAAAAATCGAATGGTCATTGGAGAATATGGCTGAGAAAGTATTGGACTGTCACCACTAAAAAGTTCGGTGAGTTTAATAACATTGTTATAACTCTTTCCCATCTTTTTACCCTGAATGGTAATCATATTATTGTGCAACCAATATTTTGCCGGAGACTTATGATTACATACCGTGCTTTGTGCAATTTCACATTCATGGTGTGGAAATTGTAGGTCCATTCCGCCGCCGTGAATATCAAATTCACTGCCCAAATATTTGGTACTCATTGCCGAACATTCAATATGCCATCCTGGGAAACCTTCTCCCCATGGGCTTTGCCAGCGCATGATGTGTTCTACAGGTGCCGATTTCCAAAGTGCAAAATCGTTTCTATTTCTTTTCTCTTCTTGATTATCTAATTCACGCGTACTGTCTTGTTGGTCTTCAATATTTCGTCCGCTAAGTATTCCATAAGGCATTCCTTTTTTAGAAAAATCGGTATTGTATTTTTCAACATCAAAATATACCGATCCATTGGCTTCGTAGGCATAACCATCAGCAATAATTTTTTTAATCATTTCAATTTGCTCTACAATATGTCCAGTTGCTGTAGGTTCAATATTGGGAGGAAGGTTATTGAATTTGCTCATTGCCCAATGATATAGGTTGGTATATTTTTGTACCAACTCCATGGGTTCTAATTTTTCTAAAATAGCTTTTTCACTAATCTTGTCGGTTGCTTCGCGTCCTTCTTCTTCAAAGTGTCCTGCATCTGTAATATTGCGCACATAACGAACCTTATATCCTAAGTGCATTAAATACCTATAAATAACGTCGAAACTAATAAATGGTCTGGCATGACCTAAATGACTTTCACCGCTTACCGTTGGTCCACATACATACATTCCAACATAAGGTGCATTAATTGGTGTAAATATTTCTTTTTGTCTACTTAAGGAATTATAAACTTTCAACGACATGGTATAGGTAGGTGTTAATTTGTGTAATGATTTGAATTTATATAGTGATGCCCATGTTATAAAGGCCATCAAGCCAATTTAACAGCAGCAACAACAACAAGCGTGGAAATACAATGCTAACATGGCTTGCAAGATAAGTAAATTAACCTGTTTTTGAAGAGACTGACTTTTGAATTTACTTTTTCACACGCAAATCCGTTACCAGCATTATATGGTCGCTTAGGTCTTCATCAACCAAATCAAACTGTTTGATGGTAAAATTATTATCAGCTAAAATATAATCAATACGTAGCGTTGGTGCCAAGGAATTAAAAGTTCGTCCAATGCCAAATCCTTTTTTTAAGTGGGCGTCTTGCCAATCTCCTTTAATATTAAAATAGGTGTAAGAATTGGGTACATCATTAAAGTCTCCACAAATAATGGTTGGGTATTTACTTTTATCTCTTTCTGTTCGAACAATATTCGACTGGCTTCCTCTTCTTGCAAAGGCCAATTTCATTTTTTTAAAAATATTCAGAGACGCAGAAACCGTTTCTTGGTCTTGATCTTTAATTTTTTCAATATCGTTATAATCTTCTTTTTTAAATTTAAAGGATTGTAAATGGGTTGTTAAAACGCGAATGGTATCATATCCTTTTACAATATCGGCATAGATTAAACTTTCTGCCAACGGATATGCCACTCTACCCGAATCAATAATAGGGTATCTCGAAAAAATAATACTCCCTGACTGGTAATTACCTTGGGCTCTTTGATAGTCTTTTGAAAAATAATAATAAGGATATGTTTTTGTAAACAGTGCAATATTATCTGTACCATTAGCTTGCCTACTATTATTAAACTCTTGTAAACAAATTATATCGGGTTGCATTTTTAAAATGCTTTCTGTTAATTCGGTTCTGATGAGTTTTTTGGTTTCTTTGTTTTTACTTAGGCCATTAAAGCTTTGAATATTCCAGTCTACAATCCGCAAGTTTTGTGCATTCTTTTTTTTGGTAAAGCCAGCACCCGGATGCCAAGCAAAAACCACCAATATTTGTTGCCAACCAAAACATAAACTTAATAAGGGAATCCAAACAAGTATTGGCTTAAATACTAACCAAAATAAACAGGCAAAGAATAAGAGTAAAATTAAATAGGGTACCAATAATCCTGTAAATCCATTAAACCACCAAGTAGTAGGATCAATATAAGGAGACAAGCAGGCCAATAAAAATAGTATCGCTAATACAATGGTAATAGTTAAACAGACCGATTTGAAAGCTCGGCGAAAAATGTTTTTAGCCATTCGATAAATTTACAAAAAAATCAGGGTTTGATTTGAATATCTGAAATTATGGGAAAATGATCGCTTAAATGCACCCTTGATACCTTGAATTGTTTAACCTTAACAAGTTGATTGGTTAATAAAACATCAATTCTTAGTGTGGGTGACAAACTATCATAGGTTCTTCCCAAACCAAATCCTTTCAATAAAAAAGCATCTGAAAGGCCCTCAGAAATTGTATGGTAAACATAGCTGGATGGAACTGCATTTAAATCGGCGGTAAAAACAAATGGAAGAGCTGTGCTATCTAGTGATTTTTTTATAAGTATTGCTTGTTTTGCGTGTAGTTTATCGAAATAAGCAAGCTTACTAAGTTTGGATTTTTTTAATAAAATAGCTTTATCGTAATAAATAGATTGTATAGGAACCGAATTCGGTATATTATTGATTAACACGTGCATATTCATAGAACTCAAATGGGTATTAAATACCCTTAATACTTTATAGGGCGTTTGTATGTCTACATAAGCTAAGTTCTCGGGAGAATCAATATTTGAAAAAGGAACATTGCATTGTTGTATAAAGGGCCAACGAGAAAAAATAATTACGCCATAATTCTCTTCTGCTTTACTAAAGAACACATGTTTTAGTTGTGTCGACTGGCTAATAAATTCGGGGCTTGCATTGACAGTTTCATTTTTATTGGCAGAGTAATCTTGAAAACACAGAATGTCGGCATCTGAAGATTTAATGAATGCCAACATCTCTAACACTTTTGCATTTGTTTTTTCGCTACTGTTTAAAAAACTATTTACATTCCAAGAAAGTATGCGAATAGTTCCCGCTATTTTATTTTGACTAAAATTTTGTGTTGGATGAAATCCAAATATGGCAATCATATTTAAATAACCCGCAGACAAACAAATTAAAAACAGCAGTATCCACCGCCTATAAAAAAACAAACTAAGCAACACCCAGCCTAGCATTCCCAATAAAATAAAAGGAAAAAATAAGGAAGCGAACGAAAAAAAATATCCATGCACTGGATTAATAAAAGGGGTGGCACAGGCCAATAAATAGAAAGCAGTGTATAGGCAGCCAATACAAAAAATGCTGCGCGATAAAATAGAATGTTTAAAAGCCATTATAATAAATCTTCTTTGCTTGCTTTTTTTAAAAAAGCCTTTTCTTCATTGGTAAGAAACTGATAACCCTGTTGGTTTATTTTATCTAATAATGCATCGATTTTTTGTTGGGTATCTTGAGGCGTGTTTTTCTTTTTTACAGGAACAGTTTTTTCTTTTTTTGTTGGACTAAACAAATCATTTAACCAATGAAAAAATTGATTCATCCAAGCAGCCCAGTCATTACCTCTGCGCAATTGAACGATAAATAAATAGCCAATAGCACCAGCAATTAAATGCGAAACTGCAACACCTGAATTTGTAGTGCCTATCGTTACAAAATCAATTAATCCATAAATAATTAATAGCACCCATAAAGGAATACCGCCATTCATTAAAGGAAAAATACGATAGTCTGGCGCTAGTGTTGTAGTTGCAACAGCAACTGCCATTACAGCAGCGCCAGCACCAATTAAGGGTTGAACAGTCTGAATGTGATTTGCCCAAACAGGAAAAATATTCATGAGTATTAAATAGCCAATACCACCAGCAATTCCGCCGTATAAATAAATAGGAATTAATTTATTATTGCCAGTTAAGTCTTGTAAAATATAGCCAAAACTCCAAAGCCAAAGCAAACTGCTAATTAATCCCCAAATACTTGCGTGGGTAAATAAGTAAGTAAACAATACCCAGGGTTTTGCTAAAAATTTTTCAATAGATGCGGGAAGGATAAACCAGTCTTGCATTTGCGAATAGAAAAGCTCAATCGGTATTTCAGAGAGATAATAAATGATTTTAATAAAACTCAGTAGTGCAAAAACCATTAGGTTAATGGCTACTAAATAAACTAGTGCATTATTATCTTGCCCTAATAATATGGAACGATTGGTTTTATAAGATCTTTCAGGCATAATGATGGTGTAAAATTTTAGACGATTGTACCTAGGATATTAATAAAACGTATTTCTTTTCTTTTTGTTCCAAGTCATTACAATAATTAATCCTACAATAGCGCCGCCTACATGTGCCCATCTTGCTACATTGTCTCCTGCCGAATTACGAAGTGCCGAAAATAATTCCCAAGCAAAATATACAATGCCTAACCACTTTGCTTTTACAGGCACCAAAAAATACAAATAGATGTAGGTGTTAGGAAATAAGTAAACGAATGCTGCCAAAATACCAAAGACCGCACCGCTAGCACCCAAAGTAGCCGTATTTAAACTCGATTCATAATAAATAGCAACTGATTCAAAAAGTTGGTTAACTGCTTGTGTATCATTGGGATTATTGGCCACTAAATTGGCTAAATCGCTTTGGTGAAAAAAGGCACTTGGGTGTTTTTGTGCAAAGAAAAATAAGGCATTCGCAGTATGGTCTTGCATTAAACGCGTGTAGTCTTTCATTAAGGGAACCATCTCGTAACTTAAAAACAATAAATGCATTAAAGCAGCACCCAAACCGCAAACCAAATAGAAGGTTAAAAATCTTTTTGGTCCCCATAGGTTCTCTAGTACCGACCCAAACATCCAAAGCGCTAACATGTTGCCAAAAATATGCATCACATCTCCGTGTAAAAACATATGCGTTACCAATTGCCATGGGCGAAACAAACTGCTTTGCCATGCATGAAGTGCTAAAACATTTTCAAAAGAAAACGCTACACCTGGCCCATCAAATGATTTCTGCGCCAGAAAAAATAAACCATTAATGATTAACAGATTTTTTACAATAGTGGGTAAAACTTGAAATCTGCTGGGTCTAAATTCTGTCATATTCCTTCCTTTAATTTTAATTGAACCACGTTCTCTATATGTAATGTATGCGGAAACATATCTACTGGTTGAATTTTTTCAACCCGATATTTTTCATCTAGCAAGGCCAGGTCTCTAGCCTGAGTTGCTGGGTTACAACTTACATAAACAATAGTTGGAGCCGCTATTTCTAATAATTTAGTAACTAATTTTTCGTGCATGCCTGCTCTTGGCGGATCGGTGATAATCACATCTGGATTGCCATGCTGTATAAAGAACGCATCATTGCATATATCTATTACATCTCCGGCAAAAAAATTGCTGTGTTCTATTTGGTTGAGTGCCGCATTTTCTTTGGCATCTTCAATTGCTTCTGCAACTACTTCCACTCCAATGAGCTTTTTAGCCAATTTACTTACAAAAATGCCAATACTTCCAGTGCCACAATACAAGTCATAGACTGTTTGTGTGCCATTGAGTTCTGCAAAATCTCTGGTAACCTGGTATAAGCGTTGGGCTTGACGTGTATTGGTTTGAAAAAAAGATTTTGGACTGATTTTAAATGAAAAATCTTCGAGTTTTTCTATGATATGGCCCTTTCCAAAATACACTTGTGGATATAAATCAAAGAGGCTATCATTGAATTTGGTGTTGATGGTGTACAATAGGGTAGTGATTTCTGGAAACTGTTCTAACACCTTATTGAGCAATTCAATTCTGTTAGCTTCGTCTTCGTGGCCAAAAATAATATTCACCATTAACTCACCAGTAGTGCTGTTTCGGATAAACATATTTCTGAGCCATCCTTCGTGTTTGCGCACATCGTAAAAAGGAATTAGTTTTTCAACCGAAAAAGCAGCCACCATTTTTCTAATGCGGTTGGTAGGCTCTGCTTGTAAATAGCAAGTATCAATTTCAACTACTTTATCAAAAAAGCCGCGCACATGAAAACCTGCACCACCTGGTAGGTTGCTTAGATTTATGCCATCGGCCTTCATTTGCCTAAAGGTTTCGCTAGGAATAAAGGTTTTGGTTCCAAACGTATATTCAATTTTATTACGATATTGTTCGGTTTGTTCAGCGCCAATAATGGGCATCATAGCCGGTAGCGCTATCTTTCCAATACGCGTTAAATTATCGTTAACCTGCTTTTGCTTGTAGAACAATTGCTTTTCGTAAGGGAGCATCTGCCATTGGCATCCGCCACAAACCCCAAAATGGCTGCAAAAAGGTTTTACACGCTCTTGGGCATAGCTATGAAACTTCACCACATGGCCTTCAGCCCAGTCTTTTTTGCTTTTAGATACCTGTACGTCTACCACATCGCCGGGTACAGCACCCTCAATAAACACCACTTTGCCATCAATTCTGGCTAAGGATTTTCCTTCGGCAGCATAATCTTCTACCAATAATTGCTCTAAAACAATGTTTTTTTTCTGTTTTCTCACTTTTGCAAATGTAACTACTGTTGGGTAAATGCTATTTTCCTATTTTTATGCCCAATTTTAAAGTATATGAAACGAATTTCTATTATAGGCCTTTTAATGATTTACAGTGTGTTTGCTAGTGCTCAGGCAAAAAAAATAGTGCCAGCTCAGTCGGCGGTTCCAACAGGAAAATCCATTTCCATTACCCTTACACCGCTTAAAAATTGCTGGGTTTATTTAGGCAGTTATTATGGAAAAGGCAAGGCCTTAGTTGATTCTGCTCGTTTAGACGAAAATAGCAAGGGCGTTTTTAAGGGTCCTAATAAATTACCCGGTGGCATATACTTTGTGGTTTCCCCCCAATTGAGCATTCAGTTTGAGCTATTGATGGATAAGGAGCAACATTTTAGCATTGTTGCAGACACTGCTCAAAAAGACAAAGTAGTGATAACTGGATCTTTAGAAAATCAATTATTTAAAACTTATTCTAGCTTTACAAATAAACGTGGTAAAGAATTACAGGAAATGGAAACCGCGTATCATGCAGCTACCACTACTGCGGATTCTAATCGTATAGTAAATCAAATTATTGCGGGCAATAAAGAACTGCAAGACTCCCGCGAAGACATTATTAAAAAGTATCCTAATTCATTAATGGCCATGCTTTTTAATACCATGAAAAGACCAAATACACCAGCGGTTCCTATTGTAAATAATGTTCCCGATTCTTTGTACCCTTATCGATTTGTAAAAAATCATTTTTGGGATGATGTAAGCTTTAACGACGATCGTTTATTGCGTACACCTTTTTTTGAAACTAAGTTAGATTTCTATTACAAATATTATGTATCTCCAGAGTCAGATTCTATTATTAATGAAGTGAAATATATGTTGCTAATGGCAAGAACGGGTAAAGAAATTTATCCGTATTTATTAACCAAGTTTACCAACAAATATATCAACCCAGAATTCATGGGTCAAGACAAAGTGTTTGTTTACTTGTTTGAAAATTTTTATGCCAAAGGCGATACCACTTTACTAAATCCTGCATCAAAGAAAACCATCTTTGAAAGGGCCTATAGTTTAATGGCTAATCAAATTGGGCAACCCGCGCCAGCGCTAGATTTAACAGATAGTACAGGAAAAACAAAACCACTTTATAGTGTACAAGCGCCGTTTACTATAGTAGCTTTTTGGGACCCAAATTGCGGACATTGTAAAGAAGAAATTCCGCGTTTAGATTCAATATATAAAGCCAAATGGAAAGCATTAGGCGTGGCTATATATTCTGTAAATATTGTTGACACTGATTTGCCTGCTTGGAAAAATTTTATTGCAGAAAAACAACTAAATAATTGGGTACATGTGTATCAAACAAAAGAAGCACGAGTTGCCATAGAAAAAGCTGGTCAAGCAGGATACAAACAATTGTATGATGTATATAAAACACCAACGCTTTATTTGCTAGACAAAGACAAACATATCATTGCCAAACAACTAAGTATTGAACAGTTTGATGATTTAATTAAAGCCAAGCTGGCCGCAAAAAAATAAATTAAAATAATTCTTTTACCACATTCCAAATCACTTTAGGTTTTCCTAGAGTATAGTAGTGTAGTACCGGTGATCCAAAGCTTTTTAATTCTTTGCTTTGTTGAATTAGCCATTCGGTTCCAACCTGCTCACAATCTGCATCTGTTTTGCATTTCATAATAGCATTCGACAAATCGGTTGGAATATCAACATGAAAAATACGCGGTAAAACAGAAAGTTGTTTTTTATTGGTGATAGGTTTTAAACCTGGTATGATAGGAACATTAATACCAATTGCTCTGCAAGATTTTACAAAATCAAAAAACTTTTGGTTGTCAAAAAACATTTGCGTCATGATATAGTCTGCACCAGCATCTACTTTCTCTTTCAATTTTAATAAATCGATTTCTAAATTCGGGGCTTCAAAATGTTTTTCAGGATATCCTGCAACACCCATACAGAACTGTGTTTTACCGCCGCTTTTAATGTCTTCGTCTTGGTAAACACCATTGTTCATATTGCTCACTTGCTTTAATAAATCAATGGCAAAATGATTGCCTCCTGGCTCTGATTCAAAAGAGGCTTCGTTTTTAGCAGCATCGCCACGTAACACCAATACATTGTCTATTCCTAAAAAGTCTAGGTCAATCAATGCGTCTTCTGTTTCTCTTTTGGTAAATCCGCCGCAAATAATATGTGGAACTGCATCAATTTTATAATGGTTCATAATAGCCGCACAAATACCCACTGTTCCGGGTCTTTTGCGCACTTCTACTTTTTCAAAAGTGCCGTCGGCTTTTTTCTTGAACATGGTTTCGCTACGATGGTAGGTAACATTTATCCAAGAGGGTTTGAACTCCATCAAGGGGTCTAAATGGTCGTACAAGGTAACAATGGTCTTGCCTTTTAATGGTGGTAATACCTCGAATGAAACCAAGGTATCTTTTGCCTGGGCAATATGCTCAATCACTTTCATAGCTGCTAAATATTTGCAAACATACTACAAACCACAAAAAAACCATAGATGTAAGTGCTTGAAATCTTATTTGTTGGATTATTCATAGACAATTCTTAAAATATCTGATTGAACAATAGCATCTTAAAGGCAACAACTGTATTTTTACAAGTAATATATGAGCCTAACCATCCATACCAAAGACCTAATAAAAAGTTACAAGGGAAGAACCGTTGTAAACAATGTAAGTGTGCAAGTGCAACAAGGTGAAATTGTTGGTTTATTGGGTCCTAATGGTGCAGGAAAAACCACCACTTTTTATATGGTGGTAGGATTAATTAAACCAGATCAAGGCGATGTTTTTTTAAATGATTTGAATATCACCAAACTACCTATGTACAAACGTGCACAAATGGGTATTGGTTATTTGCCACAAGAGGCAAGCGTTTTTAGAAAACTTACAGTAGAAGATAATATTTTGGCCGTTTTAGAAATGACCAAACTCACCAAAGCAGAACGCTTTCATAAGCTTGAGTTTTTATTAGATGAATTTAACCTGCACCATGTACGTAGTAATAATGGCGATAGTTTGAGTGGTGGTGAACGACGTAGAACCGAAATAGCGCGTGCTTTAGCAGTGGATCCTAAATTTATTTTGTTGGATGAACCCTTTGCAGGCGTAGATCCTATTGCAGTAGAAGATATTCAAAGTGTGGTGGCTCGATTAAAGTTTAAAAATATTGGTATACTTATTACCGATCACAATGTGAATGAAACATTGTCTATTTGTGACAGAGCCTATTTATTAATTGAAGGAAAAATTTTCAGGCACGGAACCGCCGAAGAATTGGCAGATGACGAAAAAGTGCGTAGCTTATATTTAGGAACCAATTTTGAATTAAAAAGAAAAGACTGGATCATTGATATGGGTAAAGAAAACGCAGCTTCTAAAGCATGAGAATACTAAGTCCTGCAATATCACGCTTGGCCCGCTTACGACATGGTCGAATAGAAGAGTGGATCAGCCAACCCATTGCGGCACAACGTGAAGTTTTGCAAGACCTAATTACCCATGGCCAATACACCGAGTTTGGAAGAAAGTATGGGTTCAAAGAAATGTTTACTATCCGCAATTTTAAACAAGCCGTACCCATTCAAGAATACGAAGATTTAAAAACCTATATAGAACGAATCATGGATGGCGAAGACGAGCAATTGCTCTGGAATACGCCTGTGAGTTGGTTTGCAAAAAGCAGTGGCACAACTAGTGATAAAAGCAAGTTCATTCCTATTACCAATGAGAGCTTACATGACACACATTTTCAAGCGGCCAAAGATGTGCTTACCATGTATTATTACTTTAATAACAATAGTGATTTACTTACCGGAAAAAGTTTGGTAATTGGTGGTAGCCATCAAATAAGTAAAATGAATGAGGAGGTTCAGTATGGAGACCTCAGTGCAGTATTATTACAAAACGCACCTTTTTGGGGACAATGGATTCGCACCCCAGAATTATCCATTGCACTAATGGACGAATGGGAAGGAAAGATTGAAAGCCTTGCGCAGTCTACTATTGAGGAGAATGTTACTTCAATTGCAGGGGTACCAACTTGGACGCTTGTATTAATAAAAAGAATACTAGCCATCACCGGAAAAGCCAATTTAAAAGAGGTATGGCCCAACCTAGAATTGTATGTGCATGGAGGTGTTTCTTTTACGCCTTATCGCGAACAGTTTAAAAAATTAATTGGCCCTGGTATTACCTATTTAGAAATGTACAATGCCAGCGAAGGTTTTTTTGCGGCACAAAATAATCCCGACGAAGAAGGGATGTTGTTGTTATTAAACCATGGCATTTTTTATGAGTTTATGCCAGTAGAAGAATATGGTAAAGAACAACCCAAAACTATTGGATTAGATAAAGTTGAATTGGCAAAAAACTATGCGCTTGTTATTAGTACCAATGGTGGACTTTGGCGTTATTTGGTTGGAGACACCGTACAATTTGTATCGAAATATCCTTTTAAAATAAAAGTCAGCGGAAGATTAAAACAATACATCAATGCTTTTGGCGAAGAACTAATTGCAGACAATGCCGATAAAGCAATTGCTATTGCTTGCCAAAAAACAGGCTTAGTTGTAAATGATTATACCGCAGCGCCTGTGTATATTGGCGACGATACGAAAGGTGCGCATGAATGGTTAATTGAGTTTGAACAAATGCCAGAAAGTGTAGCTTCATTTGCATACGAATTAGACTGCGCACTCAAATCTGTAAATAGCGACTATGAGGCAAAACGCTACAAGGATATTGCCCTGATTAAGCCCATTGTTCATTCCTTAAACAAATCGGTTTTTCATGAATGGTTGCGCAGCAAAGGCAAGCTGGGTGGACAACATAAGATTCCTAGGCTTAGTAATGACAGAATATATATTGATGAAATACTCGCACAAATGCGCGCCAAAAATGTAGATTAGTTTTTAATTATTGTAGTATTTTTTATACTATCTCCTGCCAATAAATAAGTGACTAAAAAAAGACTCACAAAAGATCCTGTATAAAATAAATAGAGATAAGGAACATCTACTAAAGTGTAAAAAATCACTAAGGTTATTTTAAGTGTAGCAAAAGGTAAGTGGTGATTAGTGAGGGTTAATTTTTTTTGTAACGACAAGGCAATCATCATAAATAACATTGGAAAAAATAAGGACATAACCAATAATAAATAGTGTTGTGTGGCAATATTTTTTGGTCCAAAAAATTTAGCCCATCCCAAACTTTGTTTAAAAACAATCGGCGCATCGTGCCATACTCTTCCAGTAAATCCAATGTATTGAGAAGGTATTGAAGCGAGCTTTAAAAATGTTTGCCACCCAAATGGACTTAATACTAATACAGCAAAACAAACCAATCCTATCAAACAAAATTGCAATAGTTTTTTGTAGTTTTTATTAATCGTAAAATAAATAATCATAGCCGGCAACCAACCAACAATCGCATACCTACTTAATATACACAGGGCTGTTGCAAAGCCTATCAGCCAAGCATTTTTTTTGGTAAGTGCAATGGCTAATAAACTATAAAACCCAATCACCACGCCCTCTTCGGTATATGGAATGAGTCCAGAATTTTCTGCAGATAGCAGCCACCAGATTAATAAAAATGCAGCAAAAAATAAATAAGGTGCTTTTTTATGTTGCATTTGTATGCGCCAAATAAACAGTGCGCTTACAATAAAAAGCACTAGCACCGTCATCCATCTTAGATCGATTCCTAACAAAACAGGAAGGCTAAATGGCAACCACATGGCGGGTAAATAAATGGGCTGCATGCCTCCCCAAATTTCAGGAATTATATCATATACATGGCGCCAATTGCCATTTAAAAAACGCTGGCTCATAATTTTAATAATGGGCAACATATCTCCTTCGTGGTAATCGAGTGGTGCGTCTTCCATCCATTTTACTGCAGCGGCGCTAATTGTAATTAATGCAACAATAGTTAGTAGCCATCTATATGAAAAAAACTTTTTTTGTGCATCTAAATTATGTACAACAATTGGCTCGGGAATCACTAAAAAACAAATGGCAATCACTAGGCCAGACAAACTGAATAATACACTCGTGATACCTGTTAAACTAGTTAGTTTTAGCGCGTAGGTTACGCAAATGGTTTCGATTAAAAAAGCAATTAGTAAGGTTTTTTTTGGGTAGTTACGGGTATTCATTCTTGGCTAAAAATATCTAATTAAACAACCGAATGCTTCTTTCCGCGCAATTATTTTACATTTGTGCTCGATCTAAAAGGATAAATATGAAACTATTAGAAAATAAAGTGGTAATTGTTACAGGTGCCGCACGAGGAATAGGTGCAGCCATTGCTTTGAAATTAGCTGAACAAGGCGCCCATGTTGCATTTACTTATGTAAGTGATAGTAGTGCAGAAAAAGCAGCAAGTTTAGAAGCACAAATTCTAGCATTGGGTGTAAAAGCCAAAGCCTATAAAAGCAATGCGGCCATTTTTACTGAATGTGAATCTTTTGTAAATGATGTTGTAAAAGAATTTGGTACGGTAGATATCTGTGTAAACAATGCAGGTATTTCTAAAGACAATTTATTGTTGCGCATGACAGCCGAACAATGGGACGATGTGATGGATATTAATTTGAAAAGTGTATTTAATATGACCAAACAAGTAATTCGCCCAATGATGAAAGCTAAAACGGGTAGCATTATTAATATGAGTTCTATTGTTGGGGTGCGTGGAAATGCTGGTCAAAGTAGTTATGCTGCGTCTAAAGCGGGAATCATTGGGTTTACTAAATCGGTCGCTTTAGAATTAGGCAGTAGAAATATTCGATGCAATGCCATTGCGCCAGGATTTGTAGAAACAGATATGACGCATTATTTAAAAGACGGAGACGGCGCAGCAGATTTTCTTAAAAAAATACCATTGGGTCGATTTGGTAAAGCAGAAGAGATTGCCAATACCACGCTTTTTTTAGCCAGTGATTGGAGCTCCTATATTACCGGACAGGTACTTAGCGCTTGCGGCGGATTAAACATTTAAACCATAAAAATTAAAATATTCCGTAAAGCGCTATTCAATTAAAGGATAGCGCTTTTTATTTACATACTATCTTTATAAGACCTAACAATTAAATATGCCCACGTATCAACAATTATTAGCACACAACAAAGCTTGGGCTTCTAAAAAGCTAGCACAAGACCCTGAGTATTTTTCGAGATTGGTAGAATTACAAGAACCAGAATATTTATGGATAGGTTGTAGCGATAGCCGGGTACCTGCCAATGAAATTACTGGTACCAATCCTGGAGAAATTTTTGTACACCGCAATGTGGCCAATATGGTAGTGCATACAGATTTGAACATGTTGAGTGTACTACAATATGCAGTGGAAGTGCTAAAAGTAAAACACATTATTGTATGCGGCCATTATGGATGTGGCGGTATTCGTGCAGCAATGACGAATCATAACTTGGGCCTCATTAATAAATGGTTGCGCAATATTAAAGATGTATACCGTATCCATCGTAATGAAATAGATGCTATTGAAACAGAAGAAACGCGTGTAAATAGGTTGGTGGAATTGAATGTGCAAGAGCAGGTAATGAATTTAGCCAAAACTTCTATTGTACAAAAAGCCTGGAAATCAGAACAACGTCCGCATATTCACGGTTGGGTCTATGATTTGCACGATGGAATTATCAAGCCCGTTTTTGAAATAGCCCCTGGTGATCATATTGATCCCATCTATGAATTTGATGATTTGTAAATCTAATTATTTGGCTAAGCGGCTGTCTATTTCTGTAGCAAGTGCGCTAAAGATATCGTTTACAGTTCCTTCTCCTTTAATGGCTACCACTTTATTAAATTGGCGGTAATAATTAGCCACAACAGTGGTTTTGTTTTGGTATTCTGCTATGCGATTGCTAATAATGGCTTCGTTGGTATCATCGCTGCGTCCACTGGTAAGACCTCGGTTTAGCAAGCGTTTTACCAATTCGTCTTGGCTTACTTCTAAGGCCAATACTACGCCAATTGCTGTATTTTTTTGTTGTAAAAGTGCATCTAGTGCAACACTTTGTGCTTCTGTTCTTGGAAACCCATCAAACAAAAATCCTTTTGCTTGAGGATTATTATCTAGTGCAGAACGAATCATTCCTATTACCACAGCATCAGGAACAAGTTGCCCTTGATCCATTAAACTTTTGGCTTCTAAGCCAAGCGCTGTTGCTTTGGCAATTTCAGACCTTAAAATATCACCGGTAGATAAATGGACTAATCCGTATGCTTCGATGAGCTTCTCGCTTTGGGTTCCTTTGCCGCTGCCGGGAGGTCCGAACAGAATAATATTAAACATGTACTTGTTATCCTTGAATGAATAACAAATATACGTTGTTGCACTTAAAAAATAATTAACAAATAGCGCTAACTTTAAAAAACCTTTTATTATAAGAACAATATTGGGCTTGATTTGTAAAATAGATAGCAGAAAGTTTTTATCCCAATAAAACCAGTCTGTTTTAATTATTTTTAATGCGAATAATTTCTAATAAAATGAAACGATTACTCAGTATTTTTTTAGCAATCCTTTTTTTACAAAGTTGTTATTCTCAAAATCAGCCTTCAAAAAAAACCAATATGGACCAATCAAAAAAAAATACGCATCCTAATTATTCGCATACCGATAGTAGTAAATTGGTTTTAACAAATAGCGAATGGAAAAATTTACTTTCGCCAGAAGTGTATGCGATTGCGCGCGAAAAAGGAACCGAGAGACCTTTTACCAGTCCGTTCGAAACATCAAAAAAATTAGGTACTTATTATTGTGCAGCCTGCGGCAATCCTTTGTTTAAGAGCAATGCCAAATTTGATAGTGGTTGTGGTTGGCCTAGTTTTTTTGAACCCATTACCAAAAGTTCTATTTTGTATTTGCCCGATAATACCTTGGGTATGAAACGTACCGAAGTAGAATGTGGTAGGTGCAAGGCCCATCTTGGTCATGTATTTGAAGATGGTCCACCACCAACAGGTTTACGCTATTGCATTAATGGCGTGGTGCTTGACTTTGAAGAAAAAAAATAACCCACTAGTCCATCTTTTTTGTTGGTTGCTTTTTTTTGGTCGATATTTCCGTTTCCAAAAACTTTTCCATGAAAAAATATGCACTCTTAGTTCTTGCCCTTGGCATTGGCTACTCTGTTTCTGCACAAACTGTAGACTTGAGTAAGCAGTTTAAAACCATGAAACCCCGCAATATTGGGCCAGCAGGCATGAGCGGAAGGGTTACTTCCATTGATGCGGTTTATAATAATCCTACCACTATTTTTTTAGGAACCGCTAGTGGTGGTGTTTGGAAAACAGAAAACGGTGGTGCATCTTGGACCCCAGTTTTTGACGAACAACCGATTCAAAATATTGGATCAGTTGCCATCACACAATCTAACCCAAGTGTTATTTGGGCTGGAACTGGCGAAGGAAATCCTAGAAATTCTGTGAGCTTGGGCGAAGGCATTTACAAAAGTTTAGACGGCGGAAAAACCTGGAAATGTATGGGTTTGCAAAAAACCAGAAATATCCATCGCATTATTATTGATCCTACCAATCCTAATATTGTATACGCCGGTGTAATGGGCAATCCATTTATAGAACATGCCGAGCGTGGCGTTTACAAATCAACCGATGGAGGCGATAGCTGGAAATTAATTTTACATACCAATGATACCAGTGGTGTTGGTGATATGGTAATGGATCCTACTAATCCAAACAAACTATTGGTAAATATGTACCAACACAAACGTACACCTTGGAGTTTAAAAGGTGGCGGATCTGGAAGTGGTTTATATATCACTTACGATGGCGGAAAAACATTTAAAAAATTAGGTAAAGAAGAAGGTTTACCCGAAGGCGAATATGGTCGTATTGGCATTAGCATCAGCCGATCTGATCCGAACAGAATTTACGCCATGGTAGAAGCCACCAAAAATGGTTTATACAAGTCTGATGACGGAGGATTGAAATGGGAATTAGTAAATAGTGAAGCAAGTGTTGTAACCAATCGTGCATTTTATTTTCAGGATATTTCTGTAGATCCTAAAAACGAAAACCGTTTGTACAATATAAACCAAATGGTTACTGTGAGTGAAGATGCGGGAAAAACATTTAAATCAGTGATTCCATATAGCGGTATACATCCAGACCACCATGCTTGGTGGATTCATCCGTACGATGCTAATTTTATTATTGATGGAAACGATGGTGGAATAGGTATTTCGCATGATCGTGGCAGAACTTGGCAGTTCGATGAAAAATTACCACTCGGTCAATTTTATCATATTAATGTAGACAACCAATTACCATATCATGTAATGGGTGGTTTGCAAGACAACGGTAGCTGGAATGGTCCGGCGTATGTTTGGGTACAAAGTGGCATTCGTAATGCGTATTGGCAAGGGGTAAGTGGTGGAGATGGTTTTGATGTAGTGCCAGATCCTGAAGATCCTAACTGGGTCTATGCTATGAGTCAAGGAGGAAGTTTAAGCCGATACAATATGGCAACTGGCGAAGATTGGAGTATTCGTCCTCCACGCTTAGACATGAAAACCCGTCAACGATTTAATTGGAACGCGGCTATTGCACAAGATCCTTTCGATAAAAAAACCATTTATTATGGTAGTCAGTTTGTAAACAAGAGTACCGATAAAGGCGCTTCTTGGCAAACGATTTCTCCAGACTTAACCACCAACGATAGTGCTAAAATAGACCAATCTAACAACGGCGGTATTTCAATAGATATTACTGGTGCAGAAAATTATTGTACCATCATGTGTATAGAACCATCTGCCAAAGAAAAGGATATTATTTGGGCCGGAACCGATGATGGAAATGTACAATTAACCAAAGATGGCGGCAAAACTTGGACCAATTTCAGGGGTAAAATTCCAGGCTTTCCAGCAGGTGGATGGGTACCACAAATTCGTGCCTCTCGATTCAATGCAGCAGAAGCTTTTGTGGTAGTGAATGATTATCGTCGCGGCGATATGAAACCTTATATTTTTAGAACCACCGATTTTGGAAAAACTTGGACGCGTATGGTGGATGAGAAAAAAGTAACTGGGTATGCATTAACTGTTTTACAAGATCCTACCGAACCGAATTTAATTTTTGTTGGAACAGAGCAAGGACTTTTTATTAGCCTCGATAACGGTAATAGCTTTCAACAATTTAAAAACGGCTACCCTTCTGTTTCTACATATGATTTTTCTATTCAAGAAAGAGAAGCTGATTTGGTGATTGCTACTTTTGGACGAGCGTTGTGGATACTAGATGATATTCGTCCGTTAAGAAAATTAGCAGCCAATAAAGGCCTTGCGTTCAATAATAAATTAACAGCTTTTGAATCGCCGCAAGCCTATCAAGCGAATATTAAAAATGCTGCAGGAATTGAGTATTCTATTTGGGGAAGCTACGAAGGTGAGAATAAAAGACGCGGTGCAGCTATGAGTTTTTATGTAAACAAATTAGCGTCTGACACCGGAAAATTAAAATTATCAGATACTGTTTCGGTAAAAATATTCGACGCATCTAACAAACAAGTGCGTTCTCTAAAAGCCAAGGCTGATACAGGTTTCAACCGTTTTTATTGGGGGATGGAAGGAAAAGGCATTAGAACTGCAGGAGCCGGTGGCGGCCGTGGCGGTGGAGGCGGTCGTGGTGGTGCTGGTGGTCGTAATACCGATGAACCAGGAGGTTATCAAGTAGATCCAGGAACGTATAAAGTGGTAATGAGTTTGGGTAAAGACAATTTAGATAGTACGATGGTTACTGTTAACGACGACCCGAATGCACCAACACCAAAAGCGGTAAGAGATGCGCTACGCAAAGCGAATGATAGAATGGATCAGTCGGCGCTAAAATTAGTAGACTTAAACGAGCGCTTAACAGAAGCAGATGAGGTGATTAAAAAGATGGAGGCCAATTATGCGAGTATGGATCAAAAACAATCCGACACTTTAAAAAAGTTAACCAAACAAATGCAAGACACGATTAAAATTATTCGTGAGCAATTAAATGGTAAAACGCAAGACAAGCAGGGCTATGGAAACATTCCGCAAGTGACCGTGAACAGTGTGTTGTCTGAAGCACGCTTTACAGCACTAGGTAAAAAAGCAATACCTGGGGCGCAAGAAGAGAGACTGATGGTGGATGCAGAGAAAATGGTACTTGATGTTGTAAAACACACCAATGATTTTTTTGAAGGTCCTTGGAAAGGCTATCGTGCACTAGCAGAAGCAACGCCGATTAAATTATTTAAAGACTATAAGTCGATTCAATAAAAAGTTCGATAATTAGTTGCAAGAGGTGGTCAATGCTTTTTAGAGAGTGGCCACCTCTTTTTATTTTCAATCTTTCCAAAGAAACTTTGCTGCTATTTGGAAGCGGAATTATAGTTTATTTACAACAACTTTTTAGTACCGTTCATTCCATTTGTGTGGCGGGCAGCCGCAACCGATTGGCGATTTGCTTTTGTTTAGTATTCCACAGGAACTAACAACTAGCGAAATCAATAAGAGTAAAACGATTAATTGGTTTATTTTTAGACGCATAAGAAATTCTAAAGTACTGATTTACCTTACAAAACTAATTAAAGCCTAGAATTGTTTGAAAACATTAACATACGTCGTGTTTTAATTGCCCCTTTAGACTGGGGTTTAGGTCATGCAACAAGGTGTATTCCTATCATTCACGCCCTATTGGCAAATGGGTATGAAGTAGTGATTGCAGCAGATGGGGTTCCATCCGTGTTGTTGGCAAAAGAATTTCCCACCATCAAAAGCCTTACACTAAAGGGCTATGAAATAAAATATGCAAAAACAGGTGCGGATTTATTTTGGCAATTATTAAAACAGTTGCCGCGTATTGTTCAAACTATTTCAACAGAAAATGCTTGGTTGCAAAAAATAATTGTTTCAGAAAAAATTGATCTAGTTATTTCAGACAATCGTTTTGGATTGCACACAAAATTAGTACCCTGCATTTTTATCACGCACCAATTAACAATTAAAGCACCAATAGTTTGGGTGGAGAAAATATTGCAAAAAATAAATTATTATTTTATAAATCAATATTCCGTTTGTTGGGTTCCGGATATTGCTGGTGCCATAAATTTAGCGGGCGAATTATCGCACCCAACTGTCATGCCCAAAATTCCTGTAAAATATATTGGCTTATTATCAAGGTTAGAAAACAATCATTTTGCAATTGAATTTCAATATTGTTTTTTATTATCGGGTCCTGAACCACAAAGAACGTTATTAGAAAAAAAATTAGTAGCATCAATAGGCGTTCTACCTGGAAAGGCTTTGCTGGTAAGGGGTTTGCCCGGTTCAAACAAAGAGTTAATAGCGCCACTAAATACTATAGTGTATAATCATTTGCCCACCCATCAGTTATCGAAAATGATTTGTGCGAGTGAAATGATTATTTGTAGAAGTGGATATTCTACAATTATGGAACTAGTTCGATTACAAAAAAAAGCGGTGTTAATTCCTACACCAGGTCAAACAGAGCAAGCGTATTTAGCTAAAAAATTAGCAGCACTGAATTGGTTTTATTCGGCAGACCAAACTTCGTTAAATGTTTCTACTCAAATAAAGGAAGCCTTATATCAATCTTATTCAATACCTGACTTTCATTTTTTTCATTCAAATGATTTACCTGCTTTATTGCGCGAAGGGTAAAGCATTGTAGTTTTGCACTAACCATGAAGTCTTATACAAAAGCGTATTTAGCAGTAATTGCTGCCAACTTAATTTTTGCCATCAACTATTCGGTGGTAAAATATGTAACGCCGCAATTTATTCATCCTTTTTCACTCAATGTGGTGCGCATTTTAGTAAGCATATTATTTTTTTGGATATTGTATTTACTTAAGCCAAGTAAAGCGTCGATTCAAAAAAAACATATCCCTCGTTTTATTGCTTGTGCCATTACTGGATCTACCATCAACCAATTGTTTTTTATTAAAGGCGTTTCACTAACAACGCCTATCCATAGTTCCTTGCTTTCTTTATCAACCCCAATTTTCATTAGTATTATTGCAGCCTGGTTAATTAAGGAAGGCTTGAATTTGTTGAAAATTTTGGGATTGGCATTTGGAGTAGGAGGGGCCTTAATGCTGGTTTTATTAAAAGACAATAATCATACAGGATCGAATGTATTACTCGGTGATATTATGGTGCTGGTAAATGCAGTGTCGTATGCTTTTTATTTGGTATTGGTTCGACCACTAATGGCTAGTTATAGTCCGGTGCATGTGTTGCGATGGGTATTTACTTTTGGGAGTTTATTTATTATTCCATTTGGCATTACTGAATTTTTGGCTACGAATTTTGCTGTTTTAAATTTGGCGCAATGGATAGCTATTGGATTTATTTCAGTTGGCGCCACTTGTTTGGCCTATTTATTTAATGTATACGGTATTTCAATTATAGGATCTTCTGCTACCGGTTCCTTTATTTATACGCAACCATTATTTACTGCTGCAATAGCCATAGTTTTTACAGGTGAACATTTTAGTTGGATTAAAGCAGTGGCTACTATTTTAATTTTTACGGGCGTGTACTTGGCAAACTTTAAAAAAACCGTTCCAATGAATCGTTTAGCGGATTGATTTTGGTGAATCAAAAAACCAAAATTCTTTTTTTGCAGTTTGAAAATCTTTCCAATTTTCTATATTAATTTTAATAGCAAAAATGCCACAAGTGGGCATATTGTCAATTTGTGTAGTAGTTAGCGCGTTTACAAAATCAGTAATCCCTGGATTATGCCCAATAATTGCCACTGTTTGCAAATGTTGATTGAGTGCTTGAATTTGTTTGAAGTATTCGGCCGCAGGTGCCAGATATAATGCCTTTACACAAAGAATGTCTCTTTTGTTTATTGCTTGTGCTTTGGCAAAATAACTAGCCGTTGTAAATGCACGATTAGCAGTACTTGCAACAATTGCGTCTAGTTGAATTTGCTTTTCTATTAAGCGATTGGCCATATTCGGTGCGTCTTTATTGCCCCTTTCATTTAAGGATCGGTCAATATCTACTTCCTGTGCATTTGCCCAATTACTTTTGGCATGTCGGATAATCAATAATTGTTTCATACAGATCAGTTTAATAAACTACACTTACATTTGTGTTGATGGCCATTACAAAGTTACCCATAAAAGAATTCTTATCCTTAGCTAAAACCTCATTGGTATTAGATGTTAGGAGCCCGGGTGAATTTTTACAGGCCCATATTCCTGGTGCACACAATGTAAGTTTGTTTACCGACGAAGAGCGAAAAGTTGTTGGCACCGCTTATAAACAACAAAGCAAACAAGCAGCAATAAAAATTGGTCTATCGTATTTTGGTGTAAAGCTTTTACAAATGGTGGAAGCAGTTGAGGCGATTGTTAAAACCAAACCAAGTATTCAGCAAACCGAAGCTACAGTTGTGTTGGTGCATTGTTGGCGCGGTGGCATGCGCAGTGCAGGCGTGGCATGGTTATTAGACCTCTATGGTTATAAAGTATATACCTTGGTAGGAGGTTACAAAGCATACCGCAATTGGGTTTTAGCGCAATTCGAAAATGCTTATCCAATGGCCATTTTAGGCGGATATACTGGTAGTGGGAAAACAGAAGTAATACAAGCACTTGCAAAACAAGGTGGAAATACCATCGACTTAGAAGGATTGGCACACCACAAAGGATCTGCATTTGGTGCTTTAGGTCAATTAGCACAGCCTTCTCAAGAACATTTCGAAAACAAATTGGCGCTCGTATTAAGTGAGCTAAATGAAAAAATAAGTATCGCACCTAATCATCCTCATCAACAAATTATTTGGGTAGAAGACGAAAGTCAACGCATTGGTAACCTCATAATTCCCACTATTTTTTTTCAACAAATGCGCAAAAAGCAGGTCTATTTTTTAAACATCCCTTTTGATGAACGACTCAATTTTATTGATGCGCAGTATGGTAAATTTGAAAAAATAGTTCTAGTGAATGCGGTGATTCGCATTAAAAAAAGATTGGGTGGATTAGAAACAAAAAACACAGTTAACTATTTAATAGAAGACCAAACAAAAGAAGCGTTTAGAATTTTATTACATTATTACGATAGGGTTTATTTTAAAGCCTTATCTAATAATAGAGATGAAACAATAGCAGTGATTAAGGTAGAAGCAACTCAAGTAAATCCAACACAAAACGCAGCATTAGTTCTTGCGAATGTATAAGTGTTAATTAATTAATGAACCAGTGTTGTATTGTATTAAAGCCCATCCAAGACATAATAATTACCACCATCCAACCTGCTACCAATAATACTTTTGGGTGTTTGTATGCACCTACTAGCGTTACTTTTTTAGCCACCAAAAGCATCACCGCCAAAGCAATAGGAAGAATCAGTCCATTTAATGCCCCAACTGTTAAAAGTATTTTTATTGGGTTTCCAACAAACAAAAAAACACCAGTTGAGAACACAATAAAAAAACTAATTAACCATCGATAATTTTTTTCTATCCAAGGATGAAAAGTTCTTAAAAATGATACGGAAGTATATGCAGCACCTACTACCGAAGTAATGGCAGCACACCACATCACTACTCCAAAAAATCGATACCCAATATCGCCAGCGGCTAATTTAAAAACCGATGCTGGTGGATTTGCTTTGTCTAATATTCCACCTTTCATTATTACGCCTAATGCTGCTAAAAATAAAATACATCGCATTAATGCTGTTACTAAAATGCCTGTTACTGCACTTTTATTTACTTGTGGTAATGCTGCTGTGCCTTTAATACCTGCATCGAGTAAACGATGTCCGCCAGCAAAACAAATATATCCGCCAACGGTTCCTCCAACAAGGGTTACAATAGCGGTACTATTAATGGTGCTTGGAAAAAAACTATGTTGCAAAGCATCCACCATTGGCGGGTGTGAACTGACTGCTACAAATAGCGTGAGTAAAATCATTAGTATCCCTAATATTTTTGCAAACTGGTCCATCATTTTACCCGCTTCTTTCATCCAAAAAATAAAGAGAGCAATACCGCAACTAATAATGGCACCATAGCTTGTATCCATTCCTGTTAGCACATTTAAGCCCAATCCACATCCGCCAATATTGCCAATATTAAATGCTAGACCACCTAGTACAATGAGAGCTGCTAATACATATCCCAAACCAGGAAATAATTCATTGGCCAAATCTTGTGCTCTTTTTTCTGTTACCGCTAAAATTCGCCAAATATTCATTTGTGCACCAATATCTAATAGAACAGAAATAATAATTACAAAACCAAAACTCGACAAAAGTTGTTGCGTGAACACAGTGGTTTGCGTTAGAAAACCTGGGCCAATAGCCGATGTGGCCATTAAAAAAGCAGCACCTGTAATGGCAGAGGAGGTAGCAGTTTTTTTCAATGCGCAATTGTTTGAATGAGGATATTATTTTTAATTAAAACCTGTTGTATATTTTTAGCAAATACTACTGCATGTTGGCTATCGCCATGAATACAAATGGTATCAATGGCAATGGGTATTATTTGATGATTGTTAGTAGTAACAGTTTTTTCTTGCAGCATCTGTAATACTTGTTGAATGCTTTGCGCTTCATTGGTAATCATAGCATCTGCCTGAGACCTTGGTGTTAAGCTTCCATCAATTTGATAGGTGCGATCTGCAAATCCTTCCGATGCAGTTTGAAGGCCTACTGCTTTTGCTTCGCTAATAATAAAGCTATTGCACAATCCATAAACAATTAAATCAGATTGAATACTTTTTATGGCCAACGCAATAATATTGGCCATTGATTTATTTTGTGCAGCCATATTGTATAATGCACCATGCGGTTTTACATGGTGTACAACAGCGCCCATACTCTTGGCAATCGATTGAAAATGATTGAGCTGAATACTTACAAGGTCGAACAATTCTGTATGCGTTAAAAACTGGTTAATTCTTCCAAAATTTTCTTTGTCGGCAAAACTTGGATGCGCTCCTATTGCTACTTGGTTTTCAAGTGCCAACGAAATAGTTTTTTTCATAGTGATGTCATCGCCTGCATGAAAACCGCATGCAATATTGGCACTAGAAATTAGGGGCATCAGTTCGGCATCGATTGCCAAACCTTCACCCATATCGCAATTTAAATCTATGGCATTAGTCATTAGAAAAATATTCCTGTAAACGGAAGTTACAGGCATTTTGTATTTGTTGCAAATTCTGTTGCTGTTCTAATAATTTTTTTTCTGCAGTTGCTATATCCATCCATTCAAATTGTAACTGTTTGCCAATTGGTGATTGAGCTAGTGTTGCAAAATAGGTGCTCGACACATGCGCTATTCTAGGATAGCCACCAGTTGTTTGGTGGTCTGCCATTAATAAAATCAACTGACCGTTGGGTAATAATTGTATCGTACCAAAATCCACGGCACTAGACAAGTATTCTTTTTGTGTTATGGTGTTTAAATTAGGTCCATTTAAACGATAGCCCATTCTATTGCTTTGTATGCCAATACTAAAAACAGCCTGCTTAAAATTGATAGTAGCTTCTTCATTTAAAGCAGTTGCTTCTGCTCCTGCAATGCATTGAATACGATTGCCTAAATAAAATTCTGCCACATTTGCACGCCAGGGTAATGCCATTAAGCTTTCTATTTTCTCTATTTGATTTTTTTTAAATATGAGGCTATCATTTGTTGCAAGATTTCTTCCCATAAAGCCTCCTTTTTGCATAAGAGGCATTGTACTAAAACTTCCGAGCCATTCTTCGGCAACAAATCCACCAGCAACAGATAAGTATACTCTAGCACCCGATTTGTTTTTTGTAAAACGGAGCTCACTGTTTTGCGGAACAAGTAATGGTTGGTGTAATTCTACAGCAACACCATCAATCTCTGCACCAAAATCTGCTCCAGCCAAAGCAATTAATGCACTAGATGTAAATAAAATAATGGAGCATGGAAAATGCATTTCTATTACCGCTTCATTTTTCTGGTTGCCTACTAATGCATTACTCACAAGCATTGCTACTGGATCCATTGCACCACCAGGCGGAATACCTAGGTGCTGAAACCCGTACCTGCCTTGGTCTTGCAGGGAATCTGCTATACCTGACTTTAGAATGCTTATGCCCATTTGCTCACTTGGTTTTGTATTTCATAAAACTGTTCTATTGCAATGGGTTCAAAACAAACTGTATCACCCGGCATAAAAAAACTTGGTTGCTTTTTGTTAGCATCAAAAATTTGTATGGGCGTTCTGCCAATTAATTGCCATCCACCAGGAGAGGCAAAAGGATAGACTCCTGTTTGAGCACCAGCAATTCCAACCGATCCGGCGGGCACAATCGTTCTAGGGCTTTGTTTTCTTGGGCTAATAATTTTTTCATTTACCGAGCCCATGTAAGCAAATCCTGGCATAAATCCTATCATATATACACGATAACTTGTGTTTGTATGTAAGGCAATAAATGCTTCGATACTTAATTGAAGTGTTTCAATTAGTGGCATTAAATCGGGCGCCAATATAGGATCGTAGCAAACGGGCAGTTTTAAATTTCTTCCAGAGTTTGAACCTATTTTGTTGCCAACTTCTATTACTAATGAATCTAGTAGGTGCTTTAAAAAAGCATAAGCACTTATTCCACCAGTTGTTTTTAGTACAGCTTTGCAATCGTACACTAAACAAATGGAGCTGTATGCAGGAATAATATCTTTTATCCCTGCAATATTTTTTTCTTGTAACAATTGAAAAAGCAACATGATTCGTTGATTCGTTTGGGCATTCATTTCTTGCCCAAAATCAAGCGTTATGGCATGGTCTGAAACCGGATAAATTAAATAATTGTTGGTTAACTCCACGCTTACAAGTTAAAACATCTTAGTTATATTTTAACAAATGTGTTGACGACTAAATTTTATCAATTAGCCTAATTCGTTTATTTTTTTCGTAATATTGAACTTGATGTAATGGGGGCATCAGATTTTTAAAATCAAACAAGTTGCCATGTATAAGTTCATTGCTTTGGTCAGTTTTTTAGTCATATTCCTCGTATCGTGTGGAGGCGCCAGTAAAGATCTGCCAAACAATAATACTACTCCAACGAATTTGAATGTACAAGTTCAAGTAGCAACAGACAGCAGTGGTAATGTGAGTTTTGTTGCAACAGCCACCAATGCTGTGAATTTTGAATATGATTTTGGTAATGGAACCTATCAAACTGTTCCTTCTGGATCGGTGGTTTATAAGTATCCAAGTTCTGGAAATTATACGGTTAATATAACTGCAAAAAGTTCTGGAGGCCAAACAATTGCCAAAACCATTCAAGTGGCAGTGGGTGTAAAACTCTCTTTAATTTGGAGTGAAGAGTTTGATACACCTGGTGTGCCAAATTCAGCAAAATGGGGATATGATATTGGTGAAGGCGGATGGGGTAATAGTGAATTGCAGAACTATACTAATAGATCAAATAATTCTGTTGTTTCGAATGGCACTTTAAAAATTATTGCTTTTAGAGAACCATATGGAACAAGTGCATTTACCTCTGCGCGTTTATTATCGAAAGATAAATTATCGTTTAAGTATGGTAAAATAGAAGTGCGTGCAAAGCTTCCTGCAAACGCAGGAACTTGGCCTGCAATTTGGATGTTGGGAAGTAATATTTCTACTATAAGTTGGCCAGCATGTGGCGAAATAGATATTATGGAACACAAAGGCAACGACTTGAATAAAATTTATGGAACCATTCACTATCCCAATCATTCGGGGGGGTCTGCTATAGGAGGCAAAACGCTTGTATCTACTGCTACTAGTGATTTTCATCGATACGCAACTATTTGGTCGGATGCATCCATTCAATTTTTGGTAGATGATCTTCCATTTTTTTCTGTAGCCAATAACAATACCATGCCATTTAATCAAAACTTTTTCGTGATTCTAAATTTGGCAATGGGCGGCACTTTTGGTGGAGCTGTAGATCCTGCATTTACAACTGCACAAATGGAAGTAGACTATGTGAGGGTTTATCAATAACAAACTAATTTTAAGTCATATAGTTATAGTAACAATACTTGCATTTCATTAAACATATATGGCGCTGCTTAGTATCAATTCAGTTTCAAAATTTATTGCCAACAATTCAATTGTAAACAATATTAGTTTCGAGCAAGCTCCTTTGCAAAAAATTGCCATTGTTGGCGAAACTGGTTCTGGAAAATCAACGCTACTAAAAATGATTGCTGGTTGGATTCAGCCAGATGCTGGGGAACTTTTTTTAGAAACAAAGCGCATCAAAGGACCCGACGAAAAACTCATTCCTGGGCAAAAAGAAATTGCCTATTTATCGCAACATTTTGAATTACGCAATGCTTATAGGGCAGAAGAATTATTGTCTTATGCCAATACCTTAACAGATACCGAAGCGGCTACTTTGTTTGAGGTTTGTAAAATAGACCATCTGCTAAAACGCAAAACAGACCAATTGTCTGGAGGAGAAAGACAAAGAATTGCCATAGCGCGTTTACTTATTTCAGCGCCAAAATTGTTATTGCTAGACGAGCCTTTTTCTAATTTAGACCTCATTCACAAAAACATTCTTAAAACAGTTATTAGAGAAATTGGCGAACGATTACAAATTACTTGTTTGATGGTTTCGCATGATCCACACGATATACTTGCCTGGGCAGATGAAATAATTATACTGAAAGCAGGCAATATAATACAACAGGGAACACCCCAAGAAGTTTACTACCATTCTGTAGATGCTTATGCCGCGGGCCTTTTGGGTAACTATCAATTATGTACACCCGCATTAGAAAAACTATTCGAATTGTCTCCGAATACTCATCAACAATCGTTTCTTCGACCTGATTATTTTAAAATTGTTGCAGAAGGTGCAGGCACCAAAGCTGTCATTGACCGCATCTTTTTTATGGGTGGATGGTCTGAACTACAAATCACTATAGCTGATACGCAGATTACCCTAAAAACCATGGAAACAAGTTATCAAAAAGGCGATACCGTATTTCTGCAATTGGTTTTACCACCCATTATTGAATAACATTAACAAATAGGGTGTATAATTTGGTTAATTTAGCAATCTCACAACTTGTTTGCCAATATTATGACTGCATGAAGGCTTTTAAAAGTTTCGTACTATTTTTTTTAATCTGTTTGGCAAGCACCCAAGCAAATGCACAAACCGATACAGAATTTTGGTTTGGGGCACCTGCTATTACTGCAACTCATGCAGACCGTCCTATTGTATTGCGTCTATCTAGTTATGCATTGGCCGCTACCGTAACTATTTCAGAACCAGCTAATGCAAGTTTTACGCCCATCGTTGTTAATTTAAATGCTTACTCTGCTCAAACAATTGACCTAACTAGTTTTATTGGCATTATTGAATCGGAGCCGCACAATATTGTGTTGAATTATGGGTTAAAAATTTCAGCAACAAATGCTATTTCCGCTTATTATGAAATGCAAGGGAAAACAACAGCGGGCACCTATAATAATCCAGAAATATTTGCACTAAAAGGAAACACTAGTAAGGGCTTGAATTTTATGATTCCTGGGCAACTACAGTATGATAATAGAGCGCTTGCTACTCCAGCCCATAATGGCTTTGTAATTGTTGCTACCGAAGACAATACTTCTATAGATATTACCCCAAGTAAAGACGCCTATGGACACTCCGCAAATATGAAATTTAATATTGTGCTGAATAAAGGCCAATCCTATTCTGTCATTGCCAATAGCACGATCGGTTCATTACATTTAGTGGGTAGTATTGTTACAGCAACAAAGCCGGTTTGTATTACAGTTTATGATGATTCAATTGGGCCACCTAATTCAAATTATGATTTAGTGGGCGACCAAATTATTCCTGAAGATGCCAATGGTCAAGAATTTATTTTGGTGCGCGGAGAAATGGCTGTGGGTAACACAGGCGCTTTTGACTATTATAATATTTTAGCTACTAGTAATAATACCAATGTGTATTTAGACGGGGCAACTACACCTATTGCCACATTAAATAGAGGAGGTGTATATACCGGAAAACTTTCAAATGCGAGTGCCTATATAAAAACAAGCAATCCAGTTTATGTTAACCAATTGACTGGCATTGGTAGCGAAATGGCTTTTACTGATTTACCAAGTATTCGTTGTACAGGTTCTTCTGTTGTTTCTTTTGCAAGGTCTATCAATACCGCTTTTTACTTAAACCTATTATGTAAATCTGCAGACATTGGTCGTTTTTTGTTGAATGGAACTGCTAATATAATTACTTCAAGTATGTTTTCTCCTGTTCCCGGCACAAATGGTGAGTGGATGTATTCGCGTATATCTTCAAGTAATTTAGCAACAATTGATAACCTCATACAAACAGGCGCAACAACAGTTGTAACAAATACTTCAGGCTTATTTCATCTTGGGTTTTTAAATGGCAGCGCAAGTTCAGGTGCCGAACTCGGCTACTTCTCCAACTATAGCCGAACAACACTTTCCCCAATTGTTGGCGGATTACAGTGCACCGGAAATGATATTAATCTGTTGGCTACAAATGTTATTGGCGCCACTTATCAATGGACGGGTCCGAATGGATTTAGTAGTACTATTTATAATCCAAGCATATCAAATATCAATCCAAGCCATTCGGGTTATTATGTAGTTTCTGCAAATATTTTAGGATGTGGTACTTTTTTAGACAGTACACTAGTAACCGTGCATCCTGTACCTACAATTAGTATAAGCACAGGCGATTCTATTTGTATTGGAAAATCAAAAACACTCGCTCTAAATTTTTCAGGTACAGCGCCCTTTGTTTTTAGTTATTCCGATGGATTAAAAACCGATACTATTTCGGGAATAACGCTTTCTAATTATTCATTAAAATTGAGTCCTGCAGTAACTACTACTTATACGGTACAACACGTAACCGATGCAAACTCCTGCACCGTAAATGCTACTAATAATATTTTAAACGTAGCAACATCAGTAAAAGTAAATCCAAATCCTAGTGTTGGATTTATTATGCCGATAAAAGTTTGTACACCAATGGAAACGGCCAACTTTTTAGACACTAGTAAAATTGCAGATGGCACTGCATTGAAATTTAGCTATCAATGGAATTTTGGAGATGGAGGAATGGATAATATTAAAGCACCTACACATAACTATACTTCTTCCGGAAATAAATCGGTTCAATTAATTGTAAGTTCTATTGATGGGTGCGTTGATTCACTAACCAAAATATTGCCGGTGTATGCAACACCCATTGCAGATTTTAGTGTATTGCCTGTGTATTGTTTGCGCGATAGTTTACAAATTAAAGAACAGTCAAATGCAAACGGCGATATAATTACAAGATGGTATTGGCGTTTTGCAAATGGCATAACAGATACCAAACAAACCCCTAGCTATACCTATTTAAATTCGGGCAATCAAACCATACAATTGGTGGTAGAAAACGATAAAGCTTGCATTAGCGATACGCTAACAAAATCAGTATTGATAAATCCTTTGCCTACTGCCAATTTTACAACCAGCACTAAGCTTTGTGAAAATGCAGCTATTTATTTTTTAGATGCTTCTGTTGCCAATGCAGGAAATTTAAAAAGATGGAATTGGGATTTTGTTGATGGCACAAAAAAAGACACCATTAGCGGCGCGCCTTTTTACAAAACCTATACCGATTGGAATACTTATCCAGTGCGATTAATGGTTGAATCAGATAATGGGTGTAAAAGTGATACGGTTGTTTTACCTGTTGCGATTCATGCACAACCCCATGTAGGATTTATTTTACCAGAAGTTTGTTTAGATGATGCCGTAGCTATTTTTACAGACACGACCACCATTGCAGATGGAAGCAATACCATATCGTATCAATGGAACTATAATGCAAGTACTCCGGCTATTAGTCCTGTTCCAACAATTACTAGCCTTAATACTAAAAACGGATCGGCACATTATAATGTAGCTGCTAACTATCAAGTCTCCTACAAAGTAACTACTTCCTTTGGATGTGATTCAACATTAACGCAAGCCTTTACTGTTAATGGTTCTACGCCGCATGCAAATTTTGTGGTGCTAAATGATACCAAATTATGTAGCAATGATTCTATTCGCATATATGATTCATCGTATGTAGATTTTGGTGTAGTAACTAAAAATGATATTTATTGGAACTATGTTGGTGCACCAACGGTAGATAGTGTTGATGACAATACATTGTTTAAAAAGCAGTACCCGCATTTGTACAGTAATTTTCAAACACCTGCTACTAAAACGTATCAAATACGCATGACGGCGCACTCGGGCAATTCTTCTGTATGTGCTAGTAGTATTACCAAAACCATTACCATCCACCAAAGTCCTAAAGTGTTGTTTACAACAGTGCCAGGTATTTGTAATGATACCACCGCACGCCAAATTACGCAGGCCAAAGAACTAGGTGGTGTACCGGGTGCATTTGTGTATACGGGCAGTGGCATAAGCGCTACGGGACTATTTACCCCCAATAGTCAAACCCCTGGCACATATCCTATTAAATATTTTTATAGCACCTCCTTTGGTTGTGCCGACTCTGCCACAAAGCCTATCACGGTATGGCCTTCGCCGGTAGCCAAATGGGGCGTGAATGCCATACTATGCGAGAAGAATAATATTCAATTTACCGATTCATCGGTAGCTAACTATAGTAATATCGTGCAGCGTTATTGGGATTTTGGTGATGGTACTAATATCATTTATAGCAGCAATGCACCTTTCACCAAACAATACGCGGTAGGCAATACCTATGCGGCTAGTTTGCGTGTGGTAACAGATAGTGGATGTAGGAGTACCTACAATATTCAAAACCTGAAGCTGAACTTTTTACCGGTAGTGAACTTTACACTACCTAGCATTTGTTTACCAGATGGAAGGGGTTTGTTTAAAAACTTCTCTAGCATCAAAGACAATAGCGAAGGGTTGTTTACTTATTTATGGAACTTTGGAGACCCGAATAATCCGTCGGCATCTACACTAAAGCAACCAACGCACCAATACACGGCACTAGGTCCTGTGAGTGTGCAATTAAAAATAACGAGTAAAGATTTGTGTATTGATTCATTAACACAAACTTTATCGACTATTTATCCGCAACCGAAGGCAGACTTTGCCACCAATCCATCGGAGATTTGTTTGAACGACCAGATTAATTTTATAGACAATAGCAATGGCAAAACCAGTGCAATGAATACTTGGTATTGGGATTTAGCCAATGGTACAAGTTCTGGCGTGCAAAACCCGAACAAGAAATTTACCGACTCTGGTAGTTTTAAAATCAGTTTGTATGCGTATAACCAACAGGGTTGTGTGAGTGATACGATGGTTAAAACGGTTACGGTACATCCATATCCGAAACTAGTATTGGGTCCTAATTTGAAGGTGTTAGAATTTGGCATGATCCCCATCAAACCCAAATATGTGTATGGCACCGCATTGAGTTATTTATGGACGCCAGCCACAGATTTGAGTAGCGATACCGCTAAGGTGCCAATATGCAAGCCAAAAACTGATATCACGTATCAACTAACTTTAACGGGAATTGGCAATTGTTCGGTATCGGATACGATATTTGTAAAAGTGTTGTTGGCACCGGTGGTACCGAATGTGTTTTCGCCGAATGGAGATGGTATAAATGATACTTGGAGAATACAATATTTAGAATCATACCCAGGTGCAACAATAGATGTATTTAATAGATACGGTCAGAAAGTGTTTTCGTCATTGGGTTACGAGAAAGAGTGGGATGGAACTTACAAAGGCAATCCTTTACCAATAGGCACCTACTATTATATTATTAATCCTAAAAATGGACGGGCTTTAATTAGTGGATCGGTAACAATAATTAAGTAAAATTAGTTGCACGAAAAATCCCGCCAATCATTGAAATCGGCCTTCTAATTCCTTATAATTTAATAGCGTTTTTTAAATTGTCCGCCCCTTGTATCTGGTCGGCCACCATTATTGGCATTCCCATTATTACCGCGGTTATCGCGATTTTGAGCAGTATTGCCATTGGCGTTTCTGTTATTAGGTCTTCCGCTATTTCCGCCAGCCCTGTTGTCTGCTCTACCACTAGTATTGCGGTTATTATTATTGCGTCCTCCAAAATTTTGTTGCCAACGTCCACCACCATTGTTTGGTCTGTAATCGTCGCGTTCAAAATTTTGATTGCGGTGTTTAATATATGGCGTGTTACTAAATTCTAATTCTCCACCCGTAATATTATTTAACTCTGCACGGATAGAATCGTCGTGTACCAATTCTTTGTGCCAGTTGCTATATGCCAGTTTCATGTAGTAGGCAATTGCATGCGCAAAACCTGCTTTTTTCTCTGGATCTTCTTCCTTTAAAGCCTTATCAATCACCACTTCTAGGTTTTTACCTAAGTGCGCATATTTTGGATGACGCTTAGGATAAGGAAGTGGATCTGGTTTAAGTTTATAGGTTTCTTTTTGTGGGATAGGATAAGGGCTATCAACTTCTAATTTAAAATCGCTGATGAAAAATAAGTGGTCCCACAATTTGTGGCGGAAGTCTTCTACATTTTTTAAATGCGGATTTAAAAAGCCCATTAATTCAATAACTGCTTTTGTTTGTTCTTGACGCTTTTCGCGGTCTTCTATCGTTAATAAATACTCCACCATCTTTTGTACGTGACGGCCGTATTCTTTCATTCCCAAATAATTTCGATCTGTATTGTATTCCATCTGATCATTCAAATTCATCAGCAAATGTAGGGATTGCTTGTTGTTAGCAGAAATTTTGTGTTTGAGCAAAAATAACAATCAATCAGTATCTTCGCAAAATGGAAGCTTTATTGCAACAAATTGAAGGATATAAGCAGGAAATAGCTGCTGCCGATGCTACAAACGCCGAAATGGCCGAAGCTTTTCGTATCAAATGGCTTGGTACAAAAGGTTTGGTAAAGGCAATTATGGGCGAAATGAAAAATGTTCCGAACGAACAAAAAAAAGCTTTCGGACAGATTTTAAATGATTTTAAACTGTTTACTGAAACCAAGTACGAAACGCTGAAAGCCAATACAGAAGCGGATATTGCAACTGGTCCATCCATCGACTTAACCCTTCCTGGCGATGCAATTGCGGTAGGAACACGTCATCCATTAAATATTGTTAGAAACCAAATAGTGGCTATTTTCCGCCGCCTCGGTTTTGCGGTGGCAGAAGGTCCTGAAATTGAAGACGATTGGCACAATTTCGGTGCCATGAACCTTCCAGAAGACCATCCTGCTCGAGATATGCAAGACACTTTTTATATCAACCAAAACCCTGCTTGGCTTTTACGTACCCATACAAGTAGTGTTCAGGCACGTGTAATGGAAACGCAAAAACCGCCAATTCGGGTGATATGCCCTGGAAGAGTTTACCGAAACGAAACCATTTCTGCACGCGCGCACTGCTTTTTTCACCAGGTAGAAGGATTGTATATTGATGAAAACGTAAGCTTTGCCGATTTAAAACAAACCTTGTATTTCTTTGTACAAGAGATGTTTGGTAAGGATGTTAAAGTGCGTTTTAGGCCTAGTTATTTTCCATTTACCGAGCCTAGTGCCGAAATGGATATTAGTTGTTTGATTTGTGCGGGTGATGGTTGTAATATTTGTAAACACACTGGTTGGGTTGAAATTTTAGGTAGTGGAATGGTCCACCCAAAAGTGTTAGAGAACTTTGGAATTGATTCAAATAAATATACTGGATTTGCTTTTGGAATGGGTGTTGAAAGAATTACCCAATTAAAATATCAGGTAAACGATTTGCGTTTGTATTCGCAAAATGATGTACGTTTTCTCAAACAGTTTACGGGTGCCATGTAAAAAACATGCTATCTTAAATTTTTAATAATCAACACCCGAATTATGCTTGCCATTTTAGCTTTTTTCTTTGGACATTGGTTTTTGTCTTTATTTTTTCATTCGTTTTTTTTACACCGTTTTGCATCTCATAAAATGTATACAACGAGTAAAAATTGGGAAAGAACTTTTTACCTAGCTACTTGGTTGATTCAGGGTTCTTCTTTTCTAGTTCCACGCGCGTATGGTGTGATGCACAGAATGCACCATATATATAGCGACACAGAAAAAGATCCACATTCTCCACATTTTTTTAAAGATGTGTACCAGATGATGAAGAGTACGATTGTTATTTTTCGCGGATTTTTAACCGGAAAAAATTTACCCGATGCACAGTTCACTGCCGAGTATTTACCTGTCTGGGATCGCTTAGATAAATTTGGTCATCATATTATTACGCGATTAAGTTTTGGTGCACTGTATACTTGCTTTTATATTTATTTTGCCCCCAATGCTTGGTGGTTTTTATTGTTACCTGTTCACTTTATGATGGGCCCTATTCAAGGTGCTATTGTTAACTGGTGCGGACACAAATACGGGTATAGTAATTTCAATAATGGAGACCAGTCTAAAAACACTTCGCCTTGGGGAATATTACTCATGGGAGAATTGTTTCAAAACAATCACCACTATGCAAAGGACGATGCAAATTTTGCAAAAAAATGGTTTGAGTTTGACCTTACATTTTTTGTGATGCGCGGACTAAATGCTGTTGGTATTATTAAACTCAATCAGGTAGCAAACTAAACAACATGTTTCATACCACTCGAGGTATTGTTTTGCGTACCGTGAAGTATGGCGAAACAAGTATCATCACCAATGTTTACACAGAATTATTTGGTGTTCAGAGTTATATTGTAAAGGGTGTTAGAAAGAGCAGTAAAACATCTGCCGGTAAAGCAAGTTATTTTATTCCTGCCGCTTTACTTGAAATGGAAGTGCAACACAATACCCAACGTCAGTTGCAATTTATTGGCGAATACCGGTGGAGTCATTTATACGAGAATTTATTTTTCGACGTTGTAAAAAATACTATTTCTGTTTACTTAATGGAACTCTTGCAACACGCATTAAAAGAGCCAGAACCTAATCCTAGCCTGTATTATTTTGTAGAAGACACGTTAAAAAAACTAGATACTGCTAATGATGCTTTTGGTGCTAACCTGCCTTTATACTTTATGCTCCATTTAGCCAGTGAATTGGGTTTTCAACTACTAGGATCTTATTCAGAACAAACACCAATTTTTGATTTGCGTGAAGGAATGTTTATTACATAACAACCCGCACATCCGTATTTTATTGAAGGTATCCTTGCTATAACAACTTCTGAATTATTGCACCTTCAAAATAGCAATGAATTAGAAGTATTAATTTTAAATAGAAATATTCGTCGCGAATTATTAACTGCCTACCAAACTTTTATGGCATTACATATTCAAGACTTTGGCGAAATAAAAAGCCTTCCTATTTTACAAGAAGTATTGAGTTAATTAAATTAATCTGTGCACTTTAGATGCTGTTGTTAATTGATTGTTTTCTATTCCGTCAATTAAAATAATTCCGGGTTGTTTTCCTTTTATTATTTCGCCATATTGTTCATTAAAACCTAGTGCTGCCGCGCCATTAAAACTTGCCCATTGCAACTGCTCAGTTAATGGAATTGTTTTATAAAATTTACCAATTGTTTTTAGCTCGTTTAAAATACTCAGAGAATGATTGCTGGCCAAACTATCTGTTCCAACTACTATTCTACAATTTTTTTCTCTAAACAATTCTATTGGCGGCAATGCATCACTAATATATTGGTTGGCATTCACACACAAACAATACTGCCATTTATTTGGTTGACCTGCTGCAAGGTTTTGCAAATAATCAATATCTGTTTCTTTAGTAAACGTATCGTGTACTAACAATACTTTATCTGCGCCTTGTAAATGATGTGCTATTGATTGTACACTGCTTTTTCCTGTTGCTGTAAAAAATTCTGTGGATATTTGCATGAACTCATACATCCTATTAAAATCGCCCGTCTTGTTTAAAAAATACGCGTCTTCAAAATCGGTTTCTTGGTTGTGTAAGGAAGTTGTTTTTGATTGAAAAAATGGTTGTAATAATCCCCAGAGTTTTTCTGATACCGAATAAGGTGCATGTGCTGCCATACTCAACTGGCAATTGCTTGAATTCAATGGCTCAAACAAATCATAGTATTCCTTTCCTTTTAAAAACCTTGGATCTGCTATCATTGGAGACCATCCACTTATTTCTAAAAATGTATAATATGCCAAACGGTTTTTTGCTTTTTGATGTAAGCTGATTGCATTATTACTAATATCTCCTACTGCTACAATTCCGCCTGCTATCATTTCGTTTTCTGCATCACTTATGGCTTGCAAAATCTCGTCTTCTGGAAAATGCCTTTGCGTTACAATCGCAATTATAAAATCTACTAGTCCGGTATGTTCGGGAATTAATCCCTTCATATGGCTCAACTCTAAATGACAATGACTATTCACAAACCCCGGACTAATCCATCCACTCACCACCTGAATATCTTCGCCAGCTTCATTCACCGAAACAATATCCGCCACCTTTCCTTTCTCATTAGTAATCAACACCTGATCGGCACCCAACAATTCCCTTCCATTAAAAATATGCTCAGCCTGAAACTTTCTAAAACCCATACCTATAATTTGCGCGAAGTTCCGATAAAAAGCGTTCTGTTCGAGATTTCCTTCGGCGCAGGCGGGGATTGGCAACTAGTGAATTCGGGCTACACCGGGAGTTTCGAAAAACGCCTGCGGCATGTTTTTCGATGCTGGCACTTTGTGCAGCACCTCACCCGCTAAATGCCCGAATTCACTAGTTGCCAATCCGCTCTGCTGAGGGTAATTACTGTTACGAGGGAGATGCCTGCGGCAGGGTCGCCGGCACTTTGTGCGGCTGATGGCAATTACTGTTGCGATGGGGATGCCTGCGGCAGGGGGGCTGGCACTTTGTGCGGCCCAGGGCAATCACTATTGCGAGGGTGATGCCTGCGGCAGGGGGGCTGGCACTTTGTGCGGCCCAGGGCAATCACTATTGCGAGGGTGATGCCTGCGGCAGAGGGGGCTGGCACTTTGTGCGGCCTAGGGAAATCACTATTGCGAGAGTGATGTCTGCGGCAGGGGTTGCTGGGCTTGGATTTTAAACAATTTGGCTATTAAAATGCAATAAAATTGGGCTTTTGACTAGATAAAGAAAAATTTTGTGCAAAATTATTATTGATAATCAATATGTTACGAAGGTTCGATAAAAAATACTTTTCAAAATGCTTGGAAAATCAACCTATTCTCTATTAACTTTGCAGCCCGAATTAATCGGAATAATACTACTGGTGGGATAGCGCCAGAGAAATTTAAAAAAAACATTATGAGTAAACTTCATTTCACCACAAAGCATGCAAATGCGGCTACCGTACAACATGGTTGGTATGTTGTAGACGGCACTAATCAAACCGTGGGACGTGTATGTTCTAAAATTGCTGCTGTTATTCGTGGTAAGAACAAACCGTATTATACACCTCACGTTGATTGCGGAGACAATGTTATTGTCATCAATTGCGAAAAGGTTATTTTAACGGGTAACAAATTCCACGACAAATTGTATATGAACTATTCTGGTTTTCCAGGTGGTCAAAAAACAGAAGCTGCTGAAGACCTAATTAAGCGTCGTCCAGAAGTGTTAATAGAAAGAGCTGTTAAAGGCATGCTTCCTAAAAACCGTTTGGGTCGTAAAATGATTAAGAAATTATTTGTTTACGCAGGTGCTGCTCATCCTCATGCTGCTCAGCAACCTAAGGAACTAAAATTCTAATTTAAACACATTCCAAAATAATAATAATGGAAAAACAAAAACACGCAGTTGGTCGTCGTAAAGAAGCTGTAACCCGCGTTTTCATAAGCAAGGGCGAAGGTAAGATCACTGTAAACGATAAAGATTACAAAGCTTATTTCCCTTTAGTATACCTACAAAATCAGGTAGAATCACCTTTAAAAACTGCTGAAGTTGAAGGTAAGTTTGACATTGTTATCAATGCTGCTGGTGGTGGCTTGAAAGGTCAGGCTGAAGCTGCTAAATTGGGTATTGCTCGTGCACTATTAGAAGTGAACGCTGAATTACGTCCTGCATTAAAAGCTGCTGGTCAATTGAAGCGTGATCCTCGTAGTGTTGAACGTAAGAAATTCGGTCATAAAAAAGCACGTAGAAGCTTCCAGTTCAGTAAACGTTAATATTTGGGATTTGATATTGCTGATTTTATATTGGTATATCAACAACTCAATTTCAAATTTCAAATTAAAAATTTCAAACTCATACAATGGAAAATAACACTTCATTACAACAACAACTCCTGGAGGCCGGCGTACATTTTGGTCACCTGAAAAAGAAGTGGAACCCTAAGATGCTACCTTATATCTTCGCTGAGAAGAAAGGTATTCACATCATTGACCTTAACAAAACAGTAGATCATTTACAAGAAGCTGCTGCTGCTATGAAGCAAATTGCTAAAAGCGGTAAGAAGATCATGTTTGTTGCTACTAAAAAACAGGCCAAAGAAATTGTTAGCGAATGCGCTAAGAAAGTGAACATGCCTTATGCTACAGAACGTTGGTTGGGTGGTATGTTAACCAACTTCAACACCGTTCGTAAAAGCGTTAAAAAAATGCAAAGCATTGAAAAAATGTTAGCAGACGGTAGCGCTGAAAGTTTAACTAAAAAAGAGCGTTTAACTCTAACACGCGACAAAGAAAAAATGGAAAAAGTATTGGGCGGTATTGCTCAATTAGGTCGTTTACCGGCTGCTTTATTCTTAGTTGATATAGGTCACGAGCATATTGCACTTGCCGAAGCAAAACGTTTAGGCATCACTACTTTTGGTATGGTAGATACCAATAGCGATCCTAATAAAGTTGATTTTGCAGTTCCTGCAAATGACGATGCAACTAAATCAATCGCCATCATTACTAACTATATCATCGCTGCAATTGCAGAAGGTTTGGCAGAACGTCAAGCGTCTAAAGATGACGATGAAAGTGATGACAGCAACAACGAAAACGAAACACGCGCACGTCGCTTAGAAGCTGAAGCACAAGCTGAAGCTGCACGTGGTGGTAGACAACGTGGTGGTACCGGCGCTCCTGCTGGTGGACCAGGTGGTGCTCCAAAACGTCGCGTTCCAAGTAATAATAACCGTCGCCCAGCTGGTGGTGGTGGTGGTGGAAGCAGATAGTTTCTACATTAAACAGTTTGGGTCATTACGCTATTCTCAATGGCATAATGACCCAAATTTTTATACAACAAATAACTTTAAACGGGTGTTAAACCCACTAAGTGAAAAACAATTAATCATCAATACAAAAATACATTATGTCAACTGTAACAATAACCGCCGCTGATATCAATAAATTGCGTCAGGCAACTGGTGCTGGTATGCTGGATTGCAGAAAAGCTTTAACTGAAACAAATGGCGATTTTGAAGCTGCCATTGATTGGTTACGCAAACAAGGTCAAAAAGTAGCCGCTAAACGTAGCGACCGCGAAGCAAAAGAAGGAGTAATTATTGCCAAAACTTCTGCTGATAATAAAACCGGATTTGTAGTTTGTATTAGTTGCGAAACTGATTTCGTATCAAGAAATCCTGAGTTCGTTGCATTTGCACAAGGCATTGCTGAAGCTGCTGTTTCTAACAATGTAAAAAGTGCCGAAGAATTAAATGAAGTAAGCATTAACGGTGTGAAAGTTTCTGACTTAATCAACGATAAATTAGCTTCTATTGGCGAAAAAATTGGGGTTGCTAAATTTGAAAGAATTGAAGCGGCTTTTGTTGCTTCTTATATCCATGGTGCAAACCGTATGGGTGTTTTAGTAGGAATGACCGAAGAAGCTGCTGAAGCTGGAAAAGATATTGCTATGCAAATTGCTGCAATGAATCCTTTGGCTGTTGATGCAGACAGTATTCCTGCTTCTACCATTGAAAGTTGTTGAAAGAGAAAGAGCAATTGTGGTTGAAACCATGAAAGCAGATCCTAAAATGGCTGGTAAACCAGACGAAATGATTGCTAAAATTGCAGAAGGAAAATTAAATGCCTTCTTTAAAGAGCAAACATTGTTAGCTCAAGCTTTTGTAAAAGACGGTAGTAAAACTGTTGGCGATCATTTAAAATCTGTTAGCGCTAATTTAAAAATAACAGAATTCAAACGCGTGGCGCTAGGATAATTTCTAGGTTCATTCCAAGAACATAATTTTAAAAGAGGCTGTATCATTTTTGATGCAGCCTCTTTGTATTTTGGAACAATTTGTACAATTCATCGGTGTATTTCTTAGATCGACTGATTCATTTTGGTTGCTCATGAAAAATTAAGGTTATTTGCATGTAAATAACCCTTGCATATGCTTCCTAAATACAAACGAATATTACTAAAATTATCTGGAGAGGCGCTATTGGGCAACCAACGTAATGGCGATCCCTTTAATCCGGCCATTATTGAACAATACGCTCAAGACATTAAAACAGTTGTTGATTTGGGTGTTCAAGTTGCCATTGTAATTGGCGGTGGTAATATTTACAGAGGAATGAATGAGGCCGAGAGTGGTATTGAAAGAGCACATGGTGATTATATGGGTATGTTGGCTACCGTAATTAATGCAATGGCTATGCAGGCAATGCTAGAAAAAGTGGGTGTTTATACCCGATTACAAAGCGCTATTAATATGGAGCAGGTAGCAGAGCCATATATCAGAAGAAAGGCCTTGCGTCACCTCGAAAAAGGCAGGGTGGTAATATTTGGAGCGGGTACAGGTAATCCTTATTTTACAACAGATACAGCAGGTTCTTTGCGTGCGATTGAAATGAAGGCAGATGTGATATTAAAAGGAACTAGGGTGAATGGCATTTATACAGCCGATCCCGAAAAAGATCCATCCGCTACACGTTTCGAAAAAATTAGTTTTCAGGAATGTATCACTCAAAATTTGAAAGTAATGGATATGACAGCTTTCACACTTTGTATGGAAAACAAATTACCCATTATTGTATTTGATATGAATCAACCGGGCAACTTATTAAGAGTTGTACAGGGGCAGGATATGGGGACCTTGGTAAGCTAATCACCCGTTTGTGTAATATTTTATAAATCTTTGATTGCCGTTTGTAAATTCACAGTCATGAAGAAACAACTATTGTTCCTTATTTTTTGCGCTATTAGTTTAATGGGAATTTCTCAACAGAAATTATCCTTAACAGATGCCATCAATACTGCCCTAAAAAACAGTTATGATATTCAACTGGCCCAAAACAATATAGACATTAGTGCGCTATCGAACCATATAGGCATTGCAGGCGGTTTACCAATTGTATCTGCAACGCTTAGCGACAACGAACAGTTAACTAGTATCAACCAAAAATTTCCTGATCCTACTAGAGATACCAAAAGAGACAATGTTGGTAGCAATAATTTAGCCGCAGGAATTACCGGTAGTATACTTTTATATAATGGACAAAGGGTACAAGCCACTAAAAGTAGGTTAGCAGAATTACAACAACAAAACCAACAACTACTATCAGTACAAATTCAAAATACTATTGCAGGTGTGATGGCTAAATATTATGATATTGTTCGCTTGCAATATTTTTTACGAGCCCTTGATCGCTCTATTGAAGTATCCAAACAAAAATTAGCTATTCTTAATGTAAGAAAGCAAATTGGTGTTGCAAATAATGCCGATATTTTTCAAGCACAATTAGACTTGAATGCAAGCATACAAACTAAGCAAACACAATACCTCACCATTGATCAAGCAAAAACAGATTTATTAAACTTACTCTTTTTACAACCCGCTAATCAGCCAATCAATATTGTTGATACGATTTTAATTGATAAGTCAATTCGCTTAGATACAATATTGGCACATTTAAGTGCTAACCCTCAAGTGATTGCGGCACAACAACAAATTCATATTAACGAATTAATAGAAAAAGAAGTGTTGGCAACGCGTTATCCTACACTACGTGCTTCTACTGGATTTAATTTATCAAGTGCAAAAAGTGCTGCAGGGTTTATTTGGTTGAACCAAAGTTATGGTCCGTTTGTGGGTATGAATTTATCTGTTCCTATTTATAATGGAACCATTGCTAAGCGTCAACAACAGATAGCTTCTATTAATACGCGTAGTGCAAAAAATCAATTCAATAATTTACTACTCGATTTCGAATCTAGCACAGTAAAAACATTTCAAGCCTATGCCAATGCACTTGCGCAATTGCAAACAGAACAAGACAATGTGCATTTATCGCAAGAGCTACTTGATTTGATTGCACAAAAATTTGAATTGGGTCAGGCAACTATAATTGATGTAAAACAAGCACAGCAGAGCTTTGAAGCAGCTAGCTTTCGCTTATACAATTTAAATTATACAGCTAAAATTGCTGAAATTGAATTGAAGCGTTTGGCAAGTCGTTTGGTGAATTAATTATCCCCCCAACTTTTATAAGCCCAATGTAAAATGAAATACAATAAAATTGTACTAAGTGTTTTTTTGATTTTTCAATTAGCGTTTAGTGCAAATGCTCAATCGATTGATACCGTTTTAAACCATTGGTACCAAGCAAGACCCACAGAAAAAATTTACGTTCAATTCGACAATAACCATTACGCACCAGGCCAAACAATTTGGTTTAAAGCCTACTTACTGCTTGGTTTAGATCCTTCTGATATCTCGAAAAATATTTACATAGATTTTTTTGATGGTAGTGGAAGATTATTAGAGCATAGCGCAAGGCCGATTGTATATGGATCTTCATGGGGTAGTTTTATTATTCCTGAAAAATATATGGGCACTTCTATTCAAGCTGTTGCGTATACAAAATGGATGAGCAATTTTGATTCGGCTTATTTTTTTCGCAAACAATTAGGCGTTATTCCAACAAAAATAATGGCTAATAATACTGCTACAAGTTTACCAGAAGCAACCATACAATTTTTACCAGAAGCAGGAAATTTAATTGAACAAATTCCAAGCGTTGTAGCGTTTAAGGCCATCAATCAATTGGGCTTACCTGAAAATATTTCGGGCGTAATAAAAAATAAAGACGGCGATTCGGTACTTGTATTTTCTAGCCAACACGATGGTATGGGAAAGTTTTATTTTCTTCCTCAACCCAATGATGTGTATACTGCTGAGTGGACCGACCAATTAGGACGCTTACACAAAACAATCTTACCAACGGCACAACCTGTTGGTATTAATATTCATTTTGAAAATGGAAAACTCGATCGAGTATTTCATATTCAACGTTCTGCCACTGTTCCAGAAGCCATGAAAAGACTTACGGTGGTAGCACAAATTGCAGGCCAAGTTGTTTTTAAAGCGGTGGCTAATTTATCTGATAAACTAAGTGCAACGAGTAGAATTCCGGTTAGCCAATTTCCATCTTCCATTGTTCAAGTAACAATTTTTGATGCAAATAATCAACCAGTTGCAGAAAGATTATTATTTGTAAACAACCAAGAATATACACTTAACGCAACAATTCAATTCGACACATTAAACCTCAACAAAAGAGAAAAAAATGTTTTTGAAATAGACATTCAAGATAGTACCATTACAAATTTATCATTGTCCATTACTGATGGACTTTCTAATGCTGCACCCGATAATAGCATCGTTTCGCAATTATTACTTGCTGGAGATTTAAAAGGATATATACATCGTCCGGCCTATTATTTTAGTTCAGATGCAGATACTGTTTCAGATCATTTAGACCTTGTAATGCTTACCAATGGCTGGCGCAGGTTTGCTTGGAAAGAAATATTTAACGACTACAATAAGCCCACGCATTTTTTAAGGGATACAGGTTATATGAATTTATTGGGTAAGGTAGAGCATATTACTGATGCAAAAATTAAAAAAGCATCATTGATGAATTTGATTTTATTATCGAAAGACTCTTCTAAAACAATGTTGTTTTTACCACTTGAACCAAACGGATCATTTACGCAGAATAATTTAATATTTTTCGACACTACTAAAGTATTTTACAAACTAAATGGAACAGGCTTGTCTATTAGAAGTAATGTAGTTATTGAAACTAATTTATTAAAAGCCGACCCCAAACGCATTTTATATACCACACATGTTTTGGTGGATACCACTGGTTATGCAAGAATGAGTTATTTAGCCAATGAACAGAAAAAAGCAGAATTACTTAAATTACAAACCACACTAAAAGAAGTAATTGTTCATTCAAAAGTAAAAACACGCGTACAAGAACTTAATGAACAATACACTTCTGGTTTATTTGCTAATGGCGATGGTTATTCATTTGATATGACAGATGAAATTTCAGGTCAGGGAGTATTAGCGTTTTTACAAGGAAGGGTTCCTGGTTTAACAATTAATAATCCATTTTCAATAGATGCCAGTGCCACTTGGAGAGGAAGTAGTACTAGTTTTTATGTAAATGAATTTCAAGCAGAAGCAGACCAGGTAAATACATTAAGCATCAGTGATATTGCTTACGTTAAAGTATTTCGTCCGCCATTTTTTGGAGGATTTGGTGGCGGTGGCGGTGGTGCAATTGCTATCTATACCAAGAAAGGTGTAGACGCCTATAAAAGCGCACGGGGCTTAGATTTTATAATGGTACCAGGGTATGCGCCAATTCGTGAATTCTACTCACCAAATTATGCGGAGCAACAAGTGAATTTTAATACAAAAGATACCCGCAATACGTTGTTATGGAATCCTGTTATTAGAACAGATAATGCCAATAAAAAAGTAAAAATTGTTTTTTACAATAACGATATTAGTAATTCATTTAGAGTAGTACTAGAAGGAATGGATAGCGACGGAAAAATGTTGCATTATAGTAAGTTCTTTCAAAAATAAAGTCATGGACCTATCCATTACATCAAAATTACCTGCTGTTAGTAATTCTATTTTTACTGTAATGAGCCAACTGGCTACAGCATATGGTGCGGTAAATTTGGGTCAGGGATTTCCCGATTTTAGCATGGATGCCGCATTAACCGAATTAGTGAGTAAGGCTATGCGCGATGATTTTAACCAGTATGCACCAATGAGTGGCTTGCCTATACTGCGCGAAAGACTAGCAGAAAAAGCAAATCAATTATATCATTCAACTATTCATCCAGATACCGATATTACAATTACACCAGGTGGCACTTATGCCATCTATACCGCACTAACAACCGTTTTGCGCGCCGGCGATGAAGTAATTGTATTTGAGCCAGCTTATGATAGCTATATCCCCAATATTGAAGTGAATGGTGCGATACCAGTATTAATTTCTTTGTCGTATCCAAACTATTCTATTCCTTGGTACGAAGTGCAACAAAAAGTTACCAGCAAAACAAGAATGATTATGATTAATACACCCCATAATCCAACTGGGGCGGTATTGTCGGAAACAGATATTGAACAACTACGCAAAATAGTAGATGGAACCAATATTTTAATACTCAGTGACGAAGTGTATGAGCATTTAATTTATGATGGCATTGCACACCAGAGTATTTTACGCTATCCCGATTTATTGGCTAGAAGTTTTGTGTGTTTTTCATTTGGAAAAACCTATCACTGTACAGGATGGAAATTGGGCTATTGTATTAGCTCGCCAACTTTAATGAAAGAATTTAGAAAACTACACCAGTTTAATGCTTTTAGTTGCGATACACCCAAGCAAGTAGCACTGGCTAATTACCTTCCAAATCAATCGGCCTACTTAAACCTTGGTAATTTTTTGCAACAGAAAAGGGATTATTTTAGAACCTTAATGCAGGCAACGCCTTTTGAATGTATTCCATCGCACGGAAGTTATTTTGAGTGCTATAGTTATGCGCAGTTTTCGAACGAAACCGATATGGAACTAGCGGTTCGATTAACCAAAGAATATGGTATAACTACAGTACCACTTTCTGCATTTTATAAAAACGGAACTGATAATAAAGTCTTGCGTTTTTGCTTTGCTAAAAAAGAAAGCACTTTAGAATTGGCCGCTCAAAAATTAGCCAAACTAAAATAATTCGAAAACAGTATTGTAGTAAAATTACCTCCAACCATCTCCATCCAATATATTTCCAAGGCCGCCTAAAACACTGCCTTCTTCTCTGCGAGAGGTGGTAGCGTATTGTAATATTCTACCTGCCAAACGGCTTATTGGCAAACTTTGAATCCAAACAATTCCGGGTCCGCGCAGGGTTGCAAAAAACACTCCTTCGCCACCAAACAACGTATTTTTAATGCCACCTACAAACTGAATATCGTATTCAACGGTAGCGGTAAAGCCAACAATACAACCGGTATCAATTTTAATCAATTCGCCAGCCTGTAATTGTTTTTCTTGTACAAAACCACTAGCGTGTAAGAATACCATCCCGTCACCTTCTAATTTTTCCATGATAAATCCTTCGCCACCAAATAAACCGGTGCCCAGTCTTTTTTGAAATTCTATACCTACACTAACCCCTTTAGCGGCACACAAAAAAGCATCTTTTTGACAAATAATTTTATACCCCATTTGTTGTAAGTTGATGGGTATTATTTTGCCTGGATAGGGAGACGCAAAACTTACGTGTTTTTTACCCGAGCTAATATTAGAGAAAGCCGTCATAAATAAGCTTTCGCCAACTAAAACTCTTTTGCCAGCATTAAGTAATTTACCTAATAAGCCACCATTATTGGCTTGATTGCTTCCATCGCCAAAAATGGTTTCCATAGCAACTCCATCATCCATCATCATAAAGGCGCCAGGTTCTGCAATGGCAGTTTCATTGGGATCTAATTCTACCTCAACGTACTGCATTTCTTCGCCAAATATTCGATAATCTATTTCGTGGTTCTGTATCATATTTAAGTATTTTAAAACCAACTACCAATAAAAGCATCATTTACTTTTTGACCTTTTAGTTTAGCAGCACGTTGCTTACGTTTATTTTTTTGTTTAATGAGTGTAACTATCATCAAAGGCATAAACAATAAAGTTAGTGGTGGAATACCCAACATACTAATCCATTTTCCGCCAAAAGTATTGCGCATTGGTCTTCTTAATCTTTCTGAAATCAGGTACATAGCTGGTACCATAATTAAGGTCATAAAGAAGGCAAACGACAATCCAAAAATAATGGTCCACGATAATGGTTTCCAGAATACTGCATTGTCTCCTCCAAAGAAAATATGTGGATTTAAATCGGTAAATAAGCTAATGAAATTAATATTGAATCCTGTAGCAATTGGTATGAAAGCCAATATGGCTGCAAGTGCTGTTAATAATACAGGAATAATTCTTGTTTTACCTGCTTCAATTGCGGCTTCTCTTGTTTTCATTCCACGCGACCTAAGTTCATCGGTAAATTCAATTACTAATATTCCGTTCTTAACCACAATACCTGCTAATCCAACAATACCAATTCCTGTCATTACAACCGATAATTCCATTCCTGTTATGGCAAATCCTAAGAGTACCCCAATTAAGCTAAAAATAATTTCAATTAAAATAATCACTGGTTTACTAATAGAATTAAACTGTAAAACCAGTATAAACAAAATGAGCATCAGCGCAATTAACAATGCTTTTCCTAAGAATGCACCTGTTTCTGCTTGTTGTTCTCCTTCGCCGGTTTGTTTAATACTAACGCTATCTGTTTTTCGTAAAAAGTTGGCAATATGTTTTGCAAGCACCAAGTTTACCGCTGTTGCAGTATAGCCATTTAATACATTCGACTGAAGGGTAATTAATCTTTTTTGATTCTTACGCTTCACACTTCCAAGTGTACTTGTTGGTTCAAAACTTATTAAAGAACTAATGGGAATATTTTTAATAGCACCGCCGCTAGCAAAATCACGGAAACTAATTTTCATGTTTAATAATTCAGTTAAATTTTTACGCTGTAATTCATTGTTGCGTAATTGAATTTTAAACTCGTCTTTGCCTTCTTTTATTTTAGAAATTTCTTTTCCAAATAAAGCGGTTCTTAAAGCTAATCCAATTTGCCCTGAGGAAACGCCTTCTATTAAAGCACGCTCTCTATTTACTTTAAGTGTTAGTTCTGGTGTGGTTAAATCAACACTTAATTTTAACTCTTCTACTCCAGGAACCTGAATAGAATCTAAGTAGTTTTTAAAATCAGTTGATGTTTTAATGAGTTTGTCGAAATCTTCACTCGATACTTCAATATTAATTGGAGATTCAGTTGGTGGACCATTTTGTTCTTGGTCTACGCTAATTTCTGTTCCAGGAATTCCTTTCATGGCTTTGCGCAAACTATCTAAAATAGGGCTTGTTGCAACGCCGTGTCTGTCTTCGAATGCTACAAAAGAAATTTGAATTCTACCTAGTTCACTACGCGTACTTCTATCACCAGATCTTGGGTCACTTGCACCAACAGCTACGTTTGTAATTACACTTTCTACAATAGGATTTGTTTTTCCATTTTCGGTACCCAACACTTTATTTACCCTAGCTTCTAACACTTTGGTAATAGAGTCGGTATATATTACATCGGTACCAACAGCTAGTTTTGCATACACAAAAATTTGGTTTGGATCTCCTTTTGGAAAAAACTGAACGGGTACTTTACTCACTGCAAAAAGAAATACAGAAAATATCAATAACCCAATGGTGGATAGCAATAAATAAACAGGTCTCCAACCATGTAAAGCCCAACGTAAAAGGGATTCATAGCGGTTCATGATATAAGGGAGTACTTTGTTTTGGAAATTATGAATCGCATCATCCAAAACATATTTATTTAATACCACAAGTACCATAAAGAACAAGAGTAGGTTGCCCCAAAAAGGCGCACCAATTAAGTCTAATAAAACACCTAATAAAATAGCTGCCCAAAATCCTTTCTTTTTAAAGATGGCACTCTTAGAAGATTTATCTGTTTCGTTTTCTGCATGATTCATAAAATCAACCGCAAAAACAGGATTCATAATAAAGGCTACCACCAACGATGCTGCTAGTGTAAAAATCAGCATGGTTGGTAGGTACACCATGAACTTACCAATAATGCCTGGCCAAAAAAGTAAAGGAAAGAAAGGTGCTAGTGTGGTTAGCGTACCAGCTAGTACAGGAATAAATACTTCTCCCGCAGCCATACGTGCAGAAATGGTTGCTGAAATTTTTCCTTTTCCTTCAAAAAATATTCTATGGGTATTTTCAATTACCACAATGGCATCATCCACAATAATTCCTAGCCCAAAGAGTAAAGCAAATAATACAATAAAGTTTAAGGTAACATGTCCGCCAACAATTAGGTCGGCACCTGGTAAAAATACAAATGCCACGAACATGCTTAAGGGTACAGATAGTGCCACAAAGAAAGCATTTACTACCCCCATAAAGAACATCAAAATAATTAATACCAATACAAATCCTATCACAATAGAATTGACTAAATCAGTAAATGAAGTTCTGGTTCGAACGCTCATATCTCCGGTAATTACGGCCTTTAAGTTTTTAGGAAAACTACTGGCTTTCATTTCATTTACAATTTTTTGAACCCCATCACTTGTTTCAATTAAGTTTTCGCCACTTCTTTTAATAATATTTAAGGTCACTACGTTTTTACCATCTAATCGAGCAAAACTTTCTTTTTGCTTAACGGTGTCTTTAATCGCCGCAATATCTTTTAAATAGATGGGTGCACCTGTTTGGTTGCGAACAATTATTCGCTCAATATCAAATGCTGTTTTTAACTGTCCTTTTAATTGCAGGTTACGTTTCATGTTTCCTACTTCCAATAAACCGCCAGAGATATCAATGTTTTCACGTTGAACAGCATTGGAAATATCATCGAAAGTTACACCCGCACTTTGCATGCGATAGTTGTCTACATTAATTTGAAACTCTCTTTCGGGTGCACCTACAATATCTACCCGATTAATTTGGGTAAGGTCTTCTAGTTTGTCTTTAAGATCGTCGGCATATTTTTTTAAACGTGGTAAATCGTAGTCGCCACTAATGTTTACGTACATGATTGGCTGCTCGCTTAAACTTATTTCAAGAGCAGTTGGTGGAGAAGTTAAATCGGTAGGCAAATCTAATTTTGCTTTATCAATAGCATCCTTTACTTTTTGTAACGCGATATCGGTTTTTACATTGGTATCAAACTCAATTTGAATCGCCGAAAAATCTTGTTGAGAAGTACTTGTGAACTTTTTTATTTTGGCTCCTGTAATACTTTTTATTTGTTTTTCTATAGGGCGTGTTACTAAGTTTTCTATGTCTTTTGGAGAGTTACCTACATAAATTGTTTGTACAAAAATGGTAGGAATTACAATATCCGGAAACTGTTCTTTTGGTAAAGTAACAAATTGAAAGATACCAGCTAAACTCACAAATAACATGAGTAAGTAAATGGAGGTTTTATTTTTAATACTCCAGGTGGTGGGTCCAAATTCTTTGAACTTGGTATTGATATTGTCTAATACACTCATAAAACTATTTTGCTACTGTTGTAATTGTTTGTCCATCGTATAAACTCTGATAACCATCTGTAATAATTTGGTCACCAGCAGCAATGCCTGATTTGATTTCAATTTTATCGCCGTATAATTCGCCAGAAACAACCGACTTTTTACGAGCAATTAATTTATTATTTTCATTAATTGCAACTAGAATGTAACGCCCTTTTTCATCGTTTTGTAAAATGTTAACTGGCACTGCTATGGCATTAGCTACTTGGTAATCTTGTACTTTAACTAAAGCAATTTGGTTAGGTCGAAAACTTTTATCTGCAGGAATTTTTGCTTCTACAAAAAAGCTACGCGTGTTTGGGTCAATAATTTTTCCTACCACAGAAATGGTTGCATCAATGGTTTTGTTAATGTCTGGCAAAGAAATTTTAATGGCAGTACCTACGCCTACACGTGTTGCATAATTTTCAGGAATTAGCGTAGTAATTTTTAAATCGTTGGTATTAACAATTTTAATTTGACCTGGTCCTACAAATAATTCTCCCACTCTAATGTTTACATCATCTGCAACACCTGTTACATTGCTATAAACAGAAGTGAATTTTAATTGCTCTTGGGTAATTTTAATTTGCTCTTGAGCAGTTTTTAATTGGTTCTCTATTGCTTCAACATTATTTTTTGCAGTAATTAATTGCACTTCTGTACCAATATTTTGTGCCCAAAGATTTTGTTGTTTTTGATAGATGTTTTTTGCAAAAGCCAATTGTGTTTTAATGCTTTCTATTCCTTGTTCGCCAGCAATAATACTTTGCTTAACTATGGCGTCGTCTAATTTTAAAATCAATTGTCCTTTGGTAACATTATCGCCTTTTTTTACATACAACTCTCTTACCTGTCCGCCACCACCACGAGGGGTGATATAAGATATATTAATTGCATCTACCTTGCCTTGAAGGTCAATATAGTGCGTAAACTTTTCGGTTGTAACAGCTGCCGTTACAACTAGTTTTGCTTTTTCAGTTTGTAAAACAGTAGGATCTAATTTAATAATTTCTGCTTCTAATTTCGTAATAGCATCTCCAACTGTAATTTGTTGTTTTTTTAATGCTTCTAGTGTTGCTTTTTTCTCAGCAATAACCGATGTGCTTTCTTTTTTGTTGCCACAAGCAGCTAAAGAAATCATTAATCCAATAAATAGTACCCTTCTAATAAGTTGCATTCTTTTATTTTTTGTAGTTTATTTATAATTTTCCAACAGCTTTTGTAAAGTCTATTTTTGCTGCAATAGCACTATACAATGCACTGATATAATTTGTTTGAGCCGTTCTTAAGTCTGTTTGAGCAGCAGTAATTTCTGTATTTGATCCTGTACCTAATTCAAATTTCTTTTTGGTTTGGTTGTATATATTTTCTGCTAATTGCATATTTTGTTTTTGAAAACCAAGGGTGGCAATCGCTGCACGAAAAACCATTTTAGCACCATCTATTTCTGCATCAATAGACAATTGCAAATTGCTTATTTGGTTTTCAGTTTGCTTTAATTCAAGCCTAGACTTTTGTAATTTGGCATCTTTAGAGAATCCACTAAAAATGGGAATGTTAAGATTCAATCCAATAAAAGAAGTACTAAACCAATCTCCTTTTCCAAAAAAATCAAATTGCTTTCTTTGTGCATTTTTACTGTAGTTGCCCGATAAAGACAGTGTAGGTAAATAGCTCATTTGGTATCTTTGAATATTAAACTCATTCAATTTTTTGGCCAATCCTACATACTGGTAGTCTTTTCTATCTTGGTATTTAAAATCATTGGCCATGCCCAAATCATCTTTTAGTAAATTTTCATTTAAGGCATCTGTTAATTCAAGTGTGTCTTTCGACGGCATACCTATTAAGGTTTTTAAACCTAGGTAACCAATTTCAATACTATTGTTAGCTTTTAGCTTTTCGGTTTCTAGATTAGAAATTTGAACCGCTATTTTATCGAGGTCTAATTTTTCTACAAAACCATTTTGATATAAAACTTTTGCGTCTTTTAATAACTTATTTAATCGTTCTAAATTGGCATCAAAAATGGTAATTTGCGATTTGCTCGCTACTAATTGATAGTAAATTTTATAGACATTCGTTTTAATTAATTCTTCGGTAACCTCTACATTTTTATTTTGAAACTCAATAGTGGTGTTACGCGTTTTTAATCCAACAAATACTTGTCCATCAAACAATAACTGTTGCAATTGTATTCCGGCATTTGCATTAAATTTTGTTCCAAATTGAACCGGAATATAAGAGCCAGCGGGTTGTCCAAAAATTTCACCAGGCAATAAAGAGGTTGGAATTTTTAAATAATCATTACCACCAATATTTGCACTAATTGTTGGCATAGCAGCCGAGGTTACATCCTTATTAATTTGTTGTTGAATTTGAACATTCAACAAGGCATTTTTTACCTGTACATTATTCTTGTGTGCAAAATCTACACAGTCTTTTAATGAAAAGGCGTGCTTGGTAACTGGCTGGCTAAATCCAGTGGTTGCTGCTAATAGAAAACAGCAAAGCACTACCAGTTGGTTAAGCGTTTTTTGATTCATAAGATATTGGTTTTTGTCTTTGTCTTTTATATTGTTGAATTTTTTTAACTCCTTTAATGGATACAATACCATACAAGAAGTTTTCTATAATTTCTTGGTTAATATTAAAGAGCTGGTATTTTGAACTCGGAAAAATTTCGGTATTAAAAGCAATGAAAACAGATTCAATATGAAATTTTGTTAAAATATCTACATTAATTTCTGGTCTGTACAAACCCTCTTTAATGCCACTCTCTAAATTGTTTTT